>OOBJ01000380.1_pt1 | contig 38371 bp, 29 predicted proteins | sample 1671331 | NCBI WGS metagenome assembly OOBJ01 (sample SAMN06348145, study PRJEB24527) | human gut metagenome | biome: human gut; feature: ankylosing spondylitis patient; material: feces | host: Homo sapiens | place: China | collected 2015-10 | reverse complement strand
AAATTATTGAGATTACCAACTTTTACAAAGACTTTCTTATCCCGAACTCAGGTTATCAATTCAAAAACCAAGAAGATTATGAAGAAAACAGTGATTATCTACGGCTCAAGCACCGGCACCTGCGAGGAACTCGCCGGCAGAATAGGCGCCCGACTGGGGGTAGACGATGTCATCGGCGTCGGTGACCTCGACGACAGCGTCATAGCCTCCAACGACAACCTCATCCTGGGTACGTCTACGTGGGGTGCCGGCGAGATGCAGGACGACTGGTACGACGGCGTGCGCACCCTCCGCGGTGCCGACCTCTCGGGCAAGACCGTGGCCCTCTTTGGCTGCGGCGACTCCGAGTCTTATCCCGACACCTTTGCGGGTGGTATGGGCGAACTCTACCAGGCTGTCGTCGGTGCCGGAGCCCACGTGGTGGGAGCTGTGCCTGTCGACGGCTACACCTTTGATGCCTCCGACGCCGTGGTCGACGGCCACTTTGTGGGCCTTGCCCTCGACGAGGTCAACGAGTCCGACAAGACCGACGCGCGCATCGATGCCTGGGCAGCCGCCATCACCCCCAGTCTCTGACCAGACCATCCCCGCTTCGCCATTCTCCACATTAAAAGTCACAATCATGCAGCAAACCACGCTATTACCCGTAGATATGAAGGTACTGATGAACCATATCTACGAATACAAGAAGGGAGTGCGCCGTATGGTGCTCTTCACGTTCAACAAGAAGTATGAGGAATTTGCCCGGCGCCGTCTGGAGAGCCAGCACATCCACTACATCATCCAGCCCGTGGGCAACGACCGCCTCAATCTTTACTTCGGGCGCGAGGAGTGTCTCAACGCCATACGCATGATGGTGACGCGCTCGCTCAATCTGCTCACCCCAGAAAAGGACTTCATGCTCGGCGCCATGCTGGGTTATGATATCTGCACCCAGTGTGAGCGCTACTGCGAGCGCAAGGGCCGCTGCGCGCAGGGCGATACCCATTGCGCTAAAGGCGATACCCTCTGCGCCCGTGGCGATGCCCTCCAGTCGTGTGGCTGATGCCTTGGCTGGCTCGTAACGTAAGTCACGAGGGCTCGTATCAATAGGCACGGGCTTACGTATCAAATGTCACGAGGGCTCGTATCAATAGGCACGAGCCGCTGGAGGTCATCAGCAGATTGCTGGAGGTCATCAGCAGGTTGCTGGAGGTCATCATAATTCTGCTGGAGGTCATCAGCAGATTGGTGGAGATGGTTGCGGGATATACCACAAGAGAGAGCGTAAAGCCCGTCATGGGCATTACGCTCTCTCTCGTTGTTGTATTATGCTCTCTTGCCGCTGCCTTGCGTCCTATAGTCGCTGCCTTGCGCTCTTTTGTCGTCGCGGGCGCAGCGGCGGGCGGCTACTTGATTATTATCTTCTTGTCGCGGGTGATGTAGACACCGGGCTTGAGTCCGCTGAGCGACTCGCCGGGCTGTCTCACCATCACGCCGTTGAGGTCGTAGACGGCGTTGCGGCTGTCGGTGATGCTCACGGGTGGGGTGATGCCGGTGGCGCTGCCTATACCCAGTGATATGGGCGACGCCGAGCCGTTGTCGGCATGGAAATAGCCACGGAAGCGGGCGGTATTGACACTCGCGGCGGCGTCGACATAGTAGAACTTGTCGCTGCTGATGTAGTAGTTGCTGTCGTCGGTGGCTATGGGATAGACGCTATAGGCGCCTATGAAGCTGTAGCCGTCCTTGCTGTCGGCGGGCACGCCCCGCTCGGGTGTCTGGGTAGTGGTGACGCCCAGGTCGTAGAGCATGGTGGGGTTCTCGTCATGTGCATACGCCGGACTGTTAATCTTGGTGGGCTTGATGAGGTAGGGCGTGTTGGCCTCCATCGTGTTGACGGGGGCAAACATGAGCGTGGTGCCGCTCACGCCAGTCATCTGTGCCACCAGGGTACCCTGTCCGAACACTGCCTCCGGGTTGTCTACCGCGCAGGGCAGACAGATGGTGTTCCATGTGCCCTTGTGGAATGAGCGGTAGAGGCTCACCTTGGCTGCCTCGACATCTTCGGGGGTGTAGTCGGCACCCTCGTTGAGCAGCACGTTGACGGGCGTCATGTCGCGATATACCACCTCGACCTCGGTGGGACCCTCGACGGTGAGGGTGTAGGGCGTCATCTCCTTGAGGGTACCGTTGATGCGATAGCCCACCAACCTGAAGTTGTCCTTCGCCCTGGCGTCGAGCACCAGCTTGGTGTTGTAGTCGTAGTAGCCGGTCGAGGCGTCGATGTCGCCCTCTGCGCTGTTGCAGTTTACATCGACCTTGTACGACTCAGCCTGGAATACCGCCGCGAAGTCCTTGGTGCTGCGCGCCTCGGTGGTGAATACCTCGTCGGTCGATACTATCTGGTCGTCGGCATTGCTCTTCCAGTGTACAAACTTATATCCCGTGTTGGGCGTGGCGGTGAAGGTCATCGTGCGTCCATAGGGCGCCGTGCTGGCTATGGCTGCGGTGCCCGCCTTGAGCGGTGCCTTGCGCGTGGTGACCTTGCGGCCCTCCTCGCCCTCGATGACGCAGTCAACGTTGCCACACTCGGGCAGCGGCAGCACCTTGACATTGAAGTGCACCAGACCGTCCTTGAAGAGCATCCATCTCACCTGCTTGCCCTCGGCCCCCATGAAGCCTTCGGCGTCGCGTATGTTCTCGCTCTTGACCTGCAGCGCGTAGAAGCCGTTGTCGGTTAGGGCTGCAGTGTTGATCTTGAACTCGCGCTTGTTGTCGGCGGTGGCTGGGGTGATGGGCAGCGCTGTGGTCTGGGGCTTGCCCTCGAGTCGCAGCACGATGTCGTCGCGGGTGAAGGTCTGGGTGTCTATGTCCTTGTTGAACTTGACCGTAAGCTCGGTGATGGGCTTTTCGGCTATCTGGTCGTCTTCGGGCACGGTCTCGATGCTTACCACGTCGAGGCGCAGCTCGGGCATCGGCTCAAACTCCACTATGTACTTCACTGCACCCGGTCCGCTGCTCAGGTCGGCTATGTGCAGACGGTAGTCGAGCAGCGGGTCTATGCCGTCCTGCAGCGTGTAGTCGGTGGTCCAGAAGTTGTCGGCATCGAGGGTTTCGCCCGTGGTCTCGTTCTTGATGCTCAGTATCTTGGCATACTTGCCCGCCGGGTTGGCCACCGAGGTGTAGAACCACTGCCTCTGCGCCACATCGACGGTGATGCGGTACTTGCTGTCGCCGAGCGCCTCTATCCTGGTGGCATCGCGCAGCGCCACGAGGTCTTCGTCGGTGCCGTTGGCGAAGTAGATATGGTCTGGGTCGTCGAACGCGTCGGGATAGTCGTTGGTTATCCATGCGCGGTAGGTCTTGTCGCCTATCCTGGCATTGATGCTGTGTATCAGCTCGTGTATGGATACGCGGTCAAGGAGCGAGAGGTCGGGGTTGCCATAGTCTGTGACGTGGGTCACGCTCACATCGTACTGGGTGAAGTGGCCGAGCAGCGACGAGGTGAGCTCCCATGTGGCATACGACGCCTCGCCCGCCTTGATGGTGCCAAACTGTGTGGCGACATCGCTGGAGAGCGCCATGGTCTTCTCGCCTCCGTTGAGGCTCGAGCTGAGTATGGCAAAGTCTATCATGAGTCCCTTCTGGTTGTCCACGATTTGTGGCTGCTGGGTAATCATGCGCACGTTGTTGGCGTCGCCGTTGCCCTTGTTGTGTATGAGCACGGAGAACTCGGCTGGCACCACGGGCTCTATGACATCCTCGGTAAGCGGGTTGTCGCCATAGATGTCGCGCTGCATGAAATACGTGAGATCGAGGTCGGGCGATGGCTTCACCTGCAGGCTCACGGGGAAGAGCGAGCGGGTCTGGTCGGTGGCGCCGTCGTTGAATGCGAGCGTTCCGCCAAAGCTGTAGGTGGTCACATTCTCGGGTGCGGCATACTTGGTGGGAATGAAGAGGAATGTGGCTACACCCTTCTTGCCTGCGGGCAGGGTCCACTCGCCGTCCTTTTCGCCTCCGAAGCCTTCTATCTTCTCTACCTGTATTTCCATCTCGTGTCGGGTGGCTATGGCTCCGGTCTCCATGTTGGTGGCGTTGACATTGACCATGATGTGGCTCATGTCAGAGTTGGAGCCGTTGTCGATGGTCAGCGTGCCGCGGAATGCCTGTCGGGTGAGCACCAACTTCTGCTTGATTTCGAGCTTCACCTCGGCGCAGGTGTTCTGCGAGGCAGTCTCCTGGTAGAGCAGCCAGTCCTTGCGGGCGCTGTTCATCAGGTCGTCGAGGGTGGCAAAGCCCATGTCGACCATCTGTGCCACGATGTCGTCTCTCTCGCGTACTATGCGGGCGAGCTTGTCTTCGTCGGGATGGTTGTCGCTGTCGTAGTCCATGCCTTCGAGCTTGCGCCACTTGTTGCGGATGCGCTCCACATAACTGCGCAGCGAGAAGTCGGCCACGTTGGCGCGCTTGTTGGGCATGAGCGAGGTGAGGTAGGCACCCAGTCCCTGCGACTTGTCGTCGACGGTGGTGGTGGCGGGTATCGTGGAGAGGTCGAAGTCCCAGAGGTCGCCATCGTTCTGCATCTTCTTCAGGGCGAAGTCGATGTCGGCGAGTGCGCTCACGAGTTCGTCGTAGAAGCCCTCGGTGGCGAGCGCCTCGCGGGCACCGGTGAGCTCGGCATTGTAGTTGAAGAACGACTCATAGTAACGCCAGTACATCACCTGCTTTCTGCCCGACGACTCGAGCAGGGCGGGCAGCACGGTGGGCTTGGAGTCGTCGTCGGCAGAAGCCTTTGCCATCGGCGCCTTGTCGGGGTCGAAGGGCTTGATCAGACACGACAGTTTGCCGGCAGGGCCGAGAGCCATACCTACAGCCCACTGCACGAGCTCATTGCCACAACCCTTGGCACCCTGGACGCCGTCCCATGAACCTTGGGCTACCATGATGCCGCTGGTGGCACAGGGCAGCCATGCCACGGGGTCTACGCATACGCAGTTGCAGACCTCGCACATGAGCGTGATGACGGCTTTTGCCACAGCCTCGCCACCGGGATTGATGGTGACGGTGGCATTGTGGCCCGGTCCACCCGGTCCGCCTGGGCGTCCCATCTGCGTGGGTGGAGTCCATTCTACGCCTTCGTTGGTGGTGTTCTTACAGTCGCTGTCGTTGCCGTAAGCCCACTGGATGGGCTTCTCCAGATACGAGTACTTGCTTCCGGCGCCGCAGGGCCACTTGTAGTCGGTGCCCATCTTGCCCTTGCAGTTCTTCTCCGACGACGAGGCGCGTCGTGGCATCTGTCGCTTCACGTGGGGCGCAAACTGCGGGTTGTCGAAGTCTTCGGTGTGCATCACCAGGACGGGTATCACGTAGCTCTGTTCGGGCGCCAGGGTCAGTCCGGTGTGCTCGACCATCGGCATGAAGGTAAACCCGTGGGCGGTGGGGGGATAGTAGTTTACATCCTGGGCGGCTATGAGTCCGCGGTTGCGCAGCACCACGTTCATGAGCGTGGTGGTGCCGGGCTGGATGTCCTTCAGGATGAGCATGTCGGGCGCGGTGATGTCTACCACGGGCACCGGCACGTAGGTCTCAAAGGTCACCTTGGTCACCACCTCGTACTCGTCTTCCACCTCGGTCTCTTCGACATCCCAGTTGACGGTGATGGCCTGATAGCTGATGGTGGCGAGATGGGTGGTCACATCGCCGGGGCTTACCAGCACGTTCTGGCTGTAGGAGTCGTGCTTCTCGGCGGTCACATTGAGATGATAATATCCCTCGTTGAGATGCTCGAAGAGCACGTAGCCGTCGTCGCCAGTCACATCGCTCATCACCAGCGCGCCGGTGTTGTAGTCGGTGAGTCTGACGGTGGCTCCGCTGACATAGGGCCGCTCTCCGTTCTTGTTGCCGTAGATGGTGTTTTCGTCCTGTACACGCACCTTGAGGCTGCCCTTGTCTTCGCTTACCACCTTGACATTGAAGAAGACCTGCTTGCCGTCTCCCTTCTCGCAGTTGATGGCTATGCTGCCCTTCTGGATGATGTTGACATCGAAGTCGGCGGCATTGAACCTCAGCATCACCGTGGCGCTGTCGCCGGTGGCCATCGACGGCATGGTGGCGGGTGTGGCGAGGCTGATGAACTTAGACAGAGCCTTGGGCAGGTCTACGGTAATCTTGCCCGTAGGCGCCAGTCCGGTATTGGTGATGACGAGCGGGTAGAGTCGGGTCTTGTTCTTGGTCACCGTGGTGTTGATACTGTTGGTCTCGACCACCAGCGTGGGCGTGTGCTCATTGGTGTAGTTGTAGGTGGTCACATCGAGGCGTGCGCCCTCATCGGTGGTGATGGCGAAGACCAGCTTGTCCCAGTCCTTGGTCTTGGACAGCGCCGTGGAGAGCAGGGTATAGGTAATCTCGGCTGTGCCGTTGCCCGGCAATACAGCCACCGTGTTGAAGCTGACGGTGTAGGCTCCGGCATCGGCACAGGCCACGCGAACATTGTGCAGGTCGAGGTCGGACATGTTCTTCAGCATGATTTTGCCCACAAAGGGCTCGCCCACAAAGAGCTTGTTGGTGATATAGTCGGTGGTGGTACGGCTGAAGCCATAGACCTTGAAGTTGCCCTGCTCGGTGGCGAGGTTCTCACCAGGGGTGCATACGCCGAAGCCGAACTCTCCGCCCATACCCGCGGGTATGGTATAGTCGATAGAGAAGTTGCCGGCGGCGTCGCTCACGGCTGCCAGTCGGGTGCGCGAACGAGCGTAGACGATGTAGGGCTCTACCTCTATGCCGGCAGCGGCTGTGCCGTCGGTGCGCTTGACACTACCGGTGAGCACCACCTTGTCGCCGAAGAGATACTTGTCCTTGGCTGCGGCGATGGTGAAGGTATAGGCAGCCACCACCTTGATGTCTATCGTGCTGCTGTTGTTCATCGTCTGCAGCTCGGTCACCTTGCCGTCGGGGTTGATGTGGGCTGTCACGCGGTAGGTTCCGGGCACAGCGGGTGCCTTGACCTCTGCCCACGTGTCATAAGTCTGTCCCGGTGCGATGGGCTTGTCGGTCTGCAGGGTCGTGGTGGCGTCGGCCAGAGTCACGGTGATGGGCGTGGACTGAGGCATGGCTATGGCGCCCACGTTCTTGATGTGGAGCATCACCTTGACCTGTGAGCCAGCCTCGATACCGACTGCTACTTCGGGCTTTTGCATCTCGGCGTCGGGCAGCGTCTGGTCGGAGATGAGCAGCCACACGGTGCCGGGACTATAGCCCTCGCTGCTCGCCATGACCGAGATGGTGCGGTTGCCCTCGGTGGTCGAGTTGCTCAGCGCCACAAACGGGGTGGTGACACTCTCCTTGCCGGCGGCTATGGTGACGGTCTGGGCAAAGTCGAGGTCGTTGCCCTTGGCAGAGAGCGCCACGGTGAGCGGCTGGGAGGTGTCGTCGTTGCGGCTTATGGTGAGCTGTGCGCCGGTGGCGTCGCCCTCGAGAATGGTGGTCTTGTCTGAGGTGATGTTCAGCGTGGGACCGTCATTGTCGGTGATGGTGATGGTCTCTGTCACGGTGGTCTGCTTGTTGCCTATGGCCGAGCAGCCACAGTCGGTGATGTAGACGGCAGCGGTAAACTTGACCGTGCGTGTGCCGTCGACCTTCTGGTTGTCCTTGACGCCGATGGGGAAGGTCACCTCTTCCACGCCCTCGTTCATGGTGATGGTCTGTGTGTAGTAGAGTTCGTTGTTGCTGTCGTCGCTCAGTTTCAGCGTAATCTTGCTGTTCACCGCGCTGTTGCGGGTTATGGTGGCGTAGACGGCATTGTATCCCGCCGCCTCGCTTACCGTGGTGGGCTGCAGCGTCATGCTGATGGCTGGCACGTCGTCATCGTGGAGGATGAAGAGCGTGCTGGCCGTGAGATGGTGGTCGGCAGAGGCGATAATCTTGATGGTCTCGTCGTTGGCAGGCAGATTGTCCTGGACGATGGGAATGTCTATCACCGCCTCGGTGGCTCCGGCGGGGAAGGTGAAGGTCTGGGGCAGTCGGAAGCGGCGTGGCTTCTCTATGCTCAGACTCACGGTCAGTTCCTCGCCCTCGATACGATAGGGCACGCTCACTCTGAGCTTGATGGACTCGCCCTCGTTGTACTCGCTCTTGTCGAGCTGCAGGCTGAGGGGAAGCAACTCGTTGTCCTCGATGTCGAAGCTGACAGCCACGTCGGCGGGATAGCCGTGGGCCTTGGTCACCGTCACGCTGGCAGCCTTGTAGGAATTGACGTAGTCATTGTCGGGTACCGTCACGTCGAAGGTGGCCGTAGACTGTCCGGCTCTTATCGTCACCTGGGTAGTCACGCTCACGTGGTCGGGCAACGAGGTGGCCACGCTGTAGGTCTCGTCGGTAGCGCGGTTACCACTGCGCTTCAGCTGGAGACGCATGCTCTGGCCTTCCTTCAACCGGGTGGCTGGGGCGGTCAGGAAGAGCATCTTCTCGACCGTTGCCTTGCCTCCGATGGCGGTGTTGTTGAGCCTGTCGGTGGCATACTCTCCCGTGTTGCTGTTGGGCTCGACCACCACCTTGGCAGCCACTTCACCGTCGACACCCACCGTCTGTGAGAGCACAAACTCGGCGCTGCGCGCGGTGTGTCCGCCCTGCAGCATGGTGTTGTTGAAGTACACATTGCCAATGTATACAGCCTCCTCGGTCTCGGTGTTGACGAGGTAAACCTTCTCGGTCCATCCGCTGCGCGTGTCGGCATTGCCCACGTTGCTCACCTTCCAGCTGACGCTGACCCTCTCGCCCGGCGTGAGCGTGGTCTGCCTGATGGCTACATCGCTCACTTCGAGGTCGGGGCTCGGCGCGCGCTGGATGGTATAACTACCGTTGGTAGAGCCGGTCTGGATATTGTCGCCGTTGCGGTTAGTTATCACCACGTCGCTCAGCGTGATGGCGTGGACGCTCTCGGGGTTGAGCCCCGTGGGCACCGTCATGGGGAAGTTGAGCAGCACGCCGCCGCTTCCAGCGATGGGCTTGTTGCTCATATTCACGATTACCACCCTGTAGCGGTTGCTGCCCATGCCCCTCACCGATACGGTGTGGCCGTTGGTGTTGCGGTTGGTCAGCGTGGGCTGCTTGCCCGAGGTCTTGGCGAAGGGCAGCTGCAGGTCGAACTGCAGCGCCACTACGTCCTCGTTGTTGTCCATGCTTATGGGTATCATCACATCCTTGCCCTGTCCGCCCGTGAGGTGGGCCACAGAGATGGTGTTCTGTGCCTTGGCGCCTAAGGTCATGGCCATCAGCAACAGCAGGATATATATTGCTTTTTCTTTCATCTTCATGGTCTTCAGTTTCACTTACAAATCATTTTCTTTCCGTTCACGATATAAATGCCGTGGCCTTGGGTCTGCTCGAGCTTGCGGCCCTGGATGTCGTAGAGTTTGCGGTCGTGGCTGTCGGCATCGATGGTGTCTATGCCGGTGGCGGTACCGTCGGTTATCTCGACTCCTATGGGTTGAGCCTCAGTGTCGGCAGCCGCTACGCGGGCGACACGTGCCGGGCGGGTGGTCCTGAGTAGACAGCGGTGTCCGCTCATGCTGTCGCCCGTGGGGCTGATGATGACTATGCGCACTCCGTCGCGGGTGTTGCGGGTCACCATCTGGTAGCGCATCGAGCCGAGTGCCAGTTTGACATCGGTAGCAGCGACGCCCTTGAGCGTGATGTCGATGGCGCCCACATTGTCGGCGGCATCTATCCACAACTCGCCGTCGGCCATAGCCAGCCTGTTGGCGGTAGCCGCTCCGCGGGCCTTGATGCGTGACATGCGCACAGCCATAGCCTCGCTGCTCTCTTCGGTGCCTATAAACAGGTTGATGGTAGCCACCACGTCCTGCACATTGATAGAGTTGCTGGCGTAGGTGTCGGCAGCCATGAAGTTGAATGAGCCACTCTGCGTACCCATAATATAGTTGAGCGTGTGCTGGGCATCGAGCACATCGATGCCGCTGTCGGCATTGGCGTCGCCCTTGGCCCAAGCCAGCGTCGCCCTCATGCGGGTTCCGGCCGCCGGACAGTACTGCGGGCGTACGACAAACTCGGTGCCGCTCGGCTGGCGGTAGTCTCCGCCCAAGTCGTAGCGGTAAGCGCCGTCGCGATAGACCATCTCGCCCACATAGTTCTCGCCCTTCACGGTGTAGAAGCGCAGCGTGGGACGGCCGTTGAAGTGCTGCCCGGCGTGGCTGTATGCCAACAGCGAGTTGAGAGTCACCCCTGCGCCCTGGTCACCTACGGTCCACGCCTGTAGAGGTATGGTCTGCAGGCTCTTGCCTTCGTTCTGATAACTCAGGTCGACCGTCGCTATCGTCGCGGGAAGCAGGTCGGTGATTTCCGAGATTTGGTTGTAGCTCAGGTCGAGCTTCTCCAGCTTGGGCAACTGCCGGCAGAAGGCAGATACGTTGCCCCTCAGACTGTTGCGACTCAGGTTGAGTGAGGTGAGATGGTCCATTTGGAAACCCTCTACGGGCAGTTCGCCCTGGAGGTTGTTGTTGCTGAGATTGATGGCGGTGACGTGGCCGTCGGTGTCGAAGGTTACGCCGGGCCAGCCCGTCGCGGTTATCGCACTGGAGTTTATCTTCCACGTCTTTATCCATACCTCGCCGTTGGTGGCTTGCCATAGTTTCTTCAACGCCAGATAGTCGGCGTCGGCGATATATCTGTCTACGATGGCTACGGGGTTGGCAACCATACAGTTGTTGTTGCGGATGTTCTCTCTCTCATCCGAGTTGATATTGGCGTAGACATTGTAGTAGGCGGTGCCCACCGATGCCTCGGGGCTTCTCACGGTGAATGTCACTTCGTATTCGCCTCCTGGCTCCACCGTGCCGTAGTGGGTCTGATAAGCCACTGCCTTGATGCCCGAGAAGTCGGCATTGGGGCTGTAGTGTACTGCGTCGTTCCACGCGTTGGTGGTGGCGCCGCGACCCACATTGCGTATCACGGCCTTGATGGTGAAGTCGGTATTGGCTTTGACCTCCTCGGGCACCGTGATTGATACCACTTCGAGGTCGGCGAGATAACTGATGTTGAGCGTGCGTTTCTCGCTGTCTACGGTTTCACCACATTCGCCGTGGGCGGTGACGTACCACTCATACGTGGCACCCTCTGCCACCTCGAGCGAGATGGCGGTGCCGGTGGTATGCTTGACTACCTCATCGGCCTTGATGTCGGTGCGACGCAGATGGACGCTGTAGCCCTCGACGCCTGCACCCAGACCGGTCCAGGTGAAGTAGACAGGAGCAAAGTCCTTGAGCGCATTGTTGTCGGGCCCACCGAGAGAGAGCTTGCGACCCGTGATGACGGGCTTCACGTATACCTTATATATATATGTATATATGGGCGTGCCGTCGAGGGTCACCTCTACGTGGTAGGTCACGAGGTCTTTGGCGGTGCCCTTGTTGGTGAGCGTCATGGCGGGCAGATTGCCGGTGCCTATGGCCTGATAGCCCTCGACCTGGCAACCCTCTGCCACGCTGGCAGTCCACTTTACCTTTACCTTGTCGCTGGTGCTGATAGAGGTGAATGTCTCGGGCTGGGTCTGAGTGCCCGAACAGATGGTCTGACTGCTGTATCGGTCTATCTCCGAGGCCAGGATGACGGCACCGTTGATAGCCATGTCGGCATTGACACCCTCCAGATGGGGCAGCAGCGCCATGAGCTGTTGCAGACGGGCCTGGTTGGAACCCGCGCTGAAGTTGATGGTAATCTTGCGCGGGGCTTCGTTGCAGAAGGTCATCTTGACCTTGGCGGCAGCCAGCTTGTCGGCAAGCGTCTTGACGAGAGCCAGCGTGGCGGCATCGGTCGCGTCGAGCGTGTGGTCCTTGGCGCCAGCCACGCGGATGCTGATGGCACCGTCGGGAGTACACTGTGACAGCAGGCTGAACGCCTCGTGGAGCGAGGTGAAGTTGCGCGCACCCACCGCCGTGGCGTCCAGTGTGTAGTCGCCATTGGCTGTCCACGTGTTGGCGGGGTTTATCACGATGGTCTGCTCTGCCTCGGCGGTCTTGATGACGCCTCGGGCGGTGAGCTTGACCGTGTAGCTGCCAGCCTCGGCATAGATGTGCATGGGGTTGCGCTCGGTGCTGGTGGTGCCGTCGCCGAAGTCCCACGCGAAGCTGCGTGCATTGTCGGTACTCAGGTTGGTAAACTGGGCGCGGTTCATGTAGCGGTCTACGGAGAACTGTGCCTGCAGGTCGCCCTCCTCGAGGGTGACGACGCTTATCTTGCCAGGACGAGAACTGAAGGTGACGGCATTGTCGTTGGCATTGATGGCGCTGATGTCGGCAAAGCTCACGTCGTAGACGCCGTCTTCGATGGCACTGAGGGTGGTCACGGGGATGCGCACCACGGCTCCGTTGCTCTCGCTTATCTGTGTGCCTCCGCTGATGTTGACCGTGAGCCGCTGGCCGTCCTGACTGGCTGTCACGCTATACGCCGAGGTGCGCAGCGTGGTCTCTATCCGTGAGGCGTCGGCCTGGATATTGTCGGGCAATACCAGCGTGAAGGTGAGCTGCTTGATGCCGAAGGTGTTCTCCATATAGACAGGCATCAGGGTGGTCTCGCCACGGTAGATGGAGGTCGATGTGGCGTAGAGCGCGAAGTGGTGGTTCTTGTCGGTCGATGGGTCTGCGGGCGACGGAGGCTGATAGACATAGTGTGCCACCAGCCTGATGTCTTCGGTGCCCATCCAGGCGCCATAGCCGTTGGTCGTGCCGACCACCTCGCCGTCCTGGGTCCAGTTTTTCAGTACGTAGTTGTTGTTGTTATACGCCGTGATGCTGAACCAGCTGCCTTCCGACACCTGGAAACTCTTGCTCTGCGAGAACGAAGCAGCCGATGCCGGCTCGGCAGAGAAGTGTACCCAGTGGCGGGGCTTGGTCTCCGAGGGCTCGCCGGGGCTGCCGGGGCTGAAGCGGTAGTGGGCGGTGAGAGTCTCGTCGTTGGCGGTCACGGTGTACTGCATCTTGCGCTCGCGGCTCACCTCGTCGCCGGCGCTGTTGGTCCAGTTGACGAAGGTGAAGTTGGAGTAGGTGCCAGCTTCGAGATGCACGATGGTGCCCATCTTATACTCGCTGGTGCTCTCCTTGTCCACCGTCGAGGGGTCGTAGGCTATGGTGAGGCGGCTGGTAGCCACGCGCTCATAGTGGGCGGTGAGGGTCTCGTGGGCATTGGTCGTGGTGTAGGTAAACTTTGACCAGTCGCTCACGGGTTGGTCTTTGCTATCGGTCCAGCCTCTGAACTGCCAGCACTCGGCGGTGGCGGTGGCAGAGACCGTCACCCGAGAGTTGACCGTATAGTGTCCGCTGCCCGAGGTGGTAGCCGCCTCGGCAGGCACAGCCTTGACGCTGAGCCTGTAGCGCGACGAGGGCTCGGCGGGGCTGTCGGGGTTCCATCCCTGACCACGCGCCCACAGACACATCATGAGCGCTACGATGGTCAGTATATATCTTGTAGTCCTCATCTTACTTCACGATTTTCTTGTGGTTCTGGATATAGATGCCCTTGGGGGCGGTAGTGCTCACGCGGATGCCGTCGAGCGTATAGATGGCACCGTCGGTCTGGGCGCCGGGCTTGATGGCGTCGATGCCGGTGGTGGTAGTGTCGAAACCTATGGTGAAGCGGTTGTCTTCCACGCCTTCATCGGCGGCGAAGGTGTAGGGCAGTTCGACCTCTACGCCGTAGTCGTAGAGGCGGGCGCGCACGTCGTTGCGGGGCATGGTGATGGTGTAGGTGCCGCTATGGGCAATCTGCACACCCACCTTGACGCTGCCGCTCTGGTGGGCTCCCTCGTTGATGGCATAGATGTCGCCGGCGGCGTGGGTGTAGATTTGCGGCGTGGTGCCGTCGGCCATCATCTTGGTGGCGTCGTTGTCAGCACAGAAGTCATCTGAGGCTGCATGATTGACCACCACGCGGGTGAGGTCGGTGGTGCTGCCGTCGGTGATGGCCAGTTCTACGAAGTGGCGGCTTGCCACTACGGGCGTCATGCGTGGTGCGGCGGCAGAGCGGTCTATCGTCTTGGTAGCTTGGCGGCCGTCGGTGCGGAAGGTGAGTTCGCTGATGAGCGTGGGCTTCTGCACGAAGAATGCCTGGAAGGGGCGCAGCGCCACCTGGTCGTCGGCCACACTCTTGGCGGTGAAGGTGCGGTTGTCGGTGTCCCACAGGGTGATGGGGGCGGTATAGTCCATGTAGTAGATGTCAAAGAATGAGGGGTAGGGGTTGCCCACGAGGTTCCAGTTGGCGTCGTTGCTCACCGACGAAGCATGCTCCTGCAGCGTCAGCGTCACGTCGTGGCTCTTGAAGATGTGATTGCGGGTGTCGTCGCTGGCGGTAAACTGGCACCAGCTGTTGTCGCTGGCACAGAAGATGTAGCCCTGGCCCTCGCGGAGGATGGCGTCGTCGGCCACGTCCTTCCAGTTGTTGCCGGCGCCGTTCTGGGCGCGGCTGTCGGCATCGTAGTAGCGCACGGCCACAGCGCCCTGGGAGATGGTTATGTCGCTGCGCTTCACGTCGAAGGGCATGGTGATGTAGTACCAGTAGTTGTTGGCTAGATAGTGGTTGACCTTGACCGAGGCTGCCGTCATCTGGTTGCAGCGGCTTATCGTCACGGGGCAGTTGTCGCTTGTGTTTGCCCAGTGGTAATAGTTGCCCAGCGACTGGGGATTGTTGCCATTGACGATGAGGATGCCCTTGGTGGGATAAGAGCCGCCCTGGTAGTTCATCGTGACGTCAGGGTTGCCAGGGATGCGCGAGTTGGTGCTCAGCTCGAGCTTGCCGTAGAGGTCTATATAGCCAGCCGGGTTGGGGTTGCTGTCTACCGAGGTAAACTGGCTCCAGTAGCTGTGCTGCTTGTAGCTGATCATGGCGTAGTCGGGCACATAGAGCGTCACGCCCGAGAGGCGGTAGAATGGCGAGGTGCTGGTCGATGGGGGAGCCGGAGCGGCGAGGTAGACGCGCTTGAGGCTGCCAGAGCTGCTATAGAGACAGTAGCTGCCCAGTTCGCGTATAGAGCTGCCCAAGACCACTTCTTCCATACTCGAGCAGCCGTGGAATGCATCGCTTGGGATGTAGGTTATCTTGTCGCCCAGCTTCACCGTGGTAATCGAAGAGCAGTCGTTGAAACAATACCACGACATAGAGCTGATTTTGGGCAGCTCTACGCTCTTCAGGGCTTGGCAGTTTCTGAAAGCATATTCTCCCAGGTCGGTGATATCGGCAAAGTTGAATGATTGCAGCATCTTTGCGCCGTCAAAGGCAAAGCCCTTGACTTTAAGGGGCTGCAGGTCGCTGGCGGTCTCCAAGGCTGCACAGTAGCGGAAACACTCGTCGTAGATGGTCTTGATATTGGCACCGCCGCTGACGGTCTTCAGGGCTTGGCAGTTGTAGAAACAGCCGGTATTGAGACTGGTGAGGCCTGTGCCCAACTTGGCGGTGATGAGTTTTTTGTTGTCTCTGAATACATGTGTATCCATAGAGGTCACATTGTCGGGTATCTCTACTTCGGTGATGTTGTTGAATGCGAAGGCTTCTTTGCCTATTGTCTCCAGCGTGGCGGACAGTGTGAGCTTGCCGGTAAGGTATCGGTCGTAGAAAGCCTGAGCGCCGATGGTCTTGAGACTGGTAGGCAGGTCAACAAACCGCAGCTGGGAATTGCGGAAGGCGTTGTCGGGGATGTCGGTTATCTGTGCATTGGTGAGGTCAATGCATCTGAGTCCCGTCATGTTTTTGATGGAGTTCCAGTCGTCGGCATTGAGCTTGCCCGAGAGCCTCAGAAACTGCATCTCGGGGAGCGTGTTGACCAGATTGAGTGCCTCTACGCCCAGGGTTCCTGGTGCGGCGAGGTCTATGGTCTTCATCTGGCTCTCGGCAGTGTAGAGTGCGATGTCGCTCACGGTCATTACCTGGGTGTAGTTGTTGTGGTTGTGGAAATGCTTGTGGGTAAAGGTGATGGTATGTTCGCCCTCGTCCAGAATGAAATAATGGGTGTAGTACGACTTGGTCGTGTAATTGGAATAACTGCTGTACAGGGTGTTGTCGTCGAAGGTCACAATCTTGCAGTCATACTCTGCATAGGGATAGAAGTCGGCGGTGTAGCCGTAGGAGAATATGGTGCGTCCGGTAGCGCGAAACTTGATGGTGATGGTCTGCGATGTGGCGCTGCTCATCTTGCCCACGGTGCTCGTAGCCACTCCATCGGCTATGGTCCAGGGGTTGTTGGCATCGTTGGTCACTTCGGTCAGTTCGATGCCATCACTCTTGGTGATGATGGTGCGCAGCTCTTCGTCTATGGCTGCCATGGCACTGTTGAGCCCAGTCAGGATGAGGGCTACGGTGAGTAGGAGAGTTTTTTTCATATTGGTAAGGGTTAAGTTAATAATCAGTGTTGTCGGTATCCCAGAGATAGGTGCCTGAGTGCATGGGTGGGTTGCAACTGTCGCTTGCACTGCCACCGTTGCCGATGGAGCTTCCACCGGGACCGCTGACGGTGCCAGAGGTCACATTCATCAGCCGGGTGGAAACGCGTATGAGTTCCGTCACGGGCTTCACATAGTAGGTTTTCATCTTTTTCATTGTTATATCGGTTTAAGTGATTATCTCGCAAGTTATAATAATTCTCTCCAGACTGCAGGCCAAGGTAGGGGCGGGGCAGGATAGATGGATAGTCTGCTGCAAATATACCTATTAAAGATGTGACCGGCCATAAAAAATCGCAACATAAATTGGTATGAATCGGACATTCGCTGGTATAAATCGGACATTTTGGGAAAAATCACGATGAAATGGGCGTTTTTTGACAGTACAGAGTTGGCGAAACCGAGGAAGCATAAGCGCGCCGCGGCTACCTACAGGGAGCGCACGGGATGGCGGAGAGTGGTGGCGAAGACCATCGATGCGGGTAGCCCACGGGGCATACAGCGTCGCCGGAAGCGCAGTGGGCGGCTCGTAACGGAAGGCACGAGCACGCGTATCGTAAGGCACGAGCCCGCGTATCAAATGTCACGTGCTCACGTATCATAAGTCACGAGCCACGCCGGATGGTCGCGGCGCCGCCAAAGGTGGTGGGCGGCAGAATAAAAACGGCAGCAGTGACACGTGTCGACTGCTGCCGTAGGGGTAGGGGGAAAGAGAGTGGCGGTGGGGGCGCCGTGGGCGAGGTCAGCTGAGGCTCTCGCGATACCAGTCGTAGAGTCGGCGCACGCCGTCTTCTATCTCCACCTTGTGGGTCCAGCCCAGCGAGTGGAGCTTGGTCACGTCGATGAGCTTGCGCATGGTGCCGTCGGGGCGGGAGGCGTCGAAGTCGATGGTGCCTTCAAATCCCACTGCCTCGGCCACGAGATGGGCGAGCTGGCGGATGGTGAGCTCCTTGCCCGTGCCCACATTGATGTGGCAGTTGCGTATCTCGCCCAGTTCGGGGATGGCTCCACCGCGGCCCTCGGAGTTGTTGCGGTCTACGCGGCCGTCGGTCTTGGCGCCATAGAATACCGAGCTGTAGCGGTCTATGCCTATGATGTCGCTGAAGTCGACATGGAGCAGCACGTGGACGCTGGCGTCGGCCATGTCTTCGCTCCAGAGAAATTCGCGCAGGGGCGAGCCTGTGCCCCAGAGCACCACGCGGTTGTCGTAGATGCCGTAGTAGGCGAGCGCACGGAGGATGCGGTCGGGCTGGCTGTGGCCGTCTACGTTGCCCTCGCCGATGATGTCGCGCAGGGCGTCGGTGGGGTTGATGGGGCGCTTGTCCATATCGCGGGCTATGCTGTGCCAGTCGCCCTCGTGGATGAGCTTGGCGAGATAGACCTTACGCATCATGGCGGGCATGACATGCGAATTTTCGAGGTGGAAGTTGTCGTTGGGTCCATAGAGATTGGTGGGCATCACAGCGATGAAGTTGGTGCCGTACTGGAGATTGTAGGACTCGCACATCTTGAGTCCGGCTATCTTGGCGATGGCATACTCCTCGTTGGTGTACTCCAGGGGCGACGTGAGCAGGCAGTCCTCGCGCATGGGCTGGGGTGCCTGCTTGGGGTAGATGCAGGTGGAGCCGAGGAAGAGCAGCTTCTTCACGCCGTGGGTGTAGGCGTTTTCTATCACGTTGCACTGCATCTTCATGTTCTGCATGATGAAGTCGGCGCGGTAGAGCGAGTTGGCCATGATGCCGCCCACAAAGGCTGCGGCGAGTACCACGGCGTCGGGGCGCTCCTGGTCGAAGAAGTCCTTGACAGCCTGCTGGTCGGTGAGGTCGAGCTCGCTGTGGGTGCGGCCCACCAGATTGTGGTAGCCGCGCGACTGGAGATTGCTCCAGATGGCCGAGCCCACGAGTCCGCGGTGCCCGGCGATGTATATCTTGGCGTTCTTAGAGAGTGTCATCGGTGTGTTATTTTACAATTCCCTTTTCCAGATATTCGGCGAGGTTCATGCGCACCTTGGCGGCGGCACCTTCAGAGGCAACCTTGGCCATATCGTGCTCTACCATGATGCGTACCAGTTCCTCGAAAGGCGTGGTGTTGGGGTTCCAGCCCAGTCGGGCGCGTGCCTTGGTGGGGTCGCCCCAGAGGTTGACCACGTCGGTGGGACGGTAGAAGTCGGGCGACACCTCGACGAGGGTCTTGCCCACGAGAGTCTCGGGTCCGCTCACGCAGATGCCCTTCTCGTTCTCGTCCTTGCCCTCCCACTTGAGCTCGATGCCGACATAGTGGAACGCCAGCTCGGCAAACTCGCGCACGCTGTGCTGGACGCCGGTGGCGATGACATAGTCTTCGGGCTTGGAGGCCTGGAGGATGAGCCACATGCACTCTACGTAGTCCTTGGCGTAGCCCCAGTCGCGCAGCGAGTCGAGGTTGCCCAGATAGAGCTTGTCCTGCAGTCCCTGGGCTATGCGCGCTGCGGCGAGGGTAATCTTGCGCGTCACGAAAGTCTCGCCTCGGCGCTCGCTCTCGTGGTTGAAGAGGATGCCGTTGCAGCAGAACATGTTGTAGGCGTCACGATATTCCTTGATAATCCAGTATCCGTAGAGTTTGGCGACGGCATAGGGGCTGAAGGGGTGAAAGGGCGTGTTCTCATTCTGAGGCACTTCCTCTACCTTGCCGTAGAGCTCGGATGTCGAGGCCTGATATATCTTGCACGACTGGGCGAGTCCCACCTTGCGCACGGCTTCGATGATGCGCAGCACGCCCACGGCGTCTACATCGGCGGTGAACTCGGGTGAGTCGAAGCTCACCTGTACATGGCTCTGTGCTGCCAGATTGTATATCTCTGTAGGGCGCACGTCTGCCACTACGCCCACGATAGACATGGAGTCGCCCAGGTCGGCGTAATGGAGGTGGAAATGGGGCCGTCCTTCAAGGTGGGCTATGCGTTCACGATGGTCTACCGACGAGCGGCGGATGATGCCGTGCACGTCATAACCTTTGTCCAGCAGGAGTTCTGCCAGATACGAACCGTCTTGTCCTGTAACGCCCGTGATGAGGGCAATGTTCTGTTTGCTCATAATTACAATGTATTATTAGTTTGTTATTCCGTAGTCTCGGATGATTGCCTCCGCCGTGTCAGTGGCTTCGGCTGCGGGGTTGGGGTGCTTGGCTGCAGAGTGGGGTTGCTTTGCTGCGGGGTTGGGGTGCTTTGCTGCTTGGTTGGGGTGCTTTGCTGTTGGGTTGGGCTGCTTCCTGCAGAGTGGGTTGGCCTCCGGTAGAGCTGTAGGGCTGCTTGCTGCAGATTGGGTTGGCCTCTGGTAAGGCTGGATGGCAGCTGCTCCTCGCCATCGGTGCTGGACTTATCCATGAAAACCAGCCCACTGTGTGCAAAGGTAACGCTTTTAGTTGGAATAAGTATCAAAAATAAGAGGAAAATATCATTTTCCAAAGTTTTTGTGACTTGGGGAGGTAGGGAATGAGTCAATTATGGACGACAAATTGATAGAAACGACAGCAGCCCAGCCCTCTGGCTCTGCACTGCTGACTTTGCTGCTGTAGGGAATGTAGGGAAGAATTGTGTACATGACCGCCTTCTCCGTAGGGGCAACAGGCGCAGATCCTCTACGCCCTCCGCCTGCTGTAGTCACCATCAGCGATGCAATCACAACAGCCAATCAACCTCGTATCGATGGCCTCTACCGCAAAAAAGCCGAACGAAATGCCACAAAAAAGCCGATTGAAATGCCACAAAAAAGCCGAACGGCAAGGTGGAATATGAAGAAAAAGCTATGCCTTGCCCTCTAAAATATCCAGCAACTTGAATATGCGGCTGGAGGGATTGTGGAAATCTTTGAGCCCTTTGGCTCTGCGGATGGCATCGGCAATATGCTCTCTGAGAAACCCCTTTTGTGTATCAGTATAGATGGCTTTGCTATAATTTTGCCAAACGGGTGCGCTTCTTTTTAACTCCTTGATAACCGCAGTGGAACTCAATGCAGATGTCTGGTCTTTCACGTGTAGGAGTAGCCATACCTCAAAGCACGGGTTGCTTAGCAGCAGTTCGGCTTTGCATGCCATAAGTTTGTCATTGATGGCGGGGACATCCATATCATACATGAGAAATGTATCGACCTTGTCGAATGGGGATATTTTGAGTTCTCGGGCGTGCTTGTCAATAAGAGGCTGAGTTATTCTGTTGTCTTCGATATGTGAGACAATGCGCACCGGCGACTTGTACCATTTCCTTATAAGATTCAGCTATTCCACCTCTGTTTCGCCTTCGCAGATAACCAAGGCAATCTTGCGCATCCGTTTATAGGGCGCCTTCTCTCGCTTGCTGGCCATAGTTATTCCTCCAACAGATGTTTGATGCTATCAACCGATGAGTCAACGTATGGTACAGCATTGAAGCGCCCTTGGATGTAGCCCTTCTCGGCATCCATGTTCTCACGGAAGTCTTTGAAATCATAGAGGGAATAGACCTCGGTGGCTCCGTCTTCAGACTTGTTGACGAAAACTATCTGGTCTCTTCTCAATCTCTTGACGTCTATCAGATTGGTGTTGTGAGAAGAGAAGAGCAGCTGGCTTCCTTCTGAAGCATGAATTAGGTCGAGGATGAAATCGGCCAATCGGGTGTGGAGCCCGAGGTCAAATTCATCCATCATGATGCTTTTCCTGTTTTTGACCACATCCAGGAGTCGTATCAGTATTTGGAAGAGCTTACGGGTACCGCTGGATTCTTCAAGGTCAAGGTCGAACATCACATCTTTATTATTGTGATGGTAGGTCTTGAACTTGAGAACATCGACCAACTGGAAGGAAAGGTCTCCCTGGCCAGGAATGGCGACAGGTGCAGGAATCTGCTCTTTGCGGGCTTTAATGTCGGTAATGTCTATGTCACAGATTTCAAGAGCTTTGAGTATTACTCTTTTGTAGGTGTTGAAATTGTCAAGAACCATCATCTCATTGATGTTGGTGAGGCCGAGCAGAAACTGATTCATAAAGTAGCGGTACAGCTTCTGGGCTATCTCTCTGTTCATGGAACTGGCTCTGCTCAAGAAGAGGTTCTTGTCACTGGTGTTTAATGCCACATCCATAGGTTTGTTGATTACTCCGGTGCCGAAACTATACTTGCCGTCAGCATTGCGGACAAATATCTTTGCACGTCTGCCTACAGGATAGTGGTAGAGGCTCTCTCTGAGCATTTTGCTTCTGGTAAGTTCGAACGAGTACTCGTACTCCACATTGTCGCACACAAAATCAATCAAGAACTTGCTTGGCTTGTCCTGCCAGCCATCAAACTTGAATGGCTCGAAGCTGAAGATAGCGCCTTCGTTGAACTGGTGTGAATCCAGAATCAATCTGCAGCAGAAATTTATGGCTTTCAGAATGTTTGTCTTGCCCGACGCATTGGGGCCGAACAGACCAACAGATTTCAAGACTGGCACACCTTTCCACTCCATGAGGTTATGCCCCAATTCGCGAGCAAGTGTAGTATTGATATTGGCAGCCCGGAAATCTATCCTTACTTGCTCTCTTATCGAGAAGAAGTTCTCAAACTCAATTTTAAGTATCATTACGCGCCTGTATTTGTAGATTTGCTGCAAATATAGGTATTTATTTTGATTTAATGGCTATTCTCACTGTTAAAAATGCGGTAAGTACCTAAATTTTCATACGCATTGGCAACTCTCATTGGGTTGCCACGAGGCTGTCGGTTCTTATTCCAAATCTGTGGGGACTTGGGGGTGAAAGAGAGGGGGATGATGGGGATATGGGGTTGGCGGTGGCGGGATTAGCACAGGAGGCGGCGGCTGAGGTAGCGGACGGGGTACCAGACGGCGAGCCAGCCTACGGCTATGACGGTGATGAAGATGAGGGCTACATCGTCGTAGTGGACGCTGATGGGGTAGGCGTCGACGATGAAGGAGGCGTCGCTGTCGCCGAGGCGCACGAGCCCGAACTGCTGCTGGATGAAGCAGAGCAGGAGGCCGATGACGATACCCATCACTGCACCGGCGACGGAAATCATACGACCCTCGAAGAGGAAGATGCGGGCTATCTGGCTGTCGGTGGCGCCGAGATTGCGGAGGGTGACCACATCGTTTTTCTTGTCGATGATGAGCATGGAGAGCGAGCCCACGATGTTGAAGCACGCCACGATGAGGATAAAGGTGAGGAAGACGTAGGCGAAGAGCTTCTCTATCTTCATGATTTTGAAGGTGTCGTCCTGCTGCTCAAAGCGGTCCTTGACGGTGTAGCTGTCGCCGGCGATGTCGGCTATCTCGCGCTTGGCGTCGGCGATGTCGGTTCCGGGCTTGAGGCGCAGTTCGAGTGAGGAAATCATGCCCTGCTGCCCGAAGAGATTGCGGGCCCAGGCGATGGGCACGATGATGTAGCGGGAGTCGTACTTGGACTGCTTGACCATGAAGAGCACACCGGGAGAGTCGAGCGAGTCGACGACAAAACCCTGCGTGGGGTCGGCCAGGTCGAGCTGACCCTCTCTGACGGGGGCATAGATGCGCAGCGCGTCGGTCCAACGGGTGCCGAGCGTGAGCTGCTGGGCGAGCTGTACGCCCACGATGCCGTAGTTGAGGTTGGCGGCGTGGAGACAGAATTCGCCGTCGCCGTAGAGAATGTCGGTGATGCGGGTGAGGTCGCGGAAATTGTCGTCGACACCCTTGATGGTTACCATCGCCTGCTTGTCCTGGTATACAGCCAGCGCATTGTCCTCGACACACTCTGTGGCAACATCCACATACGGCAACTGGCGTATGCGGGTGAGCAGCGGGTCGTCGGCAGGAGCCGTCTTGCCCTTGACCGGCGCAATCTCTATCTGCGGGTCAAAGCTGGTAAACAGCGTGGCCACCAGGTCGTGGAAGCCGTTGAAGGCGCTGAGCACGATGACCAGCGCCACCGTAGCCACGGCGACTCCGATGACAGAGATGAGGCTGATGACATTGATGGCGTGGGTACTCTTCTTGGAAAAGAGATAGCGCCTGGCGATGAATAACGGAAAGTTCACTATCCTTTTTTCAGAAGTTCGTCAATATGCTCGAGATAGTCGAGTGAATCGTCGATGAAGAATCTCAGCTCGGGGATGATGCGCAGCTGGTTGTGCACGCGGGTACCCAGCTCGTAGCGTATGCTCTTCTCGCTGGCGTTGATATTCTTCATTATCTCTTCGCTGCGATCTGAGGGGAAGATGCTCAGATAAGCGGTGCAGATGCTGAGGTCGGGGCTGATGCGTACGCGGGTCACGCTCACCAGCACGCCATTGGTCTTGCGCGTCTGCGATTGGAAAATGGATGATAACTCTTTCTGCAGGAGTCGTGAAATACGGTTTTGTCTTGTTTCTTGCATTTACTCTAAATCTATATGTTCTATGTTTACGTGTTCGTGGAGGAACATCCGAGCACCTTCGGCAAACTTGTCGGCGTTCTCGGTGGTGAGGTAGCGGCAGGTGGCGTTGCGTGTACACTTCTGCTCAATCTCGGGGTGGCGCACGAAATAGTCCTTGAGGCTACTGGCCACATACTCGCCCTGGGGGATGATGCGCACGCCGGGTGGAGTGTATTTGAGTATCTTGGGCAGCAGGATGGGGTAGTGGGTACAGCCCAGGATGATGCTGTCGATGTCGGGGTCGAGCGACATCAGCTCGTCGATGCGCTTCTTGACGAAATAGTCGGCACCGGGACTGTCGGCCTCGTTGTATTCTACGAGCGGAACCCAGAAGGGACAGGCCACGCCAGAGATGTGGATGTCGGGCCAGAGCTTGCGAATCTCCATGTCGTAGCTGTGGCTCTTCACGGTACCCTCGGTGGCGAGCAGACCCACATGGCCGTTGCGTGTAAGATGGCCGATGGCCTCTACCGTTGGGTGTATCACGCCGAGCACGCGTCGCGAGGGGTCCCACTGGGGCAGGTCGTTCTGCTGTATGGTGCGCAGAGCCTTGGCCGAGGCGGTGTTGCAGCCCAGGATAACCAGCTGGCAACCCATGCGGAAGAGCTTGAGCACCGCTTGGCGGGTGAAGTCGTAGACCACATCAAACGAGCGCGGACCGTAAGGCGCGCGAGCATTGTCGCCCAGGAACACATAGTCATACTGGGGCAGCAGCTGGCGTATGCCATGCAGGATGGTGAGTCCTCCGTAGCCCGAATCGAAGATGCCGATAGGGCCTGGAGTCATGGGCAGCCGTTCGCTCATTTCAGACACTCTTTGACCAAGGTCGTGATGTCTTCGCCAAAGGCGCTGTTGGCGTAAGGCAGATTGTCGTTGTCGGTGTTGAGGATAAACATGAATCCGCGTGCTTCGCCTATACCGCGCAGGGTTTCGGCCAGCTTGGCCTTGAGGGGAGCGTAAGATTCGGTCTCAGCCTGTGCCAGCAGTCGTTTGGCCTCTTCCTTGAACGCTATATTCTTGGCTATCAGTTCCTGCAACTCCACCTGGCGCTTGCGGAGGATAGTCGGAGCAAAGTCTTTCTGACCTTCAAGAAACTGTTCATACTTCTTGTTGAACTCGTCTTCCACGCGCTTCATCTCGTTGTCATACTTCTGCTTCAGGTCGGCCAGTTTGGTCTGTGCCACAGCATACTCGGGCATGAACTTCAGCACCTCCTGATAACTGAGATAACCATACTTGATGGTAGTCTGTGCCTGTGAGATCATAGGCAGCACCAACATAACTAAGGAAAAAAGCAGCTTTCTCATATCGGTAAGTTTTGTGTATTGAGAAAAAAGGACAGGCACTCTGGCCTGCCCTATCATTTGTGATGAATGAGTGTCTGGATTACTTGCCTATCTTGGCCTTTACTTCCTCGGTAACGTCCTTCACGTTGTCGCCGAAGAACACTACGCCAGATGTGCCAATCTCGAAGATAGAGGTATATCCGCCAGCCTTGCCTACAGCTGTGATGGCGTTCTGTACCTTGGTGAGGATGGGCTCGAGCAGTGCGTTGTTCTTCTCAGAGAGTTCCTTCTGAGCGTCTTGGTATGCCTGCTGAATCTTAGCGCCGAGGCCCTGCAGCTCTTCTTCTGTTTCCTTCTGCTTGGTAGGATTCATAGCGCTTTTTGCCTTGTCGTACTCCTGACTCTTGCGTGTCAGTTCGTCCTGCATAGATTTCAGCTCGTTCTCCTTCTGCTTGCTCAGAGCAGCCATTTCTCCCTGTGCCTTGGCATAGTCGGGCAATGACTGTACTACTACCTGGGTGTTCACTTTGCCAAACTTCTGGGCGAATACAGCCATTGGTGCGCAAAGCATCAGCATCAAAATAAGTTTTTTCATTTCGTTTGTATTTAATTGTTATTAGTTATTGTTAGCGTAACCGAGTTTCTGGAGGATTTCGTTGGAGATGTCTATCTTGGGCGAACCGAAGATGATGGCGCTGTCACTGGCGCGGTCGAGCACCAGACTGTAGCCACGCTGCTCGCTTATCTCCTTGACCACGTTGTATATCTCTTCCTGAATGGGCGACATGAGGCTCTCGCGCTTCTTGAACAGTTCGCCCTCGGGGCCGAAGTACTTCTTCTTCAGGTCGGCGGCTTCCTTCTCCTTCAGCATGATTTCCTCCTGCTTGGCGGCCTTCTGCTCTTTGGAGAGGAATACTACCTCGTTCTGGTAGTTCTTGTACATGGTGGCGGCTTGGGTGTTGAGAGCCTCCACTTCGGCCTGCCACTTCTTGCTCACCTGGTTGAGCTGCTCGTTGGCACGCTCATAGGCGGGAATGTTCTTCAGCACATACTCCATGTCCATCAGGGCAAACTTCTGTGCCTGCGCCGTGATTGCCATCAGCGCCAGGGTGCATATCGCCAATATCTTCTTCATACTTTTCCTTTGCTTGGTTTATGTATGTGACGCCGACGCTGTGATGTAAGTTACAGCGCCCGCGTCGCTTTTAATGATTATTATCAGAATTCCTGACCCAGGATGAAGTGGAAGTTGCTGCCACCCTTCTGTCCGTTGATGTTGTCGTTGTCGAAACCGTAAGCCCAGTCGATACCCATCAGACCAACCATCGGGAGGAAGATGCGGACACCGATACCTGCCGAGCGCTTCATGTCGAAGGGGTTGAATTTCTTGGTGTCGGTCCATGCGTTACCGGCTTCGGCGAAGCCCAGACCGTAGATTGTGGTGTTGCCCAGCATGAAGGGGTAGCGCAGCTCCATGGTGAAGCGGTCGTAGGCGTAGCCGTTGTATGCCAGCGAACCGTTCTCATAACCACGCAGACCCACAGTCTCTTCGGCGTAGCCTGATGAGTATCCGCTCATACCGTCACCACCCATGTAGTAGGTCTCGAAGGGCGACTTCTTGTACTTGTTGTAGCTGCCCAGCAGACCCATTTCCACGCGGGTCATCAGCACCAGACACTTCTGGCCGTTGGTCAGGGCGCTGTAGGTCTTGGCCTTGAACTTCCACTTGTGGTATTCCACCCAGCGATATTTCTCCTGCTGTTCCTGAGAGTAGGTGGCCGACTGGTAGTTGTTGGCAAGGTTCTTGTAGTCCTTGCCGTCCCACTTAGACCATGGCGGAGTGAGCGTTACCGAAGCCATGAACTCCGAACCGCGGCGGGGGAAGAGCTGGTTGTCGGTAGAGGTACGGCTCAGCGAGATGCTTAGGTTCAGGTTGTTGGCATTACCATTGGTCATGAGGAAGTAGCGCCAGTTCTTGAGCATATAGCGGGTGTAAGCCAGCGAGAGCGACAGCTGGAAGTAGTCGTCGGGCCAACGCAGACGCTTGCCCCAACCCAGCGAGAGACCAAACATCTTGACGAAGGTGTCGGGGTCATAGTAGTTCTCGTAGTTGTTGTAGTAGCTGCTGCCATAACCATACAGATAGTTGTAGTAGTTGTTCATCGCAGCACTATTATAATAGGTACTCGACACGTCGGTCTGCTTAGAGAAGAAGGCGCCGACAGAGAGCTGGATGGGGCGCTTGCCGCCAAACCAGTTGGTCGAATAGCTGGCGTTGTAGCTCTGGTAGTAGGTACCGTTGGTCTGGGCTCCCAACTGCAGCACTTCACCGTCGCCCACAGGCAGGATGCCGCGGTGCTCACGGTTCTTGTTGAAGAGGTTGCGCATCGAGAAGTTGTTCAGCTTCAGACCGATGCGGCCGATGACGCCAGTCTGTCCCCATCCCAGCGAGAACTCTATCTGGTCATTGCTCTTCTGCTCCAGATTCCAGTTGATGTCCACGGTTCCGTCCTCCACATTGGGTTGCACGTCGGGCAGCACCTTCTCGGGCTCGAAGTGACCCATGGATGCCAACTCACGCTGCGAACGCTGCAGGGCGTCCTTGGAGAAGAGGTCGCCGGGCTTGGTGCGCAGCTCGCGACGTACCACGTTTTCATACAGACGGTCGTTACCGTTGATGCGCACGTGGTTGATGTGGGCCTGCGGACCCTCCTGGATACGCATTTCGAGGTCAATGCTGTCGCCTACCACGTTGACTTCGGCAGGCACCAGGTTGTAGAACAGGTAACCCGTGTTCCAGTAGTTGTTACCCACGGCGTCCTCGTCTTCGGTGAGTCGCTTGTTCAGCAGCTTCTGGTTGTACACGTCGCCCTTGTTCATGCCCAGCACGCGGCTCAGATAGTCGGTGGTATAGACGGTGTTGCCCACCCACGAGATGTTGCGCAGATAGTACTTCTTGCCTTCATTCACCTTGATGCGTATGCTCACGTGCTTGTCGTCATGGTTCCACACGCTGTCAGAGATAATCTCGGCGTCGCGGAAACCGTACTCGTTGTATTTCTCAATCAGACGCTTCTTGTCGGCCTCCCAGCGCTCGGGGGTAAACTTCTTGGCTTTGAGGAAGCTGCTCAGCGTACCCGCCTCATGGGTCTTGGCAAAGGCGCCCTTCTTGAAGAGGCCGCCCTTGATGACCTTGGTCTTCAGTTGGTGGTTGCCCTCGATGTATATCTTGCGTACCTTCAGTTTCTCTTTCTTGTCGACCACCACGTCGAGGATTACCTGGTTCTTGCCAGCCACGTCCTCGCGCTGGTTTATGTCTATCTCGGCGTTCTTGTAGCCTTTCTCGTCAAAATACTTCTTGGCCAGAATCTTGGCACGGTCTATAGAGTTGGGCGTCACCTGCATACCTTTGAGCAGACCCAGCTTGGTCTCCATATCCTCACGCTCCGACTTCTTCAGACCGATGTAGTTGATGGTCGACACGCGCGGACGCACCTGCAGATAGATGTGCAGATAGATTTTGTCAGCTATCAGCGAGTCGGCATAGATTTTCACCTTCGAGAAGAGGCCGTGCTTCCAGTAGCGCTTCACGGCGTCGGTAATCTGTGAGCCGGGGATGTCTATCTCCTGGCCCACGGTGAGTCCGGAGATGCCGGTGAGCACGTAGTCCTCATAGTTGTCCACGCCCGACACGTTGATACCGCCGATGGTCACCGTGCGGGGCGTACCGGCATAAGTTATCTCGGGATATACGATCTTGTCCTGTGCCTGCATGGCGGCGGTCCACAAGAGGGCGGTCACCACCAGCAATACCTTATTTATATTCATTTTCATCCTACTTTTCATTTTCTACTTGTTCTTCGGTCTTGCCGTATCTGCGCTGACGCTGCTGATAGCTCTGTATGGCGCGGTGCAGGTCGTCTTCGCTGAAGTCGGGCCAATAGACATCGCTGAAATAGAGTTCAGAATAGGCAATCTGCCACAACAGATAGTTGGAGATGCGCAGCTCGCCGCCCGTGCGTATCAGCAGGTCGGGGTCGGGCATGAACGCCGTGGCGAGATGCTGGCCCACCGTCTCTTCACTGATGGCGTCTATGATGGCAGCGTCGTCGGCCGAGCCTTTCTGCTGCAGCGCCTCGGCGGCTATCTGCTTCACGGCGTGGGTAATCTCCCAGCGTGCCGAGTAGCTCAGCGCCACCACCATAGTCATGGCGGTGTTGCCGGCGGTGTTGTCCATCACCTCCTGCAGCTTGTCCTGCACCATCTGTGGCAGACGGGCTATGTCGCCTATCACTCTGAAACGCACGTTGTTTTTCATGAAGATTTCATCTTCGAGCGATGTCAGTACCAATCCCATCAGGGCCGATATCTCATCGGCCGGACGGTTCCAGTTCTCGGTGGAGAAAGTATAGAGTGTAAGGAATTTCACACCGAGTCGGGTACATTCAGAGGTGATGCGGCGCACGGTATCTACACCTGCCTGATGGCCATAGCTGCGGGGCTTGCCACGCTCGGCAGCCCAACGTCCATTGCCATCCATGATGATAGCCACATGCTGTGGCACACGGGTTTTATCTATTTCTATTGCCATTTAGTCGTCGTTGTTACAGGTTCGACATTTGCTCTTGAAGCTATAGGTGAGGGTGAGCATCAGCCCGCTGTAGCAGTCAGTGTTCTTGAATGCTCCGCTGCTCTTGATGCCATAGGGGTCGGCTATGCCGTCGAGCTCGTCGCTCAGCGAGAAGTGCATGCTCCATTCCAGCCCCACGTTGAGGCGTTCCTTCAGTTTGTATTTGATGCCCAGGCCTATCGGTACATTGGCGGTAAACACCTTCTTCTCTCCGCCCGACACGTATGTGGCGCCTATTCCGCCGAAGACGAAGGGGGTGAGACGCTTGGCGCCGCGATAGTCGCGACCGGTGCCGTAGGGCCAGAAGTTGTATTCGTAGGTCACCGATACGTCGGTGAGCGAGCGGTCAAAGCTGTAGGCTCTCGTCGTCTCGTCGGGGTAGTAGGTCTCCACCCGCGTGGCGTCCCCCTTGAGCTTGCCCATCATGCCCGTCACTCTGAACCCCATGTAGGGGTTGAGCAGTCTGCGCCACACGATGGCGCCGGCGGGCTGCATGCCCGATGTTATCTTGCCGTTGAAGTCGCCTTGGTATGACACCATCCCCACGCCGCCACCTATTTCCATCAGGTATTCGTCGTCTTGCTGTGCGCTTGCCGTGAGCGTGGCGCAGAGCATCAGGAGTGTCACCAGGCCCTTCCTCATTGTCCTTTGTCGTTATTCGCCGAAGTATGTCTTGTCCTTCGCCCAGCCCAGCCGGTTCAGTCGGCCTCGCCACAGGTTGCCTTTGCCGTCTATGAGCCACAGATAGTTCTGGCTATCGGCGGTGAAGGCAAATCTGTTGCTCTCTATGTTGAAGTTGGTGGGCAGTGCATAGAGCTTTCTGATGCGCCAGGTCATGCCGCCGTCGCTGCTGGTGTAGCTTCCGCCGTAGGCTGTCGTGCCCTGGCTGTTGCCGATACCGCTGCCGCCCAGCGCCATCATGAAGTCGTCATAGTAGGTCATCTGCAGGTTGGCCAGATTGGGCAGACGGAAGCGGTTGTCGCCCGCCACGTCCATGTAGGTCCATGCCTGCTGCTCGCTGCCTTCGTCGGTCTCTTCCACCTTCGACCACACCTTGCTCGTCTTGTCTCCCGTGCCCACCATCACCACGCGGTCTGTGCCGGGATTGGTCAGTATGGGTCGGGCCGTCATGCTCACGTTGCCTGTGGGCAGCGAGTCGGCGGGGGTGTCCATCTTCTCGGCTGTCCAGGTGGCGCCGTCGGCCGATGCCACGATTTTGTTGTCGGTGCTCAGGGCGTAGAGGCGCTTGTTGCTGCCGCCCAGGAGTCGGTTTATCGCCGGCGTTCCCACTCGGGTCCACGTATATGCGTCGGTCGAGCAGTACACGCCGTCCTCGGCATGGGCATAGAGCTTGCCGCCCATCACGGTCATGTCCTTATAGCTGTCGGCGCCCAGCTCCACATTGGGAGTAATCTCGGTCCAGTTCACCACGTGCTGCTCCTCGGCAGCATAGATGCGCAGCTGACTGTCGTCGCGGCCCACCACATAGACTTTGCCGCCCATAGCCAGGGCGCGCATGCCGGTGAGCAGCCCCATGTCGGTGCAGCCGGTAGCTATCTTCCATTCGAATATGTTGGGTTTCTGCTTGTGTATGTTCACCTTGACGGTATAGTCGCAGCTGGCGCGTCCCGACATGCTCACCATGCGCAGGGTGCGGGGCTTCGAGAAGTCCATCGAGTCGATGGTCTCAAAGGCCTGCAGTGTGTCGCTGTCTATGTTTTTTACCAGCGTCACCGATGAGCCCTTCGATGTCACGCTGCATATTATCTTCTTGCAGTCTATGCCCACGGGCAGAGAGTCGGGGTTGTATATCTCGTGCTTGGTCTGGTCTATGTAGAATATATATTTGCTGCAGTCCAGCGTAGTCTGATACGTACTGTCTGCGCCTTTCTTCGACACTGTGTCGCGGATAATCTTCTGGGTGCCGAGTGAGAACGCAGTGATGCCCACTTGGTCAGAAAATACTATCTCTTCGTTGTCGTCACCCAAACATGAAGACACGAAGAATATAGTCGATACCAATAAGATAAAAGGTATGAACTTTCTTTTCATTACACTCTATTTTAACAATTTTGGGTGCAAATTTAATCAGAATAATTCAAAAACCACCTATCTTTAGACGATTATTAATCAAAAACCGTCTACATCTGCTGTTTTTTAAGGTTTGTTTAGGTATTATCGTGGTCTTTGCTGTGCTTTTTTCTCCTTATTATATATATAGGCAGTCTGCCCTGCGTACCGCCCTCGTCGTCTTCGATAGTCGTGGTAGTTTCGCCAACCAGCCCCCGATGCCTCATATCGCTTTGTATTTCACCGCAAATGCCATTGCCTCAGCCACCGTATGCGCCCCCAGTTTCCTGAAGATGTTCTTGCGGTGCGTCGCCACCGTATTCTCCGACATGCCCAGACGCTCAGCCACCGACTGGACCGCCTGTCCTTGACCCATCAGCAAGAGAATGACTCTCTCTTTGGGGCTGAGAGTTGGCACTTTTTGCATCGTCCATTGGTCTGTCTGCATATCGTATGTTACAATTTCTCCCCTCGTGATGTTTTGTATGCCGAATATGTCATTCTTTTGGTGTGGCTCAGTGGTGGTGATGCCTAACGACAACCATACTCTGCCATCTGGGGCAAACTCCAAAGGCGTACATTTGACACATGGCAACTGCCTGTTGTCTTTGGTGAGGTTGTCATAATTGCAGTATAGTACGATGCTTCTTTTTTCATCTTCACTATGGCTCCAGACGTATTGTTGATAGTATGCGTAGGCTTTCCATATTGCTTTTTTTCCTTCGGGCGTGATGAAGGCGTCTATAAAGATTCTTCCTATGTTGTTTATATCGCTCCTCTTGTATCCCAAGCGGCCGAATGGGTTGTGGGTCAGATATAAATGTTCCATCCTGAAATGGTCGTAGATAAATATACCGTTGTAGGTAAGGTTGTTCATGGCATTGATGGTGTCAATATGTCGTACTGCGCGTTCGTAGTCGGCTTCGGTAATACCAGTAACCTGTATTTGGGACCAAAGTTTTGGGTCTATCATGATTGCTAAAATTAGAATTTAATTTTAATTACTCGTCCATCGCATGTGTCGAAGGAGACATACTCGGTTTCTATCGGTAGATTTCTTATCTCGTATTCTATCCTTGACATTTCTTTGTCGCTCAGTCGGAATTTCTGCTTGGCCTCTCCGTCTTTTTCTATACGAAAAGCCACTTCGCATATCTTCCTTGTTCGCGCCGAATGGTATATTCTTACGTTGAGGGAGCAACCGGCAAATCTCTCCTTCATAGTATCATTGGCAACATGATGGGCTATGGCTTCCACTCGTTCTTCGGAACAATAGATTTTGTGGCTTCTTACAAACCACCACTCCCATTCCGATGTACTGCGTTTCATCCAGCCTCCATCGCTTGCCACATAGTGGTATGTCTTTTGTCTATAATAACGCTCTTTACAGTGATTTATTGCCTTTTTCACCAAATTTGTTAGAGGGCTTATGGTTATTGACAGTAGTTCATATAGCAATGATGCCAGCGTCGATACTATCACATTCAGCCTCCATAAGTAGAATGAGACATATTTTGAAATTACATATCTGTTAGTCATCTTTTACTTGTTGTTATAAATCTATTTGAATACTTTCCACACCATGAAAATCTTCGTATGAAGAATAATAGTGGTGTATCGCAACGCTGCGAATGTCGTGCTCAACTTTTGACAGGACACGGGTGGGCAAACTGATGTCTGATACATGGCCGTCTTTCTCTACTCTGAATTTGATGACAGATACTTTCAGACGCATACGGAGATAATAGATGTATATGTTCAATGTGCATCCTTCGTGTTTGCTTTCCTTCAGACTTTGTCGCAGTGCTTTACTTGCAACTTCTATCATGGATGTCTTTTCGCATGGTGTGATTTCGTTCCAATAGGTTCTCTCTATATTGATCCATCGCCGTCGTGAAGACCATCCATTATGGTCTCTCTGATATTTGTAGTTTGACCATCCTGATACCATGTGCCAGACTTTCTTTCTTATCCACTCGCTGTCCATCTCTCTTCCCAGCAGAAGAATGTCCCGTATGAGGCAATAGATAAAGTAGGGTACAAAGAGCACCAGCACCAAAAGCAATACGATTGCCGTTGCCATACATGGCAGAATGTCGTTATAGACTGTCGTACTTCTCATTTTAATTGTCTGTGTTTTGTTCCGCGTAAGATTTCAAGGGCGTGAATTCGCCAAAGTCAAAAAAAGTCTGATATTTTGTATACTCCTGTATGGGCTTGGACAGCTTGCGGTTGTAATATCTTATATAGCTCCATCTTGTCCAGTGTTCTATCTTTGACAATGTGCGGTCTGAGAACACCATGTTCTCGCTATAGTGTTCGCCTGATGAATCTCTACTATGATATAGTGTCTTGAAAGCTATTTCCCTTATCCGTTTCCGTCGGGCGTCTATCCGATATTCTATGACGAGACGCATATTACACATATCGTAATAATTGTAATGTCCAAAGATGTTTTCCAATGCCTCAAATTCAGTAATCTGCCTGTCGCATATTACCGCAAAGCATTGGCAACTCTTGGGCTTACGCTTGTACAGCCATCGTTTGCGTACAGCCCAGCCTTCTTTGTCCAATATATATTTATACGGTATCTTGTAAATCAGCGGAAATATCAACATTCTTACAACCGTAAAATGGACAATCCAGTCGGTAATGATACCCCAAACATATACAATAGAAACAAGGATAGCCTTTGCAACTTTGATGGTGTATACGGGCAGGGCTTTTACGGCTTTGCACATCCATCGGAAAGTATGGAAAAGCAGGTAGTTCGGACTGTTGTGTGTTCGGGTAGTCGTCATAGTATCCGAGTTTAATAGCATGGCCATCCCATATTACAGGACAGCCATGCCGCATCATCTTTATAACTATTCTATTGCTTTGACAGTGTTGATTTTGCCATCTTTAACGGTAACTTTTAACTTTACACTCTTGGTGTATTCCTGATTGCGGTCATCCTTAGCAATACGTTTGTATGTTACGATATAACAGTTATTCTGGGTTTTCACCTCAAGTGTTTTGACAGAAGAAGTATCTATTCCCGCATCATCTGTAGCATAGTCGTAGTGCAATCCGGTTACACCTCGGTCGTCTCTCGTGTTTTTGCATATAGTTTCAGAACAGTAGTTCTTCAACAGGGAGTCGCATTTTGCAATACGCTGATTGTAATTACCGATGCTGAAAGCTACAGCATACTGCCGATAGAATTCACGCACTTTCTCAATCTCATTTGCATTGCCAGTTGATGCAAATACTTTCATAGTGGCCAGCACCACACAAAGGAATGTAGCCATAATAAGACTTAATCTTTTCATAATTGTTTGTTTTTTTATTATTTTATTTTCTGTATATTACGTATGGAATTTTCTCGTAAGCACTTCCTGGATATTTTCCTTCTTTGTAATCGGAATACCATGTGTCACCGCCGTACATGTCTATGTGGCCAGCAGCTCCTTCTTTTACGGGTCCAAAGACTCTGATGTCGCCAACTTGTGGATTGTAATTCTCTTGCGGCACTACCGAAAAGCCCCATTTCAGAAGGTATCTTCCATAGTCCTTGGCATACTGGGGGTGGTCTGACGTATCAATGCCCCCTCGTTCCAATGCCAATCTTACTGCTCGGGCGCAATATCCGCATTTGTCTTTGCTGTAATAAGGATAAGCGTTGCTCTTGATGTATGCAACAGCATTTTCAACTGTGTACTTGTTGTTACCAGATGTTATTCCAGAATGTGAGCCGGAATTGCCTCCGCCGGGTCCGTCATTCCCTCCTGTTCCACCATGTCCACAAACTGGGCAATAGGTACTCTGGGTCGTTTCGTCATATTCCAATATTGATCCACAGTAAATGCAGGTGTCGCCAGTTTTCGTGGTGTCTTCTTCTGCTATATCAGGGTATGGATTGTCGGGAAATGAGGGGGTGGGAGGATAAGGGGCAACAACCTCACCGCCGGGAAGCTCTCCGCCATCTATGATAGAGCTGTCGGCAGGAATTGTATCTTCACCCTCTTGGCCGATTCTGCTCATCGCACGCCTTACGTTGTAATATCCCAGATATTCTCCTTGTTCGTTGTATTCGTCCTGTACTCCTTCGAAATCGCTATAATACAATTCACCATCGTGAGCTTTCCTGTAATCAGAAGAGGGAATCTGTTCCACGTAGTCTACAGTGGTTACTCTCCCTGCATGGTCAAACACAAAAAGAACATAACCTCTGTTTGCTTCTCCTGACAGCCTCTCTCTGATGTTGGCAGAAACGAGTTTGCCCTTGATTATTGGCACCTGTAACATGAGATTCCCCTTGTGGGTAAGTCGCCTGCTTAAACCATACTTCAAGTCGCTCCATTTGTAGTTGCGCGAAGTTAGGAATAGCATCTTGCTCTCATTTCTCTTGGTGTAACTTACTGCATTATTTATACAGGCAATAACTTTCTCGGTTTCGGCTTTACTCTCAAAGGAGTTGTCGAAGTACGAATCTGTGCATGATATTAATGCAATGAATCCTATTAATAGTAGGATTGTTGTTTTTAATTTTCTCATTGATTTTAATTGTTAATTTTGTAATTGTTAGCTACTTTGCACTTCTGCGCAGATGAGTGCTGTCGACGCTTGCAAATTTATAACGATTTTTGACACGCTCCAAATTTTCCATATACCCTTTTTAGGGGATAAAAGTGCTGATTTTTTGGTGTTTTTCGTCGTTTTTGTGTTTTTCCCGCACTTTTTTATGTTTTGAGGTGGCTGAAGCGCTTTCGTGGACTATAAAAAACCGCCCGTGAAATCTATAGAATCAGTTTTTCGTTTGTAACAATTTCTTACCGTCAGTACAATATTTGCATGTGTCGTACATTGCTGTCAGGAGTGTATTACACGGCACAGCTGCTCGACGTCGCACTCGAAAGTTTCGCGGTTAATGGCACGGCTTTTTATTGTAGAGCGATAGTTGTAGATGGTGCGAGGAGTATAGAATAGCAATGCCGCAATCTCCGAACTCTCCTTGACGCCCAACCTTATCAAAGCGTAAATGCGCAGTTCGGTGGTAAGCCGTCCCTTGTGTGGAGGCACAATCTGCTCGTCGGTCCGCAGCAGAGCGTTGAATTCGTCGACAAACGAGGGGTATAGGTCGAGGAAAGCCGTGTCGAAACTGTTCATGAACGTAGCCGCATCCTCTTCCGAAAGGCGCGACGACGAAGCCGTATTGAGCAAGTCGTTGACCTGGCCTACCTTAATTTTGCGCTTCACAAGAGTCTCAAACTTGCTCAGACGGTCGATGTATTTGGCGCAAAGGTCGATGTAGAGTTTAGCCAGACGTTCGCGTCGGCTGTTTGTGTCGAGCAATCGTGAGTTGAGAGTATTAAGTTTGTCGTTGAGCGACGACAGTAGGTTGTTGCTCTCGGATAGCTCGTGTCGGTGGCGTGCCAGCAGTCGGTTTTGTCGGCTGTAGAAGTATAGCAGCACTACAACGAACGCGAATAGGATAGACACTCCGAACAATGCGAAGCGCATGATGTTGTTCTGCGATGACAGCTTTTCGCGATAGGTCGACACGATGACGGGCAGTTTCTGCGATATTTCAATGATACGCAGTCGGTTGTTGTAGTTCTTGGCGTCGTCCATAGCAAAATTGATGTAGCGCTCGGCGAGCAGAATGTTGTCGTCGCCCTTCTTGAACAGATACATTGCAAGGTCTTGCATGGCGAGGTTTTCGCGCGTACAGTTGAGCAGGTCGCTAATGCATGCACGCAGCATGTACTCCTCATACTTGTTGTTATTGTTGTTGGCGCTGTAGTTGTTGGCAATGGCATACGATGCCATGGCATACCATCGCGACTCTACGGGGGCTGTACTCAGAGTCTTGAAGTAGTGCTCCAGGGCGCGCTTGTCGTTGCGTTCCACATATATAAAATACTCACCCCAGAAGAAATTGTAGTAAGAGTCGGTAGGGCGGAGCATCGTTACAGCCTGCTTAAGGTAATTGTTGGCACGCTCGTGATAGCGTGGCGAATAGTAATAGTCGTGACAGTAGTCAGCCCAATAGGTGTAGATGAAGTAGTAGGCTATGGTATAGTCGAACCGTAGTTCGTTGTCGAGGTGAGTCGAATCAATCTCGTCAAGCAGCGCAACGGCTTCGCCATAGAGTCCGCCTATGCCCAGCAGCGACGCTTTCTTAATGCGGCATTTGTCGTGATGGATTTTGTCACCGATGCGGTCGGCAAGCGTTATAGCCTTGTCGGCATACACCATGGCAGAGTCAAATTGAAAAACGAAGTACTCATCGTACAGCTTGTCGTAAGCCGAAAGCAGCGTTTCGGGCTTTTGGCTTTTGTGTGCCATCGACTTGTAGAAGTCGATGCGTGCCTGCTTCTTGCCGTATATCTGCGTTATGTTGTCTATAATGCTGTCAATACGCTGTATAAGCTCGCCGTTGGTGTCTGCCATTGAGGAGGTGGCGGTGGCAATAAAGAGTATGATAATGGCTATGTAACGTTGCATAGAGTGAATTGTTAGTGGTTTCTGTATTGCCCTGAACTAAGTTGAATAAAAAAGTTCAAATAAAATGGGCAAAGAGA
>OOBJ01000367.1_pt1 | contig 39139 bp, 31 predicted proteins | sample 1671331 | NCBI WGS metagenome assembly OOBJ01 (sample SAMN06348145, study PRJEB24527) | human gut metagenome | biome: human gut; feature: ankylosing spondylitis patient; material: feces | host: Homo sapiens | place: China | collected 2015-10 | reverse complement strand
CTTCGAGCCGCTCACCTTCGAGGACGTCATGGACATCGTCGACGTCGAGCAGCCCGAGGGCGTCATCTGCACGCTGGGTGGCCAGACCCCCATCAACCTTGCCGCGCGCCTCAAGGCCGCGGGCGTGCCCATCATGGGCACCCAGCCCGACGCTCTCGACCTTGCCGAGGACCGCGAACGCTTCAGCGCCCTGCTCGACGAGCTGGGCATCGCCTACCCGGTGAGCGGCGTGGCCGAGACCTACGAGGAGGCCGTCGAGGTCGCCAAGCGCATCGGCTTCCCGCTGCTGGTGCGCCCGAGCTACGTGCTGGGCGGCCGCGGCATGGTCATCGCCTACGACGAGCGCCACCTCAAGAGCTACATGGAGGCCGCCACGCGCGTCTCCAAGGACCACCCCATCTACCTCGACTCCTTCCTCGACTCCGCCGTCGAGCTCGACGTCGACGCCCTGGCAGACGGGCAGGAGTGCTACGTGGGCAGCGTGCTCGAGCAGATCGAGGAGGCGGGCATCCACTCCGGCGACTCGGCGTGCTGCATGCCGCCCTACTCGCTCGCAGACTCGATGATCGCCGAGATTCGCGAGACCACCCACAAGCTGGCGCTGGCCTGCCACGTCGTAGGCGCGCTCAACGTCCAGTACGCGGTGCACAACGGCCGCCTCTACGTCATCGAGCTGAACCCCCGCGCGAGCCGCACGGTGCCCTTCTCGTCCAAGTCGACCGGCGTGCCGCTCGCGCGCATGGCGGCAAAGATCATGGCGGGCGAGAAGATCTGCGACCTGGGCCTGCCGCTCGAGGACCGCACGTTCGACTACTTTGCCTGCAAGGAGGCCGTGCTGCCCTTCGACCGCTTCCCGGGCGCCGACATGACGCTGGGCCCCGAGATGAAGTCGACCGGCGAGGTCATGGGCGTGGCGCGCACGTTCCCGGCCGCCTACGCCAAGACGCAGCTGGCCATCTCCTACGGCCTGCCCACGAAGGGCCGCGTGTTCATCTCCGTGCGCGACCGTGACAAGCGCGCCATCATCGGCGTGGCGCGCGACCTGGTTGGCATGGGCTTTGAGCTCGTGGGCACCTCGGGCACGGCCAAGGCCCTGCGCGCGGCGGGCATCGCCTGCAAGAGCGTGCGCCGTGCGAGCGAGATGCGCCCCAACATCGCCACGATGCTCTCGGGTGGCGACATCCAGCTCATCATCAACACACCTGGCGGCCACGAGACCCGCGGCGACTTCTACACGCTGCGTCAGCTTGCGGTGCGCTACCGCGTCACGAACGTTACGACGCTCGCCGGTGCCCAGGCGATGGCCGAGGCCATCCGCACGGCGCGCGAGGGGTCGCTTGACGTCGTGGCCCTGCAGGACCTGGGCAAGTAGCAGAGCCCGGCGGGCCTGGGACGATTTAGCCCGGAGCTTTATCGTCCCAAACCCCAGGTAACGTGGGACGAAACAGCTCCGGGCAAATCTGTCCCAGGCTGAGTTGGCCTGCCAAGCGGGGCGAGGGGTGCGTGCCTCTCGCCCCGCTTTCGTGCCAAAGGGGACGGGTCTGCCGGCACGCGGCCGCCTGCTGCCGGCCCGCTCGTCTCGGCCATTGCGCACACCCGCCGCACCCGTTACCGCGCCGTAACATAACGGGGCTATCCTGTGGCGATACCGCGACATAGAAGTGCCGCTTTACGAACGACAAGGTACGTGAGGAGCGTTACAGCATGGCAGTTGAGAAGAAGGACCTGGACTGGGGCAGCCTCGGCTTCAGCTATATGCAGACCGACTATAGCTATGAGGCCCACTGGAAGGACGGCGAGTGGGACGAGGGCGGTCTCACGACCGACCACACGATGCACGTCTCCGAGTGCGGCGGCATCTTCCACTACTGCCAGGAGGTCTTCGAGGGCCTCAAGGCCTACACCACCGCCGACGGCAGCATCGTCTGCTTCCGCCCGGACCAGAACGCCCAGCGCATGTACGACTCCGCCCAGCGCCTCGAGATGCCGCCCTTCCCGGTCGACCGCTTCGTTGACGCCGTCAAGCAGGTCGTCACGGCCAACGCCGCCTGGGTTCCGCCCTTCGGCTCCGGCGCCACGCTCTACGTCCGCCCGTTCATGATTGGCTCCGGCAACGTCATCGGCGTCGCCCCCGCCCCCGAGTACACCTTCCGCATCCTCGTGACGCCGGTGGGCCCCTACTACAAGGGTGGCCTCAAGGCCGTCAAGCTGCGCGTCTCCGAGTACGACCGCGCCGCGCCCCACGGCACCGGCAACATCAAGGCCGGCCTGAACTACGCCATGAGCCTGAAGCCCTCCGTCGAGGCCCACTCCACCGGCTATGCCGATAACCTCTACCTCGACTCCGAGACCCGCACCTACGTCGAGGAGACGGGCGGCGCCAACGTGCTGTTCGTCGACGGCAACACCCTCGTCGTTCCCAAGAGCCACACCGACTCGATCCTGCCCTCCATCACCCGTCGCTCGCTGGTCCAGGTTGCTCAGGACCTCGGCATGGTCGTCGACGAGCGCCCGGTCGAGTGGGCCGAAGTCAAGAGCGGCAAGTTCTCCGAGTGCGGCATGTGCGGCACCGCCGCCGTCATTTCCCCGGTGGGCGAGATCGACAACAAGGTCTGCGGCGCCGACGAGACCGTCGTCTTCCCGGCCGGCCACGTTGAGTGCGGCCCGGTCATGAAGAAGCTGCGCGAGACCCTCACCGGCATCCAGGACGGCGCCGTCGAGGACAAGCACAACTGGGTCTTCAAGGTCTGCTAGCTCTTCTCGACTGTTTGAACTTTGATTTGTGGGGCGGCTCCGCCGGCGCGCGTGCGTTGACGGAGCCGCCCGTTTTGTAGGGGCGTGACAGAGGGGCCAGAGCCCTTTGTCACCTTTTCTGAAAAGAGGGGCGGCATGACAGGGGGACGTGCCTTTTGTCATATCCCCCTCGGGCGAAAGGAAGGCGCATGAGCATGGGCGACGTTGCGCGCGTCGAGCGCGTTGGGGGAGAGGGCCCGCTGCTGGTGATCCACGGCGGTGCGGGCAGGCGCCTGCACGAGATGACTCTCGAGCAGAAGGCCGAGACGAACGCGGCTCTGGCGGCGGCCCTCGACGCGGGCTATGCGGTGCTTGCGGCCGGGGGCGCGGCCGAGGACGCCGTGACCGCGGCCATCCACGTGATGGAGGACGCCCCGTGCTTCAACTGCGCCCGTGGTGCGGCCCTCACGCTCGACGGCACGGCCGAGCTCGACGCTTGTCTCATGCTGGGCAATGGCGAGACGGGCGCCGCCTGCGGCCTTACCTCGGCCAAGCATCCCATCGACGTGGCCCGTGCCGTGATGGAGCGCACACCGCACGTGCTCTTCTCGGCACCGTCGGCGGCGCTTCTCGACGAGTGGGGAATCGAGCAGGTCGACAACGCCTATTTTGTGACGCCAGCCCGCGCGGCGGCGCTCGAGGAATGGAAGCAGCTGCATGCCGCGGGTGCCAGCGCGGCCGATGCTGCGGCCGCCGACGCGACCCGTCATGGCACCGTGGGCGCCGTGGCGCGAGACGCACGCGGCATCATCGCGGCCGGCACCTCGACCGGCGGCATCACGGGGCAGGTGAGCGGCCGCGTGGGCGACTCGCCCCTGTGCGGCGCCGGCACCTACGCCAATGCCGGGAGCGTGGCCGTGAGCTGCACCGGCACGGGCGAGACGTTCATCCAGGAGGTGGCTGCCTACCAGGTGCACGCGCGCGTGAACATCGCCGGCGAGGCACTCGATGAGGCCTGCTGCCACATGCTCGAGGCGGTCGACGCCCGCGGTGGCAACGGCGGCGTCATCGCCCTGCCCACCGAGGGGGCGGGCGCCATTGGCTACACGTGCGGCGCCCAGATGAACCGCGCCTGGGCCTGGGAGGGCCAGCGCTTCACCGGCGTGTGACAAAGGGGTCAAAGCCCTTTGTCACCTTTCCTGAAAAGAGGGCGGGGACAAAAGGCACGTCCCTCTGTCCCCGAACAGCGGAGCGGCCCCGGCGCAGCATCAACCGCATCGGGGCCGCTCTTGTCTCGGGACGTGCCAACAGACCCGTCCCCTTTGGCATGCGCTCGCTATTCGGAGAGGCTGGCCTCGCTCAGCAGCGGCAGGATCTGCGGGCTCACCGTGAGCTCGACCACGCGCTTGTCGGTGCAACGGGCGAGCGAGCGGTAGTTGAGCGGCGTGTAGGGCACGAGGTCTGCCACGTAGTCGTCGACGGCCTGCATCGCGGCCACGCGCTCGTCGTGGTCGGCCGTGGCGCGGGCGGTCACGATGAGCTCCTCGTACTTATCGTCCGCAAAGTGGCTCACGTTGTCGCCGTTGCCCTTGTGGAACAGCGGGTAGAGGTAGTTGTCGGCGATGGGGTAGTCCGCATACCACGCGCGGGCGCCCACCGAGTAGGTGCCGTCGAGGTAGGACTGGTACATCGCGGCGTACTCGACCTTGTCGATCTCGACGTCGAGACCAAGCTTCTGCCAGTCGGCCTGGATGGCCTGGTACTCGTCCTGCGTGTTAGCGGCGTTGGTCATGAGCTTGAACGACAGGTTGCGCTTGCCGTCGGCGTCGGCGACATATCCCGCCTCGTCGAGCAGCTGCGCGGCCTGGTCGGGGTCGTAGGCGGCCCACTTCCAGGCGCCCTCGCGGTAGCCGTCGATGGCCTCGGGGACGATGTCGTCTGCCGGCTTGGCCGAGCCCTCGTAGATGGCGTCGCAGATGGCCTGACGGTTGATGGCCAGTGACAGGGCGCGGCGCACGCGCACGTCGCCCATCACGGGGTCGTCGACGTTGAACGAGAGGAACTGCGTGTAGAGCATCGTGCCGCCTAGGAACTGGCTGCCGGGCGTGGCGGTGTAGCCGTCGGCCGACTCGCCGTAGCTCTCCTTGGCCTGCTTGGTGGCGTTGATGGGCACGAGCGAGCAGTCGAGCGAGCCCGCGTCGAGCTCCTTGTAGGCGGTGTTGGAGTCGCGGTAGATCGCGAAGCGCACGCCGTCGACCTTGGGCGCGTCTCCATTCGTGTAGTCCTCGAAGCGCTCGGCCTCGACGTACTGGCCGTCGACCCAGCTGCCCTTCATCTTGAAGGGGCCGTTGCCCACGGGCGCCAGGGCAAAGTCCTTGTAGCCGTTGCCCGAACCCTGGCCCTCGGGAATGGGCGAGAGGACCGGCGCCGCGCAGACGTAGTCGAAGTCTGCGTAGGGCTGCTCGAGCTCAACCACCAAAGTGTAGTCGTCGGGGCAGGTGAGGCCTGTGAGCTCAGTGGCGGTACCTGCGGTGACGTCCTCGTAGCCCTTCACCATCGACAGGTGGTAAGAGACGTTGGAGGGCTGGTCAGACGTGGCCGGGTTGCACAGGCGGTTCCAGGCGTACTTAAACGACTTGGCCGTGACCTCGGAGCCGTCGTGAAACTTGGTGCCCTTGCGCACGTGGAAGGTCCAGACGGTGTCGTCGTCGTTGTGCTCGTGGCTCTCGGCAACGAGGTCCTCGAGCTCGCCGGTCTTGAAGTTGTAGTAGGTGAGGGCGTCAAAGAGGTTGAACGCCACGGCCACGGCGTTCTCGTCCTCGAGGGTGTAGGGCTCGATGCCCGTGGGATTCTCGATGTGGTAGGAGAGCGTGCCGCCCGCGATGACACCGCGGCGCGAGAGGGGGGTGGAGAGGAGCTTCCTCGCGTCCATGGGTTCTCATCCTTTCTGGTGCCGGCTGCGCACGTGCGCTGGCCGGCGCTCTTGGCCCGTTTCGCGCGGCGCCTGGGGCGCTGGTTCCGGCGGGTTGCTTTTATTCCCTACTACCTTACTATGAATAAGGGTGTTTTCAAGCGCGAGCAGGGCGTCGCTGGCCCTTGTAATCGCATCGTTACAGAATGGGCGGACGGCTCGCCTGCGTGCGTTGTGTAGCTAGTATATGGCTCCACACCCAAGGCGTGGTTACAGCCTGGTTGCTTGGCCGGCGATGCGCACGGCCCGCGTGCGCGCCGGGCATTGGATGGGTCGGCCCGCGTGACCGGGCGGAATTGGACGAGGGATGCCGGCCCGCGTGGCCGGGCAGAAGGAAGGGAGACCCATGGAGGAGCTCAAGGTCGTCGAGGGGTACATGCCGTTTGCCGGATACAAGACGTGGTATCGCATCGTGGGCGAGAACGGCCTGGGGCGCCTACCGCTACTCACCATCCACGGCGGCCCCGGCAACACCCACTGGTACCTGCGCTCCCTCGACGAGCTCGCCCGCAAGTACCACCGCCAGGTCATCTACTACGACCAGATTGGCTGCGGCTACTCCAAGACGCCCTCCAACCCCGACATGTGGAGCGCCGAGCTCTTCGAGGAGGAGCTCGTGGCCCTGCGCCGTCACCTGGGCCTCGAGCACGTGCACCTGCTGGGCCAGAGCTGGGGCGGCATGCTCGAGCTGCAGTACGCCACGCACCGCCCGAGCGGCGTGGCGTCGATGGTGGTGGCGAGCTCGCCGGCAGACGCGCACCTGTGGCTCTCCGAGGCGCTTCGCCTGCGCTCCTACCTGCCCCGCGAGATGGAGGAGGCGCTTGCCCAGGCAGACGTCGACGGCGACTACGACCGCCCAGAGGTCAAGGCTGCGAGCGCCGAGTACTACCGCCGCCACGTGGCCGCGGTGCCCGAGGACGAGCGTCCCGTCGAGTGGCGCAAGCCCTTCGCCGACCCCGCGGGCGACGAGGTCTACCACACGATGCAGGGCATGAGCGAGTTCGTGTTCACGGGCAAGCTCAAGGACTGGAGCGTGGTCGACCAGCTGTCCAACATCTGCATCCCCACGCTCGTGACCTCGGGCACGGCCGACGAGTGCACCCCGCTCATCGCCAAGCAGGTCGCCGATGGCATCCCCGGTGCCGAGTGGGCCCTGCTCGAAGGCACCCACTGCGTGCACCTCGAGCACGTCGAGCAGTACAACGCCGTGGTCGAGGAGTTCCTCGAGCGCCACGAGTAGGCGGGCGTGACAAAGGAGGGCCCGGCAGCCGTGTGGTTGCCGGGCCCTCCTGTGGTTTGCGCACGTTTTGACGCCGCCGCGCTACGCCTCGACGGTCACGCCGCCCTGCTCGGCATCGTCGGCAGACTCGGGAGCTTCGTCGGTGCCCAGCGGCATGCCGGAGTAGTTGAGGCCGGCGACCGCGGCGCGCAGCTCCTCGCCGCCGTGCGTGAACGCCTCGGAGAGCGTTGGCCAGCCCTTGAGGGCGCGGTCGAACACCTCGGGGAAGCTCTCGTTGGACGCGACGCGCGTAAAGGGGTTCACCCACTCCTCATGGTCAAGGTTGGCCGCGGCGCACTCGTCGGAGGTCGAGACGCGGTGGGAGAGGGCCTGCAGCAGCGAGTGCGAGCGCACGGCGCGCTCGATGATGCCCAGCCCCACGCCGCGCAGCGAGCCGTGCGGCTCGATCGAGCGGTAGCACAGCTCCATGTCGGCCACGGCGCCCGCGTACTCGCTCGCGCCCACCTTGAGGCCAAACGTCTCCCACGCGACCTGGCTCATGAGGGCGCCCGCCACGCGGCAGATGCGCTCGGTGTGGACGAGCTCCGACGCCGGCGGGCAGTCGTGCACGGTCGCGCGGCGCAGCTTCCACAGCATCCAGGTGTCGAGGTCGCTCTCGATGACGGCGTGGACCTCGCTGTCCGCGTCATAGAGGTCGTCGGCCGCCTCGACGATGGCGTACTGCTGCGCGTAGACAAAGGGGTGCGCCACGCGGTCGAGCGCGTAGTGGGAGAGCATGCCCAGGGCAAACGCGCGGCCAATGCCGGCGTCTGCGGCGGGCAGGTGCCCCACGCCCTCGCGCAGGGCAAGGAAGGCGCTGGTCATGTGGCCGTCATGCATCTCGTGGGCAAGCGCGCGGGCCTCGGAGCCGCGCTCTGGCGTGGTGAGCATGCGGAAGAAGAAGGGGTCGGGGCCCTGGTTGCCCAGCAGAAACGCCAGCAGCTCCTCCTCGCTGGTGATGACGCCCTCGGGAAGCAAGGTGGCCGAGCGCTCGCCGAACAGGTGATGGGTGATGAGTGCGGGCATGGGATGTCCTTTCATACGCTAAGTCCATCTCATTATGCCCCGTCTGTGCGCGAGAAGAACAGTCTTGCGGGCGTTTCGCTGCCGCTTGCCGCCCGCTCGCGGGCCAAGGCGGGCCGTCGATTCTTTTCGGGTACCTTACGTGGGCAAGCGGCCAAACCCGCTACCATGGATGGGACCCGCGCCGCGTGCACCGCGCCGACGCACGACAAACGTTATGGAGATGCCCATGGCAAAGACCAAGTACACCAAGCTCGAGCGCAACTGGGTGATGTATGACGTGGGCAACTCGGCGCTTGTGCTGCTCAACACCTCGATCGTGCCCATCTACTTCAACGCGATCAACACCGGCGCCTCCGCCGCCGAGCTCGTGAGCGCCTGGGCCAACGCCCAGACCATCGCCTCGCTTGTGGTGGCGCTGCTCATGCCCGTGCTGGGTTCGCTCGCAGACTACGCGGGCAACAAGATCAAGTTCTTCATTGGCTTCTTCCTCACGGGCCTCGTGCTGTGCTTTGCCCAGGCCATCCCCATGGGGGCGCTGCCGTTCCTCGTGGCTTACGTGCTGTGCACGATTGGCCTCAACTCGTCCATGACGTTCTATGATGCTATGCTCACCGACGTCACGACCGACGAGCGCATGGACACGGTCTCGAGCTCGGGCTATGCCTGGGGCTACGTGGGTTCCACCGTGCCGTTCATCGTCTGCCTCGCCCTCATCTTTGGCGGCCCCGCCCTGGGCCTCGAAACGATGCTGTGCACGCGCCTGTCGTTTGTGATCACGGGCCTGTGGTGGCTCGCCTTTACCCTGCCGCTCATCCGCACCTACAAGCAGCGCTTTGGCAAAGAGCGCGAGCCGGGCGAGACGCTGGGCACCATCGTGGGCTCCACCTTCTTGGGCCTCGTCGACACGATGAGGAGCATCGCCAAGAACCGCACGCTGCTCGTGTACATGGTGGCGTTCTTCTTCTATATCGATGGCGTCCACACCGTCATCTCGATGGCGACGAGCTATGGCGCGGCTCTGGGCATCGACTCGACCCAGCTCGTGCTGGCGCTGCTCGTGACGCAGTTCGTGGCGTTCCCGTCGGCCATCATCTACGGCAAGCTCGCTGGCAAGGTGGGCACGCTGCGCATGATCATCGTGGCGGTGCTCGCGTACTGCGGCATCGTGCTGTTTGCGGCCTTCGCGCTCAAGACGGCCGTTGAGTTTTGGATCCTCGCCATTCTCGTGGGCCTCTTCCAGGGCGGCGTGCAGGCGCTTTCGCGCAGCTTCTTTGGCAAGCTCGTACCCAAGGAGCACAGCAACGAGTACTACGGCTTCTTCGACATCTTTGGCCGCTACGCCAGCGTGTTCGGCACGTTCCTGGTGGGCATCATCACCTCGCTCACGGGCGACGCGAGCCTGGGCGTGCTGTCGATTGGCGTACTGCTCGTCGTGGGCCTCGTGATGCTGTTGACGCTGCCCGACGCGCGTGGCGAGCGCGCCTAGCACGCGCGTTTGCTTGGCGTAATAAGTTGACCGCCTACGGCGGGGGAGGACGCGTTCCTCTCCCGCCGCTTCTTTTGTGCGAGAAGGGGGAGGGCCTCTCTGTCACATCAGATGCTGCCGTCTCTACCGGGCGTGCATATTTACCTGCGCTTACTGTGTGCGAGCGGGGTATCATATCGGCTCGTTGTGCTTCTCCAACATGGGAGGATGACTGGCTTGAGCCTTCTCGAGATCATCTTGCTGGGCGTGGCCCTTTCGGCCGACGCCTTTGCCGTGACCATCTCCAACACGTTTGTCTACGCAAGCGAGTCCAAGCGTCGCCTCGTGCTCATGCCGGTGATGTTTGGCCTGTTCCAGGGCCTCATGCCGCTACTGGGCTACTTTGTGGGAGGCCTCGCGGCCGAGGTCATCGAGCGCTACGCCGGCATCATCACACTCGTGATTCTGGGCATCGTGGGCGGCAACATGATCCGCGAGGGCGCCGAGGCGCTGCTGCACCCCGGCGAGGACGAGGCCGAGCACGCGGGTCCCGTGGCCAAGCGCCTCACGATGGTCACAATCCTCGCCCAGGCCTTCGCCACCGCGATCGACGCCTTCGCCGTGGGCGTGAGCCTGCGCGCCCAGGCGGTGAACATCGTGGTCGCGGCCTCGATCATCGCCCTCACGACGTTCGTGCTATGCCTCGCGGCGCTTGCCATGGGCCGCAAGCTGGGCGAGGTGCTGGGAGACCGCGCCCAGGTCGCCGGCGGCATCGTGCTGGTGCTCATCGGCCTCAAGGCGTTCTTCGCGTAGGGGCCGCCAGTTCCGTCTTGGCCCATGCCCCGCTTTTCTCGTGCCCCTCGTCTTCCCCGCAGAAGGCGAGGGGCATTTTCGCGCGGGGACACAGGGACGTGTCTTTTGCCCCCGCAAAAAGGTGAAAAAAGACACGTCCCTGTGTCCCCGATGTCTTGGGCTGGCCGCAGATGGGTATGCCAAGGGTGAGCGAGAGCGAGGAGGTTCGCATGGATTGGTTCGAGAGGTTCTTTAGGCGCACGAAGACAACGGTCATCCTCATGGGCGTGGCGCTGCTCGTCCTGGGCATCGCGCTGTTCGTGAGCCCCATCGGGGCCACGCTGCTGGTGGTTCGCGTTATGGGCTGGGTGCTGTTCGCCGCGGGCGCCCTCACGCTCGCGGGCTGCTGGCGCCACTACAGCGAGGGGCTGCGGCAGGCAGACCTGTTCATGGGCCTGCTCGAGTGCGTGCCCGGCGCCTGCCTCGTCATCTGGCCCGACGCCTTCGTGAGCGTGATCTACGCGCTCATTGGCGTCGTGATTCTCGTGACGGGCATCAACGACGTCATCGAGGCCAACGCGCTGCGCCACGTCGTGGGCGTTGGCTGGGGCTGGCGCATGGCACTAGGTGTCGCCACGGTGGTCGTGGGGCTCGTCGTGGTGGCCTCGCCCTTCACGATGGCCGAGCTGGTGATGCTCGTGGCCGGCGTGGCCCTCGTGTTCGACGGTATCACCGAGATTGTCGCCGGCATCTCGATGCCGTAGCGGAGACGGACGGCATATCGCCACGTAAGAAGGGCGCGTCCTTGCGGGCGCGTCCTGTTTGCTACTGGTCGATGATGTCGAGAACGCGCATGAGGTCGCGCTCCTCGATGGCGTAGGGCGCTGCCTCGCGCACGCGTGGCTTGGCGCAAAACGCGATGCCCGTCCCCGCCGCCAAGATCATGGGGATGTCGTTGGCGCCGTCGCCCAGGGCAACGCAGCGCTTGAGCGGAATGCCCAGCTCGCTAGCCCAGTCCTCGAGGGCCTCGAGCTTGCGGTCCTTGGTCACGATGGGCGCGGCCGGCTTGCCCGTGAGCTTGCCGTCCACTACCTCGAGGCGGTTTGCCAGGCAGAAGTCGATGCCCGCGGCCGCAACGATGCGGTCGGCCACCTCGTGGAAGCCTCCGGAGACCACGCCCACCTTCCAGCCGCGCTCGTGGGCGGTCGAGACGAGCTCGAGCGCGCCCTCCGTGAACGTCACACGTTCGTAGGCGCGGTCGAACACGTCCTGGCCAAGGCCCGCAAGCAGGCCCACGCGCTCGGTGAGCGCCGCGGCAAAGTCGAGCTCGCCGCGCATGGCGCGCTCGGTGATGTCCGCGACCTTCTCGCCCACGCCGGCCTCTTCGCCCAGAAGGTCGATGACCTCCTGGTTGATGAGCGTGGAGTCGATGTCCATCACGATGAGGCGCGCGTCGGGCGTAAGCGCGGGCACCTTCTTCTCCATGATGTAGTCGTCCATCACGAAGCCCTCGCCGATGCTCGTCTCCACCGCGTCGATGACTGCGAAACCGCGGCCGCGGTAGCAGCGGATGCCCAGCTCGTTGTGCTTGTTGACCGTGAGGTACATGGCGGCAAGGCCGCGCTCGCGGCACAGGCCCACGTAGAAGGAGATGACATCTGCGGCGAGGTGGCGGCCGCGGCAGCTGCTCTTGAGGTAGATCTTGGAGATGAAGAAGCGATTGGTCTCGGGCTCGACGTGGCCACCGGTGTAGCCGCAGGTCTGACCGTCCTCGTCCATGACGAACCAGTATTCGTAGGCGTGCTCCGCCATGTCGCGTTGGATCGCGGGCAGGCTCTGGAACTGCTCGACCATGTAGTTGGTCTGGTCCTGGCCGATGAGGGCGGGCCAGTACTCGTTCCAGATCTGGCTGGCGAGGCTTGCGAGCTCCTCCTGGTCTGGCGTGGTCTTAACGGCCCTCATGCGTGCCCCCATGGCGCTCCTCTCGTATGTGTGCACGACGTTTCTACTGTAGCGCAGCAGCCCGGATGCGGGCGCCTTGCTGCCTGGGACAAATTAGCCCGGAGCTTTATCGTCCCAAAACCCAGGAAAAGTGGGACAAATAAGCTCCGGGCTAATTTGTCCCATCTGCGGGCGAAACCGTTCCAAAGAAAGGAGCCCCGCCCGATGGGGCGAGGCTCCTGGGGATGCGGCGTTGCCGCGGTCGGCTTGCGGCGCCGGGCGTGCCGGGCGCGCGAAGGGCTACACGTAGAAGAGAATCTTGTTGTAGCTCGGGACAGGCCAGTAGTCGTGGCCGCAGACCTTCTCCATCGCGTCGACCGAGGCGCGCAGCTCGTCCATCGCGGGGATGACGGAGTCGCGGTAGGCGTTGTCCTGCTCGGTGCAGTCCTCAAGGCCCTGGGCGGCGGCGTTCTTCTGCTCGAGGTCGTCGACGAGGTCGGTGATCTTGTCGATGCCGTCGGTGAGCGTCTGGACGAGCTTCTTCTCGGCCTTGGCGGCGATGCCCAGTTCGGCCTTGGTGGCAACGGTCGTGGCGATGTCGCCGGAGTAATCGAACAGCGCCGGCAGGTACATGTGCTTGGTCATGTACACCATCGAGTTGGCCTCGATGTTGAGGAGCTTGGCGTACTGCTCGGCCTTGGAGACGTAGCGGGCGTGCATCTCGTCGGCGCTGCAGACGTGGTACTTCTCGAACAGGTCGATGTTCTTCTTGTCGAGCAGGCACGGCAGGGCATCGGGCGTGGTGCGCATGTTGAGCAGGCCGCGCTTCTCGGCCTCCTCGGGCCACTCACCGGAGTAGCCGTTGCCGTTGAAGATGATGCGCTGGTGGTCGGTGAGGGTCTTCTTGACCCAGGCCAGGGCGGCAACGATGAAGTCGCACTCGGCAACGTCGGCCATGTCGGTGGCGAACTTGTCGAGCTTCTCGGCAACGGCGGTGTTCAGCACCATGTTGGGGTCGGACAGGTTCTGCTGCGAGCCGCACATGCGGAACTCGAACTTGTTGCCCGTGAAGGCAAACGGGGAGGTGCGGTTGCGGTCGGTGCTGTCCTTGGTGAGGTCGGCCAGCTGCGGCACGCCCAGGTCCATCTTCTCGCGCGGGTGGCTCGAGTAGGGCTTGTCGTTGATGAGGGCGTCCACGACGGCGGCCAGGTCGTCGCCCAGGAAGATCGAGACAATCGCGGGAGGAGCCTCGTTGGCGCCCAGACGATGGTCGTTGCCGGCCGAGGCGACGCTTGCGCGCATGAGGTCCTGGTAGTCGTCGACCGCGGCGATGACGCTCGAGAGGAAGACGAGGAACTGCAGGTTGTCCTCGGGGGTGTCGGACGGGTCGAGCAGGTTCTTGCCGTCTGCGGAGATTGACCAGTTGTTGTGCTTGCCCGAGCCGTTGACGTAGTCAAAGGGCTTCTCGTGCTGCAGGCACACCAGGCCGTGGTGGGAGGCGATGATCTTCATCTTCTCCATGGTGACCAGGTTGTGGTCGATGGCCTTGGAGCTCGTCTCGAAGATGGGCGCGAGCTCGTGCTGGCAGGGGGCAACCTCGTTGTGCTTGGTCTTGGCGGGCACCGCGAGCTTCCACAGCTCGTCGTCGAGCTCCTTCATGAACTCGTTGACGGTGGGACGGATGGCGCCGAAGTAGTGCTCCTCGAGCTCCTGGCCCTTGACCGGCTCGCAGCCAAAGAGGGTGCGGCCGCACATGATGAGGTCGGGGCGTGCGGCGTAGTCCTCCTCCTTGATGAGGAAGTACTCCTGCTCGGGGCCCACGGTGGTGGTCACGGCCGTGACGTCCTTGCCAAAGAGCTTGAGCACGCGCTTAGCCTGCTCGTCAAGGGCGACGGTGGAGCGCAGCAGCGGCGTCTTCTTGTCGAGCGCCTCGCCGGTGTAGGAGATGAACGCCGTGGGGACGCACAGCACCTCGTCCTTGATGAAGGCGGGGGAGGTGGGGTCCCAGGCGGTGTAGCCGCGGGCCTCGAACGTGGCGCGCAGGCCGCCGGACGGGAAGCTCGAGGCGTCGGGCTCGCCCTGGATGAGGGCCTTGCCGGAGAAGGTCTCCAGTGCGCGGCCGTCTCCGGTGGGCTCCATGAAGGCGTCGTGCTTCTCGGACGTGATGCCCGTGAGCGGCTGGAACCAGTGCGTGTAGTGCGTGGCACCCTTCTCGAGCGCCCACTCCTTCATGGCGTGGGCAACCTCGTTGGCGATGTCGAGGTTGAGTGCCTTGCCCTCCTTGATGACGCGGGAGAGCTCCTTGTAGGTGGGCTTGGGCAGACGCTCGCGCATGACGGAGTCGCTGAACACCAGGCTGCCGTACTCCTCGGTGACCTTTGAAGCCATGTGGACTCGCTTTCTCTTCTGGAGAACTTGGATCCCTGACATCGAAACACTCTAACGAGGCAATATTACGGCGTAATTAAGCCTTGGCAACGCGCGAGCTTCTCGCAAGCGACAAAAGTTTGAACGAGGCGTTGCCAAACGGTTGGCGAGGGCGTGCCAAGGGGACGGGTCTTCTGGCACGCGGCGGTGGGCGAGAGAGACACCCGCGAGTCGTCGCGCTTCTCGGCCACCGCGCCCTTCTCGGCCCCATGATGGCGCGGGCTACGTGTCCCATCTGTTATTTGCGCCCACTTTTTATGAGGGGCAGGCGCTAGGATAGATACGTTACCTATATGTTCAGCGAACGGGAGGCCCCTCGATGGGCAAGCACTTCAAGACCTCACCCGAGCCGGGTGACTTCCGGCGCCAGAGTCGCTTTGACCGCGCGCCCCAGGGCGACGCGCCGCAGTACGTGCCCCAGCCTGGTGCGGGAGACGCGCCGCAGTACGTGCCGCAGGCCAGCGCGGACGACGCCTACGGCCACGCGCCCGCGTCCCAGCCTGGCGTCGACGCGCCCACCCAGCGTAGGGCCTACGTCCCCCAAGGTGGCGCCTACGTGCCGCAGGGCGAGAACAACCCCTACGCGGGCGGCCCCGCCTCCGGCGCCGCGGGCTTCACGCCCCAGCAGGTGGGCACGGGTCACGGCCGCCCCGCGTGCAACGCCGGCGTGCCCGGTGCCCCGCGCAAGCGCAAGCGCCGCGTGCCGATGCTCGTGGTGATCCTCGTCGTCATCGCGGCGCTGGTCGGCGGCGGTGCGTTCCTCTACTTCAACCCGCCCATCTACCGCGTGTCGGTCGACGGCACCGAGCGCATGGTGCGCGCCGGCTCCACGCTGGGCGACCTCATCAGCGAAGGCTTCTCGAGCCCTAAGGCCGGCAACCTCATCGCCGTCGACGGCTCCGTGGCCACCGAGGGCGGCGGCGATCCCTTCGAGGCCAACCTCAACGGCGCGACCACGGCAGACCCCTCCACGCCCGTGTCGCGCCACTCGACCGTCACCTTTACCGACGGCAACGACGTCGACGAGGAGTACACCGAGACCACCGAGCCCATCGCCCACGGCGAGAGCGGCGACGACATGAGCTCGTTCAACCTCTACTGGGCAGGCTCCATCCACGTCTACTCCGAGGGCGAGGATGGCGAGCAGGTCACCAAGACCGGCAAGGTCTCGGGCAAGACCGTGACCGAGGTCACCAAGCAGCCCGTCGACACCGGCTACCACGTCTACACGGCCGACACGGGCGACGACAAGGTCATCGCCCTCACGTTCGACGACGGCCCCTGGCCCACCACCACGTCAAAGATCCTCGACATCCTCAAGGAGAACGACGCCCACGCCACCTTCTTCGAGATTGGCAACCAGGTGGGCGAGCATGCGGACGTCGTGAAGCGCATCGTGGCCGAGGGCAACCAGATCGGCACCCACACGTATGACCACGCGAGCGGCTCGGGCGGCGGCGTCGACCTCACCAAGATGAGCGCCGACGAGCAGGTGAGCGAGGTCGACAAGGGCTTCCAGGCCATCGAGAGCGTGCTGGGCACGAGCGTGACCCACGTGATGCGCGCGCCGGGCGGCAACTACCACGGCGACATCATCAAGACGCTCGCGAGCCACTGCACCGCCGAGATTGGCTGGAACATCGACACCGAGGACTGGAGGCGCCCGGGCGCGCAGAAGATCGCCGACGCGATCCTGTCGGCCAAGCCGGGCGACGTGGTGCTCATGCACGACGGCGGCGGCGACCGCTCGCAGACGGTCGAGGCGCTCAAGATCGCGCTGCCGCAGCTCAAGGCCGCCGGCTACAAGTTCGTGACCATCGACGAGCTCATGGCCTACGGTATGCCGAGCAGCAACTAGTGGATTGAACGCCTGGGCCGGGCCCGCGTGCACAGCGCGGTCCCGGCCCTTTTTCCGAGGAGGTCGCCATGCCGCGTGAGACGAACGCTGCGAAGCGGGAGAGGGCAGTCGAGTTCTGTGGCCGCCTCAACGAGATGTACGGCCCGGTTGAGTGCTTCCTCGACCACACCAACCCGTTCAGGCTTGTCATCTCGGTGCTCCTCTCGGCCCAGACGACCGACGCCCAGGTCAACAAGGTGACGCCTGAGCTGTTCGATCGCTGGCCCACGCCCGAGGCGCTTGCCGCCGCGAGTTCCGAGGAGGTGGGCGAGGTCATCCGCAGCCTGGGCTTCTACAAGAGCAAGGCCCGCCACGCCGTGGAGGCCGCGCAGATGATCGTCGCCGACTTTGGCGGCGAGGTGCCGCATACGATGGGCGAGCTCACGCGGCTGCCCGGGGTGGGCCGCAAGACCGCAAACATCGTCCTCAACGTGAGCTTTGGCATCGTCGAGGGCATTGCGGTCGACACCCACGTGAACCGCATCGCCCACCGGCTGGCGCTGAGCCCCAAGACGCACGCCGCCGAGCCCCTCAAGACCGAGCAGGACCTGCTCAAGATCATCCCGCGCGAGCTGTGGCGTGACGTCAACCACCAGTGGATCCGCTTTGGTCGCGAGGTCTGCTCGGCCAAGAGTCCGCGCTGCGGCGAGTGCCCCATGGCAGACATTTGCCCCAGCGTAGGCAAGTAGCTGGGATTTGTTGGCGGGTTGCGTTCCGGGTGCGTGGCCTGGCCATTTGCATGCTTCTAGGCATGCTGATTAACGAGCGGCCGAGAAGTGCGTGTCTATCGCGACTAGCCTGAGAGGTTGCGTGCCTAACGCGACTAGATTGCCTCTCTGGGAGCCGTGTTTTGTCGCGTTGGACACGCATCTAACGAAGATTGTCGCGTTGGGCACGCAAGACGGCAGGGCTGGATAAACGGGCGCGACCGCGACAGTGACAGCTGGAAGGACGCATCGGACAAGAGGCGGACCGAAGACGCTCCGCATCGCGCGCTTGCGGGTCAAAACCTGCCGCTCGGCAATTTTGCCCACTTCGTCTTTCTCGGCAAAATCTTGCCCTCTATCTCGCGTGTTAGACCTCTGTTAGGTATTTGTTAGTTTTTCCGTCCTTCAAATTTGTCATGCTTCCTCCAACGGGTGAGGAGGCGTCCATGGGCACGAGAAGGACTAGCGAGCAGGTCAATCAAAGCATCGGGTCCCACCTTGCGGCGGCGCGGCGGGCGGGCCAGTGCCTTGTTGCCCGCGACCACAATTCGAGAAGGACGCTCGATCGCTGGGTGAAGCGCGGGCTGCTTGTCTCGCCGGCGTCTGGCTGCTATGAGCAGCCAAAGCTTTGGCATGGACTTAGCGCAACCGACCAAAGTCTGTGCATCATGCGGTCGTTACAGCTTAAGAACCCCGGGCTCGTGTTCTGCGGACCGTCGGCTGCGGTGGCGTGGGGCTTGTACGAGCCTTGCGGCTATATAGCTCGCCCGTATGCCGCGACGCCCCGATGCGCGCATGCATCAAGCTCGCGCTCCCTTGTGCGTGTTTGCCTTCCGTCAGGCTTGGATGTCGAGGAGGTGGCCGGCATCAGGGTAACGAGTTTGGAGCGAACGGCCTTTGATGCTGCGCGCATGCTGGGTTTTCGCCGCGGTCTGGGCGTGTGCGACCGAGCGCTTGCACTGGACGGGTGCTCGAATGATGAGCTGCTGGAAGGGTTTCGCGGCATGGGGAGGCCCCGAGACCGCGAGGTTGCGCTGCGCTGCGCCCTCAACGCGGATGGCCTGAGCGAGAACGGTGGCGAGTCCTATGTACGTGCCGTGATGCTCGAGCTAGGGTTCGCGACGCCGCTTTTGCAGGTGCCGGTGGCAGACCCCATGGGCGTGGGGCAACCGTATCGTCTCGATTATCTGTGGATCCCGGCTGACCTCGATGCCGAGAAGGTCCTGGGCGGCCTGGCCGCAGGAACGCTGCCGGCCGGCGGTGTCGCGGGGTGCGTGGCGGGCGAGCTCGATGGGCGTGCCAAGACCTTCGACAAGCAGCTGACGGGCGACCGCGACGCGCGGGACCAGCTGCTTGCCGAGCGTCGCCGTGAGGCTCGTCTCACCTACTATGGCCCGCGCGTGGCGCGCTTCTCGTTTGCCGAGGCAAGAGACGATGCCTACCTGGGCCGGCTCCTCTCGTCCTATGGCGTGCCGCGGGCGCCTTCGAGCTGAATGTCGTGTGCCTGATGCGACTTGCTTGCAATCCACCTCGTAAGTTGCGTGCCCATCGCGACTAGCCTGCGTGACTGCGTGCTTATCGCGACTAGATTGGCCCTCTGGGAGCCGCATATTGTCGCGTTGAGCACGCAAGTTGTCAGGATTGCCGCGCTAGGCACGCAAGTTAGTCTCGATGGTCCCAACAGGCACACAACACCGTTCGCACGCGCCCCACAGCATGGACGCCGCTCGCCTCGGGCCCGCGTGTCCACGAGCACACGTACAATGGTGGGCGAACAAACCAACGGGAAGGAACCACCATGGCAGACGAGACCAACAACGCGCAGCTACCGGCAACGGACACCGCCGAGACAAGCGCCGACCTGGCCGGTGCGCCCACTCCCGGCGAGCCCCGTCGCACCATCGCCGTGGTCGACGGCAACTCGCTCATGCACCGCGCCTTCCACGCCATTCCGCCCACGATGACCGCGCCCGACGGCCGCCCCACCAACGCCATCTACGGCTTCCTGTCGATGTTCGTGAAGCTCGTCGAGAAGTTCCAGCCAGACGGCGTCATCTGCGCGTTCGACAAGGGCAAGCCCCGCGTGCGCATGGAGATGCTGCCCCAGTACAAGGCGCAGCGCCCGCCCATGGACCCGATCCTGCACGAGCAGTTCCCCATGATCAAGGAGCTGCTGGGCCACATGGACGTCCCCGTGGCCGAGCTCGAGGGCTGGGAGGGCGACGACATCCTGGGCACCTTGGCCCGCCGCGGCGAGGTGGCCGGCTACGACATGCTGCTCGTCACCGGCGACCGCGACATGTACCAGCTCGTCACCGAGCGCGTGAACGTCGTCTCCACCCGCAAGGGCGTCTCCGACGTCAACATCATGACCCCCGAAAGCGTCGACGACCTCTACCACGGCGTCACGCCCGAGCTCGTGCCAGACTTCTACGGCCTCAAGGGCGACACGTCCGACAACATCCCCGGCGTGCCCGGCATCGGCCCCAAGAAGGCGAGCGCCCTCATCTGCCAGTACGGCTCGCTCGACGAGGTCATCGCCCACGCCGACGAGGTCAAGGGCAAGATGGGCGAGAACCTGCGCGCCCACATCGACGACGCCCTGCTCTCCCGCAAGGTCGCCACGATCCGCACCGACGCGCCCATCGACATCGAGCTCGCCGACGCCAAGTTCCCCACGTTCGACCCGGCCGAGGTCAGGGAAGCCTTTGGCGCGCTGGGCATCACGAGCATGACCGGTCGCGTGCTGGCGCTCGCCGGCGCCGCGGGCGCCCCCGGCGTGCCCGCCCTCGAGCTGCCCGAGCGCCTCGAGGGTGTGGAGCTCGTCTCGGCCCTCGAGCAGGCCGTCGCAGACGGCCAGTGGGTGGGCGTGGCGCTCGCCGAGCCCGAGCAGGGCACGCTCTTTGCGCCCGAGCTCGAGGCCTGGTTCGCGTGCGAGAAGGCCTGCGGAAGCATGTGTGGCGACGCAGCGAGCGAGCTTCTCGTGCGCGCCTTTCGCGGCTGGCGCGTGGCCTGCGCAGACGTCAAGGCCCTCATGCACGCCGTCTACCCGGTCGACTCGTCGCTGCCCGCCTCCGTCGCGGACGGGCGTGCCTATGACCCGGCGGACACCGACCCCGACAACCTCTTCGACGTGGGCGTGGCCGCCTACCTGCTCGACTCGTCCAAGGGCGCCTACGCCATCGCCGACGTGGCCGAGAAGTACCTCGACGCCGAGCTGCCCGAGGCAAGCGACAAGTGCCCTGCGGCCGCCATCGCCGCTGCGGCGGCCCTCGCCCTCGTGGCCCCGCTCTTCGAGGCGCTCGAGAAGGACGGCTCGAGCAAGCTCATGGCTGCGATCGAGATGCCGCTCGTGGGCGTGCTCGCGCGCATGGAGCGCATGGGCATGCACGTCGACCCGGCGGTGCTCGCCGCCCAGTCCGCCGAACTCGGCGCCGACATCGACGCCACGCGCGCCAAGATCTTCGAGCTCGCGGGCCACGAGTTCAACGTCGACAGCCCCATGCAGCTCTCGGGCGTGCTCTTCGACGAGCTGGGCCTGCCCACCGCGGGCCTCAAGAAGACCCAGCGCGGCTACTACTCCACCAACGCCAAGGTGCTCGACGACCTCGCCCGCACCTACGACGTCGTGGCGGACGTCCTGGCCTATCGCGAGAAGGCCAAGATCCGCGGCACCTACCTCGACGCCCTGCCCGACCTCATCGCCGGCGACGGCCGCATTCACACGAGCCTCAACCAGACCGTGGCGGCCACCGGGCGCCTCTCGAGCTCCAACCCCAACCTGCAGAACATCCCCACGCGCAGCGAGCTGGGCCACCGCGTGCGCACCGCGTTCACGGTGGGCGAGGACTGCGTATTCTTGGCCTGCGACTACTCGCAGATCGAGCTGAGGCTGCTGGCCCACCTCTCGGGTGACGAGCATCTCATCGCGGCCTTCTGCGAAGGCGAGGACTTCCACGCCGAGACGGCCGCCCGCGTGTTTGGCGTGCCCGTCGAGCAGGTCACCCACGAGATGCGCAGCCGCGCCAAGGCCGTTAACTTTGGCATCGTCTATGGCCAGCAGGCCTATGGCCTGTCCACCTCACTGGGCATCTCGCGCAAGGAGGCCCAGCAGATGATTGACCGCTACTTCGAGGCCTACCCGCGCGTGCGCACCTTCCTTGACGGCACGGTCGCCGCGGCCAAGCGCAACGTCTTCGCCACGACGCTCTACGGGCGCAAGCGCCACCTGCCCGACATCCTCTCGCGCAACGCCAACCTGCGCAGCTTTGGCGAGCGCACGGCCATGAACCACCCAATGCAGGGCACCGCGGCAGACATCATCAAGCTCGCGATGATCGCGGTCGACGAGCGCATGCGCGACGAGGGCATGGAAAGCAAGCTCGTCCTGCAGATTCACGACGAGCTCGACTTCGAGGTGCCGCGCGCCGAGCTCGACGCCATGAGCGCGCTGGTCAAGGAGACCATGGAGGGCGTGGCCGAGCTCTCGGTGCCACTCGTGGCCGAGGTCTCCTGGGGCACCAACTGGGCCGAGGCCAAGTAGCGAGGGGCGCGCGCTCGGCGCACGTGTCTTGCGCGCCCTCCACAACCAGGTCCGTGCGAGCGGGGCGAGGGCGAGCGGCCTTCGCCCCGCTTCTTGCTCGGCCTGCCCATGACTCGCGGCGCGAGCAGGGCCGCGAGGTCCGCGCCCGCCTACATCGTCGCCAGCAGCACGGCGTTGAGGGCCACCACCACGAGCCCCAGGCACACGAGCAGCGCGCGCATGCCACGTCCGTTGGCATAGGCGCCCATGACGGCCGGGCTACTCGTGAGCCAGATCTGCACGAACACCGTGATGGGCAGTTGGAGGCTCAGCAGCGCCTGGCTCCACACGAGGCCCGAGAAGGGGTCGGGCACGAGCGCTATTGCCGCGAGCGCCACGGCAAAGCAGGCCACGACGCCCACCGAGCTGTGGCGGGCGCGGATGTCGTAGGGCTCGCCTGCCATGCCGGCGCTCACGGTGCCCGCCGCCATGCCGGCCGTGACCGAGCTCGACACGCCCGCAAGCAGCAGGGCCAGGGCAAAGATCGTGCGCGAGGCGGGGCCCAGCATGGGCTCGAGCGTGGCAGCCGCCTGCGCGAGGTCGTCGACGGGCGTGCCCGCCACGAAGAAGGTCGAGGCGGCCAGGATCACCATGGCGCTGTTGATGGCCCAGCCAATCCCCATCGACAGCAGCGTGTCGGCGAACTCGTGGTCGAGCCGCTCGCGGATGACCTCGTCGCCCGCGCCCTCGAAGTGCTGGCTCTGGATGACCTCCGAGTGCAGGAACAGGTTGTGCGGCATCACGACTGCGCCCAGCACCGACACGATGATCGCGGGCGAGCCCGCGGGCAGGGACGGCGTGACCCAGCCCACCGCGGTGGCCGGCCAGTCGACCCTCACCAGCATGATCTCTGCCAGAAACGCCAGCCCTATGAGCGAGACGAACCCGATGATGACGCGCTCGACGCGCGCGTAGGAGCCGGTGAGCAGCAACACGGCCGAGACGATGGTCACGAGCGCGCTGCCGGCCAGGATGGGAAGGCCGCAGAGCATCTGCAGCGCGATGCCGCCGCCCAGGACCTCGGCCATCATCGTGGCGGCGCAGGCCGCCCAGGCGCTCGCGAGCACGAGGCGCGACAGCGGGCGGGGAAGGTGCGCCGAGCAGCTCTCGGCCAGTCACTGGCCCGTGACGATGCCTAGGTGGGCCACGTTGTGCTGCAAGACGATGAGCATGAGGGTAGAGAGGGTGACGACCCACAGCAGGGCGTAGCCAAAGGTCGACCCCGCCGCCATGTTGGTGGCCCAGTTGCCCGGGTCGATGAAGCCCACGGTCACGAGCAGCCCTGGGCCAATCCAGCGCAGGATGTCGAGGCCGCCGGTGTGCCCCGTGTGCCGGGTGCCCCACAGGGCCCGCCTGATACGGCCGCGACCCGTGGAGCGGGCGCCCATCTCGGCATCGCCCGTGCCGGGCGCAGCAGGCCGTTCGGGCGCGTCGCCCCGTGTGCCGGGCATGGCGGGCCGTACGGTCGTGTCGCCCCTCGTGGCCCGCTCGCTCGTGGTGCTCTTCTCGCCCATGGTGCCTCGATTCCTAGAAGTTAACTAAAGCTAACTATAGGGATACGGCATGGCTTGCGCTAGACTCGAAGGCCTGCAAATTCACGGGGCGCGCGTGCGATGGGCCAAGGGCTCCGCCGCGACCGCGCGCCTTGGGCCACGATGGGTGCGCGCTGCGCGAGGGGGTTGTCTTGACGAAGGTCGTCGTCTTCACGGATGGTTCGAGCAGGGGAAATCCAGGTCCCGGCGGCTACGGGGCCGTGCTTCGCTGCTACGACCCCACGGGCAAGCTCTACGAACGCGAGCTGTCGGCCGGGTACGCTCGCACCACCAACAACCGCATGGAGCTCATGGGCGTCATCGCTGCGCTCGAGGCGCTCAAGCGCCCCTGCGAGGTCGAGGTCCACAGCGACTCGCAGTACGTGGTCAACGCGTTCAACCAGCATTGGGTCGATGGTTGGAAGCGCCGTGGCTGGAAGAACGCCAAGAAGGAGCCGGTCAAGAACCCCGACCTCTGGATGCGCCTGCTCAACGCCATGGCGCCGCATCAGGTGAAGTTCGTGTGGGTGAGGGGGCACGCCGGCACCGACCTTAACGAGCGCTGCGACCAGCTGGCCGTGGCGGCCGCCACGGCCCCGCGCGCTACGCTGCTCGACGACGAGGGCTTCACGGATTAGGTCGCTATTGCTGCAGGCTGGCGTTCTCGAGGTTGACGCGGTCGACGACCGCGGGCAGTGCGTCGGCGAGCTCGCTCATGCGGCCGCTCCAGGCGGCGCCCCTGGGGCGGGCGTGCCCCACGTAGGCCGTGCGCATGCCGATGCACGGGCGCGGGAAGTCGCGGCTGGCGTCGTTGCCCACCATGAGGCACTCGGCGGGCGTGAGCCCCAGCGATGCGACGAACTCCTCGTAGTAGCGGGCCTTGGGCTTAAGGCGCGTCGAGTTGCCCATGTGGCTCACGCGCGCAAACGGGATGTCGGCGATGCCGGCCCAGCCCATGCGCACGTGGATGCACTCCTCGTCAAAGCTGGGGTTGGTGGCCAGCGCCACTACGAGGCCCATGTCGCGCGCCCTCTCGATGGCCGCGAGGCCGCCCTCCATGGGATGGGCGTTGGTGAGGCCGCCCGAGCGGTGGGGGAGCAGCTCGCGCTCGTAGTAGTGCAGGGGCTCGGCGATCGCAGGGTCTGCGAGGGGCACGCCCGAGAGGCGCTCGAACTCGCGGCAGAAGACCTGGGCGTTGGTGAGGCCGTCGGTACGGCGCGCGCTGCCCATCGCGAGGTAGCAGTGGGCGAGCACCGGGCCAAACGAGATGGTGGGCCTGCCCGACACGCGGGCCATGATCTGCGAGAAGTCCGCGGCATAGGCGGTCATGAAGGCCGTTAGGTTGATGTCGAGCAGCGTTGCGTCCATGTCAAAGAGTACGGCCTGAATCATGAAACCCCCATCGTGTGCGTGTCGTCCCATTCTACCCACGTTGCGGCCCCGCCTCGCGCGGCCCCGCCGTCCTTGCGCGAGGCTTACAATACTGTGCGTTGAGCAGGCGCCCACTCCGGTCGCGCGTCCCGCGCAAGCGGCTGCGGGGCCTGCGCGCCGCCGGTCCATCGCGCCCGTTTGCGGGGTGTGCTTGCGTGTGCAAGCGTGCCCAGCGCCTCCCGCGTACGCCTCGCGCGCGAGCGAAACGGCCGCTCCGCGCATCCATGTCTGCCTCGCCCTACCCATCAGGGTGGCCAAACTTGTTTCGGTCATGAAAAAAGACGTGGAATGCTGCAAAACTCCTTGAAATGTGATAGGGCAGACAGGTATCCTATCTGGACGTGTGAGTTCGGACGCTCACACACCATATCTGTCGGCCCCCGAGCGATGTAAATCCAAGCCGGTGGCTGTGGGCGAGCATCTTGCCCGGAGCTGCTGCAGGCGATGCGCATGAGCATCGGGGCCCCGTTTTCGAAAGGGGTCCACCTTTGAGTGAGATTCAGAACTCGTCCGTTTTCTCGCTAGACGATGTGTCCAACGAGGAGATGAACAACCTCATCGACGGCACCATCACCGATTTCGACGAGGGCGATCTTGTCACGGGCACCGTTGTCAAGATTGAGCGCGATGAGGTCCTGCTTGACATCGGCTTCAAGTCCGAGGGCGTTATCCCCGTCCGCGAGCTGTCCATCCGCAAGGATGCCAACCCCGCCGACATCGTGAGCCTTGGCGACACCATCGAGGCCCTCGTGCTCCAGAAGGAGGACAAGGACGGCCGTCTCGTCCTGTCCAAGAAGCGCGCCGAGTACGAGCGTGCCTGGAACCGCATTGAGGAGAAGTTCAACGCCGGCGAGAACGTCGAGGGCGAGGTCATCGAGGTCGTCAAGGGCGGCCTTATCCTCGACATCGGCCTGCGCGGCTTCCTGCCCGCCTCCCTCGTCGACCTTCGTCGCGTCAAGGACCTCAACGCCTACCTCGGCACCCGCATCGAGGCCCGCGTCATCGAGATGGACCGCAACCGCAACAACGTCGTCCTCTCCCGCCGCGTCGTCCTCGAGGAGGCCCGCAAGGCCGAGCGCTCCGAGATCCTCTCGAAGCTTCAGCCGGGCATGCGCCTCAAGGGCACGGTCTCCTCGATCGTCGACTTCGGTGCCTTCGTCGACCTCGGCGGCATCGACGGCCTGATCCACATCTCCGAGCTCTCCTGGAACCACGTCAACCACCCCTCCGAGGTCGTCAAGGTTGGCCAGGAGGTCGAGGTTCAGGTGCTCGACGTCGACCTCAACCGCGAGCGCATCTCCCTGGGTCTCAAGCAGACCACCGAGGATCCCTGGCGCTCCCTCGTCAAGAAGTACCCGGTCGACGCCATCGTCGAGGGCACCGTCACGAAGCTCGTCCCGTTCGGCGCCTTCGTCGACCTCGGTGACGGCATCGAGGGCCTGGTCCACATCTCCGAGATGGCCAAGCAGCACGTCGACGCCCCCGCGCAGGTCTGCAAGGTCGGCGACAAGGTTCAGGTCAAGGTCATGGAGATTGACCTCGATCGTCGCCGCATCTCCCTGTCCATGAAGGCTGCCGCCGAGACCCTCGGCTTCGAGGTTGCCGTCGAGCCCATGGACAAGCCCGAGGAGGAGGCCGCTGACGCCGAGTAGCGCTCAGCCCTCACATCTCTCGCATGTCGAGCGGGGTCGCCTTCGGGCGGCCCCGCTTTTTGTTTGCGTGGGAGGTGGGACACCCCCCCTCCGTCCCACCCCCCCCCCCCCCCCCCCCCCCCCCCGGCGCCCGCACGTACGCGCATCGAACCTGTTGTCCCGCTTTTGTTACGCGCGGGCGCGGCTTTGGTATGCGTCCGGCAGGCTGGGTAGAATAGGTTCTCGAAAAGACGAATGGGGGAGACATGCCAAAGGGCGACTTCAAACGTAAGATGGACGACTCGCAGCGAAGGATGGTCGAGTGGGCGCGTGGCCGCAACGGCGCCGACGAGCTCTCGAGCGCCTGCACCAACGTCGCGGTGCTGCTCGTCATCATCGACCTGTTCGCGCACACGACGGTGCTGTCGGTGGTCGCTCTCGTGCTGCTTGGCTACTCGTGGTTCCGCATCACCTCCAAGGACGTCATGGCCCGCGCCCGCGAGAACTCCCGTGCCATAAGCGCGACCGGTCCCGTGATCACCTTCATCGCCAACCCCGTGGCCTTCGCGCGCGAGGCCAAGGCCTACGTGCACCTCACCTGTCCCAGCTGTGGCCAGCGCGTTCGCATCCCGCGCGGCAAGGGCAAGGTGCGCATCACCTGCCCCAAGTGCCACACCCGCTTTGACGGAAAGGCGTAAGGCACATGCACACGACGTTTCTGGCCGGTGGCATCGCGTCGGGCAAGTCGACCGTCGCGCGCCTGCTGCACGAGCGCGGCGCCTGGCTGTGTGACCTCGACCAGGTCTCGCGCGAGGTGCTCGAGGCAAACAGTCCCTGGTACGAGGGCCCCAACCCCGTGCTCGAGCAGATTGCCGACGAGTTTGGTTGCGACCTTCTCGACCCCGAGAGCGGCGAGCTCGACCGCCTGAGCCTTGCCATGCGCGCGTTTACCTCGCCCGAGGCCACGGAGCGCCTCGAGGCCATCGAGATGCCCGCCATCAAGGAGCGCCTGGCCGCCATCCTCACCAACAGCTGCTGCGCGGCGGCCGAGCCTGCGCTCACGGTGGTGGAGGTGCCGCTGCTCGATCGCATCGAGGACCTGCTGCCGCTCGCCGACGACGTCCTGGTCGTCACCGCCCCGCTGGCCCTGCGCCGCGAGCGCGCCCAGGGCCGCGGCATGGACGCGGCCGACTTCGACCGGCGCGTGCTCCACCAGCCCAGCGACGACTACCTGCGCGCGCATGCAACCCACGTAATCGACAACACCGGCGACGAGGCGGCCCTGGCGCGCGCGGTCGACGAGTGGTGGCACGAGGTGATGGGAGGCTCCGATGCCGCAGACTAGCTCCGCGGCCCAGCCAGGGGTCCAGCTCGCGGGTCACGTCGGCGCCGAGCTGCGCCGCTTTGGCGTCGAGGGCAAGGGCGTGCCGCTCAAGGTCGTCTCGCCCTACGAGCCTGCCGGCGACCAGCCCCAGGCGATTCAAAAGCTCGCGCGCGGCATCAACGAGGGCCTGCGCTACCAGACCCTCATGGGCGTCACCGGCTCGGGCAAGACCTACACCATGGCCAAGACCATCGAGGCCGTGAACAAGCCCACGCTCATCATGGAACCCAACAAGACGCTCGCGGCCCAGGTCGCGAGCGAGATGCGCGAGATGTTCCCCAACAACGCGGTGGTCTACTTCGTCAGCTACTACGACTACTACCAGCCCGAGGCCTACGTCCCGCAGTCGGACACCTACATCGAGAAGGATTCCTCGGTGAACGAGGAGGTCGAGAAGCTGCGCCACCAGGCCACGGCGAGCCTGCTGTCGCGCCGCGACGTCATCTGCGTGGCGTCCGTGAGCTGCATCTACGGCATCGGCAGCCCCGAGGACTACGCGGGCCTTGCCCCCAACGTGAGCAAGGAGGAGCCCCTCGAGCGCGACGACCTCATCCACGCACTCATCGACATCCAGTACGACCGCAACGACATCGACCTCGCCCGCGGGTGCTTCCGCGTGCGAGGCGAGCGCGTCGACGTCTTTCCGCCGTACGCCGAGCATCCCCTGCGCATCGAGTTCTTTGGCGACGAAGTCGAGCTCATCGCAGAGATCAACGAGGTCACGGGCGAGATTCTGCGCGAGTTCGACGCCGTGCCCATCTGGCCGGCGAGCCACTACGTCACCGAGCGCCCCAAGATCAACCACGCGCTCGACACGATCAACGAGGAGCTCACCGAGCGCCTGGCGCAGCTCAAGGCCTCCGACAAGCTGCTCGAGGCGCAGCGCCTGCGCGAGCGCACGGCCTACGACCTCGAGATGCTCGAGACGATGGGCTTCTGCAACGGCATCGAGAACTACTCGCGCCACCTCGACGGACGCAAGCCCGGCGAGCCGCCCTACACGCTCATCGACTACTTCCCCAAGGACATGCTCTGCATCATCGATGAGTCCCACGTCACGGTGCCGCAGGTCCGCGGCATGCACGAGGGAGACCGCTCGCGCAAGATCACCCTGGTGGAGCACGGCTTTCGCCTGCCCAGCGCGCTGGACAACCGACCCCTGCGCTTCGACGAGTTCGAGGCGCGCGTCCCGCAGTTCCTCTACGTGTCGGCCACGCCCGGCGACTACGAGGAGCAGGTGAGCCAGCAGACGGTCGAGCAGATCATTCGCCCCACGGGCCTGCTCGACCCCAAGATCGACGTGCGCCCCGTGCGCGGCCAGATCGACGACCTCACTTCCGAGATTCGCGAGCGCGTGGCGCACCACGAGCGCGTGCTGGTGACGACGCTCACCAAGCGCATGGCCGAGGACCTCACCGACCACCTGCTCGACGAGGGGCTCAAGGTCAACTACATGCACTCTGACACGGCGACGCTCGACCGCGTGGACATCATCCGCGACCTGCGCACGGGCAAGATCGACGTGCTGGTGGGCATCAACCTGCTGCGCGAGGGCCTCGACATCCCCGAGGTGTCGCTCGTGGCGATTCTTGACGCCGACAAGGAGGGCTTCCTGCGCAACCGCCGCTCGCTCATCCAGACGATGGGCCGCGCGGCGCGAAACGCCCACGGCGAGGTCATCATGTACGCCGACGTCGTGACCGACTCGATGCGCGTCGCCATCGACGAGACGCGGCGTCGCCGCAGCGTGCAGGAGGCCTACAACGCTGAGCACGGCATCGTGCCCAAGACGGTGAGCAAGTCGATCGCTGATATCTCGAGCTTCATCGAGGAGGCGGAGGACACGCTTGGCGACAAGACGCGCGACCGCCACGGAACGGGCAGCCACGGCGCGTTCGAGAGCCTGGTCAACGTCGAGCAGGACGCGCGTGCTCGCAGCGAGGCCACGGCCAAGTCCGTGGCGGCCGAGCTTGCCAAGAAGCTGCCGCGCGAGGAGCTCACGAGGCTCATGGAGACCCTCGAGGCCGACATGGCCGCGGCGAGCGAGGCGATGGACTTCGAGCGTGCGGCCGAGCTGCGCGACCAGCTGGTCGAGCTGAGGAGCAAGGTCGAGGGCACGACGGAGGACGAGGTTATGGCCAGGCTCAAGGCGGGTGCTCGCAAGGGAAGCACGCACGCCACGAGGCGTCGCTATCACCCGAGGAAGAAGTAGCGGATGCACGTCCGTGGCGGCCGGCTGCGACGCACGGCCACGGACGGGCGCGACCAGACGATGACACGGCCGCCGCGCGAGGCGTGGTGGCGGAGAGGGAGCGGACATGGGATTTGTGGGCAAGTGGCTGGTTGGCGCCATCGCCGTGGGCGTGGCCGTCTGGCTCGTGCCGGGCATCGACGTCGTGGGCGGCACGGTGGGCGCGGCGGCGTTCACGGCACTGTTCCTCGCCATCGTGAACGCGGTGGTAAAGCCGGTGCTGCAGGTGCTGGGCCTGCCCATCACGGTGCTGTCGCTGGGACTGTTCCTGCTGGTGATCAACGCGTTCATGCTCGAGCTCGCGAGCTACCTGTCTCGCAACATCACGCATGCGGGCATTCTCATCGACGGCTTTGGAGCGGCGCTTCTCGGTGCCATCGTCATCTCGCTCGTCTCGATGATCCTTGGTGGCGTCATCAAGTAGAGAGACCCCGCGAGTGGTTGCTTATGACCGGCGATACAAGTGACGGGGCCCGGGCACGGTGGTGCTCGGGCCCTTTGCTGTGGACGTCTTGCGTGCGGCGTGTCGCGGCTGCGCTTTAATGCGCTAAAGTAGATGCATCGATTGATGCGAGCGGCCGTTCGATGCGCGCCGCGAGGGGAGGGCGCATGGACGCACGAGAGGCTCTTGCCACCGAGCCAGCACGTAGGCTGGTGGCTGCGTTGTGCGAGCTCACGACCGCCAAGGACGTTGAAGCCCTTCTCATTGACCTCTGCACCCCGCGCGAGATTGAGGACCTCTCCCAGCGCCTCGAGGTCGCGCGCCTGCTCGACGCCGGCGAGCCGTATCTCTCCGTCCAGGAACACACCGGCGCCTCGTCGACCACCGTCAGCCGCGTCTCAAAGTGCCTCAACGGCGAGGCGGGCGGCTACCGCACCGTCCTCGACCGCCTCTCCGCAGAGTAGCGGCCGCCGCGCGCGCCCTGCGGGGCAATGGCGGCAGCCCTGTTGGTTGCGACCTTCTCGCAAGCAAAAGCGCGTGCCAAGTGCAGGTAGAAGTGCGTGCCAAGTGCGGTTAATAATCGAGCCGAAAGGCCAATAACTACCTGCGTTTGGAACGCATTCTGAATAATTACCTGCTTTTGGCACGCACTCTTGTCGGTTGCCTTAGCTTTGCGTGCCCAACGAGACTTAATGGCCGCTTCGAGACCTTGAGATAGTCGCGTTAGGCACGCGATCGGCGCATCGATCGAGGGATTGTCGCGTCAGGCACACATCTTGGGCGAGTGCCCGGTGCGGCCGCCTATGCAAGGGCGAGCTCCAGGTGGCTCTTGGCCCTCGTGAGCGCGCTCTTGATGCGGTCGCGCTTCTCGGGGGAGAGGCGGTACGAGGGGGTCGTGACGCTCAGGCCATACTCGAGTACCCCGTGGCGACGGATGCCCACGGCGATGCACTGCACGGCCTCGGTGGCCTCCTCGCGGTCGTACGCAAAGCCCGTTTCGCGCACCTCGCCCAGCTGGGCGATGAGCTCGTCGGCACAGTGGATCGTCGCGGCCGTGGGCCTCTCGAGCGGCTCGGCGAGCATCGAGCGCACCTCGGCCTCGGGCAGTTCACTCACGAGCACCTTGCCGATGGCTGTGTAGTGGATCGGCAGCGTGCGGCCAATGCTCGAGGTCAGGCGCACGGGCTGGGGCGAGTCGACCTTGGCCACGTACAGCACGCGCCCATGGTCGAGGACGCCCAGCTGGCAGGTCTCGCCACAGGCGTTGGTGACCTCGCGCATGGCGGCCACGAACAGCCCTATCGAGCTGCTCTCGCGGTCATACGACTTGCCCAGCAGGTAGGTCTTGAGGCCAATCGTGTAGCGCTTCGTTGACTCATCGTAGGCGACGTAGCCCGAGTCTGCCATCGTGTGCAGGATGGGGGAGATGGACCCCTTGGGCGCGCTCACCTCCCGGCAGACGTCTGCCATCGTGAGGCCGGCCGTGGAGTTTGCCAGGGCCTCCAGGATGTCGAGCACGCGCATGGTCGAGCGATGCTGCGGCCTTGCCTCGCGAGCCTGATTCTCCACTATGTACCTCTCCTCTCGCGCGAGCCCGCGGCGTCCTTGCGGCCCTATCGCGCGCCCCCCGTAACGTCCCCGAGGCTCTCTCGCGCATCCATTCAACTACTCGCATAGATATTCTAATCATTTCATTGAACGTTCGTGTATGCGAACACCGTTCGCGGAAGGAATGCAACCGTTCGCGGCGAGCGCTAAAATGAAGTTGCCATCGGCCATCGATGGAATTAAGGTAGAACCGCGTTTTGGGAACATAGTTCGTAAATGCGAACGCAAAGCCTTCGCAGCCAGTCGCCGCACCAGGGCGCAAAGGGGAGGGCCGCGTGCGAGCTGCTACGACACCCACGTACCGAAGAGGAGCGCACATGCGTAACGGCGTCATCATTGACGAGAAGGACAACGTCGTCGTGGCCATCCGCCAGCTCGAGGCGGGCACTGACGTCGCCTACCCGCTTCCCGCTGGGGGCGAGGGGCACGTCGTGACGAAGGAGGCCATCCCGCTCTTCCACAAGATTGCTCGCACCGACATCAAGAAGGGCGACAAGGTCGTCAAGTACGGCGAGTACATCGGCGTCGCTACCCGCGACATCTCGCAGGGCGAGCACGTCCACACCCACAACTGCGAGAGCTCCGACGAGCTCAAGGACACCGACGCCAATGGCGTGGGCACCGTCGAGACGACCACCGCGGCCGCTCCCGCTCAGCACGAGTGCACCCGCACCTTCCGCGGCTATCGTCGCGCCGACGGCCAGGTGGGCATCCGCAACCACGTCCTGATCCTGCCGACGAGCATCTGCGCGTCGGACACCTCCGAGCGCATTGCCCGCGCGGTTGCCGGCTGCGTGTCGTTCCACAACCAGAACGGCTGCAGCCAGGTCAACGTCGACCAGCAGCTCACGCTTGACACGCTCGCGGGCCTCGCCGCCAACCCCAACGTCTATGCCGTGCTCGCGGTGTCGCTGGGCTGCGAGGGCTGCCAGAACGACCTCGTGGTCGACGCCATCCGCAAGCGTACCAACAAGCCCATCCGCTCGCTCGTGATCCAGCAGGTGGGCGGGGCCATCAAGGCCATCGAGCAGGGCACGCGCATCGCCCGCGAGCTCGTGGCCGAGGCCTCGGCCTGCGAGCGCGAGGACGTTCCCGTCTCCGAGCTCATCTTTGGCACCAACTGCGGCGGCTCCGACACCTCGAGCGGCCTGGGTTCCAACCCGCTCATCGGCGAGGTCTCCGACTGGCTCGTTGGCCAGGGCGCCACGACCGTCCTGTGCGAGACGCCCGAGCTCTTTGGCGGCGAGCACATCCTGGCACGCCGCGCCGCGAGCCCCGAGGTGGGCGAGCAGGTCCTCAAGATCGTGCGCGACTACGAGAAGTACGTCCAGGGCTTTGGCGCCGAGATGCGCGAGGGCAACCCCAGCCCCGGCAACATGGCCGGCGGCCTCACCACGCTCGAGGAGAAGTCGCTCGGCTGCATCCACAAGGCCGGCCACAGCCCCATCAACGCCGTCTACCCCTACGCGGCCCAGCTCAAGAGCCACGAGGGCCTCGTGATCATGGACACCCCCGGCAACGACCCGTCCAGCGTGGGCGGCATCATTGCCGGCGGCTGTCAGCTCGTCATCTTCTCGACCGGCCTGGGCACGCCCACCGGCAACGCCATCGCACCGGTGCTGCGCATCACGGCCAACGGCCGCACCGCCCAGACCATGGCCGACCACATCGACTTCGACGCCCAGGCCACGATCTACGGCCCCGAGACGATGGAGGAGCTGCGCGACCAGCTGATCGACAAGATCATCGCGGTCTGCAACGGCGAGCCCACCTGCGCCGAGGCCCTAGGCTTCACCGAGACGGCACTGCCGCACCTGTGCAACTACATGTAAGGCGCGGCGGCACCACCCGAGGCGCGCGAGCGTCTCGGCCACGAGGCGGGGGAGCCATCCCCAACCTCGACCACCAAGGCATCATCGCGGGCGGGGCGCCCGTGTGAGCTGTGCGGGTCCCCCTACAACCCGCGCATATAGGAAGCCTGGGAAAGCCCAGGCACAACAAGGAGGAGTACATCATGGATCTGCATCTCGAGGGCAAGGTCATCTTCGTCACCGGCGGCTTCAAGGGCATCGGCAAGGGCATTTCCCTGCAGCTCGCTCGCGAGGGTGCCATCCCCGTGGTCCTGAACCGCAAGGACGGCGTCGAGGACGAGTTCCGCAAGGAGATCTCCGAGATCACCGACACGTTTGAGATGTACTACATCGACCTCAACGACACCGATGCCATCAAGCCCATCGTCGAGGAGGTCTACAAGAAGTACGGCCACATCGACGGCGTGGTGAACAACGCCGGTCGCAACGACAACCTCGAGCTCGAGACCCTCGACTGGCACGACTTCGAGAAGTCCCTGCACGGCAACCTGACGCACTACTTTGAGCTCGTCCACTGCTGCTGCCCCTACCTCAAGGAGTCGAAGGGCTCGATCGTCAACATCGCCTCGAAGGTCGCTCTGACCGGCCAGGGCAAGACGACCGCCTACGCCGCCGCCAAGGGCGCCATCCTCGGCCTCACCCGCGAGTGGGCCGCCGCCCTCGTCCACGACTCCGTGCGCGTCAACGCCATCGTGGTCGCCGAGGCCTGGACGCCGCTGTACGCCAACTGGATCAAGACCTTTGGTGACGAGGAGGCCCAGCAGAAGCGTCTGTCCCTCATCACCGACCGCATCCCGCTGGAGCACCGCATGACCTCCTGCGAGGAGATCGCCGACACCTGCGCCTTCCTGCTGTCCGACCGCGCCAGCCACACCACCGGCCAGTGGTGCAGCGTCGACGGCGGCTACGTTAACCTCGATCGCGCCCTCGACTAGCTCTGGCCTGGAAAGAGGATTTAACGCATGTCTGATTCCGCCAAGAAGGCGAGCACCAAGGGCGCTGCGGCAACCATCGCCATCGTTCTCGTGACCTCGCTGTTCTTCGTCTGGGGCCTGGCCATGAACCTGGTCAGCTCGCTGAACGCCCCGATCGCCAACTACCTTGAGCTGACGACCACCCAGACGTCGCTCATGCAGGTCGCCTACTACGGCGCCTACTTCGTCATGGCCATCCCGGCCGGTGCCATCGCCAAGAAGTTCGGCTACAAGGGCGGCGTCATCGCCGGCCTCGCCCTGTTCGTGATTGGCTCCATCATCACGGTGCCCGCCACGAACGCCGCCTCGTTCGCCCTGTTCCTGGTCTCCACGTTCGTCGTTGCCGCTGGCGCCACCACGCTCGAGGCCAACTGCAACCCCTACATCACCAAGCTCGGTGACGAGAAGCACGAGTCCATGCGACTCAACCTCGCCCAGTCGTTCAACGGCGTCGGTTCCATCGTGGGCCCGCTCATCATGGCCCAGATCCTGAGCACGACGGTCGCCGCCGGCCAGCCCGGCTTCGCCGAGGCCAAGACGGCCTTCCTGGGCAGCACCCGTGGCATCTACATCGTGATTGCCATCGTGCTCGCCATCATGCTCGCCGTGTTCGTCTTCGTGAAGCTCCCCACGCCGCCGAACGACGTCGAGGGGGCCGGCTCCGAGAAGGCCGCCAAGGGCGGTGTCCTCAAGAAGCCCTACTTCAAGCTTGGCGTCGTCGCAGAGTTCTTCTACGTGGGCATCCAGACGGTTGGCTTCTCCCTGTTCGCCACGTATGCGACGAAGGTTGCCGGCCTTGAGATGAGCCTCGCAACGGGCCTCGTGAGCGCCCTGTCGCTTCTGTTCACCATCGGCCGCTTCGGCTCTACGCCGCTTCTGGCCAAGAAGGACCCGGGCAAGCTGCTCGGCATCTACATGACTGGTGCCGCCGTCTGCTTCTTCCTCGTCTTCCTGAACCTTGGCGTGGTCTCGGTTGCTGCGTTCGTCGTGGCCTACCTGTTCATGTCCATCGGCTACCCGACGATCTTCTCGCTGTCGCTGCGCGGCATGAGCGGCAACGAGACCAAGACCGGCTCGTCCATTATCACGATGTCGATCGTGGGCGGCGCCATCATCCCGGTCGTCGTGAGCGCTATCGGCGATGCCTGCGGCCTGTCCGTCGCCATGCTCGTCGCCGTGCCCTGCCTGGCCTTCTGCGCCTGGTACGGCTTCGCCGGCTCCAAGATCGGCTTTGGGGAGGAGTAACCATCATGTCTGATCTCAAGGTTGTCGATTCTCACTTCCACGTGTGGAACCTCGATACGCAGAGCCTTCCCTGGCTCGACGGCACCGACGGCACCATCACGCACACCTACAAGGTGGAGGACCTCGAGGCCGAGTACGCCCGCCAGGCCGGCGTCGAGTTCGTTGGCGGCGTGTACGTCGAGGTTGACTGCGCCGACCACGAGGCCGAGGACAAGATCGCCTATGACCTCAAGGCGGCCCACCCCAAGATGCTTGCCTGCATGCTTCGCAGCGACGTCTCTCCGTGGATGCGCGTCCCGGCCTTTGCCGCCGGCATCCGCGAGCCGCTCCACATCGACTCCGAGCCCAAGGGTCGTTGCCTTGAGCCCAGCTTCGTCGAGGGACTTCACACGCTGGCCAAGAAGGGCCTGCCCTTTGAGTCCTGCAACCGCGTGAACGAGCTCGAGGATGCCTACGAGGCCTTCGCCCAGGCGCCCGAGGAGACCGTTATCCTGAACCACCTCGGTAACGTCGAGGCGCTTACGCCGGAGTGGTGTGCGGTCATGAAGAAGTTCGCGACCCTGCCGAACCTCTACGTGAAGGTCTCGGGCTTCCCGACGGCCGACAAGCAGTTCGTCTCCGAGCTGCTCAAGTTCACGCGCGACACGTTCGACCCCAAGAAGCTCCTGTACGCGTCCAACTGGCCCGTCGTGAAGCTCTACAGCTCCTTCGACGAGCACTTCCAGACGCTTCGCGACGCCTTTGGCGACGACGAGGACTTCTTCATGAACAACGCCGTGCGTGCCTACGGCCTTACGCTCTAACGTCTGAAGTTGGCCCGCGCGTCCAGTCGGCGCGCGGGCCGCTCCATCGGTCCCATCAAAGTAAGGGAGTGCATTATGCTCAAGGGTATCTCTCCGGTGCTTCCACCCGAGCTCCTCTCGATCCTGTGCGAGATGGGCCACGGCGACACGCTCGTCATCGCCGATGGCAACTTCCCGGCGGCCTCCATCGCCAAGGACTGCAAGCTCGTCCGCTGTGACGGCCACGGCGTGCCCGAGATCCTCAAGGCCATCCTCAAGCTCGTCCCGCTCGACCAGTACGTCGAGAAGCCCGTCACGCTCATGGACGTCGTGCCGGGGGACGACTGCGAGACCCCGATCTGGGACACGTACAAGCAGCTCGTCTCCGAGGTGGACGACCGTGGCGCCGACGTCATCGGCACCATCGACCGCTTCCCGTTCTACGACGAGGCCAAGAAGGCCTACGTCGTGATCGCCACGAGCGAGCGCGCCCAGTATGCTAACGTCATCCTGCAGAAGGGCGTCGTGTACGAGAACGAGCAGATCGACTAGCTTCGTTCGCATTGCCCATGGGACCGGCGCGCTTGCGGCCGGTCCCATGTTGCGTCAAAGGGAAACAAAAGGGGGACAGCCTGGAGCTGGCCGTCCCCAGAAAGCGAGAAAGTCATGTTCAAGGGCATCTTCAGCCCGTCCATCACCATTACGGACGACGAGGGCAAAATCGACTACGACCTCTGGGGCAAGCACCTCGACCACCTTGCCGACGCCGGCGTGAACGGCGTTTTGCTGTTCGGCAGCATCGGCGAGTTCTACAGCGTCTCGCTTGCCGACAAGGAGGCCGCGCTCGAGTTTGCCGTCAAGCGCGTTGGTGAGCGCATGAAGGTGTTTGCCGGCGTGGGCGACACGACGTACGCCAACGTCATCGAGTTCACGAAGTTCGCCGAGAAGGCCGGCGCCGATGCGGTGCTCGCCGTCTCGCCGTACTACTTTGGCCCGAGCCCTCTGACCGCCGAGAACTACTTTGGCGGCATCGCCGAGGCCACGAAGCTTCCCGTGATCCTCTACAACTTCCCGGCGCGCACCGGCACCGACCTCACGCCCGAGCTCGTGGCCTCTCTTGCCGCCAAGCACCCCAACATCTGCGGCATCAAGGACACCGTGGACACGATCAGCCACACGCGCAAGGTCATCCGCGCCGCGCGTGCCGTAAACCCCGACTTCACCGTGTTCTCCGGCTTTGACGAGTACTACCTGGTCAACCGCGTGAGCGGCGGCAACGGCGTGCTGTGCGGCCTCACGAACGTGGAGCCCGAGACGTTCGTCAAGATGCACGCGGCCTACGAGGAGGGCGACTTCGCGACCGCCGTGGCGTGCGCCGAGCGCATCTCCAAGCTCATGGCCGTCTATGACGTCTGCGACCTGTTCGTCTCTGCCATCAAGGCTGCCGTGAAGGTCAAGGGCCTGCCCATCTCCACGAAGATCTTTGAGCCGGCCGTTCAGGCCACCGAGGCCGACGAGGCCGCCATCGCGGAGCTGCTTGCCTAGGCACCTGCGTTATCGGAGCTCCTTGCTCCTTTTGCTCTTGCGTCCCCTTTCATGCGTCACCATGCCGCCCCGTGGCGGCGAGCGACCCGACCGCACCCCGAGCGGCCGGGTCGCTTTTTGTCCGCTAGGCGCGGTAGGATTGTTGCAGTGAATTGCGAAGCAGGGAGGAACATGGGTCTGAGCATCGTGCGCACGGCAGACGAGCGCCTGGCGTGCGGCGCCGTGCGCGAGCTTTTGTCCCGCGAGCTGGAGCATCCCCGCGGAGGCGGCAACGTGCTCGTGCTGGCGCCAAGCCTTGCGCAGGCGCTTGACGTCCAGCGCGAGCTCGCCGCGGCCAGGGGACTTTCGATGGGCGTCGACTGCATCACGGCCGAGGCCTGGTGCCAGCTGCGCTGGGCGCTCTACGGAGACGGTCGCGCCCTCGTGAGCGCCCCCGAGCGCGCCGTGCTCATGGCGCTCGTGGTGGCCGAGGCCGCGGACCGCGGCGAGCTGGATCCGCTCGATGGCGGCAAGGGAACGGTCGAGCTGCTCTGCGATGCCGCACGGCGCTGGAAGCTTGAGCCCGTGGCTGGTCTCAGCGCGGGCGAGGTCCGTGCCGTTGAGCTGCTGGGAGCCTATGAACA
>OOBJ01000366.1_pt1 | contig 39142 bp, 23 predicted proteins | sample 1671331 | NCBI WGS metagenome assembly OOBJ01 (sample SAMN06348145, study PRJEB24527) | human gut metagenome | biome: human gut; feature: ankylosing spondylitis patient; material: feces | host: Homo sapiens | place: China | collected 2015-10 | reverse complement strand
ATGATAAACAGAGGCATCACTTCACAATAATACTTAAACCAAGTGAGTAGCTTTACGCTGTAGCCTCTACATGCAAGGATAATAACGTTTATCATTTCGCTAACGTCCATGCCCTTAAACATTATTCTTGACAACTGTACAACACCGACTGATTGAACTAACCGATGTACTTCATCTTCTTCCTCTTTAGTCATAAATTCTTCTCCTTTTGTCTATAGTTAATTGTTCTACGTTCTTGATAAAATTAAAATCTGTGGCAAAATTACATTTTTTTGCTCAAATCAATTCATTTTGAGCAAAATTTTAAAGTTAAGCTTTGATAAAATAACAATCTGTAAGCAAATTATTCGTATATTAGTGTTTGATTAGCCATCTTAGTTTGATAGAGAATGAACTTGGTTGTGTGATATTGCCAACTCAGGTAGGTGACATCTTTTATTCTATATCCTTATATTCAGACATGGCATCAAAACAAGGACAATACTTCTTTCTATTTTTCTCATTTTGTTTAAAAAATAAAGTAATTAATAATACTACCGAGTACAATCACGACAGAATACCTAACCACATCCTCCCATTCAAACTTCGCCAAGTGATAGTGCTTGTACTGATAAATCTCTCTACCTACCATAATAGGCAGAGCAAGCAGATTTATCAATATGCTGATAAGCAGCCAACAAGCAAGACCAATCCAGTCTCGCTTGTTTAATTTTAATATATTTCTCATCATACATTATTATTTGTTATACACTCAGGACTACATTTCCTTTATCCCCATTGTCTCACCAATGGCGAGAAGTTCTTTGGCTCTTGCCTTGCACTTCTCTCTGTAAACTTGAAACTCATTGAACTCATTCATCTTCTCATTGGATTCCTCCTCACTTACACTTGAAGGATTTTGCATAAGCATAAGAGAGTTACTTACTATTGCCTCAACCTCGCTCTCTGAATACTTATGTCTGATGAGTGCTGATACAATGGCACCATAGTTCCACACGGCTATTGGTAAAGTCACAATATCATTGCTTCCTACTTCCACCTTTACACTCACTACAAATCTTCCACAGTCATTGCCTATCACAATATCCTGCGACTCATGCATAAACTCGTTATTCATAAATTTCTATTTTGATTTATTGATATTTAATACAAAAACTTTTTTAATCTTATTGATTCAAATCAGGAAGGATTCAAGCCTTACAGCTTGAATGCGACCGCCGCCCTCACTTGATGAGGTAAGCTCTTGCCTAGGTTGCCGTAGTTGTACACGAACTGCCCTATTTTAGGATTAATCTTCCAATCAAATAACTCATTAAACTCGGAAGATATATGGTAAAATGTGTCCTGGAACTTAATAAAACGATAGTCTGCAAATGGTTTTGCAAAGATGGCATTAGGTGCGCTCGCATCATCATAACCTTTCATTGCATACCAAGAGCATCTTGCCATCTCGCCCGATGACATCAGGAACCAATGACCCTCAGAGAACTGCTCTGCTAACGTTTCAGTATCATTATCAAGCGTAGGCACATAGGCATTGCAATAACTGGCAGCAGGGTAGTAATACTGTTGGTACTTCTGCGCATTGTTATGCGATGCTTGTACGCTCTTGATACATTCCGAAAGACTTTGTGCCAAAGTTTTTTCTGACGTCGCCTTCGGGATAGGCAGATTCACATTGGTATCCTTCAGGATGTAGTCTCTGTGAGCAATAATCTTGAGGGTGTTGAGCTGACCACGTGCAACCATATCGCCCACTTTCAATCCCACACGGTCAAAGTACTCTCCCAGGATGGTATGACCCACATTGATATTATACATACTCTCCGTGATTTCCTCAAAGCCGATGTCGCTGATCGAATTAAGGGCACTATATTCCTTGAATCCATCGTTAGCTGTATTACTCTCGTCACGCATATTGTCATCGGTCACACTAAATCCGGTAGTGTAATCCTGCAGCAATTGCAGATTATAGACATTATAGTTAGAATTACTGCCTAATTTGATACCATTCATACCAAAATTAGCATCTGACGAGTTATAGAGTCCCCATACTACTCTAATATCATAGTCCTTTAAGGCTACCGCAATCGCCCATTTGCGCTCCTTTGGCTCGATATAGAAGATGACAGCGATAGGGGTAGAATCATACAGGCTCTGGTCTTTGCCGTAAGTTCCATCGGCAAAGATATAGTCGCCTAACTGCGCCTGATAGGCATAGAAATATATATCACTCTCTGCACTAACTGTACTTCCATCTGATAACTCAACATCCAGATATACCGTAGCCTTATCATCATTCTCCTTAGACCCGACTTTGTTGACATGTATAACACCTGTATCTTTTTCTATTGTAGCGAAGCTATTCTCGCTTATACTCCATCTTGCAGATGTGAAGTCGTTACCTGTGGACGGGTAAGTCCTTAGCATTAAAGAGTAATCTCCTTTTTTACCGAAATTTTTCTTTCCGACAATTGATACACTCTTAATAGTGACCTTCTCATAAGAGATATACAGACTGTTACCCTCGTTATCAATTTTTCCCCAGGCATTCAGCATCTTTCGTTTTTGGTCTAATGTAACGCTGGTTGTGCATGTAATTTTTCCTTGTAATCTTACACCCCTGTCAGCAAGCCACATCAGGACATTCATGTTATCTACTGACCAGTTTACACCCTTAATGGTTGCTTCTTCTAAAGGGCTGTTAGCATCAAAACAAGCCTTGCAAATTGCATAGCTATCCAAATTAGGGCAATCTTCAAAGTCCAAATACTTAATATTAGCATAAGAACCTATCGTCATTCCGTCAGCAGATAAATTGGAGTATCCTTGGAGATGTAACTCAGTAATAGTGTCAGGCAATACCAGCTTTGTGAGCATATCAGTAGGAGGTGTCGTTACACCTGTAATAGGTGTATTTGTGAAGTCAATCTCCTCCAATAGGTCAGAGGATAAGATAATACTCTTTTTCAGGTTCTTCACATTTCTGACAATCACCTGTCTTAGCATACCCATGTTACTGAGGTCAAAACTCGTTCCTGTCTCCCTCGTGTTTGGCTTGGATGCGGTATAGTTCATGACGAACTTTGTGAGCCTTTTCAACAAGCCCATATTGAGGTCGAACTTAAAATCACCAAGACCTTCCAAGCCATAGATGGTGTAATTTCCATTGCTCCCCTTGGCGTAGGTTGATAACTCTGTAATAAGGTCTGCATCATCAACGTCAAAGGTTGCATCCTGTGGATTGGAGAACTTGAATGGCATATATGAATAAGTGCCTGGTTTGATATTACGATGATTATCAAAGTTACCTACACCCCACTGCAAGGTACAATAGATAGCCTGGTAGTGCTTGATGGCAAAGCCCCTACCAACTTCATATAAACGCAAGCGAAGGTTATTGCCAACAGACGAGCCACAATGATACTTACTGTCAAGGTATCTCTGACGCTTACCATAGAAGTAGTCCATCACTTGCACCTTGTCACCATAAGCCTTTGTAAAGTTGTTTGTGTTTGCATAGCCGAAGGCATCTGCATTATACAGATTCTCACACCAATACTTCCAAAAGTCCTTATACTTTGTGAGCATGTCTTGATAAGTAAGACCATTTCCTCTCATCTTGACATACATCGCTTCCACCTCATTAGGGAAACAATTTACAATATTATCCCACAAGGCAGACAGTCTGCCGTTGAATACAGGAGAGAAACCTTCTGGGCAATTAGGTTTGTATGAGTTCGTTGTCTCATCATAAACCTCGCCAGCAATCTGTGCTGTCTCACCTGTTACCTGATTGTAACAGTCATTCCACTCATGGTAGTATTTGAATGATAACACACCAGAGTTATTAAAAAGAGACTGGCTGTCCGTGTCCCTCAAAAATATATCAGCCTTAGCTTCTTTTACCGTCTTTACCATAATTATTCCTCATTCCAAGTTATTGAATCAAATGCTAAACTCATATTTTTATCCATGGAATCCATACCGATTATCCATTGACAGAAATTGAAATAGAATATCGCACTATCAAGTCTCAGATATGTACTTGCTTCAGCCGTAAACTTCGCACGTCTGTATGCAGGATTATCCTTCTTATAGGTAGTTCCATTATAGACTACTGGAGTTTCAAGTGTTGCATAATCACCATTCTCATGCTTATATCTCTCAGCAAGAAGTATATTGGTGGAAACCACCCAGTTATGAAAGCGCTTGATTACCGCAAGCTCCTGATTGGTAGCATCTATGTTATCCGTAGTTTTCTTTGCTACACCCAGTTTATTTGATTTATTGACAGGTGACTTCTTTGGTACTCTCGCATAGTAAAGTGGAATACCAGTCAGCACACTACTCTGTAATGAATCACCATCAATGCTATAGTCTCCAGCCTCCTGATTGAACATATTGACATTTTCATCTATCTCCCATATCTGAGCCTTCATGTAATCCTTTGCAGGGAATCCAAGGAAAGACGCAGAATATTTGTTGTTGATGAAATTGTATATGCTGAGGAAGGTAGGCGCAGCAGTTCCACTTGTTGAGGTTCTGCGGAATCCTATCTCAGGGAATCCACTAAGTGACTTTCTGAATGTTACAGCCTTACCTAAATCTGCCTGTTCTTTCTGATAAGCAGTATAGAGAGAATCATTACCTTTAGCACAAGCAAGAAGTATCTGCTGATACATATTCATGGCATGAATATTGAAGATACCTTCAGATGAAGCAAAGTTTACCTTGTGAACCATTTCCTTCTCACCAGTCTCTACACCAATAGTAATGGAGTAAAGTGTATGGTTCTCTGTCTCACCAACCAATCCTACGGTAATATTTACAGACTCACCATTGCCAGTTTCAAATATCTCAGCAAAGTTCTTGTATGGCAGAGGGTAGCCATTTGAGGATGTACCATCTGCATTAAACATGTGTGCGCCTACGGTGAAAGGAGCTTGTGCCCATCCGTCAGTAGCCTTATTCCAAAGTGGATTTTCAAAGGTCGTACCATTGATAGGAACATCATCATTGTTCTTGTTGTAAGGCAAGTTGTCGATATTCCATACGATGATAGGAGATTGAGGTAATGCCTTTTTCACCTTCTCATAGGATATAATCTCATCAGGGTTATGAATATTGCCACTGCTGTTTAGAATATCGTTGCGCTTGGCGAGGTTAATCTTTCCATAGTGGTCAAAGATTCCGTTGCTATCATACACATCATTAACATCTGGTGTGTCGTAAGCAAAATTATCCAAGGCTTGATAAGGGTTGATTGATTTCTCATATCCTCTTATAGAATAGAGGATGACCTGTGCCATATCAGAACCTATGACTATATCCTTTGGTGTTCCCTGCTTCCAGTTTGCATTAGAATAATCGAACATTCTTACACATACACCATTAAGACACAGATAAGCCAAGTTCACGTCCTTTTCTGTTGCATCACCACCACCAAGGTTATTAACCGTATGAGTGGTAGTTCCATCAATAGACAGAGAGAATTTCATTCTCTTGGTCTCTGGATAGTAAGTCATAACACTATCAGTAGAACATTTTACCTCGATTCTATTTGCGTATATGCGGAAACCAGTTGCCGCATCCATGCAATCTACGATAACTGCATTCTCATCAGAACAGATACCTGTCTCAAACTCAATCTCAATTGTTCTTCCCTTCTTGCTTCCGCTGACACCGAAGTTCTCTGCGAAAGGTTGCCAGTCTTTCAGTGTAACATACTTTCCGGCTCCGATGGTCATGCCCTTTCCGTCCAGGAATCCGTTATAGGCATTCAGCTTAAAGTTGGAAGAACGCTCTAAATAGGAAGTTCTTACTCCATCGTAATAACTCTCCAAGTTCTCAATACCCTTATCGGAGTTTGTTTTACCCTTCATAGAGTAATATACCTTGCATTCGCTTACTGGTTGCAAGGTAACTCCTGCACCCTTGATTATTACATCGTGGGTTGCACTTACATCACCAATGGATATTACTACGCTAATCTTTGGAGCATAGTCATTTAAATCCAATGGCACGGTAGCTTTTAAGGGGGTCTCTCCTGATGTATGGTTATCATCTACGGTGCATAACTGGTCTGTCAGAACAACCTCCTCTGTATTGCTATTATACAACACCCTAATTTCTATTGCAACCTGTGAGCCAATTTCATTGTCAGGAAGGTAGAAATAATAAGGTACTTGGATAGTAGAATACTGAGTAGCAGATACAGGAGCGTCTTTTCCTATAGCAATGGCAGGGGTATTACCCTTCTTGATATAGGAAGTTCGTATCTTTTCTGTTGTAATACCATACTCTGAATTGACAGCCCATACTTCAATTTCATGCTTACCAGCAATATAAGTACCTTTTGAATCAATGATAAACTCACCAGATGAGTTGTTGATGGTTTTGGTCATGGTTTCACTACCATTACCATTGCTTACCTTACAATAGACAGTGGCATTTGCACCCTGGCAATTCACACGCAAAGCCCACTTTCCATCCCTTACGGAAGTCTCTACATAACTGGCATCAAATGAGAGATTGATAGATACTGTTCTGATACTGAGAGCGAAAGTTCTGCTTTGACCATGTGTATTAGACACAGTAATCTTTACCGTATTCGTTTCTGACACAAGATAGTTGGTCAGGTCAACATCATAATTGTTACCAGTTGCCGTGCCAGAAGCTTCAAGTGTCTGTTTCAATTCTGGAATATCAACACCATTTACTGATACTACAAGAGTTCCGCTTACCTCATCCTTTTCGCTTGGTTCTCCGTAGTAACTATTGTAATTGATGGTCGCAATACACTCTGTTCCCTTTACGATAACATCATTAGGTCTCTTTGTTATAGAAGTTCTCAGAATATACTGGAGTTCGGCCTTTGCCGTAACAAAGTCATACGACTGTTTTACGTTATTGGCATAAGTCTCCTTATCTTTATACCACTGACGATAACTTTCCTCATCTGAGAAGAACCTCCAATAGATGTGCGAGTTGTTTCCCTCTGGTACTACCTCTTGGTCAATGTAACCAAACTTCCCATCTTTTAAGGAAATCAAGTTGTCCTTGATGAGCTTCTGTACCCATTTACCCAAGTAACCTCCCCAATCGGTCTTGAGGTCAGTTATTTCCTTATCTATCTTTTCTGTGGCCATATCTTAATTAATTTTTCCAAGTTTCATCATTAATCCAAGGTTTCTCATTTACCCACCATCCACTGCCAAAGCAGCTTCTGATAGCTTGCCAAATAAGAACACTTCCCTTATACACTACCGAAATCACATTACTTCCCAACCTGATAGCAGAGATTTCTTTATTTCCCAACTTGATCATAGGCTATTCCTCCGTAAGCATATAGTAAGTATCGGCTTCCTTTGTTTCCAAAGCTTCGTAAGCTGCTTCCGTCATGCTCACGAACTTTGGGATAGTAGCAGGGATGGCCTCTACTTTTTCCTTCAACACAGAAATATCAGATGTAGCGGTATCCAAAGCCTTTTTGTTTCCCTCTGCCGTCTTGCTTGCCGCCTCTGCCTTTGTTAACGCATTGCTTGCATCAGTAGAAGCAGTATTGGCATTCTCCTTGATTTCTGTGATAGTGGATGATAAGTCTCGGAGTTTGTCACTAACAGCCTTCTGACTCATCACCTTATCCTCAGCTTCTCCTGATTCCTGAACAACACTCTCCTTGTCGAACTTCTTAGCCAATGCATCATTCAAGGTCTTCTGGCTTACAACCTTATTGGTGCTCACACCCAACTCCTGAGCCACTTCCAGCAAGGTTGTGTTTACCCAGCTGCTGCCATTCTCTGAATAGAGTACATTGATGCCCTGAGGAACTACGAGATTATCAAAGTTTTTATACGTACCAGCTTGGGTCGCGAAATAATACATCTTGGCATCGATAGCCTTAGCTGGCACAGTGTCAAGATTAGCCACGCCCATATACGTAGCACATCTTACGAGCTTAAACTTTTCTATGATATTTGTTATCAACTCGTCCCAATAGCTATCCCTCTTGGCATTTACACACCAAGTTCCTCTGTCTGCATTCCAGTAATGAGCCCAACCGTCTATCACCACAAAGTCACCGGCCACACCACCAGTAGGGAAATTTCGGTTCACCTCATAGATGCTGCCATATTCTCCCTTGTAATGAGGATCTTCTTTATTAATATCGATAGCCATAAAATATTATATTTGAGATAATTGGTTATACTTTTCTGCCAAATCGCTTTCCTTCTTACTTACCAGGAAGATGCTGATGGCACGATAGATAAGATATTTCTTGCATTCATCTGTAAGGGAAAGGATGATCTTCTGGTCGGTCACTTCGTCTTCATGCCCAGTATCAGTAGAAAACACATCCTCTAACTTCTGATAAGGGATATACGTGAACAGTTCAACCTCATGATCATATACAGTTCCAACAGGTGCATGGTTGGCATCATACCTTCCGGCAGTCCAGTACATCAGCACTCGCTTTCCTGTAATTGGCGATGTGGTAATCATGCCCTTTGGTTTCTGTGGAGTTCCCCTGGTCCACCGGGAGGCTTGCATCTGAGCCTCCTTGCTGCCTGGTTCCATCAGCATCGTCAGCGTGCTTTGCCAACTTTTTAGTTTCAGTTCTACCAGTCTCAGCCAATCGTCAGGAATTGTCAGGCATCCATGACCATCTGTAAACTGTGTTTGGATGGCATCATAATCTTGATTGCCACTTTCATTCAGCGAAACTTCCACCCTTTTGGGGAGAATCATTTGCGCTGGTGCTTGAAGCAGAATCTGTTGTGCTGCCGTTTCAATGGCTTGCTTCATTTCCGTGTCCGAATCATCCGTAATGATGTCATTCACCTCATCATGGATCACTTCGTCCATAGCTATGCGCATTTCCTTCACAAGGTCACTCATAAGAACTTCCATAAGCAAGAAACCTATTAACTAAAAATTATAAACTAAAACTCAATAACCACACCCAACTCTTTAGCCTTCTCCTTCACACTCTCAGGTGATTTCAGTTTCCTTACATCTACCTTATAAGTCTTCTGGAGATAATTCTTTGCCTTGGTGATATTCTCGAAATGAAGGGCATTCTCGTCCTTCACCTGCTCTTCATTTTGTTGTTGAACCTGCTCCTCTTCCGGCTGGCTCTCATCAATGATACGGCCTGACTTCGTTAGAGGATGTTTCCTGATGCATTCTGCCACCTGCTTGTTATCCGTAATGTACGAATAGGCATCGTTGCCACACCGCTCAAACTCAATGTTCTTGATCAGTCCGCTCGGCAGAGTCACAACAAAAATGAGCATGCTCTTAGCTACAAATCTATACATATCTATTTGTGTTTATGGTGAGAAGGGATAGTGAGACTGCATTAGCCTCAACTATCCCCTAGATTGATATATGTAGAAAACTATCAGTTTCCTATACGATGATTACGCTGCCTCCCGAATCTCCTCATCTGTCACGCCATCACCAGTGAAGACTGGTCTCGCAACACGAGCATGAGCATCAGGGAAGGTCAGTACCCAGCAGCTATACTCCTCCATAACAACACCTGCTGTGTTACGAATCAAGAGATCCTTAGCGTTAAACTCATTTCTGGTCCATGTGCCGAATACATACTTATCCAGATAACGAGAATCCAGGCAGAAAGCTCGGCCGTCCATACCCCAGGAGTTAAAAGCATCGTGACGATAAATCAGAATCTTAGTACCCATACTCTCGAACTTCTCGAAATCTAGTTTCCAACCCTGATAATCCTTTTCTGTCTGGGTAATGATACGCTTATTAGAACGAAGGTTAGCAAATGCCTGATAAATCAAGTTGTCAACAAAGAGGAGTTTGGTACGGCTGGAGTTACCTGCACCCTTCAACATAGCAGCAATAAACTGAGTCAATTCTTTCTCGCTGATTACATACTCGTATACCTGCTTCACAACCTCAGATGTACCATCAGAGTTTGTAACCTTTACCTTCGTTGTTACAGGAACAAGATCGCCTTTATCGTTCCTTTGCATCTTTGGCTCCCAGTGACCTATCTGCAAATCCTTTCCAGCTTCCCAGAAGATGCCGCCCATAGTGTATACCATACCGACATCCTTTCCACCATTCGACTGAGAACGATAGCCAAAGAGACCACTCAACTCCTGGCCCTGACGCATATCATCCATCGCCATTTTCTCCTGTCTGGTGAAGTCCCACTGAACCTGGGTCTTCATCATACGGTCAATAAGAGATTCCTCTACCTGCATGATGAATCGCTGGCAATACTGGAAGCTCTTGTCAGGCATAGAATAGTAACTACCTGTTTCAACCTCCTTTTCTCCAGCGGCTCTACCAAGTCGCATCACTACTGTTCCTGCAGCAATATCCTCCGGTATATCTCTGTTACCACGTGATACATTCTTTTTGCCATTCAGTGCATAACAGGTTGGATTACCATCGTTGTCAACAGACGTAACTCGCAACTGCAGAGGAATCATCTTGCTTCTGTCGGTACCATTATCATCAAAACCCAACATGTCGTTAACCATAATAATGTCACCAATACCAAACACAGTAGGATTTTCTACCTTAAATGTCACTGAGCCACCACTTGTAGTTTTAGCAAGTTTCTCAGTTAGTTTGGTTTTGATTGGTCGCTGACCAATGGAATAATACTCGATGCGGTTGCTGTCAACAGGAGTCATTCGTTTCGAAGCTCGAAGTATCTGATCAATAGGGCAACTCTCCAATTTCATTTCCACCACGGTTGGGTTAACATGTGCTACATAGTAGTCCCAATTTCCCATTTTTTCCTGCTGCTCCTGACTAGCAGCTGCCCATTTAGGACCAGTACCACCAACACCAGGACCATCTGTAGGACCTGTCGGGCCACCACCACCTTCACCAGTTGGAACTGCAGGAGGATTTTCTGCCATCGCATAAGAGCTTCCACCACTAAGAATCATGACGAGCATCGCCATCATGAAACCAAACCATTTCTTAAACTGTTTCATAATCTATACATTTAAAATTATTAATTATAAATTTCTAATTCTACATTCCAATCATCTTGCTGTACACCAGTTCTGTACGGCTCTTTTCCTTTGGAAGTGAAGGTGCGCCACCGCCTCCATCGATGTTGATGTTCTTCTTGCCGCCCTGCTTGCCATCATGCAGTTGTTTCTGCTGATCAATCTTCTCGTTTTTGCCACGCTTGTAGCCTCGATCCTCTGCATCAGCCACAGCCTTGTCGAAGTCCTTGATTTGAAAGAGGCGCAAGAAGTCTTCCTTCTTCAAGCCATACCGAGCTGCACGCCATATGAAACCATCATCATCGTGATCCTCGCCATCATCGCTACGCTTGTAAAGCCATTCTATCAAATCGGTAATCGCCTCAGGCTTCAATTTCGCTTCTTTAATAGCAGCGTCAAGTTCGGCATCTTCCAGCTCCATATTGGCAGCAAGTTGCTCATTGTCCTTTGCTAGTTTCTCGCTGGCTTCAAGTTTTTCTTTTTCACTAGCCTTCAAACGAGCCTTAGCCTTCTCGTCACCATTGATGGCATCAACATAGTCCTGCCCCATTTCATCAATCATGAAATCGATAAAATTGAAGTCGCTGCCATCGGCATTTTTCTTGGTCACAAGACCTGTCACCAGACTTGGAGCATGAGGGTTGTCCTGCAACATTTTGTTGAAGTCATCCATTTTCTGCTTATTCTGGTCATACTGGTCGTAATCGGTCGAAAGTTGACCATAAACAGCCTCATCATCGTCCATATTCAAGTCCGGATAACGCTGAGCAAGACGCTCTCTGAAAGAATCTCGCTTTGACTTAACTTTCTGATTATCAATAGTTTCTTTTGCCATAAATATTCATTTTTAATATTTGTGTGCTAAATTAAGGAAAATTTCGCATTACTTTGTGATAAGTTCTGCATCTTGACGAATTAATTTTGCTGGTATGAAACATCTAAATTCCATATCCGAAATTTACCTTAAAAGAGACCAAGAAATGTATCTGCTCTTTCGTAAGGCCAAGAGGATGGTAGAATATCCTACCACCATGGCTAAGATATGCGATTACATCGCCAAGATGCCTGCATCTTGCTATTATCTTGCCGATAGCACAGCCTATCGGTATGTATGTAAACGCATCAAGGGGGATAAGCCTAAATTCGGCAAATACCAAGCCATGAAAGAAAAACTCTTTGAAGATTTCTATCAGGATTTCTTGCGTCTCCGGCAAATGGATCAATACAAGGAATACAATACCAAAAATCTTGTGTATGAATGCCTGAATCTTCCTGCGCCCAATTTGGGTATGGCTCCACGCTACATACAGATGAAAATAAACAATTATTTCCGCAATAAGAAAACATCATTCATAACTCGATAAATCACTTCCATTATGCGTACATTATATATTACACTTCTCATCATCCTCCTGATGGCTTTCATCATTCCGCTTCATGCCTCGCTGGCTGTGTCTCCATCATCGCCATTATACACACATTTCGCCTATATGTTCGGTCATGCCAACTTTATTCATTGGGGTATCAACGGCTGGTGCATATTGATGGTTCATCATCAGTTCCGCTTCCATCGCCTACTGGCTGCATGGCTCTGCTCCGTGTTGCTGTCGTTCATATACTATCCGGCATTACCTGTATTGGGTGCATCCGTATTGATTTCTTTCTTCATGGGATTCTCTGCGCAATGGTATTATCGGTATCACCGCATCTACTTCTGGCAGATGATGCTCGGTATGGCTATAGGTTTCCTTCTCCCTTACATAGCTGGTATCTTCCACATAGTCCTATTCTGTTTAGGTTTCATTTATGCTAAGGCAGAGAGATTTATCCGACATGCCAACACACTTAACATTTAACATTCAACACTTAACATTATTATATATAACGAATGCCAGTAGCAAAATCCTCCTTAAAGGTTCGACCTCAGCAGCAGATTTCTGATAAGAAGCTCAAAGAGATTCTTGAAGAAGATAAGAGAAGACTCAAAAGTCTCCTCGCTAGTTATCGTCCCATTACTGGAGAGAATGCCCCTGGCCTTCGATTCGAATGCGTCATCACTGATTTTCTGAATGGAAAGAAGCTCTGGCTACCAGTGGAAATGTTGAAGGAAAAGAAGTTCTGCGCCATCATCAAATGTGGTTCTATAGAGGCCTTTTGCGATAAGTACATGCCTGACTTCGACCAAGAGAAGGCTCGCGATGCAGTTTTCCGGTATCTCATCCGCCTGCGCTGTAAGCACGATTTCTATTTCTTCGCCTACGCCTACGCCCGAATCAAGAATAAAGATGGTGGTGAGGATATACCTTTTCTTCTTCGCAATGCCCAGATCAAACTAGCCAAGGTCTTCGAACAGTTACGCCTACACAGTCAGTACCACTATATCCGTGTCATTCTCTTGAAGTGCCGTCAATGGGGTGGTTCTACCCTCACCGACATCTACATGGCATGGTTACAGATCTTCTGGAAGACAAACTGGAATAGTAACATCGTGGGTCACCAGTCTTCTTCTGCTACCCAGGTGTTCGATATGTACGAGAAACTTATCAACGCTATCCCTACATGGCTCTTCTACGACATCGGTCAACCATTCAAGTCTGATACTCGCAAGTTGAAGACTTCTGGCACAATTCAGAACATCAAGTACTTAATCCCTCGTTCCTGCAAAATTCAAACAGGTTCGGCTCGTAACCCTGAGTCCTGTCGTTCCGGTGATGCTGCCCTTGCTCATATCACAGAGGAAGCCTTCTTCCCTAACACCACAGAGTGGACTCCGGCTAAGGTGATCAAGGCTGCATCATCATCTATTCAGCCAGATTCTTTAACATTCATCGTCAGAGAGTCAACGCCTAACGGACGAGAAAACGAGTTCCACGATGCCTGGGTAGCCGCAAACTCAGTAGACAAAGACGGAAAACCTCTGTCAGCATTTACTCCTGTCTTCGTAGCATGGTTCGAAATTGAAAAATATATATTGCCATTTGCTTCCGAGGATGAACGTGCCGATTTTGCCATCTGGCTGTGGAAGAATCGTAATGACGAGCAAGGTCATGGTAAGTACTATTGGTGGCTCTACGAATGTAAAGGCGCATCTTTAGAGGGCATCCATTGGTATATTGAGAAGTCCAAGGAGTATGAGACTCTTGACGATATGCGTCAGGAGTTCCCTTCTGATGATGTAGAAGCCTTCCTCTTCTCAGGTACTACAGTCTTCGACCCATACAAGTTGAAGGAAATGGAAGAGGACTGCAAGGGTATTGAGCCTATCATGGTGGGTGACATTGAAGGTGACTCTTATGATGCTGCCGATGATGCTTGCATGAACAATATCCGCTTCATCGAGCGTTCAGGCGGACCATTGAAGGTGTGGGCTGGACCAGACAACTCTGAGATTGTCAGACATCGGTATATCGTAGCCTGCGATATTGGTGGTTCTCATAAAACCTCCGACTTCTCAGATATTGTAGTCCTTGACCGCTATGATGAAATCTATGGTGGTGTACCGGAAATCGTAGCTGAGTGGCATGGCCACTGCGATGCCGATCAGTTAGCTATGCGCTGTGCCCAGTTAGCCCATTTCTATAATGATGCTTATCTGGTCATCGAGAACAATACCGCCTACTCGCGCATGAACAATACTGAGGGCAACCAGTCTGAGCTGTTCTTCCCTATCCTTCTGCCTCTATACGATAATCTCTATAGTGCTTCACAGTCCAAACTGAAAAAGGTGAAGAATATCGAAATGAAATGGGGATTCAATACCAACAAGGCAACCAAGGTGGCAGTAGTGAAGACCATGGCCCGCATCATCCGTGATTCTGGCTATATGGAGCGAGAACTTGCGGCAATAGACGAATGTACCTACTTCCTCTATTACAAGCAGAACGATTGCTATGGAGCCGTAGCCGGAAAGCATGATGACCGTGTCATGGCGCGAGCCATTGCCCTCTACGTGGAAAAGGATATGCCAGCACCGGAAATCGTTCCATTCCGTTCAAAGGCAGAGATAGAACGTGAACGTCTCCGCAACCGCCCACCAGTAGTGGCTGATTTGGCCGGAATAGGTGGTGGTAGCTAACCTCTATCTATCCAGCAGCATGATACGTCCCCTGTATAGTCACCGTTCCAGGCGATTCTATCGCCTGTCCATATAAGTTAATAATTAAAAGTAAAAAGAAAAATGAAACAAAGTTATTCAAACCTGCTGCGTAAGATGCTCATAGCCATCTACCAGCCTATCGTCACTCGTATCGAACTCTTCCGTGCCACACGCATGTGGCAAAAAGGAGTCAAGGCAACCATTGCCAAGTATAAAGAATGTGGTGCGCCTCGCTTCTACATGCTCTACGACCAGTCGCATAAAGATTTTGCGATCATGACCTACGATCCTAACAGAAAGAATATGCTCGCATATCGAAGATTAGTCCAGATGGGCAAGTGGAAAGCCACTCGCTACTTCAAGAACGTAGAAGACATCAAGGCTGCCTCCTACTACTACACTCCTTCCAAGTGGGGAGCCATCGGCTGCGATGCCGACAACAAGGTAAGAGCCAAGAAGTTGAAACAATGGCAAGAATACTACATGTACCGAGTTTCTACCCAGATGTTTAAGTTACGCATATACAAGAAGAAACATGGTATTGACTAAACAAAAAGAAGAGGAGACCATCACGGCTTCCTCTTCACAATCAAATTACCTTAAAAACTAAACACCTATAAAATAATCTAATCTAAGAACTGAACAACATTTCGTTCAATATTATGAATTACCTAAGAACTTCTTTTCTACATAGCTGCCGAAGGAAGAGCTGCCAAATCATTTGCTCCATCACTGGAATCCTTCAGGTGCGTATCTGGTGCTGCAGTCTGCTGTCCTCCGTCAGAAGGCATCTGCCCATTGGCTGCTTGCTGTGCCTGAAGAGCTTCTAGTTTTTCCAATTGCTCCTTGAAGTATTTCCTCATTCTTCCTGTACCAGGGAAGTTAGCTACCGTAAGCATCGTATATGGATCCATCTTGCCGCTCACCATCATCTGCCAAGCCATATCGTTGTTGGCAGCTCTGATAAGTGGACTGTATGCATCCAAGTCGATAGAAACATCTAAATCCATATCCCTCATGGTCTCAGAATTGAAGTGAATTTCAAATTCATCACCTGTCAGTTTAACGCTGTCAGCATCGGTACAAAATTCCTGTATCAAGTACAGTTTCTTCTTGGCCACACGTACCTTAAAGTTGTTGAAACTCTCAACAAAGTCCTGTATGGTGGTAGATGATGATTCTCTTTCCAACTGATATTGCTTACCGCTGGTATTCCGGTGCTGTCCTTGAAGAGCACCCTGCACACCACTTCCCTCGCTTGCCATCGTCTTGGCAAAGTTCACCATGAAGTCAACACCTGCCGGAATACTCTTGTTGACCAGTGTCTGAGGTGGTTTACCTCCATTCTTCGAGTTCCACAAGATAATACTATCTGTTTTGGTATAGTTCACCTGCATTTCATCGATGCTCTGTTTCTCGCTCAATGCGTTCTCGTCCACAAGCATCGTTCCCTTGGCACCATTCGCTACAATGAAGTTGATCATCATCATATAATGGTTCAAGGTGCGCTGGTTGTTTTCGGCTCGCATCGTAAAACTTCTTACCTCGCCATTCAAGCATGGATAGGCAACGAAGGTGTATGGATGGATAGAGGTTCTGAATCCGTCCCTGAGCACATAGTATGGTGATTCCCTGGCATCCAGCAGATAGCCATTCGGTGTGATATATCTTCTGAACCAATAGGTTTCAGCCTCATCCTTAATTTCGATGGTCTTAAGTTCAGAAGGGTCTACATAGTAGATAGGCTCACCATTCTCATCGAGCACAGGTAGGCCATTTTCATCTTTCATGATGTTGGATTCCTCTATCTTGCGCTTCTTTTCCTCATAGAAGGCTCGCTGGTCAGGAGAAGCATAGCCGCAATCTCCACTCTCCCAGTCATGTACCCAAATAGCTGGTCTGGTTTCTTTTGTCCAGATTTCCAATACCCGGTACTTGCCTACTACTGAAGAATGGGTGAAATCATCTATTCCGGCATACTGGGCTTCACCAGTCGGGTGATAAGTCTGTTCGGGCGCAAAATGGTGCTGCGTCTGTAGATAGATCTCACTGAGTTTATTAGCCTCTTCCTTGCTTCCATTTGTAAAGGTAGCAATAATCTCTCGCCAAGTCAAATCATGAGCCTCAGCAATAAATTCCACATCGCTCAGGTCATACTTAAAGAAAGGTGGTAAAGCTAACTTAAAGATGTCTACAGAATAGTCAAAGATGCCATTCTTGCCATCCCTTCTGCCATAATAGGTTTTCATGCCCACAAAGGCGAAGACACAGAAGGAATAGAACATTCTCGCATCTAACTCTTGCCTGTCGTTCAAGTTGTCGTTCTGACGAAGATATTCATTGAAGAAACTGATATAGTCTTCCTCGTTTGGATCCACGGCACTACATGTAGCAGTACTGCGCTGCTGGCGCACAAGACCTACGAGCGAAAGAAGTTTGTCTCCGATTACATCGTATTCCAGTATTGGCATACCTTTCAGTTCCATATACTGCCGGATTGTAATCTTTCTTCCGTTCCATTCTATCAGCTCTTCCAACTGTCTTCCCATCACGAAGTCTTGCGCTCGCTTCCACTTCTTTCTCAGTTCTGCACCATCATAGAAGTATTGGCAAGCCCATTGCAGCAACAGAAGATTGCTTTCGCTCTGCGTAAACCGCTCCCGACTCACTCCTTCAAGTGAGTCTGGTCCAGGCTCTGCATAGTTCGATATGTCATTTATTACATGATTGTCAACCATAATTCTTAATTTTTCGCCAAAAATACCGCATTTTTCTCGCTTATTAGTGATAAGTTGCGCAACTTAACATTACTTTTTCATATTTTCTCCTTATTTTTGTTCCGCATTTCATTTAAAACGTTTTAAATCTTTTAAATCATGGGTAAATCAATCAATGTGCATGAAGCCTGCGTCATTACTAAAGATGATAAAGGCAACCTCTCCATGGTAGGAAAGGCGAAAGAAGCCCTCACCACCTTGAAGAAAAATAAGGTTTCCGTCTGCATTCTTCTCTGCGACAACAAGAAGGAGGATGTGGAGAAGTTCCTTAACGACAATAACGTGCCTTTCGCCTCTCTCAGTACCAAGGAGGAGACCGATAAGGATGGCAACACCAAGCATGTTGACCCACCAAAGGCAGATGTCACCATCATGCCAAGTTCCAAGGTCATCACTCTTCGAGACGATTGGCAGTGGTGTTTGGATGATATCGCCAGACGCCTTTGGGGAAAGGAAAAGAAGGAGAATCCGAAGAGTGAGCAGCAGCGCATGGATGACAGCATGGCTGATTACATACGCTGGGCAACACCAAAAAATGAACCAGATAAAGCATCTGGCACTTCTCTCGGATAACATCGCTCCAACATCTTCAATTTTCAAAATACGATTTTTATCTTTTTGTTAAAAATAAAATTTATTTGGAATTTAGAATTTTACGACTATCAAAAAGAGACTCGCTGTGAAGCGAGTCTCTTTTTCTGTTTGTAGAAATATAGAACATTTCCTAAAGTGAAGTAGCCCGAAGGCTACTCCATTCCGTTCAGCTTTTCAAGCAGCTCCTTTCTGGTATTCCGAATCTCTACCAGTTTGGCAGCATCGTTTGTACCATCCATTTGCTTCTTAGCCTTATTCATCTTTCTTCTTGCAGCAGAGATAGCCTTTCTAGCCGCAAACAGCCGTTTGTTGGTCTTGCTGTTCTTAAAGGCATTTGCCTTCGCCTTATCAACATCCTTCAAACGCTGATACTCCTGATAAGTCTCCATAGTTCCGTTCCAGACGTTCTGTATTCTCCAGTCCTCCGTCACGTCCTCTGCCTTAGCCTTCATCAGGTACTTGCTTTCAGCCTTCTCCATTTCCTTCAAGTCTTCATCACCGTTCAGATAACCCTGCACCATGTCCAGAGCCTCCTTCTGGGTGAAAGCCTTGTAATCACTCTGCGAGAGGAATTTCTTCATCTTCTGGCGCATCTTCTTCTTCTCCGTGATACTCTTGGCAGCATCAAAGCGCTGGCAAGCCACCTGCAGCGAAGTCACGCCATCATTCATTTCTGCACTCTCCAGTGCCTTCACACTGCCGATGGCAGCCTTAATCTGAGCCTCAGCATCAATACCATTGCGCTGGCAGCTCTGATAGGTCATCACCACGCCCTCCATGTCACCGCTAAGGATAAAATCCTTGAAGTAGCTCTGAGCCTTCCATGGAGAGAATCCCTTCGATGATGGGAAGAAGAAATCCACGGCCTTGAACTCCTTGTTCTCCTGGCTCGGAATCAGGAAAGGTGCCCAGTACAAAGCATCCTTGTAAAGCAGTCCGATGGTCTTGCCATACTTGCGCTGAATCTCTTGATCCGCATGGCTGGCTTGGAAATCGCTCAGATAGTTTATATCATCCAAGGTCATTCTCACCATAGGGTTAGCCTTACCTATCATTCGCTGTACCATAGGTCCAGGGAACTCTAGTTCTCCCTTATGGTTGAAGAGATATTCAGGAACCTCACGGAACTGCTTACCATGTCTGATATACATTTCCGTTCCGTCCGCATATCTGCCCATAAAGATCTTGCTCTGTTGACCAAGGCTATTTCCACGCATAAGATAGTCATACCATTTCATACCCTCGTCACCATAAGCCAGTTCATACATACTCTTATAGCTTGGGTTGGTCTTTCTGATCTCCTCAGCCTTCTTGCGCTCCTTCTCCTCATCCAGGGCACGGAAAGCAGCATTGATGCCATTGGCAATACCCTCGTAGAATACCATGAAACCCAAGCCATAACAGAGAAAAGCAGATTTTTGTCTAGAGAATCGCCCCCAATCTTCAGGAGTCAACTCACCTTTTCCTCTAGCTGCTGCCCACAAATGCTTGTAATACTCCTTAAAGTTTTCAAAGGTTGCTTCGTTCCAAACTGAGCCATATCCTGTAAGTGCCAAAAAGTGGCGAGTTGTAGAAGTGTTCCAGTCTGGTGAAAGAAGAACTCGTCCGGCATAGCGCAAGGTTCGATGGCTGGCACCCAATACATCCCAGTGCTGACCACCAAACATATCATTCACAAACTGACCGTCCTCGTCCAAAGCCCGGCTCAGTTCCTCCTCAGTCCATCCCTTCTTCTTGGCACGTTCCTTAGTCTTGTCTGCCCTCATGCGGTAAGTAGCAAGTTTCAGTCCGTCATGAAGGAAATCCCACAAGGCTCTATCCATGCCCTTATTAATGAGCGAAAGTAATTGTGAAGCAATCTTGAATGGGAGAGAAACTGTAGCTCCAGCCTTTGATATTACATTGCCATTTTCTAATTTTTCTTGTATTTTGTACAAAGTATCACGGAAGTTGTCAAACATATTCTGTACGTCCGCAGCTGCATAGTCGTTGGTCGCTCCGAATTTTACCCCATGAGTAGCAGCCTTTTGGAAGTCCTCAGGATTGGCAAAGCAAGGCTGTTCATGGTTCTTGGCTGTATCTGCAAAGATATATTTCATAAAGTTGGCCATAGCCTTCTTAGGTCCAAATTCCACCATGTTCTGTACCATATAAACCTCCGTCAAGGCTCCGGCATGGAAACCGCTAAAGCCCAACTCCAGTTTCTTGGCACTCGAAGCAAGCGTATCAAACGCCTTCCAGAAAGGAGAAGACTGATAGGTCTCGAATACAACCCCGAATCTGTCTCCGGCACTAGCCTCGCTATAAAGCACCTTCTCCTTGCCAGTGATAGGATTCTTCACTGTCACCTGCTTAGGCGATACATTATATACCCATACAGGGCCTACGCCCGGAATCTCGAAGTACTTATATTGCTCCAGGTTAAAAGGAGGCGTAGAAGAAAGCAGTGGGTCAGAAGAAACGATTTCTCCGTCCTCATTCCGCTCTATCACGTTCAATCCGCTCAACTCCTGCAGCATGGTTTTGTTAACCCAAGCCTCGATATTGCTTCTGCTGTAGTAAGCCATCATCTTCGTGATGTCGGTAGTCTTAGGCACAAGTCCTACGCTGATACCCTCCATCAGGGTACTGATGGTTCTCGGCTTTTCGTTAGGGCTTTTTGTGCGCTGTCTGTTCTCCACATACATCGCATAAGCCTGCTTGTCGCTCTTCTCTTTATCCCAGATATGGTTTACATAATCGACATTATATCCAGCATCCTCCTTCAAGGTATGATTATCCTTCAACCAATCGTAGGTATAGTTATACCAGTCTCTGATAGAATCAATAGCAGCCTTCATTTCAGGCGAGAGATTCTTGTAGTCGATACCCACAGGCACAATCTGCTGCTTCACCAGTGGCAATACATGCTTGCTCAGGATGTCCGTACCATCAATAGGGACAAAGCCTTCCTCGCCCTGGTGATTGGCATTGATAGCCTGAGCCAGCTTGTTAGCCACCTCGCTCACAGCCTGAGGATCATCATAAACCTTCACCTCCTTGTCGTCTTTCACTACGGTATGCATCTTAGCAGTCTCAGCAATCAAGTCTGCCACGAAAGGCTGGATAGCCTCTACATCATCTGGCTGGATATGGATATGTCCCTTGTCAAAAGCATCAGTGGCATTCAAATCATGCGCCAGGTCACGCAGTCTTCTAGGAGCTTCTATTATATAAGGTATAGCCTCAGCCAGCTTTTCAGCCTTGTTTGGCTTGCCATTGTAGTCAGAAAGCAACTTGTCGAAAGCACCGCTATCTGCCATCTTCTCTATTCTGTTCTTCACATCATTGATATAGATAGCATCATCAGCACTGGCCTCCTCCATATTCTTTCTACGATGGATAACGGCATGCTTCACGGTCTTTGCTGCACCTTCCTTGCTCACGTCAGTACTGGTAACTTCTGCCAAATCCTGCATCACTTGCTGCTCCAGTGCATCAGCCTTCGGATTGGTCTCTGCCGGATAAATCTTACCCTCATACAAGTCCAGATCTGCTTGCTGCTGCTCCAGCAGATCATGTTTGGCCAGCCAGTCCTCATACTTGCGTTTCACCTCCTCCTGCTTTTTCTTTTCGAAGGCAAACATATCTGGCATAGGGTTCTCCTTGTCGGCCATAGCATCGTTCCACTTCTCCCATTCCTTGTAACGAGGGAAAAACTCCTCATCCGTCTCGCCTTCCTTGCGTTCAGGCTTAATCGGCATTTCGTCACCCTGCAGATGATGGCTGTCACGCCATTCCTTGTTAAGGCGTTCCCATTCCTTCTTGCCCTCGGCATCCTTGTCGAAGTCATAGAACATAGGTGGCTCTGGGTTCTCTTTATCCTCGCGTGCATTCTGCCATTTGCGCCACTCCTGTACACGTTTCATGTACTGAATAGTGCTCTCACCCTTCTTCTGTCTCGGTTTGCCCTTACCTGCACCATCAGATAGCGCATCCTTGATTTCAGCATTGCTAGCCTGCTTCATCATGGCTTCCTGCTTCTCCTTAGGCATATTGTCCCATACATGGAGAGCCTTGCCAGCCTTCATCAGGTAGTATCTCAAATCCTTGTCATTGAGAAGTCCCGGAACACGAACACCCAGCTTCTTAAGCACCTTGATAAGATAATGCTTAATCTTGGTCCAAAGAGAAAAGTCCTCAGCAGTCTTAGGACCCTCCTCAGCCAAATGAGCGATATACTCCTGCGTTCCCACATTCATGCGGTCAGGGTTCTTCCAGTCCGGATCATATTTATTGGCAAAGTCAATAATCTTGCCTCGAACATCCTTACCTACGGAACGATAAACAAAGCTTGCAAACTTTCTCACGCCATCTTCGCCACCAAGAAGTACTTCCATACCCTCATGGCCTATCTTTTCATGAAGCACGGTTCTCTCAGCCTCTTTGGCATCAGCACAGTTAGGCAGATAAACATGCACCGTGTGCGTAGTAGGGTCATACCATCCGGTAGCCCCATTCTTCACATCACTAAGATAAGCATCCGGAACCTCATCCACAGAAGTGTAAACTGTAGCCTCAGCACCACCCAGTTTGTTGGCAGTGTTCACTACCCGGTCGCTCACTTGTTTCTGCTTGTCTGCATCCCAGTTGTTCTTGAAGATAGAGCTGCCAAGTCGTGCCAATACATTTCTGCCCGACAAGTCATCCTTATTCAGCAGAGGAGCAATCACGCCCTTGGTCAACTGCACCGGAATACCATTGCCAATGATGGTGTGGGCCAAAGATTCCGTCTTAGGCAATTTATAGTCATCGCCCAGTCCGGTAATCCTAGCCAATACCCTGCCATCTGCACGCAATACCTTTCCACCCGGCATGATGATCACATCACCACTCTTGGTTCTCAGCGTAGGCAGAATCTCATCCCCATAGGCATGAGGAATCTTGCCATCGGCATAAGCACTGCCCATTACATAAAGAGGCTTCTCCACCTTCTGCCAGTCAATACCGTCAGCCTTCAGTCTGGCATCCATCCATGGAGCCACACCGCTTTCCTTCACCGTCAGAGTAGGAAGAATATCCTCCACAGCCTCTAGCCATCCACCCTTGCGTGGTTGCTTTTTAGGCTTCTCCGGCAGTTCTCCGTCCTTCACGGCTCTAATAATCAGTCGTTCCCTGCTGGTATAGCCACCATAATCTGCGGCATTATACACATCAGAATCCCATGTATAGCCATTTTTATCAAGTGCCTTGGTGATAATCTTCATCGCCTCAGACTCCTTGTAGCCCTTCACGTTCTCGATAGTCACCACTCGCGGCTTCACGGCATCAATAAAGTCTGCAGTACTCTTGGCTGTCTCCTTGTCAAGCTCCACCTCTCCACTATTACTTTTGGCCTGCGAATAGTTCTTGCATACAGGCGAAGCATGGAAATACTCAACCTCACCATCAATATGCTTCACCAGTTCCTTCGGATCCACGTCTCTCACGTCAGCCGTAACAATATGCTGCCCGAAGTTATTGCGATACACGCCACTTATCTTCCGGTCATACTCTACAGCAACCACTGGGTCGATGATACCCTTCAAACCTTCCTCTACCAGTCCACCACCACTAAAGTAGGTACCAGCCTTCATCAGAGAATCAGGATGCTTCTGCAACTTCTGCTCCACGATCTTGTAACTAGCCCTAGCATTTCCGGACACTATCTGCGAATCTCTAGGTACATCTTCCGTCTCCTCAGCCAGCGAGTTTCTGCGTTCCTCGTCCGTCATACCCAAACGCTTCTCCACATTTCGAGATTCAACTTCACCAGCCAACTTTCTATATTCTTGGTAAGAATCAAAGTCTGTACGTTGGAACCTATCCAAACGGAAACGCTTAATGGCATCATCCATACTTCTGTCTGCATAGCCACGTGCGAAGTAGTTGAATCCCTTAATTCGGGTTTCCTTGTCAGGAATGAACTCAGGTATATCCATGTCCTTATATTCTTGGATAAGAGCTTTCTCTACCTCAGATTGGTTGTACTCACCACCCATTTCCTTGGCTTTCTCTTCCAATTCAAAGGCATAGGAACGTGCCTTCCATTCAGCCTTAGCAGCATTGAAATCTCTCTCCACCTGCTCGGGTGTGCCACCATGCGCAAACCCCTCTTCACGCTGAATTACGTGCTGAATTTCATGATTCAGAATGCTATTCAGATACTTTAATTCATCCGCATGAATGGTAATAGTCTTTGTTTGTGGATTGTATTCCCCATTTGAAGGCATGTCATTCATTACTACATCAGTATGGATTTTAATATTTTTCAACTGAGGATAAGCCTCAAAAAGCTTTGGTGCATCCACAGCATCTTCCAACTTACCATCAGTCCATAGCATATCCTCTTCGAAACGCTTAAAGATATTTCCACCACCTACATCGATGGTGTCCTTTATCTTGGCATCAGGCATTTCATATCTCCACTTGCCATCCACGCCTTTCTCCCAACCTGTAGCCATTTTGATAGCCTTGGCATCCTTCTTTGCTTCTTCCATCTGCTTAGCAACATCCAGATTATCCATGCGGATAGTTTGCTCCTCAGCCTTATCAGCCTCGGCAGCTCCCTTCTCTCCAGCAAACATGAAGCGAATATCGCTCTTGCGAGAATTGAAGCGCTTAGAAGGAGGAATAACGTCACCCTCATCATCATAGGTAACAAGGTCGTTCAATTTTCTGTTGTTCTTGGCATTCTTATATTTATATGCCTTGCCATCATCAAAGCCAAACTCGTTTGCGTCATTACCATCCCACCACAGTTGATTTGCAGGCACTTCATCTTCAATGATACGATATTTGCCTTCCAGTCGGTTCGTTCCGTGCATTTCTGCATATTTCTTAGAAGGAGTAACCCAGTCACCATTACGCAACTTGCCTTCCTTCACCGAAGTAGGAACGGCACGATAAACCTTTACCTTAACATCCTTCTCACCATTCTTAATAGCCTCAATAGCCGTATTGATGGCTTTCACAGATTCCAATCCATGAGGAGTGTTCTGCGAATAACGCTCAGGGTGAGAGAAGTAATCATCCGGCTGAGGAGTGTACCCCAAAGCCATATCCTCCAGGTTTACATCTGAGCCACTGGATTCCCAATCGTCACGTCTCGCCTTGTCACTTTCATATCCAGGGTTTCCCGGAGCAGCCCACGCGCCTACACCTTGGTATGCACTTTCGGTATCATCATAGCCCTTGCGTCTGGCAGCCTCATCAAGCATTTCCCTGGCTGTAGCATCATCACCCTTGGCAAGAGCATCCATATACTGCTTGTCAAGTTGATCATCAGGAATCACAGAAAGTTCCTCCAAGTGCTTTTGGCGCTTGGCCTCCTCTTCCTCAGCTCTCTTTCTAGCGGCTTCCATGGCGTTACGCTGCGCCTCCACCTGCTTCACGCGCTCCTCTATCATGGCATCAACGTCACCAAAGTTCTCCTTCAAGGCTTCATTTACAGGCTTAGTGTACTTAAGAAGTTCCTTTAAAGAGGAAATCTTATCTTCATTTACCTGCATCAAGTGACGCTTTATATTGGCTCTGGCACGTGCAGCCTCAGCAGTAGACCCCTTCTTAATAGCATTGGCATACATTGCCACATCAGCCTCATCAACCCCAAATTGCTGAGATACAGCCTTTATTTTTTCCTCCACAGATAAATTTCCACCATTTTCCTTGGTGGTTTCGATATTATTTCTTATATTTGCATCGCTATGAGGATTCAGGACGCTATCCTTTCCGCTTGGGTTATTTGCGGATGGAGTTAATGCCGAACCTTGATTCTCGCCCAAGGAATTAGAATCGCCTCTGAAACGATTCCATAGCACTTTTGATTCCGTCAATTCTTTCAAAACTTTCGAAGGATCTATTTGATGTGCGCTAATCGCCACTTCCTCTTCACCCTGCTTTACTGTTATGGATTCATAGTTCAGAATCTTGTTTCCATCAGCCTTTTTAAAAGATTTGATAAACAGATATTTAGTCTGTCGTTCCGCACCCTCTTTTGGTGCAGACTTCTCCAGGATAACATCAGGACGCTCCAGAGTAGGCTTCAACAAACCAAATCTTTTGATTCGGTCGTTTCTTCCTGCCTTCTTATATTGGTTTTCACCAAGTTTGATACTTCCAATAGGAGTAGTAACACGGCTATCCTTGCCAAATTCTTTCTGCCAGTTCTCTTCCGTATGTTCTAAAATTCGCTCTTGTTCAGCATTATCTGCCATCTGTTTACGAAGAGAAACTGCATCTTCCTTAGTCATACGAAATTTCACGTTGCGTGGGTCCACCCCATTCGCCAGGTCTCGCAACACAAGGTTACGAATATCCTCTAAGGTCATTTTCTTAATGTCCTCAGGCTTCCACTTCGTAAATGTATCAAGAGTCCAATACCAGAACTTCTTCAGCCACTCCTTCAACTTATTGATAACACTCAGTTCCTTGGCTGTATCAAGCGGATTCTCCTTGATAGCATCCTTAGCCATCTGTTCCAGGATGGCAGCTCCGTCCTCACCTGTCAAACGAGCGAAAGCCTCATCGCAAATCTGCTCATCTGTCAGATGATTATAGTTAGGATCCTGCTTCAAATCGGCAAATAGCTGGGTCTGCATGATGAGTTTATCACCATACTCTATAAGCTCCGGATTCATTTCCTTGGCAGCAGTACGCCAAAGATGTTGATACTCATGGATAGGAGTATTAGGATTCAGATGCTCCTGGTTCAGCACAATCTCCTTGCCATCTGTGTAGCCATAAACCACACCCTTACCCTTCAAATACTGCACTCCAGGCTCAGTAACAGCCTTCAACTGTCTATCCAAATCCTTGTATTTCGCAAACAAGGAATCAAGTTTATCTTGATATTTCTCATGAGCCTTATCATTCAAGTCACTCCAAACATCATCAGGAATATCGTTCTCAGAGGTCAGTCCATGCTCATCCATATACTCCTTCATCAACTGAATCTGATACTTATTACGTTCCTGCCCAGTTGAGTTATATGCATCCTCAGTCTCTTTAATCTGCCTCTTCAACTCATTCTTCTTATTGGTCTGCTCATCAATCTTATATGGGTCAAACTCCGAAGGGAAAGAGCCAGTAAGCCCAGCCACATTGTCCTCAAAACTCTTATCAAGATTAAAAACCTTGTAGTTACCCCACATCAGTTTATTATAGTAAGAACGCTCCTTTCTAGCCAACTCCTGCTTCTCAAAGTACTCCGGCTTCTTGTTAGGATTGCTCATATTCACCACGGCATACTGCTTCCACTTATCCGGGCGCAACTCCTTGGCAAAGTTATAAGCATTCTCGGCAGCCTGCTTCTCCTCCGGTGTCTTGATTTTAAATCTCATTTCAGGCTGATTCAGCAACATGGCAAGATTCAGATTATCCTGCGCCTCAGCCACCTTCTCCATATCCTCATTGCTAACAACCTTCACCGGGATGCCAGCCTTCTTAAGCATAGTAGAAACTGCATCATAAGCCACCTTCTGCGCCTCGGTCATTTCAGATGGCTTCACCTCCTTCACATCGCGATCAAATTTTGCCTGTTCCTTCTGCACCATAGCATAGTCTGCAAAAGGCTTAGTCTTGCGGTCAGAAGACTCCAGCCATTTGTCAAAGGTAGCTTTAGGCACATCAGTAACCTTACCAAGTCCCTTCCAGCCTTTAGAGTAGTTGGCAAGATAAGCCTCTGTAGCAGCCTCCTCAGAAGGATAGCCATACATCACCTTATGCTCGTCAAACTCACCAGTTTCTGGGTTCACCTGATCAACAACATAAACGTTACCATCAAAAGTATCAAGGTCAGCGGCATCATTGATGAACATATCAATATGGTCACCATCAACGCCAATTTTACCAAGAATATAGCCATAAGTATCATGCATGGTCACGCTCCAAGGCTTGCCCTGCTCGTCCTTACCGCTACGAGTCACGCCCTTTGGTGTTTCTACGGTAAAATCGTAGCCACCAAAGGACAAATGACCCTTTTTGTAGTTACCAGCCTTCTTCTGAGCCTCTGTTGGTTCGGTCTCAGTTTCGGCAATGGCACTCTTTAAACGTTCTCCGAAGGATGCTTCTTGCGGTAGATGTGAGCCTCGAACAGCTGAGCCTTCGCCAGGTTCCATGCTGCCAGTCTCTTGTCGCCCTTTGCGTCCGCTATCAGAGCCTTCTCCAATCTCGGACTCAGAAGATGCTTCTCCGTTACCAACTTCTTCGCCTTGGCTATTTCCTTCATCAACTCCTCTCCGTGAAGAGTCGCTACCCAGGCTACTGCCTCCTCCATATCCTTCTTCATTGCTTCTGTCATCATAATCAGCTAATTCTGGTAAAATTGATTTGACATATTGTTTGTACTCTCGTTCACGATCCTCAATCTCCATCATACGGTCAAATTCAAGTCCATAGATGTGATCAAGTTCGCTTTCAGACGGCAAAGATAACTCTTTATCGTGAATATACGATTTATATTCATCGATTTCTTTTTGTTTTTCGAAGATTTCACGCTCTTTCTGCTGTTCGTACCACTCTTCTTCGCCCGACAATTCGTTCTCCGCAGCAGCAATACGGTTAAGAAGCGTCACATTACGCATTTCCCGAACACTGTCATAAGTCTTGAACATATCAAGAATTGCATTACGGACATCCTGGTCTGTGTACATAGACTGTAAACCATCACCATCACCTGATTCCATTGTACTGGAAAGATCTTCCCAGACTCGCTTTGCAAGCTCGTTAATGGTCAATCCTTCGCCTTTCTTGGCAAGAAGATAGTTGAATTTATTTGTGTCGTACTTACTGCCTATACCACGCCTAAAGTTGGAAGATCCTAACTCTTGCGCCAGTGATTCTGCATTCAGACTATGAGGAAAGAGCCTTTCTGACACAAATTCCTCTAATGTTCGCGGAGCCAAGTCCATAACATCAGTACTTGCATCCTTATATATTTCCTTGATAGCCTTCAGATCTTTCTTCTTGAGGGCATCAGCCACAAGAACCTTGCGCTGCTCAGAAGGAGTCATACCCAGTTCCTCCATTTCCTGTTGTCTAACTTCTGTTTTATAAAGTTTGCTGAGTTTATTAGCCTGAGCCTTCAAACCCTTTGCTGCAACCGACAAATTAGTCTGCAGAGCCTCCAGTTGAGCCTTTGTAGTATTCAATTCCATGAGTTGGGTATGGTCCAGCTCTGTTTCGCCATTGATATACTGATCCAGCATATCATTCACACCATTTATCTTGCGCTCCACATCCTCCTGGGTATGATAGATGTCCTTGCGCTGAGAGGTAATATAGTCGGTAGCCTCAGCCATAGTTGGATATTGCTTCTTCAACTCTTTATCTTCAAGTACGAGCACATGGAAATCATCAGATGGCACGATGGCAGTTTCATCAACACCAGCCTTCTCTATCTCAGCCTTGCGCTCCTCCTTCATAGCTTTCACCTCGTCAGGAGTCATCACACTGTTGCGGATAATATTCCAGTTCTTGAAACGAGCATCAAGATCAGCAATCTGCTCATTAACCAGACTCAACTCATCCTCCACCTTCTTAGCCTTTTCCGGGTCAAGATCGGCATTTGTATCAAGCCAGTTCAGATATTCAGCAGCAGCCTTCTTCTTGTTGTCAAGTTGTGTCTTGATGTCGTCACGGCTACCATTAACCAGATTCAAAAGTTTGCCATGGTCTTCCCCAAACTGCTCCTGCAGATACTCAGCCGCCACATTTGGATCTGTATCCTTAGAAGAATAGTCTGGCTGGCCCTCGCTCTGTCCCACGATGCCATTGGCATAACGCTGTTTCTTATCAGCCTCAGCCTGAGAAACTGCTTTCTGTTCACGTTCATCGTCCTCGGCATCCAAATGCTCATTGATTGTGTTGTCGAGCGCATTCTTGCGCCATACTGCAAACTCTTCTTTAGACAGGGGAAGATAATCTTTGCCATCAGTAAGCACAATCTTTCCGTCCTCGCTATATCCGGCAAAGGTCATGTCAATATTAGCATCACCCTCCTCCATGGCAACTGTAACCTGGTCATTCGGCTTCAAACCGCTGCCATCAAACTGGCTGATAAACTGCTTATTTCTTGCATCCTTCTGCTGAGCCACTGCTTTTTCGATGTATTCATCAAGAGAAACAGGAGTGCCCACCTCTTTAATCTCGGCATTAGATACCTGCTTAATCATAGGCTGTCCCTGCTCATCAGGAACGACAACAAAGGCTCCACCATATTCGTTAGCCTTCTTCAGGAATACCTGTTTTCCGCTATCCAAAGTAGCAGGAACTATGTTTCCGTCTACCGTCTGGTATGGCCAGAGCTGCTGCTTCAACGCCTCACCATAGCCATCATCGGCATGCTGCAGAGCATCAATAGCACCCTTCTTGGCATCCATTGCCTCTACATACTTACTGATAGCCTCTTTTTGTGCTGGAGTCAAACTACTTGCACGCTGAGCCACAAACTGCTCCATATCTCTACCTTCATTATAGGCATTGGCTACAATATCAGGCATCTTCTCATTGTCAGCAAAAGCACGCTGCAAACGACCTGTTGCCAAATCACTATTATAGTCGATAGCCTGCAAAGCCTCAGAATCCCCATTCTTATAGGCATTCTGTCCCATAACAAAAGCATCAGAAGTAATAACATCAGCAGATGAGTTATCTGAATTTGCTGTAGAAACGCCTTCACCTTGACCAGATGAAACATTACCTTGATAAGGAGAAGGTCCCTCTGAAACTGGAGGCTCCTGGCCACCAGCAGAACCCTCAACAGGAGATACCGGGTTTTCGCCTTCAATGCGCTTCTGCTCATTACCATGGGAAGTATTGTAGAGATCATCCATCGTCTGCTTCATTTCACGTTTCAGTTCGATGGAATTGTAAAGTTCCTTAAGATAAGACTCAACTAATGGCGCATACTTCTTATCTTTCGACTCCAAAGCCTTACGAAGTGTACCGCGCGCCACATCATGGGAATCCTCAAACGTGTTGACAAACTCCCTCATCACAGAACTGTTCTCCAAAGCACTGTCATAATAATGACGATAGGCATTAACCTGCTTCTGCTCCTCATCAGTAAGGATAATACCCTTCTGCTGCTTATCCATGATTTCCTTGATGGCACCAGCATTCTGATGAAGATAAACCGCTGCCTTATCCTCATCTGTCAATTTCTCACCCATATTATATTTCTGGGCTGCCTTGTTGTATAAGCCTTCAAGATGCTCCTGCGTAAACTCATTGTGGAACTCACCTTCCAGCACAGAAGCCAAACCAAGAGTCTTCTCATACTCCAGTTTCTTCTCATCATTACGTGCAGCATCATGAGAAGAATACTCCTTGCGGTCGATTACGCCTCCATCCTTATTATAGGTTTCCAAATAGTACTTACCATCGTCACCTCTATATACCTCGCTATCAATAACAGGCGAGAAAGAAGAAGGTCGTTTGCCTTCTACAACTGCCATCATCTTAGCCTTCAACACCTCCGGCACGCTCTTGTCGTTCATCAGGTCCATATACTTCTGGGTAAGTTGTCCATCAAGTCGCTGGGCATTTTCGCCAACCACGGTATACTCCCCGATGCCCACCTTCTCGAAGGCATCACGAAGACCATCATAGCCGAATCGTTTCAACTCGGCAATATCCTGATCTGTGAAGTCAAACTTCTTATTAAACTCCCTCGCATCCTTGAATCGGGCATACTTGCCAACAAAACCAGGGAAACCAATAGACAAAAGATTAGCACCACTCTCCAAGAAAGTTTCAGCAGCATCCTTGCCTGTAGGCTTAAAGTTAGGGTCATGCGCCATGCGCTCCAGTATCTGCTGCCCGGTCATGATACCGGAATCCACTACCTTACCACCAACATCAGCAAGAATATTGGTAGCCAAGCCTCTGCCCTTACCTACCATGTTAGCGATGGTTCCACCCTGCATGATAGCACCTACGGCTGTCTGTTTAGCCACCTCGCCCAAAGTATTAGCGATAACCTTACCCACAGAAGGATTGTAAATCTTGCCATTCTCGTCAAACTGACCAGTGCGATAAGTTTCATCAATAGGCTTTGAAATAGCCGACTGACCACCAAAGGTAACAGCACCATGCACAGCTCCACTCTTCAAAGCCTCGGCCTTGCTCTTGCCGATAAGCAGTTTAGCGGCACGTGTAGCCATCCTGCTCTCCATACCCTTAGCCATCAAGTCACCAGCCAGTTTACCCTCTGCCTTGGCTACCATGCTCTTAGTCAACTTGCCACCTGCGGCTCCCGGCAGCCAATAACTCCAGGCATCGCCTGCAAAGGTCAGAGCACCGCTAGCCACGTTCTCCCAGAAGCCCGGCTGATACTGCTGATTGGCAATATCCTCCAGCCAGTTCTGGTAGTCCGTCTGAACAGCCTTGCGAATAATCTTACCCGCTATAGTGTTACCCAAACCAGTCTTCATGATGTACTCAGCACTACCCTTAGGCATCATACCCTTAATCTCCAACTGATCCAACTCATTCTTAATGGCAGCATTGATCATTGGCTTGAACTGCTTAGGATTACCACTAAGAGTGCCATTCATGCCATACCGTTGCATCACCTTAAATGCGGCATTGCTCATGTCATTCAGGAACTTCGGATTCCGGTAGAGTTTGCCAAACTTCTGCTGCAAACCAGAAAGCACCTTTGCAGGATCCTTGGCCTCGTTTGCCTCATACTGAGCACCAAGTGCTGTACCAAGACGAAGATTAGCCGGAATAAACTGGCTTCCTTCCATTCCCTCCGTAAATGCCTTACTGCCTGCCTCCTGAGCCTTGTTGTACTCATCCACTACAGATGGATTCACATACTTATTGATAACACTAGAAAGAGCATCATTGATGTCCTGATTCATCAGTCTGTCCTGCACATGCTCATCGTGAGCATAGAGACGAGTAGCGATGCCCTCGGCTATATTGCGATAATTCGGACCATATTTGTTCACCAGACTCTGCACCATAGCTGGCTTCAGGAAATGAGCCACATAGTCATCATAGCTGATACCCATGCTGTCTGCCTCCTGCTTCAACTTATCCTGCACGCCATGGCTATACCATTGCGCATCGATACTCTGCTCAGCATCCTGCACCGTATCATCAGGCAAAGAAGATACTACCTGGTTGGTAACGTCCATGGCAGAACGGTTGGCATATCTGTACAAAGCAGGCATCACCATATTCACTGCCTCCTCATTGCTATTGGCAGTACCATCAGCCAACAAGTCGGCAACCATATTCGCAAAGTAATCGCCCTCCTTATCCGGTCTCTGCTTCCAGTTCTCAATATAGTTGGCAAGTTTGGCATCCATCAACCCCTCATTATTCACCACACCAGTTGGTGTTGTAACAGGAGCCGCATTAGCAGATGAAGAAGGAGAAGTTTCTTCCTTCACAGGCTTTTCCTCACCTTTTACAACAGGCTGAGGAATCTCTGGTGATGGCTGATATGTTCCGTTGCTCATCTGAACACCAGTAGGAATCATATCCAAAACTTTTGCTATAAGCCCAGGCTCTTTGTCTATTGTTTCCTGCTTCTTTGCTGGTTGAGCCACCTGCGGCTTAGTCTCAGTAGAAGCCTTCTGCCCTACACTCTGAGTCGTAGCAGAAGCATCTACCTGCTTACCACCACCAGAAGTAGATGGAGCTGGCTCCAGCACCATCTTGTCAAAGTCTGCCTGTGTTCCCACATCATACCCCATGTTCTTTGCCTCATTGTAGTACCAGTCACGATCTTCCTTGTTGTTCAAGTCCTTTTTAAAGTCATCATAGCTACCTACCTCATAGCCATTGTTCTTGAACTCATCATAGAAATACTTTCTGTCTCGTTCGTCAAACATATCTTGATTATTTAATGATTATTACTTTCTTCTCGATGGTGGAACCTTACTTCCGCCTCTACGTGAAGGAGGTACTTTACTGCCACCTCTACGTGAAGGAGGAGTCCGGTCATGCTTCATCTTTGCCCTAGCGTAAGCGGATGCCTGCTGGCGGTTTTTCTCGTTAGCCCAAGTTCCACCTCTGCCATCATTACCACCGATAGACATACCATTGTGTGTAGCCCATTCATTCACATGTTTCTTGAAAACAGGGTCGTTCACATACCTGGTGTTGAAATCATCAGCCTCCTTCTGGTTGGCATTCCTCTGATTCTGTCCCTCTGTTTGCGAATTGATATGCCTAACTTGCGCTCCCTTAACTTTAACGCTAGCTTTATGATCAGCAGCTCCGGCATTGGCATTATTAGTTTTAGCATCAAGTAATTTTCCCTTCTTGCCTCTCAAAGCATCCTCTGTCTCCTTCTTTGAAACATTCAAGTCTGCAGCTGTAGAATGTTGTCTTGCAGATTGAGTCACTTCATCGACCTTTACAGGAGTGAGAGCATCCGTTTGGTTCTTCTGTGATGCACGATATTCAGCTAGTTTCTCATTTGCCTTTGCAGCAGCCTCTGCCTGCATCTGTGCCTGCTTGTCTTGACGGTCCTTCCAGATATTCACCATCATCTGGTTATATCCCTTGGCACGAAGAGCCTCAGTAGCCTCTCTTATCTTGCGTTGGCGGTCGGTAAGCTCTTGTGCAGATTCTATTTTTTGCGATGGAGCACCTTGAACTGTACCAAAAAAGTTACCCAAGTGCATAAAAAGATTTCCCCATTGCTCCATCTTGGCCTGCCTCTCCGCTTTCTTCTTCAAGGCTTCATTGGCAGCTACGGTTTTATCTCCATCACCAAGTGAAGAAAGCCAAGGCATGAAGGCAGACCAGTTTCCATCACCATTCTTCTGGTAATCCCTCATAATGTCATAAGGATTCATCTGCTGCAAGATAGGATTCTGTTCTATCTCGCTATAAGGTCTGCTCCAGTCTATCTTGATACCTTGGTTAGGCTCCACCTTGGTAACTTCCTCGGTTGACTGCTGGGCAAAAGATTCCTTGCCACCATTCCCAGTAATACCGGTCGTATCTATGGCTGTACCCTTTCCCGATTCTGTATCAGTTGTCTGAACTGGTACTGCAACCTCCGGCTTCACCGCATTATCATCAGGAAAATCAGTAATAGGAGTTGCTGCTGTTGCCGGGCGTTTAGGAGTTAAATCATCTAATGTAAATCCCATAATTACCTCCTTCCTTAAATTGGCAATTTACTTGCAGCTCCAGCCAAGCCACCAGCAGCATCCGTGATACCCTGAGCAGTCGAAAGAGCCTTCTCCTTCTTGGCAGTGGCGATGTAATTAGTCATCTGGTCTATCTGCGAATCAGCAGTATTCCACACATTTTCTTTGTTCTGAGCACCTTGCACAGCCGCCTGCTGCATGATATTACCCACCTGCTCCTGGGCAGCCTGTTTACTGAGCGCAACCGCTTCATCAGAACCGCCACTAACAATATTGGTGTTCTTTGCGGTTGCTGTTGCATTATCCAATACCTTCTGGGCATTGGTTACGGCTACTTGATTTTCCGCAGATTGAGTAGGGTCCTGATAATACAAGTTATCACGATGATCCTTCACCTGTTGCATACGGTCTTGAAACATGTTGATATAATCATTATATCCCTTGTTTCTTGCTTTAGCTGCTAAGGAACCGCCTACAGCAGAGATTGCACCACCTAAAAGTCCGCCAGCAGAGCCTTTAAGTCCACCAACAATTTTTCCAATTAATCCCATAAAATTCGAATTTTAATGTTTAAACTGACCAAAAGTAATGTGTTTTTCTTACCTATCTGTGATAAGTTCCGCAACTTGAACACCAAGTTTCGTAATTTCTTCCTATATTTGCACCCGAAAACTATCAGTAAACATTAAAAATCAATAGAATATGGCAGTAAAACAAGACAATAATAATGAGCCGAAGCCAAAGAGGAAGAAGACTGGCGGACGTAAGGCTGGCACACCTAATAAGGTTACCAAAAGTGTTCGTGAGAGCCTACGTGATGCCCTTACTGGCTACATCAATGGTATCAATGAGAAGAACTATTCACTTTTCACGGATCTCATGCAGATTGACGAGCCTGCCGGACGTCTGGCGATGGTGGCAAAGTTCCTTCCATACGTGGCTCCAAAACTCCAGTCTGTATCGTTCAATAATGATGAATCCAGAAACTTATCTGTAGAGGAATCTTTCATGCAGTTGGAAGAGAAATTTGAGAAACAAGAAACCACTATCAACATCAAAAATCTCAAAATTGTTAATAATGGCTAATTATAAAAAATGGGTAGCCCTCTCTAAATTTTCTTCAACTTTAGAGAAGACTACCCTTGACTTGGTTATCGAGCAAAAACGCTCTGTTTTAACTTATATTGGGTCAATTTTAATCTGTATTAACACAAAATAGCTATTTTATGTCCCTGACTCGTTCAAAGTACTTCGTCTGGTTCTTGGTGATATTCTTCACCTTAATCTGTATCGTGCAGTTCTTAGGCACAGTATCATTTATGCTGGCCATGAGCTGCTCTATTATCTCATCTGTGTTCCGATAGCCCTTGCCATCAACATGAGCCACAACCTCACCCATAAAGTAAGCATCAGCAGACAATTCAAAGTTTTCCTCTACCTTATCGAATACAGGCAGATGATGTTCCTCCAGGCGTTTGCTCTTGTCGTTAGTGAAAAACACCTTCTCAACAATTTTCTCGTTTATCTCCCATATCTTTGAAAAATCCGGTTTCACATATCCCATAGTGATTTTATGCCTATTAACATGATTTAATCCGAATGCTACATCATCGAAACTAACTCCAAGGTCATTTTGAGCAATAGTTGCCCATGTGTGCCTGAAGGTATAGGTAGAATATGTCTTATCACCTTGTTTCATTCCAAGATAATTAAGACAGATTAAACGAATCTCGTGACTCTGGCTTGCAACAAAATTTCTATCATTAAGAAACATCTTATGAAACTTGAAAAGATACTCATCTTTCTCATCACTTAGATATTTCTCAATGGTAGGAATTAACATGTCGGGAACTCTGATTTCTATATAAGCCTTATCCTCTCTTCTTGTTCTCGTCTTAGCGCGCTCGTAATGCAAAATTCCATCATAATAGGCAGTCTTCTTCATCCTATAGAGATCAACACCATTAATTCCTGCTAAGCAAAGCGTCATTTTGCAAATATCCTGAGCCATCTTTCTAGCCTTCTGGGTTACATTAATGGCAAAAAACGCTCTACACTCCTCCATGGTAATAGCTTTTTTCTCAGGCACATCATGCTTAGGAATCTTCACTTTTACCCAAGGATTCACCTTTATACGAATGATGTCATTATCATAATCATTATATTTAAGAAGTCCAGACTTAAAGATGGTTTTTATTGTGACAGGGTATGTCTCTTTAACTCGCTTGAAACGAGATAATGAATCTATCCACGACTGTATAAAAGACGTAGTCATCTGAGAAAACATTATCTTATGAGTCCCAGCGAATTTTTCCAAAGCAACCAAAGATGCTTTATTTAATTCTACTGTTCTTTGCTGATGCGTATAAGAAATCTTATCAATATATTCTCTAGCATAATCCGAAAAGCAAAGATCATCATGAGAAGCCAAAAGAAGATCTCTAACCTGTTCCACTGACAAATTAGCCGTATCATATCTATTGAGCATTTCTACCCACTTGGTAATCGTCACCATACAGGAGTTAAGTACAAACGGATCCTTCACTTCACGCTTACCAGGAACCACACCCTTACTATTCACCATCTTGTCTGTTTTGATGTTGATTATTCTGCGTTTATGTGTTAAACGTATATAGACTACATAAAGTCCATCTGAACGTTGATGTTGTACCACTACTTTAAATGTTGCCATACACAAAAAAATCTATAAACAATTTCTAAACATTCACCTCAATTTGACACGTTAAACTTGCCAAACGATGTATTTTTTTATTTAAAATAACCATCTAATACCTAAAACTTTGCGTTATACCTCAGATAATCAGAACGTTAACGCAAAATGACTTATATTAGTGGTTCACTCATTATGTCTAAGATTATCTGTCATTTTTCTCATACAGTATTCGTCTTTTCTCATATATTACCATACCAGGACAAATCCTGCTTTCATGCAAAGGTAAACAAAAAAATTGAAACCCCAACAAAAAGAGTACTTTTTTATCCTCAAATCCGCAACCGCCCTCATAAGATGACACAGAGGTCAAAAAGGTAGCGACACTGTGGCAAAAGAGGGTGCAACGCAGCAAAAATCGCCACAAAGACGCATTAAATCCCCTTACCCCACCATGCGACTTGAGGCAATACGCAAAATCACGACCATAAGTTGTCGGTGTCATCCAAAGTCATTCTGGAACACATCAGCATAAGCGTTGTTGCATGAATAGATATTCAGCACATACTGCCTTGATGTCCTGACCCATTTGGCTGGCACAGAGATGAACTTGAAGACAAACGCCTTGATGCGGCTTGTTGCTTTGAGTCCGAACCTCTTCACGTCAAGCCTCGCCATGATGAATTTATAGAAGTTGCGTATGAGTGCCGTAAGCAGAAGAAACACCGTGTTTTCTCCCATGAAGGATTTTGGAAGCCTGTTCCAGCCGAATCCGTTATTCATGTCATCGAAGATGCGTTCCTTCCCTCCACGGAGGTTATAGAATTCGACAATCTCTTTCTCGGAAGACTCGT
>OOBJ01000355.1_pt1 | contig 39960 bp, 30 predicted proteins | sample 1671331 | NCBI WGS metagenome assembly OOBJ01 (sample SAMN06348145, study PRJEB24527) | human gut metagenome | biome: human gut; feature: ankylosing spondylitis patient; material: feces | host: Homo sapiens | place: China | collected 2015-10 | reverse complement strand
ATTACAAATCACGTGCTCTGGCCAACTGAGCTAAAGAGGCAAATCCTTGCAGCCGCCGAGCGACTCGTTTTTAGGACGTGTTGTAAAACGGCTGCAAAGATACGCATTATTTTTCTATTGCCAAAACTTTTTGCAGTTTTTTTTAATGGCTACGCTGTTTTTCCTTGAATTTGGTGAGTTGAACCTTCAGGCTCTCGACACACTGGTCAATACTTTCCTCAAATGTGTCACAAGTCTTTTCAACATAAAGGTCCTTGCCGGTCACACCCACAGTCACGCAGGCTTGCTTGTTGAGAGCGGTGGCAGGCTTCACCACTTTTAATTGCACCTCTACTTTCTGAATATCTTCATAAGTTTTTTCCAACTTGGCGATTTTCTTTTCGACAAACGCCTGTAACTTCTCGGTAGCGTCGAAATGTATCGACTGAATCTTAACTTCCATAATTACCTCCTTTTTATTTAATTAAAGAGTTACGCCCTTGGATGGGCTTCTTGATATACTCGCTTGAGTTGCTCAAAGGTGGTATGGGTGTAGATTTCGGTCGTAGAGAGACTCTCATGACCCAACAGTTTCTTCACACTTTCCAGACCAGCCTCGTGATTGAGCATAGCGGTAGCGAAGGTATGGCGGAGCACATGGGGCGACCGTTTGCTGAGCGTGGATACAAGCGACAGACATCGCTTCACCTCGTTTCTTACCTGGTCACCGCTCATCCTTTCTCCCTTGCGAGTCACAAACAGGGCTCCGTTACCGGCCTTGACCTGCTCATCACGCACCCTTATATATATTAATAAGGTGTGTTCCAGTTCCTCACCCAGAGGGATGATGCGCTGCTTGTTGCGCTTTCCCAACACTTTGACAGCATGGTTAGCCCAGTCTATCGCCGTGTCGTCCAGTCCTGTCAATTCAGAGAGACGTATGCCTGTCTCGTAAAAAGTCATCAGCATCGTCCGTGCCCTTACGCTTTCGAAGTCATCACCCCACTCCACCACATCCAGAAGCCGGTTCATCTCCTCTTCTTTCAGAAATTGCGGCAGAGGCTTTGCCTTCTTCGGGCCCTTAATCATCCTCGACGGGTCGCGGGCTACCTTTTGGTGAGCCAGAGCATAACGGTAAAACGAGCGAAGAGCACTCAGTCTGCGATTAACAGAAGTGGCCCTGTTGCCTTTATCCATCATGCTTTCCATCCATCCACGGATGACATCGGCATCGACAGTCTCCCAGGAAAGCAGCATGTCCAAATTTTTGAAATATGCCTCAAAAGCCTTCAGGTCTTCGGCATAACTGCTAACAGTCAACTCTGAACGGTTCTTTTCAAACCGCAAGTAGTCCAAAAATTCGCCAATCATCGCCATCGCGCCTATTACATTACTGTTTTCGGCAACGAATATACGGAAATTAATTCAAACTACCAAATTTTCGGAGGAAAAATTATTCCTCTTCCTGACGGAGCTTCTGTACGTAGATGGCGTGTTCCATCTTGAGACGCTTCAAAACAGAAGGCTTATCAAACTGCTGACGAGAGCGGAGTTCCTTAATAACACCTGTCTTTTCGAATTTTCTCTTGAACTTCTTGAGAGCTCTTTCGATGTTCTCACCATCTTTTACTGGTACAATAATCATTGTCTTGTTTTTATTAATTAATTATGTTAAACTTATTGCTTTCGGGCATGCGCCCAATATTCGCGGCTGCAAAATTACTGCTATTTTGTCACTTGGGCAAGTTTTTTGCCCTATTTTTTCACAAAACGGCTGAAATTGTTGCATTTACGCCATTCAGCGCCACTATCTCCAGCCCATTCCAGCCCATAGATACACCCTCCGCAGCCCCCGTTTTAAGGACGGAGATTATGGATGGAAGTCGGGGAAGGACTGATGCGGAAAGAGGGATTTACATTCACATTTCTGCTACTTTCATAGTTGGTGATGAATGCAGCCTCCTTAGCCACACACAGCTTTTCGCCTCTTCAACCTTACCAAATATCAGCAGGAGGGCAACACCTATTTATATTATATAAGTTAGCAACTACATGCGACGTTGCTCTTCGTTACCCGCACCGGTACCGCGGAACTTGCTGCGTGTATTGTTGAAACTATAACTTACCGTGAACTCAACCTTGCGCATCGTATTATTGCCTACACTCCAGCTCAGCACATTGGCAGTCTGCATCCACTTACGGTTGGAGTACGTATTAAAGAGGTCGGTCACCGACAAGTTCAGATTCCACTTGTTTTTGGCCAACGCTTTTGATATATTCATATCCACCCTGAACTGCTGATGACTGTTATTCAGCCCGTCATGTGCCAGAGATGAATACAGAATATTACAAAATACATAAGTATCCTTGGGCAGCACCACCATATTCTTGACCGATGCTTTATAGAGAGGTTTGTCGAACTTTCCGCCTTGGAATGTGATGAACTGCTGACTGTAAGAAGCCTCAACCGTAGGACGCCAGGCACCCAACTGGAAACCATAAGCAGCCCCAAACGACAGGCTTTTATAGGTATGCAGATTGATAGTACGCAGAGCCAACACGGAGTCCACTTGCTCCAATGGGAAATATGATGTGAGCAGACGATTCCGGCTAAATCGGCCATTTGCCATAATCTTCAGTTTGCCAAAACTGGCCACCAGACCCAATTTATGGATATTGGCACTACGCAGCAACGGATTTCCCACTTCATAAACATAATCTGACACAAAACTCGTAGAATTGTTAAGCTGTCGATAAGTAGGACGCGCCACACTATAATCGTAAGAAAGAGACACACGATTGCTGCCTTTGGTATAAGCCACTACTACTGAAGGATATAGGAGTGTACTCGTATAGCTGGCATCAGCATCATACTTGTTGTTGGAATAATAGTTGAAATTGATATGTTCTGCTCGAAGACCCAATGAGAGCGAGAAATCTTTCAGCCTGACATAGCTATCCCAAAACAGGGCATAATTGTTCTGTTCTGAAACGCTCTTACTGCTACTCATAGCTGTCTTCAGCGTACCCACGATGCCATTGTCTGCATCAATCCTGGTGCGCGACACCTCGCCACCTATCTTCATATCCATTCCCCATAAAGGGAAACCATACACAGCTTTACCGGCATACAGCCACGAGTTGAAATGGTTTGATTCCAACAGAGTTTTCCTCTCTTTGACGAAGTACTGGTCCTGACCATACAGACCATTGATATGAAGCATGTCTACATCGGCTTGAAACAACCTGCGTTTGGGCATTTCATGACGATAGTATCCATTGACCAGATGATAGTTCTGCCGTATGGAGTAGTCGGCATCCCAACTACGATCCAATCTTCTACTGCCTTCATAGAAGCTCTCTGTCTGGGCCGTACCTCTACAAACATTCTGCTTGGGATGCAACATATAGTCATACTTAAGGCCGGCCGACACACCATTATCCGCTGTATAGTTGAAACCCATAGCCCCTCCCAATTGTGACATTTTATTATTGGCATCATTGCGACTGTCTACAGAGCGCTTGCCAAATGCCAAGTGCTCTTCGCTACGTTCATGCTGAGCAGCATGGGCATACTGAAGATTTCCGAAGAAATCCCACCGTTTCACGCGATAGTTAAGGTCGGCAAATACGGCCTCTCCCACACGGTTCTTCCCCGTAAGTTGACCAAACAGCATACCACTCCATCCATCGCCTTGCTTTCTGATAGTAGTAATACGTATCACAGACTCTGTCCCCGACGGATATTCAGGGCCTGGTGTCATGATTATCTCGACCTTCTTTATCCGAGAAGGCACTATTCGTTTCAGTTCTTCTTGCCGCAGAATACGCCGGTTGTCTACATAATATATAGGGGCACCTCGCCCGAATACCTTGACATCCTTGCCATCGGTCGTTATGAAAGGCAACTGCCCGAGCATATCGTTGAGAGAACCTATCTTGGCCAATGGGGTTTGCTCTATATTGGCCACCAGTCCCCTATTGTCAAAGCGCACGGCATCAGCCTTTACCACTACTTCTTTCAAAGCAGTCACCTCTGCCGCCAAGGGGATGTCACCCATGTCTCCACCGCCAACTACCCTGCGTTCTTTGCTCGTATAGCCCAACATAGACATACGCACCAAAGCCTCTTCGGGAACATCGCTTATCTCGAAGCTACCATCATCACCGCTTGTCGTACCTTTCACGAAAGTAGTATCTGGCAATGCATATACCACCACATTGGTATAAGCCAATGGAGCACCTGTTCCCTGCTCTACCACCTTGCCCTTGACCACGCACTGCGCATTAGCCACTTGGGATACCATACTGAGCAGGCTCACCACTAAAATCAACACATTCCTTTTCATGGTCATTTCATTTTAAGATGTTTATAATAAGCCTCCAGATACGAGTGCAACATCTGCAGCGAACGAAGTACAGGAACACGAGCATCTGTTTGGAAACAATCATTTTTTACCCACAGCCTATCATTTGCATAGTCTGCATCGTATTCAAGGCAACAATGTATATACTTTACATTCCTACCCGTCAAACCACCACTACAAACGATATCATAAGCCTTATACAACATTCGTTTCTTTATCCTTAAGAAGCGCTCAAAGTTAAAAAAAAAACGGTTTTGCCAAAACAACCATTGACTTTTTTGCATTTTATTTCTACTAATTGCTTACAATTGTAAACTATCTATGTTATTTTAGCTACAAATCATATAAATTTTCTCATCACAAACCGAACCCAAACAGTTTACATACCGTCGTACCCGACTGTTTTTATACATATAACGAAGAATGATGGGATGGCGCAATTTGTTTACTATGCATTAGCTCTGGCGAGTGGACATTTCGTGGTTATCACTATGCCGACGGCTGTGATTTCCAGAGATGGCTGGCAAGCCTTGCGAAGTCTGGACTTGCCCTTTGTTTGCACAGAGGCTGCCGGCGCTTTCGCCGAGGACATCGTCAGAATTGCCGAGGGCACCTTCACACTTCCTGAGGGTACCTTCACGGTCGCCGAGGGTATCTTCACGGTCGCCGAGGGTATCTTCAGAATTATTGCGAGGAGGGATATGGATATTTCATGGCTTGAAATGATTGTTGCGGAGCTTGATACTGGTATTGCGTGTCACGAAATTACTCTGATGGGATGCTGCATGGGAATGTGAGTGGCTAACGGATGAGCAATGCGGGTAATAGATGCGACAAAGTGGGCTGCAATGCACAATAAAGTGACTGCCCTTATATATATAATAATGTAGGGAATGGAAGAAATGGTGATTTGCCTGTTGGTGGCGATTGCTACAACGCTGGGAGCGGCTGGGAGGGCGGCTGGGCTTCTATCCTCTCTTCCTCGGACTGTCGTGGATTTCCTCGGGGTTGTCGTGGATATTCTTGAAGTAGTCACGGATATTCTCGGGGCTGTCGCTGATATCCTCGGGGCTGTGGTGGCTCAACCTCTTGTCCATCCCACCGCCACAGCCAGCCACATGGCGCTACCACTGGTCACCGCTATAGCCGTTGTGACGGAAGGGGAATTCGTCCTCTTCCTTAGGGACAAACATCGAGTCGTCTTCGCTCTCGCCGTCCATACGGGCAAGCGTCTGGCTGTTCTTGAAACAGGTCTCGAGATAGTCGTTGCGATGAAAATATCTGCCGAGCACCTCGCGGTAGTCATCAAAGGCCTGCGGCGATGGCATCTCGGTGAATATACGGGCAATCGCAGCCTCAACCTCATCAATGCCGCAGTCCTCGGCCAGACAGGAGAGGGCGCCCAAGGCATAGGTCCAACCCCACTTGGCATACCGGGTGACGAGCCTTACCACCCGCTTCCGGCAGGCATTGTCTATACGACAGCCGTAGAGCCTCGACACGACCAACACGCCAAGATAATCGAGCCTCGCGTCGCCACACCACGACTCCACGATGTCGAGGAAGTGGTTGCAGTCGTCCTCGGGCGAAGCGAGCAGCATCTTCAGCCCCGTCTCGTCCCTACAGTCGATATACTCTTCCACCTCTGCCATGCGGCGCTGGCAGTCCTCGAGTATGCTCACCATCCGCGCGTCGGGCTCTATCCCCACCCCGTGCAGGAAGAACTGGTGCAGGTTGTCTATCAGCGGTTCGTCGTTGCACTGGAATGCGAACAACATCTCCAGAAGGAACTGCGGAGTCTGGTTCTGACAGTAATCTTCGGCATAGAAGGGGTTGGGCTCGCCCCGCTCGTCATACTTGTCGATGCAACCCAGCACATCCAGGGCGTCGGAGTCGCGGGCAAGCGCCTTTTCTACATAGTGGCGCGTGTAGCGGTTGTCTGGGCCCTCCCGGAGACTGCAGTCGTCGAGGAAGAGACGCAGCGCATATCTGTTGTAGTCCCTGCCCTCGCTGTAGGCGGCATAGACGCTGGCGGCATCGGTCCATCCATAGCGCTCGACGAGCTGCCTGTTCTTGTCCACGAAATCGATGCTGCAGTCTACCTCTGCCTCCTGACTCAGCAGTTCGTCTGCCAGCAGTATGGCGAGCCCGCTGCCTATGGCGCTATCCAGCTCGGGTATCATCGGAGCCATCTCGCGCCTGCCCACCTGCGTCCTGCCCACATAGGGGTATAGCATCAGACGGCGCACCGAGCTCTCGTCTACCTCTACGGTCATCACCATATCGCGGGCCGTCACCCAGTCCCTGACCTTCACGTCTACTATCACTTGTATCATATCTTCCATTTCCGTTATGCTTGCCGGCACCATGCCAACAGTCTGCAAAATTAACGAAAATCATTCTGTCCACAGCGCTCGAGATACGTATAAAACTCTGCCGGACCCACTTTTTCTCCCTACTTGTCATGGCCAGACAAAAAAGTGTGCCCTTTTGCACCCATTACTCGTTTTTTATTTTTACCTTTGTCACACATTGACAATCGCATTACACCTATTTATATTATATAGACAATGAAGACATCTAAGAAGTGGACCATCCACATTGCCTGTTATGTGATAGCTGCCCTCGCGCTATCCGTTCTCAACGAGTTGCACCCTGCGGTGAAATACCGCACAGAAGTAATCGAGCCACAGACCGAGGCCATGCAGCCCACGGCAGTCATCGACCTGGACAACGACAACCCCTATGCCTACGCCGGACAGGAGAGCGACGGCAAGCTGTATCTCTATGCCGACAAACATCTGGCGGTCATGAACCCGCGCGTCTCCGAGAACCGCAATCTGACATTCATGCAGATTGTCACCACTGCCGACGGCGCTATGGAGCTCCACGTCAAGGGCTTCATCAATGTCGACGCCCAGGGCCACTACTCGCTCGAGGATGCCGGCAATGTGGGCAAGCCTATGGTCATCAAGCAGGTCAAGGACGGCGAGCCCATCATGCAGAACATAGCCAATATCGACACCAAGCGGTATAAGATACGCCTCCTGCGCAATGCCCCTCTCGGCATCAATGCCGACGCCGTGGCCGAGGCAGCCCAGCGCGTGAGCCCCGACTACACCCCCGCACCCCAGCCCGACCCGGAGCAAGAGAAGATGCAGGAGTATATCCACAACAAGAGCCTGCTGGTCTACAAGAGTACCATCTTCTACTCGCTCCTGGGCATCACCGTGCTGGCAGTGATTATGGCCATCCTGCTCTTTGCCGAGCGCGACGAGATAGAGTTGGGTCCGAAGAACAAGATAACCACCTGCGACGACGAGCTGACCATCAGCACCGAGTACCAGAAGATGCCCAAACTGCTCCTGGTGAGCAACTATCTCTTACTGGCCCTCATCGCCGTCATCACGGTATGCCTCTGCGTGCCCCAGCTGACCGAGACCATCTTCGCCAATCTCTTTGCCGGCTTCTTTGAAGGTCTGGGGGCCATCATCATGCTCACGGCACTGGCCTGCGCCATGGCCTACAACTGCTGGATGATGAGCCGCCACATCAAGGATGCTGAGGCCTGCGATACCGACAAGGGCTTCTGGCTCACTGCAGTCGAGATACTGATGGTGATTGTGGTCAACACCGTGGTGGTAGCCATGTGGCTGCCCGTGTCACTGATACCCGTCTTCGGCATCAACGTGATACTCGCCCTGCCCAACATCATCATCGCCTATGCCACCAGCGCCCACCGCTCCGAGCTCCACTGGATGCTGCCCGTCCACGAGATATACAAGTGGATAAGCGGCTTCACCGTGCTGGCCATCGTCGTACTGCTGTGGATATTCAACTGTCTGCTCCAGGGCAAGGTGCGCAGCGACAAACTCGAAGCCGCCGCCAACGCCAAGCGCCAGCTCTCTGAGGGCAATGACTTCTATGCCACCGGAGAAGACGGCAAGCTGCACCACTTCCAGCGCGTAGGCTCCAGCGACGAGTGGCGCGACCTCAGCGATGAAGGCGGCCAGATCTACTACCGCAATGGCACCGTATTAACACGTGCTGCCTACTAAGAGAACATGATGCCAGATACAGCCACACTACTCTACCGGCGTGTAGAGGCACTTGCAGACCTCGACAGCGATACCGTCGAGGTGCGCAACAGGAGTCTGCACGCCGCCCTGGCACAGGTGTGCCATGAGGGAGTCAAGGACACAGGCATGGCCTTTGGCAACCTGTTTTCGCAAGTCGACTACCTGTGTCGCAGCCGTGCCGTGGGCGCCGCCGACAGGCAGGAGATACAGACCATGCGCCGCCACTCCAACAGCACCGAGCCCATCGCCGACGCCGACTGGCCCTACGACCTGCGTGCGCTGGCTCTGCTCGTGTCGGCAGTCACCTCCACCGACGTGCCCTCGGCCCTCGTGGGCCGTCTGCCCGTCATGGGGCGTCCCGCCGACCTCAGCCACACCATAGACCGCCGCTATCTGCGCTGCGTGGTCACCGACCATGACGACCAGTTCATCCACGTCCATGCCGACGGCGAAGGCACGGGCGACACCTACACCGTCGACTACACCGCCCACTGCTATCTGCAGCCCCTGCTCAAGCGCGGCATGCAGCTCAACCTCATCGACTGCCATGAGGGCAAACACCTCGAGCCCGGGCTCATCATCGTCGAGCCCGACTATCTGCTCGACATCAGCCAGATAGCGCGCTGCTTCACCGACTACGGCCACCATCCCCTCGCCTATGTCGCCAACAGGCTCAGCCCTGCCGCCAACTCCTATGCCATACTCCTGGGTAACTTCGCCGGGCGCGCCCTCGACGACATCATCAACCACCCCAAGGACTACGACTGGCTCGACACCCTGCGCACCAATTTCCGCGAGCGGGCGCTCGACTACTGCACCTGCCCCGACTTTGCCGGCGGAGCCAAATTCAAGGTCGACGCCAAGGCGCAGGTCGACAATCTGTGCGGCATCGTAGACAATCTCTTCGCCCCCGACCCCGCCTCGCGCCGCCGTCCCTACAGGCGCGACCGGGCCATCCTCGAACCTTCCTTCGTCTGCGAGCGGCTGGGCATCCAGGGTCGTATCGACCTCATGACCACCGATATGCGGCTGCTGGTCGAACAGAAGTCGGGGCGCAACTACAATATCGAGCGCGGATATGCCAACCAGTATGGCTCCTTCCAGAAAGAGGACCACTATGTGCAGCTGCTGCTCTATGCAGGGCTGCTGCGCCAGAACTTCGGGCTGGGCCGCCGCAAGACCGACATACGCCTGCTCTACTCCAAGTATCCCCTGCCTGGCGGACTGGTAGCCGTCAACGAGTACCAGGCCCTCTTCCGCGAGGCTATTGCCCTGCGCAACCGCATCGTGGCGCAAGACTACGCCATAGCCCACGACGGGTTTGGCAGCATCATCGACCAGCTCACCCCCGAGACCATCAACGAGCGACAACTGTCTACCCGCTTCTTCTCCGACTACATTCTGCCCCAGCTCCAGCGCCTGCTCACTCCGCTCCACACCATGAGCGCCGTAGAGCACGCCTACTTCTGCACCATGGCGACATTCGTGATGCGCGAGCAGCTGGCTGCCAAGGTGGGCAGCAATGAGGGCGTAAGCGCCAGCATGGCCGACCTGTGGAATATGCCGCTCGCCACCAAGCGCGAAATGGGCAACATCTACACCGGGCTCACCATCACCGGCAAGGAGAAGAGCAAGGGACGCGGCGGATGGGACATCGTCAGCCTCAACGTGCCCGACCAGGGCGAGGACTTCCTGCCCAACTTCCGTCCGGGCGACTCGATATATCTCTATGCCTACACCGACACGCCCAACCCCACCGGCGCCATCCTCTTCAAAGGTTCGATAGTGGCGATGAGCCAGCACAGCATCACCGTGCACCTCAACGACGGCCAACAGAACGAACATATACTCGCCGACAGCACCTATGCCGTAGAGCACAGCGGTTCCGACAACACCTTCACCGCCAATCTGCGCAGTCTGAGCGAACTGATACACGCGCCGGGCGACCGCCGACAGCTGCTCCTCTCGCAGCGCGAACCCACAGCCGACACCTCGCGACGGCTCACCCGCCCCTACAGCCCCACCTACGACGCCACGCTGCTCAAGGTCAAGCAGGCCAACGACTTCTTCCTGCTCGTGGGCCCGCCGGGGACCGGCAAGACATCGATGGCACTACGCTTCATGGTCGAAGAGGCACTCTGCGACCCTGACGCATCGCTGCTGCTCACCTCGTACACCAACAGAGCGGTAGACGAAATCTGCGCCATGCTCACCGAGGCGGGCATAGACTATCTGCGCATAGGCAACGAGTACACCTGCGACCCACGCTTCCGCGACCAGTTGCTCGACAGGCGCGTGGGCGAGACTCCCAGACTCGACCACGTGCGCCAGACGCTGCTCTCGGCCCGCGTGGTCGTGGCTACCACCACCACGCTGCAGAGCCGCACGCCCCTCTTCACGCTGCGCCGCTTCTCCCTGGCCATCATCGACGAGGCCAGCCAGATACTCGAGCCCTCGCTGATGGGGCTGCTCACCCATATCGACAAGTTTGTCATGGTGGGCGACTACAAGCAGCTGCCGGCAGTGGTGCAGCAGCCCGCCGCGCTGTCGCAGACCACCGACCCGCTGCTCACAGCCATCCATCTCACCGACTGCCGCAACTCGCTCTTCGAGCGGCTTTACCGCCGCGAGATGGCATTGGGTCGCACGCAGTTTGTGGGCATCCTGCGACGTCAGGGACGCATGCACCCCGACATCGCAAGTTTCCCCAACGAGATGTTCTACCGTCGCGAGCAGCTGGAGTGCGTGCCCCTGCCCCACCAGCAGACCGACGTCATCTACCCCACGCCACTGCCCCACGCCGCCGACGGTCTCGACACGCTTCTCCACCATCACCGCCTGCTCTACTTCCCCTCGGCCGGCAATCTCTCGCCCACCCAGTCAGACAAGGTCAACCCCGTAGAGGCGAGGATAGTGGCCCGGATAGTCGGGCGGATATACTCCTACTGTGGCAAGGGCTTCGACCCCGACCGCACGGTGGGCGTCATCGTGCCCTACCGCAACCAGATAGCCATGATACGTCGCGAGATTGAGCAGATGGGCATCGAGCCGCTCACCCGCATATCCATCGACACCGTAGAACGGTATCAGGGGTCGCAGCGCGACGTTATCATCTACTCGTTTACCATCCAGCACGCCTACCAGCTGGACTTCCTCACCGCCAACTGCATGGAGGAAGACGGCCTGGTGATAGACCGCAAGCTCAACGTGGCGCTCACGCGTGCCCGCAAGCAGCTCATCATTACCGGACACGAACATACGCTGCGCCAGAACGCGCTCTTCGCAAAACTCCTGGACCATATACGCAGCAGGGAGGGATATGCCGAGCCGCAAGAAGAGTAGTCCGGTCGTGGGAACAAGGATAATCGGCAGAGACCATATCGCAGAGGCTTTGCCACAAACGATTGTGGTGGCCGCACGGTCCTCGCATGACTGGAATACAGACAATTGGCAGACGGGGATAAAAAAAGTGGGCAGGCATGGCGTGGCATGGATAGATTATTAGTACCTTTGCACCGTCTAACAGAGCTGCCGCTACGGTTGCGGGCTGCTACACAACAGATATCTCTATGCTTAGCAACACTACTAAAGGTTATATTCTGGCCGCCATCGCAGCCGCAAGTTACGGAACCAATCCCCTCTTCGCCCTGCCCCTATATAAAATAGGTATGAACCCCGAATCGGTTCTTTTCTTCCGCTATATGACCGCCATACCTATGCTGGCAGCTATGCTGATGATGCGCGGACGCGGTTTCGGACTACGCCGGCACCAGATACTGCCACTCGTGGCGATGGGTCTGATAATGGCCATCTCGTCGCTCACCCTCTTTGAGAGCTACAACCACATGGCGGCAGGCATAGCCTCAACGCTGCTCTTTGTCTACCCCATCATGGTGGCGGTCATCATGGCACTCTTCTTCAAGGAGCGGCTCACCATCACCACCATCCTCTGCATCGTGATGGCTCTAAGCGGAATAGGGCTGCTCTACCGTGGCAGCGACGGCGACACACTGAGTCTGGTGGGCACGCTTCTGGTAATGGCATCGTCGCTGAGCTACGCCATATACATCGTGGGGGCCAACCGCCCCATGCTGAGCGAGATCCCCACGCTCAAGATTACTTTCTACGTGCTGGTGTTCGGTGCAATAATCTTTGCCGGACGCTTTGCCACCGGCACGCCCTTCACCATGCCCGCCGCCAGCCAGTGGTATATGTGGGCCGACGTGGTGGCGCTGGCGCTCTTCCCCACCGCCATCTCCTTCCTCTGCACCACGGCTGCCATCCAGCGCATTGGCTCTACGCCCACCGCCATACTGGGAGCGCTGGAGCCCGTGACAGCCATCATCTTCGGCGTGCTCGTCTTCGGCGAGACCCTCACCCCGCGCGACATGGTGGGTCTGACGCTCATCATCGCGGCTGTGACAATGGTGGTAGGCGGAAGCAAGACAGGCGAATACCTGATGCGGCTGCGCCGTATGTTCCCACGCATACTCAACCGCGTACGCCACAAGTGAGGAAAGATTTAGGCGCATAAATTTGTAAGTCAGCAGGAAAACAAGTACTTTTGCAACCTGTGCATCAAGATACACAAAGAATGGAACAAGACAACAAGAAATTTGAACAGATACTGGTAAACATTACCGGTCAAGACCGCCCGGGACTCACCGCGATGGTCACAGAGATACTGGCACGCCACAAGGCCCAGATACTCGACATCGGTCAGGCAGACATCCACGCCACTCTCTCGCTTGGCATCCTCATCCGTATAAACGAGCGCCAGTCGGGACAGGTGATGAAGGAACTGCTCTTCAAGGCTACCGAACTGCAGGTGCAGATAGCCTTCACCCCCGTAGGCGACGACGAGTACGAAGCATGGGTCAACAAGCAGGGCAAGAACCGCTACATCCTCACCCTGATAGGCAAGACGCTCACCGCAGAGCAGATTGCCTCAGCCACCAAAATCATCGCGCAGCAGGGGCTCAATATCGACTCGATACTGCGCCTCACCGGACGCCAGAGCATCAAGAAGACCAACCGCAACGTGAGGGCCTGCATCGAGTTCTCGCTGCGTGGCACGCCCCGAGACCAAAAGGAAATGCAGGGAGACCTGATGCACATGTCGGCAGACATGGGTATAGACTTCTCATTCCAAAAGGACAACATGTACAGACGCATGCGCCGACTGATATGCTTTGATATGGACTCGACGCTGATACAGACCGAGTGCATAGACGAGTTGGCCGACCGCGCCGGAGTGGGCGACAAGGTGCGCGCCATCACCGAGAGCGCCATGAGGGGCGAGATAGACTTCAAGGAGAGCTTCACCCGACGCGTGGCACTGCTCAAGGGCCTCGACGCACGCGTGATGCAGGAGATAGCCGAGAAGATGCCTATCACCGAGGGCGCCGACCGCCTCATGTCGGTACTCAAGAGATGTGGTTACAAGATTGCCATCCTCAGCGGTGGTTTCACATACTTCGGCGAATACCTCCAGCGCAGATACGGAATTGACTATGTCTACGCCAACGAGCTGGAGATAGACGATAACAACAAGCTCACCGGACGCTATGTGGGCGAGATAGTAGACGGCACACGCAAGGCCGAACTGCTGAAGCTCATCGCACAGGTGGAGAAGGTAAACCTGGCGCAGACCATCGCCGTGGGCGACGGTGCCAACGACCTGCCCATGCTCAGCGAAGCCGGTCTGGGCATAGCCTTCCATGCCAAGCCACGCGTGGTGGCAAGCGCCGAGCAGAGCATCAATACGATTGGACTCGACGGAGTGCTCTACTTCCTCGGGTTCAAGGACAGTTATCTCGAAGACCAGGGCCGTTTCTGACCCCGCAACCATACACGACACTCCCGACCGCAATGTCCACACCAGGGCATTGCGGTTTTGTTTTGTCCGAAGCGGGTGTATGACGGCTGCGGTTATGACCTCTGCCGTGGAGTCTGGCGATGCGCGCAGCGGGACTATGATGGATATTTAACACACATTATTTGGGGAATTCAAAAAAAATGAATAAGTTTGTGCAGGAAACAATAATAACAAGAACGATTATGACGAAAGAAGAACTGATGAGACGCGCCATCGCCCTGAGCGAAGAGAGCGTGCGCAAAGGCGGCGGCCCCTTCGGCGCCGTGATAGCCCGCGACGGCGTGGTGGTGGCCGAGGCTTCCAACCGTGTGACCCTCGACAACGACCCTACCGCCCATGCCGAGGTCAGTGCCATCCGCGCCGCCTCGCTGCGTCTCGGTACCTTTGACCTCAGTGGTTGCGACATCTACACCTCATGCGAGCCTTGCCCCATGTGTCTCGGTGCCATCTATTGGGCACATCTGGACCACATCTACTATGCCAACGACCGCAAGGACGCTGCCGCAATAGGTTTCGACGACGACTTCATCTATCAGGAGATAGCCCTCGCTCCGGCAGACCGCCACAAACCCATGCGCATCCTGCTGCCCGATGAAGCCAAGAAAGCCTTTGAGGCATGGAGAGAGAGCGACAGCAAGACTGAGTATTGACCCCCTACAAGCCAATATCCGCCACAGGCAGAGGATATTGGCTTTTTTAGTTGCAGGGGAGTTGTCCCGCCGCCGCGCGAACTATCGTTTATTTGTTATGGATGACGAAAAAAACTGACAAAACAGTTACGTTTCTGATTTTATTTCTTAACTTTGCAGATATAGTCATTGTTTCTCAATATATTGTTATGACAGAAAGATACATCAACCCGCATACTGATTTCGGTTTCAAACGCCTTTTCGGCTCCGAGTTCAACAAGGAGTTGCTGATAAGTTTCCTCAACGCATTGTTTCGTGGCGAACAGGATGTAAAGGATGTGACTTACCTCAACTCTGAGCAGTTGGGCGACCGTGCTGATGCCCGGCGCGCCATCTTTGATGTCTATTGCGAGAACCAGAAGGGCGAGAAGTTTATCGTCGAGATGCAGAATGTGTATCAGGAGTTCTTCAAAGACCGCACCATCTATTACTCCACCTTCCCTATCCGTGAGCAGGCTCAGCGTGGAGGTAACTGGGACTTCCATCTCAGTTCGGTTTATACCATCGGTTTGCTGAATTTCAATTTCGCAGAAGGTCTGGAGGAAGCGCAGCATTGGCATCATGAGGTTAAACTTATGGAGGTCAACACCAAGAAGGTGTTCTATGACAAGCTCACTTATATATATGTAGAGATTCCTAAGTTTGACAAGACCGAAGACCAGCTCGTCACGATGTACGACAAGTGGATGTTTGTGCTCAAGAACCTCTCTGTGCTCATGGAGCGCCCCGCTGCCCTTCAGGAGCGTGTGTTCACAAGGCTGTTTGAACAGGCTGAAGTTTCCAAGTTCAATGCGCAGGACAGGATGCTGTACGAGGATAGTGTGAATGCCTATCGCGACATCATCAACGCCATCAACACAGCCAAAAAGGATAGTTTTGCCGAGGGACGCGCCGAAGGACATGCAGAAGGACATGCCGAGGGACGCGCCGAAGGCATTGCAGAGGGCATTGAGTTCAGCAAGGTCGAGATAGCCCGCAAGATGCTGCAGCGAGGCATGGCTGTCGAAGAGGTAGCTGAGTTGACTAACATGACGGTCCAGGATATAAAGAAGATATTGTAGATGTATACCGATTGCGACATCATCAACGCCATCAACACTGCCAAGAAGGATGGCTATGCCAAGGGATTGGCTGAAGGATTGGCCGAGGGCATTAAGCGCAGGAAGGTCGAGATAGCCCGCAAGATGCTGCAGCGAGGCATGGCTGTCGACGATGTGGCTGAGGTGGTGGACATGACGATTCAGGAAATAAAAGAGATGATGTAGCCGGATGTTTCCGGGAGCCTTGTCATTATCGAGGCGACGCTGGCGACATCGGTTATCATACTATAAAGTAGGCTGGATTCCACTCGCGGGGTCCAGCCTTTTCTGTGGATAATCTTCAGAATCATTGTAGCAAAAGTGGCCGCTGAGCAGGGTTTATAGGGCTTACGCGTAGTAAACGGTAACAAAATCACGGCTGTTTCTAATTTTTTTATCATAATCTGCGGTGGGTAAAGAGATTTTTATTATATTTGCAATCATCAACATTATATTAACATAAACTAAAACTAAATTAACTATGAGAAAAGTTATGCTACTGTTGGCTATGGCGATGATGAGCTTCAGCCAACTCTCAGCCCAGGAAAGTGCAGTAGATGACCATGGAATCTTCAACCATCTCAGTGTGGGCGTCGGTGTCGGCCTTACCGGTATCAGCATCGAGGCTGCAGCCCCCATCACTCCCTACGTGACCGTACGCGGTGGTGTAAACATCTTCCCGCAGATTAAGGTCAAGACCGACCTCGACCTCGACGGTGAAATCCCTGCAAGTTATAATGGCCCCCGCTCTTTCGAGGTGGAAGGCAAGTCGTCGCTCACCACCGGCCATCTGCTCTTCGATGTCTACCCATTCAAGACGAGTGCATTCCACGTTACCGCAGGTGCCTACCTGGGTTCCGACAAGATAATTACCCTAAAGAATACTAAGGACGGCGTGCTGATGGATATCAACAGACTCAACGCCTCTCTCCCCGACGGCCAGAAGATTGGTCTTGACCTGGGCGACTACCTGCTTACCCCCGACGAGCGTGGTAACGTAGACGCTACACTCAAGGTTGCCGCCTTCCGTCCTTATCTGGGCGTAGGCTTCGGCCGTGCAGTTCCCGCCAAGCATCGCTTCACCTTCAACTTCGACATGGGTGTGCAGTTTTGGGGTACCCCCGAGGTTTATCTGCGCGACCACAAGCTGACCAAGGCCGACACCAACAGCGATACCGGCGAAGTGCTGAAGTATCTGAGTAAGGCTACAGTTTATCCCGTGCTCAACTTCCGCATCGTAGGTCGTATTCTCTAATCGCATCCATAAAGATAGAATTTTTCATGACAAGGCATATCGGCGGCAGAGTGCATCGCAGCCGGTATGCCGATTTTTATACCATCCTGATGACCATCGATACCCAAACCCTCGACCCCAAGCGCGACCCTATGGGCGCAGCCATTCTCGACTATCTCACCACGGGACGAGCCAAGACGCTCACCGTGATGTCGTCGATGTTTGACGACGACGAGATGCCGGTAGACTATCTCTTCCGCACTACCGACAGCATGCCGCCGTTGGAGCTAAAGGCGCTGGAGATGACCAGCGGCACCACGCTCGATGTGGGCGCCGGAGCCGGATGCCACGCCCTGGCGCTGCAGCAGCGCGGTGTGAGCGTCAAGGCTATCGACGTGTCGCCCCTGAGTTGCGATGCCATGCGCCGGCGCGGCATCGCCGATGTGGAGTGCATCAACCTCTTCGACCCACGCCTCGGCGGAGGTTTCGACACCATACTCATGCTGATGAACGGCACGGGCATAGCCGGCAAGATGAGCGGACTGGGCGGGCTGTTGCGTCGCGTGGCGAGTCTGCTTGCCCTGGGCGGACAGATACTTATCGACTCGAGCGACCTGAGTTATGTCTATCAGGATGAAGATGGTGGTATGGACATCGACCTGTCCGGCAAATACTATGGAGAGGTCGACTATCAGATGCGGTATGACCGTGTCGAGGGCCTACCGTTCGACTGGCTCTATGTCGACTATCCGCTGCTCAGCGCCGCAGCCCGTGAGGCGGGACTCGACTGTCGGATCGTGGCCGAAGGCGACCACTACGACTATCTGGCTCAGCTCAGTCTGGAGAGAACCAACCCTTAAACATATCAAGATTATGATGAAAAAGATATTTGCCCTGGTCATCACCCTATTTGCCATCTTGCTGATGGCGCTTACCTGCCCCGACAAGAAAGCCCATACCGAGGCCATCCGTTCTGCGGTCTCGGGCTATGTGAACGAGACCCTTTCCCAACGTCATGACGACAATATCGTGATGGGCTTTTTAGGTTCGCTCTTCGTGAGCAAAGTGGCAGAAGTCTATCTGGACAATTCGCTGGAGGTAAGCAACTATCTGCTGTTCAGCGTAGGCCGCATTACCTTCGACGGAACCACCCGCGTGGTCTCGGTGGGTGCCTTCAACCATGTCTTCACCAGCGACAAGGACGATATACGCCAGGCGCTGCAGAAGACTGATGAATGACACGGTCTCCCAATTCACCCCTACCCCGCTACTGGCCACCCAGCAGTTCGAAATAACCGATGATTTCTTCCCAGGTCTTGAACTTGTCGCTGCCCCAACGGATGACGGTACCCATAAAGTCATCCACATCGCGGTCGCTTATCAGGTAGTCGGCACAGATGAGCTGCGGGTCATTGGTATAGATTACCCTGTTCCACGCCGGAGCCGAGAGCGCGTCTTCTATCCATGCTCCCATCTCGGTTATCTGTTCGGGGTGGTCGGTGGGAGCCGGCGCCACTATCCTTACATCGTACTTCTCGATGAGCATCTCAAACGCCTTGTGCATGCTTGATGTCGCGTTGAGATAGCTGTCTCTCATGGTCGAACTGTCTATCAGCACCACGGGGCGCGTGCGGCCCTCCTGCCGGTCGTCTATCCACCTTATCACCGGTATCAGATACCTGTGCACCACCTTTTCTATCAGTCGGTGCTCGCCGTGGAAGCGGATAGCCTGAGGATAATGGCTGTGGAAGAGGTCGAAGGTATGCACCACCGGGTCCTTGTCGCCAAAGAGACCATAGACACGCCGTTGCTCGTCGGCATCGACCGCCGCAAAGCAGCGGGTGGTAATGTCGGCATACTCCTTGACCAGAGCCTTGGTCACCACCACCTCCTGCACGCCGTCCCGACGCGGATTCTGAAACACCTGTTTGCCCATCATGTTGCTCTTCTGCATGGTCTGCCCCATCTCCAGTGCGGGGTTGACCAGTATGCGGTCATAGCCGTGCAGCATCTCGGCATACATACCGCCCATCGAGGTACCGATGATGAGGTCGGGGCTCTCCCGGCGAGCAATTTCCTGCAACATCGTCACCGCCTCGACCGGGTCCAGCGGAATGTCGTCCGCCACCACCGTCGCATTGGGTAACAGTGTCTGCAGGATTGATACCGTTCCGCTCTGTGCTGATGACATAAAACCATGAATATACATGATTTTCTTCCCGTCCATGAGGTCGGGGTACTGTTTAATATAGGGATTTTGCATTTTTAAGCCATTTATGTGCAAAGTTACCATTGTTTTTGCTTATCTTTGCCATGTCTACCTATGCATTATCATTAAATTAACAATAATTACATGAGAAATTCATTCCTTTTATTGGCACTTGCAGCAACACTTTCAGTGTCGGCGGCCGACGTGACGCCCACTTTCACTGAATGGCAAGACTTGCAGGTAAACGCGGTAAACCGTTTCCCATTGCACACCCAGTTCTTCGCGTATGAGAACCGTGACCTGGCGCTCAAGGGCGTCAAGACCGAGTCGTCCAATTTCCTCTCGCTCGACGGCAAGTGGAAGTTCAAGTTTGTAGAGAACGCCGACCAGCGTCCTACCGACTTCTACAAGACCGACCTCGACGACAGCACATGGGGCGAAATCAACGTTCCCGGCATGTGGGAGCTCCAGGGATATGGCGACCCTGCTTATATCAACGTGGGATATGTCTGGCGCGGCCATTTCAAGAACAACCCGCCCTATACCCCCAACGAGCGCAACCACGTGGGTTCATACCGCCGCATCATCACCATCCCCGCCAACTGGGACGGCAAGCAGGTGATAGCCCACTTCGGCTCTGTCACTTCCAACATGTACCTCTATGTCAACGGACGCTTCGTGGGCTACAGCGAGGACTCCAAGGTGGCTGCCGAGTTCGACATTACCCCTTACATCCATAAGGGTGACAACCTCATTTCATTCCAGACATTCCGCTGGTGTGACGGTTCTTACTCCGAAGACCAGGACTTCTGGCGCCTCAGCGGTGTAGCCCGCGAGAGCTACCTTTACGCCCGCGACGCCGGAGTGCATATCGACGACCTCAGAATTACCCCCGACCTCATCAATGACTACAAGGACGGTACCCTCGAGGTGAAGGTCGACGTGACCGGACGCCCTGTCATCGACTTCGAGCTGCTCAACGCCAACGGCATCACCGTGGCCAAGAGCACTGCTGACTTCAAGCGCCACGCCTACGGCACCATCCGCTTCTCGCTGCGCAATGTCAAGAAGTGGACTGCCGAGACTCCTTACCTCTTCACCCTCGTGGCCACAGTCAAGAACGGCGACAAGGTGACAGAGGTCCTCACCCAGAAGGTGGGCTTCCGCAAGATAGAAATCAAGAACTCGCAGATGCTGGTCAATGGCCAGCCCATTCTTCTCAAGGGCGCCAACCGTCACGAGATTGACCCCGACGGCGGCTACGTGGTAAGCGTGGAGCGCATGTTGCAGGACATCAAGATTATGAAGCAGCTCAACATCAATGCTGTCCGCACCTGTCACTATCCTTCTGACCCCCGCTTCTACGACCTCTGCGACGAGTACGGTATCTATGTCCTCGCCGAGGCCAATCAGGAGAGCCACGGTCTTGGCTACGAAGAGACCGCTTTCTCTCGTAAGCCCGAGTACGCCAAACAGATAATGGAGCGCAATGAGCATAACGTACACATGTATTTCAACCATCCCAGCGTCATTATCTGGTCACTCGGCAACGAGACGGCAGAGAGTGTGAACTTCGAGAATGCCTATAAATGGGTCAAGGAGTTCGACCCCAGCCGTCCCATACATTGGGAGCGCGGCCGCTGGAACTCCGACTCCGACTTCTACTGCCCCATGTACCTCGGCCTGAAGGAGAGTGAGGAGTACTGCAAGCGCACCGACGAGAAGGCCAAGAAGCCTTTCTTCCAGTGCGAGTATGCCCACGCTATGGGCAACAGCCAGGGCAACTTCAAGGAGTACTGGGACATCATCCGCAAGTACCCCAAGTACCAGGGTGGTTTCATCTGGGACTTCGTAGACCAGGCTCTCCGCAAGAAAGACGCCAACGGTGTGGAAATCTTTGCCTATGCCGGCGACTACAACGACTGGGACAGCAATGATGACAAGAACTTCAACAACAATGGCTTCATCAGCCCCGACCGCAAACTCAATCCTCATGCCTACGAGGTCGGTTACCAGTATCAGAACGTATGGGCAAAGGCCATCGACGCCAAGGCTGGCAAGATAGAGGTTTACAATGAGAACTTCTTCCGCAACATCGACAACTACAAGCTGTGCTGGACTCTCCTCGCCGATGGCAAGGCCGTACAGCAGGGCGAGATAGCCAACCTCGATGTGGCTCCCCAGCAGAAGGTGGTTTACACTCTGCCCTACAAGCTCGACGGTATCGACGCCAATGCCGAGGTGATGCTCAACATCGACTTCAAGACCAAGACTGCCGAACCTCTCATCGCCAAGGGACAGACCATGGCTTACGCCCAGATAGCCATCGCCGAGAAGGACGCCAAGCCCGAGCTCAACGCCGACGGACTCATCGGCACAGCCAAGGGCAAGGTGAAGGTAGCCAACAAGAAGGGTGTTCCTCTGCGCGTTCAGGGCAGCAACTTCGTGGTAGAGTTCGACCCCGCCACCAGCTACATCACCCGCTACGAGGTTGCCGGCGTGTCTATGCTCGGCGAGGGCGGTATGCTGAAGCCCAACTTCTGGCGTGCAGTGACCGACAACGATATGGGTGCCAACCTGCAGCGTCGCTACGTAGCTTGGCGCACCCCCGTCATCAACCTCAAGTCTACCGAGGTCGAGAAGGGCAAGAACTCAGCTTCGGTTAAGGTCGTTTATGATATGCCCGAGGTCAAGGGAACACTTACTCTGTCTTACCTCATTGGTGCCGACGGACAGATACGCGTTACCCAGGACTTCAAGGCCACTCCCGGTGCAGAGGTGGGCAACCTCATGCGCTTCGGTATGAAGCTCGACATGCCTTACCAGATGGACCAGAGCCACTTCTATGGCCTCGGCCCCAACGAGAACTATATCGACCGCTGCTCTTCTCAGCGTCTTGGCATCTATACTCAGACCGCCGACGAGCAATTCTATCCCTACATACGTCCGCAGGAGACCGGTACAAAGACCGGCATACGCTGGTGGAACCAGACTACCACTGAGGGCAAGGGTCTGAAGATTGTGGCCGACGCTCCCTTCTCTGCCTCTGCACTCCACTTCAACATCTCCGACCTCGACGAGGGCGACAAGAAGAAGCAGCGCCACGCTGCCCAGTTGCCCAAGTCCAAGTATACCGAGCTGTGCATCGACAAGAAGCAAGCCGGAGTGGGTGGTGTAGACTCATGGTCACGCGCGGCTGAAGCCCAGCCCGAGTATCGCCTCAAGTATGGCGACTACAGCGTAACCTTCTGGCTCGTTCCCGTGAAGTAAACTGCCCCCAATATCCTTCAAGCCCGCCATCATCGCAACCCAAGCGAAGATGACGGGCTTTTTGCGTATGTCCGTGACGGCGTAGAGCAGCAAGCCCGCAAGCAGCGGCAACTCTGTAGGAGTTGCGTTTCCCCAGCCCAGGGTTGAGGTGCGCAGCGCCTCTACCCTGGGTATATATATAATAAGGTGTAGCAACTCTGTAGGAGTTGCGATTAGCGAAGCGTTAACCACAGCAAGAAGGGCGAGCATATCAATTGAGGTAACGCCTACGGCTAATCGCAACACTTACAGCGTTGCCACATTAGTGGGGCAGCTACCCAGGGTAGCGTGCTTCGCCCGCAACCCTGGGCTATGAAATCGCAACTCCTACAGAGTTGCTGCAGGGTGCTTTCCGGCTGTCAACCAATTACACCGCCGCATCGACCACGCACACCGCCGCACCAACCACGCACGCCGCCATGCCAACCAAACACATCGCCGCGCCAACCACGCACACCGCCACGCTAACCACAGTTGGTGGCTCGTATCAATAGGTACGAGGCCGCGCGTCATTTGTTACGAGCCCGCGTATCATAAGGCACGAAGGCACGTATCTTATGATACGAGCCGACGATGACAATCACGGTGCTTCCAAACGCATGGTTTACAATGGCTATAGGACGCCTCCGCACGAAGGGGATGGAGCGCGGGGAAATCGGGAGGCTGGCAAAACAGAAACGTAGGGCGCTGCCCACGATACGGGGGACCACCACGCCACATGCCACCCCCACCACGAGGCATCAAAAAAATATCCGCAATGCCTGGGGTGATGGCATTGCGGACCATGGAGTCGGTAGTAACGGGCGCCACGTGGCGCCTGTACTATATAATAAGGTAAGCCTTAGTGGCAGAAGCGCACCTGGACATCGTTGCCTTTGTCGTCCATGACGCGCAGACGCAGCTGACCACCGTTGTGGTCGAAGTAGCGGGCATAGATGGGGTGGAGACCGCGGCACATGGCGTGCTGGCCGATGATTTCGCGCGGGCTGTGCTCGCCATCATTGTCTGCTACCATCGTATCGTCTATCTTCAGATAGCTGCCGTCGTCAGAGAGCAGGGCGAAGGTATAGATGCCGTCGGCGGGAATGTCGATATATCCGTTGAAGATAAGTCCGATATTGCCCTTTGCCTCGGCGGGTATCTGGATGCCGGTGGTAACATAGGTGCCGTTGAGCGCAGCCTGGTCTATGCCGGCACAGTCGCGTCCGTCGTAGTCGTGCCATGCCACCTGCAGTCCTTCCTTCAGACTGTCGGCGGTCACAGCCGGTGCCAGGTCTTCCTTGACATAGCTGCACTTCACCATATCACCCTTGCGGTTGTCGGGGCCGAAGGTGCGGAAGGTGAAATGCGTGGTCTCGGTGATGGTCATCGGTCCGGCATAGAGCTGTGCGTTGACGCCGGGTATGCTACCGTCGGTGGTGTAGCGTATGGTGGCCGAGGGGTCGGCACACTTGACATCGACCACGCCCTTGTCGGTGAAGACATTGACATTATAGAAGCCAGTGAGGTCGGGTATGCGATAGGTGACACCCATCTTCTGCAGACGGGGCAGATGGGCGACGAGGCGGCTGGTGAAGTTGTCGATATTCATGGTCTGGGGCTTGCTCCATCCCAGCTCGGCGGTGGCTATCACACGTGGGAACGCCTGATACCACACGCGGTTCATCGTGGGCACCCACTCGGTCCAGAGGTTGGCCTGCACACCCAGCACCAGCTGCTGCTCCTTGGCGTCGAGTCCCTTGACGGGGTCAAAGCGGTAGATGGCGGGGATGGAGTTGCGGTCTTCCTGATAGTCGATGTAGAACTCGGAGTTGGGCGAGCATATCAGCGCATTGCCATGCGAGGTGGTCTGCTTGGGCGAGTCGGCAGCCCATGAGCGCCACCACATCACAGCCGAGTTGGCGGTGAGTCCGCCGGCGATAATCTCGTCCCAGCCTATCATGGTCTTGCCGTGGGCGGTGAAGAAGTCCTCCATATAGTGGTTGAACCATGCCTGCAGCTGTGGCTCGGTCGTGAGGTGATGGTCCTTCATACGCTTCTGGCAGTCGGGGCAGGTCTTCCAGTTTTTCATGTCGACCTCGTCGCCGCCGATGTGTACGTAGCGCGACGGGAAGAGGTCGAAGACCTCGCTCCACACGTTCTTGCAGAACTCGAGCATGGTGTCCTTGCCCGGGCACATAGGCGTGGTGAAGAGCTTGCCCCATCCCGTCTGCTTGAAGCACGACAGCCCGTCGTAGTTGTCGATGGCCATCAGGCTGTGGCCGGGCATATCTATCTCGGGGATAATCTCGATGCCACGCACCTGGGCATAAGCCACGATGTCGCGCACCTGCTGCTGGGTGTAGAAGCCACCATAGAGGGTGCGTCCCTTATCATCGCGGCGCGTACGGGCAACAGGAACCTGCAGGTCGGGTGCATCTTCCTCGGCGGCACGCTTCATGCACACGGTATCCTGGTTGTTGTAGATGCGCCATGCACCACGCTCGGTGAGGAGCGGATAGCGCTTGATTTCGATGCGCCATCCCTGGTCGTCGGTGAGGTGCCAGTGCATCTTGTCTATCTTGTAGAGCGCCAGCACGTCAAGCAGCTTGTAGACCTCGTCGACGGTAAAGAAGTGGCGGGAGCAGTCGAGCTCCATGCCACGCCACTCGAAGCGTGGCGCGTCGGTGATGGTCACACAGGGCACCGTCCACGTACGTGCCACCACCTGTTCAGACTCGATATCGTCGGGCAGCAGCTGGCGCAGGGTGGCTATGGCGTTGATGACGCCACGGTAGGTGTCGCCCTCGATGGTCACTCCCTTGCCGGTGACGCAGAGGCGATAGGCACCGGCATTGCCCTCGTTGGCAAGGGTAAGGCGGATGTCGCCCTTGCCATTTTTGACGGCAAAGCGATAGCCCGTGGCGCGGCTGAGCATCTGGCTGAGATACTCGGCGGCAGGCCGCAGCTGTGCGTTGTCGCAACCGATGGTTGCACTCTTCTTGATGGTCCACGCTCCTGTGCCCACCGCCATCTGGTCGGGTACGGGAATGATGGCGGGCTGCTGTGCCATAGCCGTAACGCCGGCAAACAACAGGCAGCAGACCAATGCTTTCTTTATACTTATCTTCATATCTTTAGGTTTTATGCTACAAAGTTAGCACAAACGGCGTGAAGAACAAAAGGAAATCAGTCCTTTTTTCTTCCGGGATGCACAGATGGACTGCCACAGCCCTGCCCTCACCGACAGAATGTCAACAAAAATCGAGCAAAAACGTAAGAAATATCACCATGGGCTTGGTCGGTACGACGGTTTGCACTATCTTTGCATAAGATAGGCTGCACCTCGGCCATCAAAGCGAGCTTATGGCGTTCGGTTTGCACTATCTTTGCATAAGATAGGCTGCACCTCAGCCATTAAGCAAGCTTATGGCGTTCGGTTTGCACTATCTTTGTAAAAATTATCTAACGCAAATCATTCTACTATGACCAGAAAACCTGTAATCATCATGCTCACAGCCACCCTGTTGATGTCGGTGGCTGCCTGGGGCCAGAGCCTGCCCAAGTTCAAATTCGGCGAACCCACCATGGAAGAACTGAAGATGACCACCTACGACAAAGACTCATCGGCGGCAGCCGTGGTACTGCTCAACCTGCGCGACGTGGGCTTCCGCCTCGACGGCGGCGAAATCACCGAAGTCACCACCAACCGCTTCCGCATCAAGATACTCAAGGACGCCGGCAAGGACTATGCCAACGTAGACCATGTACTCTACAACAGCCAGGGCGCCAAGGGTCATGAAAAAATCTTTGGCATCAAAGCCGTCGCCGTAAACCTCGAGAACGGCAAGGTGGTCAAGACCAAGATGAAGAGCGACATGATATTCACCGAGAAACTCGACGAATACCACGACCGCGTCAAGTTTACCATCCCCCAGGCCAAGGTAGGGTCGGTCATCGAGTACGAGTACAACGTGAGCAGCGACCTCTACTACCAGATGGACGACTGGAACGCCCAACAACCCATACCCGTGGTACACGCAAGATATACATCCATCATACCCGAGTGGCTGCTGTTCAGGTATGAACTGCGCGGACCCGGTCTGCTGCAACCCATCCTGGGCGATGGGCTCGTAGAGCGCAGAGACGTGATACAGACCACCAGCAAGAACTATGTCTATGTGGGCAACAACATGCCTGCCGCCAAAGGCGACGATTACGTGTGGTGCAAGAGAGACTACATCGCCCGCATCACCGCCGAGCTCACTGCCACCAACTTTCCCTATGTGGGCTACAAGGACTTCGGAGAGACATGGGAGCGCATAGACGAGATGCTGCACAAGGCCGACTGGTTTGGCAGCAAGTTTGGAAGCAAAAGCCCCTACTGTGACGAAATCAAGGAGAAGGGCATAGACAAGATAGCCGACACGGAGCAACGTGCTGTAGCGGTGCTGCGACTGCTCTTCAGCCACCTCAAGTGGAACGAGACGTTCGAGTTGAGCCCACAGTCGATGACGAAGACCGCCAAGGCGGGCACAGGCACCAATGCCGACATCAACCTGATAATGGTCAACATGCTGCGCGACGCCGGCATCGAGGCGGTGCCCGTGGTGATGCGCCTACGCAACACCGGCACGCTGCCCGTGACCTACCCCAGTATGGACAAGCTCAACACCTTTGTGGTGGGAATACCCACGGGCGAGGGCAAGATGATGTATGCCGACGCCTCGTCGGAGAAAGGCTTCCTCAACGCGTTCACTCCCTCTCTGTATGTCAACAAGGCGCGCATCCTGAGCAAGGGCGAGGGCGAGAAGTGGGTAGACCTGCAGCTCATAGGCAAAGCCAACGAAAGCAATGTAGTGACGGCAGCGATAGACGCCAACGGCGAACTCAAGGGCAAGGTCAAGGCCGTACACCGAGGTACGGGTGCCTATATGTTCCGCTCCCACTATGCGCAAGCCAAGGACGAGAAGGAATATGTGACCGACAAGGAGGAAGACTTCAACATCAGTATAGCCGACTACAAGACCACCGACGCCAAGGAGTTTGGCGACGAGGCGAGCGAGGACTACACCTTTACCCGCAAGGGTGAAGCCACAGACGACCACATCTACATCTCGCCCATCATCTACCCCATGGTCAAGAGCAACCCGTTCACCGACGCCACCCGCCAGATGCCCATAGAGTTTCCATTCATCCATACCGAGCGCACCCTCTACACCATCACCATCCCCGAGGGTTGGGAGGTAGAGGAACTGCCCAAGAGCGTGAACATCGCTACCCAGGGGCGCGAGATAACGGCACGCATCGTCTGCGGTGTAGCCAACAATGTCATCAAGTGTAACACCATTTTCAAAATCAACAAGGTCTTCTTTGCCAACAACCGCTACGACGAGGTGAAGACGTTCTTCGCCAACATCGTGGAGCGCAGCAAAGACCTCATAGTACTAAAGAAAAAGCCATGAGAATCATCACGCTTATCGCCGCAGTCACGGCATGGGCTGCCGCGGCATGGGCAGAGCCCACGGCGCAGATACGCAAGCAGACAGTGCACATCGACGTAATCTCGCAGAGCGAATACCGCATGACCGAGCACACCGAGGTGGTGATATACAAGGAGACCATGAGCCAGCTGGCCAACTTCTACACCACGCTCGACAAGTCGGAGAAGATTGAACGTTTCGCCTGCGTGGTCGAAGGGGTAAACAGCAAGTTCAACAAGAAATACAAAGCCGGCGACCTGAAGTATTCGGAATACTCGGGAGACATGGTCACCGACCTGAAGAGCGTGGAACTGAGCATAGACCTGCCTCTCTACCCCATCGTGGTGACCACCGACGTGACCTACCACCGCACGGACAACACCATAAGCTATCCGCCCTTCTTGCCCATACCCGCCTATGACACCGAGGTCAAGGAGGCTACCTACATGATAGACTTCCCGGCATCGATGAACCTGCGCTATGTGGCTATGGACACCGACATGAAGCCCGTGGAGAGCACCACGCCCAAGGGGAAGAAACGCTGGACTTTCACGCTCGCCAACCAGGGAGAGATAGTCTATGAGGAGTTCAGCAAACCGCTGCTGCGGCAGATTCCCAAAGTGCTCTTCGTGCCAGAAAGACTTGATTATTACGGCACACAAGGCAGCATGAAGTCGTGGGAAGAGTTTGGACTGTGGATAAACAGCCTCTGCCAGGGCATGGACGTGCTGCCCGACGACGCCCGGGCCAAGGTGCACGAGCTCACCGACACCTGTGCCACCGACTGGGACAAGGTGAGGGTGCTCTACAACCTGCTGCGCCGCCACACCCGCTATGTGAGCATCCAGCTGGGTATAGGCGGCTACCGCCCGTTGGCTGCCGAGTTTGTGTGGCGCAAAGGCTTCGGCGACTGCAAGGCACTGACCAATCTGATGAAGGCCATGTTGGCAGAAGCGGGCGTGGCTTCGACCTATACGCTCATCAGCACCAAGTATGACAGGCTCATCGACCTGCCCAACTTCCAGCAGCTCAACCACGTCATCCTCAAGGTGCCCACCTCCAAAGGGGTGATATGGATGGAGTGTACCAACCCAGAGATACCTCTGGGCTATACCCACGACGACATAGCGGGACACGAGGCGGTAGAGATAAGCGACAAGGGCGGACACAGAGTCATCCTGCCCGACTATGCCGATACACTCAATCTGCGCACTACCAAGGTGAAGACCGTTTTCCGCCCCGACGGCACCGGCAGCATAAACATCATCGACAGCTATAGCTGTCATCGCTACACCAGGCTCTATGGCTGGCTCAAGAAGAGCGAGAAAGACTGCATCAATGCGGCTGCGAGAGCTTACAGTCTGCCCTTTGGCAACATAAAGCGGGCTGTGGCGAGGATGGGCTACCGCAAGGGCGAGGGCGGGCGTGGTCTCCTGCCCCTCATCTCTGCCTCGGTCGAGGCCGACCAGGTGCAGATAGCCACCAGCACGCGTGCCCGCCTCTTTGCCACCATCAACCCGCTGCACAGCAACTTTGTCCCGAGCCACATAGCGCGCGACCGCAAGCACGAAATCTACATAGACCAAGGCTTCAAGAACGTGGAAACGATAGAGATGACGCTGCCCGAGGGATGTATGGTAGAGGCTACGCCCAAGCCGGTAAGCATAACCAACGAGATAGGCTCCTTCACATCGACCGTAAGCGTAGAGGGGCGCACCGTCAAGCAGACCAACACCCTCATCCTGCACCGCGGCACCTATCCCGCCGCCAAGGCGCAGCTGCTGGACGACCTCGACAGCGCCGCCGACACAGTCTACAAAGGCAAAGTGATACTCAAGCGCCCATAGAGGGCTGCTGGTTGGGTGGTATATATAATATAATAAGGTGCAGAACCCTTGCGGGTCTGCACCTTATTATATATATAGGGTAACAAGATGGACGCCGGTTCAGCAATCCATCTTATACCATGTTCGGATTTACTGGAAGTAGAGGAAGAGACCAGACATACCGGCCCAGCCATAGTCCCATGACCAGTCATCGGCGTTGAGGTTGAACTCAAACTTCACATAGCGGCAGTTGACACCACCGTAGAGCACGTAGATGTTGTTCCAGTTATCGTCGCGCTTGGCCTGATGCTCGGCAGAGTTGCCCAGCTCGGTCCAGGTGGTCTTGTCGGTACTTACCGATACGGTGTAGTTATTGACAGCGTAGCCATCGCAACCAAAACCGGTGATGGCCTTGGTGTCCTTGATATCAACTACGAACGAAGCCTTGGAACCCTTAGTGGTGAAGGGCCAACGTGCGCTCCAACCGCCAGCGAACATATCGGCATACTTGGCTACATCCATGTTCTCTGCCTCGACAGCGGTGAAGGTAGAAGCATCGGCCATAGTACCAATGATGCTTGAAGGACTGTCGTTGACAAGCTGAGTCTTAACTTCGACAACGATATAGACTACGTCGTCTTCATCTACGCTCGAGCCATTGGCGAAAGTAGTCTTCAGACGCAAAGGCAGCACGTAAGAACCTTCGAGGTTCTTGGTGAGATCCTCTGGGACAGATACCTTGATACCAGTAGCAGTCTCTGTCTCACCCTCGCTCACAGTAGCAGGAGTAACGGTGAGCGCATTCAAGATATTAGAAGGCAGAGCCTGACAGTTGGCGCTGTACTTGGCATTGTAAGTAGCCACCAGACTGTTGTCGGCTACCAGTGTACCCTGCATGTCGCCAGTGATGCCAATGAGGTTCTTGAACTTCACCTCGGCAGAGATACCGCCATACACCCCGGCTGGAGTCTTGGAAATGGTATTCTTGATGACAGTGTTGCCCGAGATAGAGCTGAAGTTATCGGCCTTGCTGGTCTTGACTACGATGTAGGCAATACCCTGCTGCTGGCTGATGACGAAAGGACGGTCGGTACCGGGACCCTCGGCGCCATCAAACTTCAGAGAAACGGGAATCACATAGGTGGGAGCGTTCTCTGCATCATCCACGCGGAACAGGTCTATCTTGGAGGCGTCGAGCTGGACCTTGATTTCATCGCCAGCGGCAGATGTCTTCTTGTTGGCGCCGACTCCTGAGGTTGACAGCACCTTCATGCCGCTCAGAATGTCCTGTGAGGGCAGCACGTAGTCGGTTCCGTGCTCGCTGTTGTAGGCATCTACCAGGTCTTGAGTGGCCTTAACCTCTGCAGAAACCTTAACAGTATCCTTTGTAGGGAGCTGTACCTGTACCTTCATTGTAGCGCCCACCTGGCCATATACACCTGCGGGAGTGGTCATCACCTCACAGTTGAAGCCCTTGGAATAATCCTGGGGAGCAATGTAAATAAAATTATTGTTGCTGCCATATACATCGTAGCTCTCGTCATCAGAGCAAGAAGTCACGGTGGCAATGCCGGCTACAGCCATAAGGCTGAGCGCGGCATATTTGATATTTATCTTCATAGTCATAGTCTCCTATAATTACTGTGCACACTTGTTGATATCGTCCTTAACCCACTTAATCTTGTCGGCAGCACCGGGAGTAGCAGTGAGGTTGTCGCCACTGACGGCACGCTGGGTCTTGCTCCAGTCCATATCCATACCGTGGTTAGAGGCATCCTTGAAGATGTGACCCTCACCCTCGTTGAACTTCCAGTAAGCTACCAGACCTTCGCTCTGTGGGTCGGCGCCACACATGTTGGCGTTGATTTCGGTGGTAGACAAAGCGCGGTTCCATATACGCAACTCGCAGAAGCGGTGAGCGAAGAACTGCTGTATGTTATAGCCCTGGTAAGACATACCCATCTCATAACGCTGGAAGTCGATGCCATCGATAGTGGCTGCGCCAGAGGTGTCGAGAGTTCCGTTGACGTAGAAGAAGATGTTGGTGCCATCGTATACCCATGTGAGGAGATACCAGTTGCCGTTCTCAAACTGAGTATTGGACATAAGTTTATTGCCGGCGAGGATGGTCTGCAGCTTGTTGTCAGAGTTGGCCTCGTTGAAGCGCAGCAGGAGTGACTTGGACTCGTCTTTCTGCTCAAGAGCGAGGAAGCGCTGAGGATAGTTTCTGCGGTTAAGACCCTGAGGATAAATCTTCACCTCATAGGTAAAGGTGCTCAGATGAACAGGCTGGTCGAAGATGAAGTTGGAAGAAGCTCCGTAGTCGGCCTCGATGGCGTAGAAGTTGATGACGCGGGCTATACGCAGGAAGATAGTCTTGCATGTAGGTATCACATCACCATTGCTCACGGTCTTCATTGTCACAGGGATGACATAGTTGCGTCCCTCGACAAGTTCTTCTGTGCTCAGCACCTTCACGTTGGCTGCCGAAGAGATGGCTGCACCAGCAGAGATGGTCACTGTGCTCTGCTCGAGTTCTACCGAACCCTCGGGAGCAGCTACATAGTTGCTACCGTTGGCAGCATTGTATTCATCCACTTTAGAGGCGTCGATGGCGAGCTCTACCTTGACATCGCTGTCAACCTTCTTGGTAGACTGTACGGTCACCGCATAGCTGGCGGGGGTATCCTCAACCACAAACTTCACGATGGGGTTGTTCTCCGTTCCAGAGAGGAACAGGGCAGACTTGTCCCATTCGAAATCATCGCCCTCTGAGTTACAGGCGGTAAACACGCTGCCTGCAATCATCAGCAAAGCTGCTGAAATGATATTTATTTTGAGTTTCATAACGTTTCTACTTGTTTATAAAATTACTTTTTAATAGCAGGGTTCTGAATCTGGATAGCCTCACGGAACTCTTTGTAAGGAATGCCAGAGGTAGACTGGTAGTTGTAGTCGATATAGAAGGCTCCAAAACCACCCTTACGGCCTGATGCAGGTTCAAAGGCAGCATACTCGCGTACCTTTGCACCATCCTTACCGCCATTGGCAGCCTCGGCACCTGTACTCTCACAGAGCACGAGCTTCTCGTAAGGACGGCCAGAGTTGCCGGTCTGGAAACCTATCTGCCATGAGTAAGCCTGGCGAACGAAGTAATCGGTAACGTCGTCGCAGCCACTGGGTGAGCCACCGAAGAAGTCGATGATGAAGAGCTTCTCAGGCCACTTGCCTTCGGGACCGAAGTACTTGTTGCACTCATCAGCAACCCAGATCATATCCTGGTTGCCCCAGCCTTCATAGTCGAAGTCTACACCATCGAGCTCGCACTTAACCACGGTATCGACAGCCCAGCGTGCATAGGCACGGATAGCCTCTTCGCGGCTCAGACCGCTGGCATCGATATCCTTGAGATTGATGACGCGGCTCTCATCGACGTTGAGGTTCTCGTCACGATACCAGAACTGATGGTTGTAGTGAGAGGCATCGCCGTGCATGACAAACTTCTGTCCTCTCACCTCCTGGCAGTACTTCATATCTGCATAGGCAACAGGATACTTCTCCTTGGTTACCACGTCTTCCCAGAGGTTGATGATGTCCAGACTGTCTGGCAGACCGATGAAGCGCTGGCCATACGAGTTAGGCGACTGCGAATACGACCAAGAAGAATAGTAGCAATACGAAATCTCGTGGTCGGAGTTGTGGAAGTCACGGAGATTCTTATAATACTGTGCGTCATATTTGTATGGGTCCTGGACGTCAATCTTCTCGATGTCGGTATCACAACTGGTGAGAGAGATTCCCATAAGAGCCATAGCGCAAGCACTGAAAAATATTCTTAATTTCATAATAATTATCTACTCTTTAAGTTGATTGAACAAATTAGTGATTGGGGTTCTTGTCCCACCAGAGCTTGGTACCGCCATTGTCGCCACCACCAAGGAGGACAACACCAGCCTCAACAGCCTCACGATTGTTATCGTAGAGTGTAGAAGGATAAGGCATACGGCGTATCTGCAGGTTGGTATCGATGGTACCAGCGTTGCTGTTGCGGGTTGTGGGGAAGAGCTTGGGATAACCGGTACGACGGAACTCGGCCCAACCCTCGGGAGAGATTCTGAAGTTGGCAATCCACTTCTGAGTGATGATGCGCTCCAGATTGGTCTCGAAGCTGGCAGCGTCGTCCCACTTCACACAGATAGTACTGGGCTTGGCAGCATCGCCACCATTGCCGGTGTTATCGACGAAAGCAATAGGCTCGTCAGTGCTGTTGATGTAGTTGGTGGGATCGGCAGTGATGCCCCACTCGCTCATAGAAGCCTTGATACCAGCCTCGTAGAAATGCTGGGCTGTACCACCCATGTTCCATCCACGCAGTGCACCTTCGGCACGGAGGAAGAAGCTCTCAGAGCAGCTCATATAAGGAATGGTAGAGCTTGAAGTAACGTTGAAGTTGGATATCTTGCCGCCAGTGTAGGCTGAGTTGCCCTGCGACATGTTGATACCCAGACGTACGCCATGGTACTTGCCATCGTCAGCAGCTGGCTTGAAGTAAACAGCCAGACGAGGGTCGTTGTAACCGTTCATATAGGCATCCATAGAGGCACCCATGCGCTCCTCGTTCCAGCTGTAAGCCTGCTCGTAGAGAGGGTTCATGATGGTGATACCCGAAACGATGGCGCGGTCGTTGGCTTCCTCGAGGAAACCTACGGTAGAGTTGACACTCTTCTCAGCCTCTTCCTTGGCCAGAGTGGGGTTGGCATAAACCACACGCATGGCAAGGCGCAGACGCAGGGTGTTGGCAAACTTGGCCCAACGGGTAGCGTCGCCCTGATAGATGTAGTCAAACTTGGCAAGTATCTTCTGGCCGGAAGCGGCATAGGGAGCCAACACGTCAATGGCGTCATCAAGCTCCTTGAAGAACTGGTTGTACACCTCTTCCTGGCTGTTGAACTTGTTCTCAGTACTTCCCGACTTGTAGTTTACGTAGGGAATAGGACCATACTGGTCGGTCACGCGGTGCATACCATAGACCTTGACTACAGTAGCGAGTGCAGCCACCTCGGGAGTGTTGCTCTCTGTGGCATTCTTCACGATGGTAGCCCAAGGAGTCATCACCTGAGTATAGTTCTGGCTATACATGGAGTTACCCCAAGTGCCGGTGAAGAAGTAGTTGCCGTTGTGGTTACCGTTAGCCCATGTACCGGTAGGACCTACATAGCCCGAATACCAGTCAGAGCAAAGGCCCTGGAAGTGCTGGTAAGAACCGGTAGACGCGTAAGAGTCGTCCTGCTGGCCGGAAGCGGTAAAAGGAACCATACGGAGCACCATCTGCTGGAAGAAGGAACCTACCTTGAGGTTGTCCTTGTCCAGGTCGTCATCGGTGGCCTCGTAAGGATTGGTGTTGATCTCGGTGAAATTGTCTGTACAGCCCGTAGCACCGAGAGCCAGCACACCAAGCAATGTATATTTTAATAATGATTTCATAATTGATTGTCTCCTTTAAGTTTAGAATTTAACCTTTACTGAGAATCCCAAGTTGCGAGAGCTTGGCTGCATGAAGAAGTCAATACCCTGGTTGTAAGTGCCGCTGTAGGCAGTCAGTTCAGGATCGAAGGGAGCCTTGCAGTAAATCATCCACAGGTTGTGGGCTACAAACGAGAGGTTCAGACCTTTGACAAACTTCACATACTTGGTGATAGGCACGTCGTAGCCGAGGCTCAGTTCCTGCAGGCGCAGATTGGTAGCGCTGTAGATATACTGTGAAGCGATGGTGGTAGTGGTACTTGCCACAGTCTGATAGTAGGCCTGTGGGTTGTAACCGCCGATACCGTTGATAACGAGACCGCCAGCATCACGAGCGTCGGCGCTGGTCTTGGATGAACCGTAGGCATCCATCAGTGACTCGGTCAGAGACACTACTACACCACCCTGACGGTAGTTGAACAGGAAGCCGAGGCTAAGTCCCTTCCAGCTGAAGCTGTTGCCCCAAGAGAGGTTGTAGTTAGGAGTGGCGTGGCCGGCGTTGACATACTTGTTGGCGTCAACCTTGATAGACTTGTCCTGTGGGTCTACGACGATTTCGCCGTGCTCACCGGTAGCCAGTGTACGTACATAGATGTCGGTCAGGTTACCACCCTTGACGATGGTATTGCGAGTACCGTTGAAACCACCCAGGTTCATGGCGTCCTTCATAGAATATTTCTCGCCAGTAGCGGGGTCGGTGTATTCAGCGCTTACCTCTTTGACCTCATTGCGGTTGAGTGTCCAAGTAAGGTAGGTTTCCCAGTTTACAGGGCCAAGAGGCTGGTTGAAACGGGCAGAGAGCTCGATACCCTTGTTGTCTACAGTACCACCATTTACCCACATGTTGGTGTAACCAGATGATGGGTCAAGCTGGATGTTGAAGAACTGGTTGTAGGTACGAGACTTGTAGAGAGTGGCATTGACCTTGAGCTTGTTCTGGAACAGCACGAAGTCGAAACCAGCCTCCCAAGACTTGGTAAGCTCGGCCTTGAGGTTGGGGTTCTTCTTAGAGGTGGTCAGGTTAGGACCGCTGGCAGCAATACTATAAGTAGTGGTGGTCAGGTAGGGGTCCGATGGGTCATTACCAACCTCTGAATAAGAGAGACGAGTCTTCAGATAGTTGAGCCACTTGTTGCTCTTGATAACGGGGAAGATATCGGTCCAGATGCCAGAGATACCAGCAGACCAGTAGAAGTATGACTTGTTGAAAGGAGCGAGGGCTGACGACCAGTCGTTGCGGGCGGTAACGTCGAGATAGGCCATGCTCTTGTAACCCAGCTGAGCGCTGCCGTAAACGGCCTGCTTGATACGACGCTCATTGTAGGTCTGGTTCATTCTGAACTTAGGGTCAGAGGGGTCGATATTGTTGAGAGTAAACTTATTGGGAACAGTAGCGAGGTTACCAGAAGCGCTCTCTTCCTTGGTGTCGCGACGGTCATAGTTGGTACCTACCACACCGGTAAGGCTCCACTCGTTGTCGTTCCAATATTTATTGATGGTGGCAAAAGCCTCAGCGTAGAGCTGGCTGGCGGTCTGGTTGCGCAGAGCGTAGTAACCGGCATCTGAAGCAAACTGCAGTTTGGTACCGGCGTTGAACTTCTGCTCATAACGGTTGTTGCTTACATCATATTTCACACGGCCAGTGAGAGAGAGCCAGCTGGTGACATCCCACTTGAGCGATGCGGTAATCATGTTGCGCACCTTGTGGTTCACAAACTTTTCCTTTTCGGCAATCCAGTAAGGGTTCTCCATCAGGTCTCCCTGGTCGAGCCAAGGCCAGTACTGGGTCTCGAGGTTGCGAGACAGGTCGTGACGGCTGTAGTACTGCATGCCCTGCCAGTCACCACCAGCGGGGAAGAGATACAGAGTATAGAGAGGGTTGTGGTACTGACCCTGAGTAATCATATTCTGCTCGCGGATGTTGGACAGTGTATAGTTGAAGTCCAGAGTCAACTTGTCATCGCAGAACTTGGCGGTGTTGCGGAAGTTGAGGTTGTAGCGGTCGAAGTCGTTGTTGTGGATAAGACCTGTAGAGTTGGTGGCACCCATTGAGAGATAGGTCTGGTTCTTGTCGCTACCAGTAGAGATAGATACGTTGTTAGAGATATTGGTACCTGTCTGGAAGAAATCGTTGGGGTCATAGCTTGACGGAGTGGCGAGCTTGCTGCCCCAGCTGTCGAACGAACCGACGGCAGAAGTACCGTAGGTGTTCTGGAACTTGTGGGTAACAAAAGGACGAGAGAACTGGAAGCTACCGCTATAGGTTACATCCAGACGACCCTTCTGACCCTTCTTGGTGGTAATAAGGATTACACCATTGGAAGCATCCGAACCATAGAGGGCTGCGGCAGAAGGACCGCTCAGCACAGAGATGCTCTCGATGTCGTTGGGGTTGATGTCGGCCGCAGAGTCACCAGTAGAACCGGCACCGCCGTACATGGTGTTTTCCTGTGAGCTCTGGAGGTTGGGCATTGGCACACCGTCGATTACGTAGAGGGCACCGTTGTTACCATTGATAGACTTGATACCACGCATAACGACACGGGTGGCAGAACCGGCACCGGCAGAACTCTGCGAGAACTGCACACCGGAAACCTTACCATTGAGTGAGTTTACGAAGTTGGCATCCTGTACTTTTGTTACAGCATCTCCGCCAAGCTGCTGTACGTTGTACGAAAGTGATTTGGCTTCTTTCTTGATACCCAGAGCTGTTACCACAACTTCATTCAGCACCTCGGTATCGGGCTTCATGGTTACTTTGATGCCTTCACCGGCATTGACTTCTACGGTGGAGTAACCCAGATAGGTAATGACAAGTTTACTACCTGCTGGAGCCTTCAATGAGAAGTTACCATCTACGTCGGTTGGCACTGCGGTCTTGGTTCCCTTCAAGGTAACGGTTGCTCCGATGATGGGCTCGCCGTTCTCGTCGAGTACCTGTCCGCTAACCTGCTTTACATTAGCCTGCTGTACAGAGTAGGAGCTGCCTGTGGATTCCGTAGAAGCGGCACTGACACTCAGAGCACCCATGCACAAGGCTGCAGAAAAGCACAATCTTAACAATTGCTTTTCATTCATAGCGTTGAACATTATTATTTTAAGTTAGACATATAAGAATAGACGTTTAGTGCTAATTCTTCAATTTTTTATAATGAGGTTTTATTGCGTTGGGCTGGTCCTGGACGCGTCCGAGTTTAGCATACGTTGGTTTTATGGCCGCAAATTTAACAAAAAATATAATTCCCGTGCAAATTTTCATGAACTTTTTTTCGCTTTTAACGCAAAATTGTGTGGTCGGAATCGCTGTGTGCGTACACAGCACACAATTCCACCAAGGTCGTGATGAATTTCAGACGTGCATTTAGTGTTTTTTTAATCGCCCTGCAAAGGAGATGTAACGACAGAAGGGATGGAAAAAAGGAGCAGAGATGGCTCTGGGGGCATTTGCAACAATTAACACATCAAGCGCGGTGATTGTTAACAATCATAAACACGCGCGCGGCGGGCGCAGAGATGACTTTGATGCCAAGCGTGATGGTCGGCAAGACGGGCGCAGCTACTTGACGATTGGCAGAGCGCACATTCTGCGTAACGTGCTTCATATTGTATTACAAATACTTATACTTTCACCACCAACAACCACGCCCGAGATGCGGGCGGGAGTCAAAGGCTGGCAGCCAGAGCCATCTCGGCCATGCTGCAGAGGGGAAAAGAGATGCGGAGGGATGACGGCGAAATTAAATATGTTTAACTATATTCTATTAATAGTAATTACTCTATCGCCCGCGTACACGACGCCTTGCACCGACACCAGCGCCATTGCGCCCGCAGCCCTCTTGAGGATAATTGCAAGGCGCGAAATAGTCGTTTCGGGGCACGAAATAAGGAAATCATGCTTTGCAATCATTATTTCATGCCCTGAAATCAACATATAGGTGGTAGCGGGCAAGATTGGCGCGGTGGCGGACAGGAAGGTCAGAATGGCGAGCAAGACAGCCGGAGCGGCGGAGAAGCTGAATGGGGGCAGCGGCAAGATGGAGGATGTGGCGGAGAAGACGGAGGGTGCGGCGAAGAAGTGAAAGACTATCGGCAAAAAAGACGGAGGATGTCTGCGACAAATTTGCGCCAATGTCGCAGGTCGTCGAGACAAGAGTTGCGCGACTTTTGCGTAAGCGGGCGATGTGCAAATGGTCTCAAAACTAACTGCTTGGAATGGCAGAAAACGCGACGATGGCCGCGGTTTTTACCTAAAAAGAACGCCTAAAAAGGCGAAAAATAGCAAAATAGAGCATTTGGTTTGAGTTTCAAGTGGTTGTGGCAGTCGTT
>OOBJ01000346.1_pt1 | contig 40593 bp, 38 predicted proteins | sample 1671331 | NCBI WGS metagenome assembly OOBJ01 (sample SAMN06348145, study PRJEB24527) | human gut metagenome | biome: human gut; feature: ankylosing spondylitis patient; material: feces | host: Homo sapiens | place: China | collected 2015-10 | reverse complement strand
TGGGCATCATCATCGGCGTGATGGCGGTCATCGTCATCGTGGGTCTGGGCAACGGTATGACCAAGAGCATGCGGGACAGTTTTTCCGCGCTGGGCACCAACACCCTGAGCATTCAGGTTTGGGGCTACGGCTCCCGCACCGTACCGGTGGACGATATGTACGACATCTGCCAGCGGCACTCCGACCTGATCAAGGCAGTGTCGCCCCAGATCGAATTCAGCGGCAACGCCAGCGGTACGCTGAAGATCGGCACCACCAGTTACCGCTGGTCCAACATCAGCGGTGTGGACGAGAACTACACCGAAATGAAAAATTACCAGATCGCACAGGGACGCGGCCTGCAGTACATGGATATGCAGGACAACAAGCAGGTCTGCATCATTGGCGATTACCTGAACCGGGTGGCTTTTGGCGGCAACGGTGTGGGGCAGACGCTGAAGATCGGTGCCAACAAGTTCCGCATTGTGGGCGTGCTGGCGGCCAAGGTCAGCAACCCCACCATGCAGCAAGGCAGCGACGACGACTGCGTCTACCTGCCCTACACCACCGTGATGCGGCTTTCCAGCCAGAGCGCGGTGAATAACTACACGGCTGTGATGACGGACGAAAACTTTGCCAACGAGGCCAAAACCACGATGGAAGAGGAGCTGCAGAAGATCCTCAAGACCGAAAACGGCTACTATGTGTACAGCGCCAGCGAGTGGCTGGAGGAAATGAACAAGATGATCAACATGGTCATCGTGGTGCTTACCGGCATTGCCAGCATCTCGCTGCTGGTGGGCGGCATCGGCATCATGAACATCATGCTGGTGTCAGTGACCGAGCGCACCCGTGAGATCGGCATCCGCAAGGCACTGGGTGCCAAGGAGCGCACCATTCTGGCGCAGTTCGTGGTGGAAGCTGCCACCACCTCGGCGCTGGGCGGTGCGCTGGGCATCGCACTGGGCTATGCGGTGAGCATGGCGGCCAACAAGGTGCTGCCCATGTTCATGAGCGATACCGCCATCACGGTGAGCCCGTCGTTCAACTCCATTGTGGTGGCTTTTGGCATCTCGGTGGGCATCGGTGTGCTGTTCGGCTATCTGCCGGCCCGGCGCGCGGCACGTCTCAATCCCATCGAGGCGCTGCGCTACGACTGAGCCCGAAGAAAGGGGAATACCTATGAAAAAACGTTTTCTCGCACTTTTGCTGGCGGTGAGCATGGCGGTGTCCATGCTGGCCATGCCGGCGGCTGCGCTGGGCAGTGCCAGCAACACGGCCGTGCAGACGGCCATCACGCTGGGCGGTATGGACGCCGGGCAGACCGGCAGCCTGGACGCCGCCGTCACCCGCGGGGCCTTTGCCCGCATGCTGGTGGCGTTCTCGGCGTACCGGGAGAGCGCAGCCTCCCAGGGGGCTGTGGGCACCCTGTATAAGGACGTGCCCGGCTCTTCGCAGTGGGCACCCTACGTCCGCATTGCGGTGCAGCAGGGCTGGATGAACGGTTACACGGACGGCACCTTCCGCCCGGACAACGCCGTCACGCTGGAAGAAGCCTGCACGGCCGTGCTCAAGCTGCTGGGCTACAAGATGACAGATCTGAACGGTGCCTTCCCGGCGGCGCAGCTGAACAAGGCTCAGGAACTGGGCCTGCGCAGCCAGCTGAACAGGGCACAGGGCCAGACCATGAACTATGAGGACTGCGCCATGCTGCTGTACAATGCCCTCACGGCCAACACGGCCTCCGGCGGAGCCTATGGCAGCACCCTGGGCTTTACCGTGGCAAATGGTCAGGTGGACACCTCCACGGTGCTGCTCAGCAGCCTGAAGGGACCCTTTGTGGCGTCGGAGGGCACCCAGCTGCCCTTTGCACCGGTGAGCGTGTACCGCAACGACAAGGTGTCGGAGTCCGGCGAACTGAACAAATACGATGTGTATTATTACAGCGAGAGTCTGCAGACGGTATGGATCTATACCCGCCGCGCCGCAGGCCGCATCACAGCAGTTTCGCCCAGCGCCAGCGCTCCCACGGCGGTGACCGTGGCCGGTACCAGCTACCAGCTGGGCAGCTCGGCGGTGGCGTCCAAGATCTCGTCCCTGAACGGCGGCGGCGTGGGCGAAGTGGTCACCCTGCTGCTGGGCATGGACAATGAGGTGGCGGATGTGGTCACCGGCGAAGAGGCCGACAGCGTGTTCTACGGCGTGGTGCAGACGGCCACCCGCTCCCTTGTGGAGGACAACGGTGCCGACGTGCTGCAGCGCGTGGCAGTGATGTGCACCGACGGCATCACCCGCACGGTGAACGTGGACAAAAGCCTGAACTACCCCGCCGGCTGGATGGTGCGCATCGACGTGACGCCGGAAGGTGAGAACGTGACCGCTATTGAAAACCGGACCATCAGCGGCACGGTGAGCGCAGACGCCACCATGCTGGGCGACCATAAGCTGGCAGACGACGTGCAGATCCTGGATACGACTACGGAGGGTGTGGCTGGGACGGTTCGTCCCAGCCGCCTATCCGGGACGAAACTGAACATGCTGAATGTCCGCTACTATACGCTTAACGACAGCGGCGAGATCGACCGGCTGATCCTCAACGATGTCACCGGCGACCTGTGGAAGTACGGCGTGCTGGACGATATCCGCAACATTGCGGCCAACCTGCCCTCCACCAAGACCCCTGCCACTGCAGGGGATTCTGAGGGCGAAGGCTCTGATGGGACCACCCAGGTGCTGAAGGACCTGCGGAGCGTGCTGGTGCCTACCACCAGCGAGATCCTGTGGGGAGTCATCAACGGCGATATCCTCCAGACCGTGTGGAATAAGGTCACCAGCAGCACCGGCTCCCTGGTGAGCATCGGCGTCAAACAGCTGGCTAAGGTGGTAGGGGAGCCTTATGGCACCATCCTGAACTATGTGGGCGGCGGTGCCACCTATGTGTGCTATGTCAATGGACAGCTTACCAGCTACACCACCTCCATCAAATACCCGGTGCTGGCCGGCGGCCTGGCCGTGCGGCAGGAAGTAAACGGTTCGGTCAAGGCGATGATTCAGCTGATGCCCATGAAGATCGACAAGGTGGGTGCCGCGTCGGTGCTGTCCGGTTCCACCCGCTATGAGGTAGCGGACAATGCCCAGGTGTACCTGTGGTACAAGGGCCAGTATTATGCCACGAAGCTGGCCGAGGTGAACTCGGACGATTACTACCTCACCGGCTGGTACGACAACTTTGGCTGCGCCGCGGGCAAGCGCGTCCGCGTGATCGTGGCCGTGAAGAAGGACTGATGCGCTATTACAGCGCCCCGCGCCGGGCACTGCGCGGGATACGGCAGCTGCTTTATCCGCGTCGGTGCCCCTTCTGCAATGCGGTGCTGGGCGGCATAAGGACCTGCCCGGACTGTGCGGAAGAAGTGGACCGGCTGCGCCGGAAGCCCGGCATCCGGCTGGACGCATCGCAGCATTATCTGGGCGGCCTGAGCGGCGCAGCGGCACCGTTCCGGTATGAGGGCTGCGTGCGGCGGGCCATCCTGCGGGCAAAGTATCAGGCTGCACCATGGACGGCGGTGGAGCTGGGCGTGGTGCTGGCAGAGCTTGCCTTTGGCAGCGAGGTCCGGATGAGGGGCGCGGAACCGGTGCCTCAGCGGGTGGAAGGTGCCCGGCTCGGCTATGACTGCATCGTGCCGGTACCGGCGTCCAGCCAGGCCCGGGGCTATAACGTGCCAGAATGCATGGCACGGCCTCTGGCCCAGGCTCTGGGGCTGCCTCTGGAGCCAACGCTGCTGGTACGGGCCCGCAAAAAGCAGCGGCAGGCAGGACTGCCCTTTGAACAGCGCTTGGCCAATGTGGCCGGTGCGTTCCGCGTGCAGGACCCGGACCTCATAGAGGGCCGCCGCGTGCTGCTGGTGGACGATGTAATCACCACCGGTGCTACGGCTGCCGCCTGCGCACAGGCTCTGCTTTCGGCGGGTGCGGAGAGCGTGTTTGCGGTGGCTGTGGCTACGGTGGAATTTCCGCCCATTGCCCAGCCGACCCTGCCCTTGCAGGAGGATGCGGACGAAGAAATTTAAAAAAGTTGCCGAAAAGTGCTTGACAAAATGCGAGAAGTCGGGTATACTAATCAAGCTGTGAGCGACAAACGCTTACAGATATCCGGGTGTAGCGCAGTTTTGGTAGCGCGCTTGAATGGGGTTCAAGAGGCCGTGAGTTCGATTCTCGCCACTCGGACCAAACGCTTCTCGGTCGAACTTTCTTTGGAAGGGTTCGACCGGGGAGCTTTTTTGTTTTTATCAACCGTTTCGTCGGAGATGTTGAAATAGAGGATCAGCTCGGTGTTGGTGAGCTCGATGTGATCCACAAAGGTATCAACCAGGCGGCGGCAGTAAGCCTTGGTGCGCTCCGAGGGGGAGACTCGGAACTGCTGCAGCAGGAACAGGATCTGATCACGGGTGAAGGTGAGGGGCTTTTTTGCATCGAGGGAAGAAAGCTGATAGGAAAGTGTGCTCTCCTGCTGCTCCAGATCGGCAAGGCGGGCAGAGAGGGCGGCGCTGGAGGTGCCGTTCTCAATGGCAGAGAGGATGTTCTGGATCTTGTTCCGGACATCGAACAGGGATTTTTCCAGGGCCTGCTTCTCCGGGTCAGGGCGTGCGGCCTCGGCCTGCTGCAGCTCCACGATGGCGTCTGCGATCTGCTCCAGCAGCTCGGGCTCCAGCAGCAGGTCCGCAACGGAATTGACCACCATAGCTTCCAGCTCGTCCTGCGGGATATTTTTGCGGGTGCAGGCGCGGCCAATGGAGCGGCCGGGGCAAGCGTAATAGTGGTACATCTGGCCGTTGCCGCTGCTGCGTCCACAGACGCCTTTCATCAGGCAGCCGCACTCTCCACAGTACAGTTTGCCGGAGAGAATATAATCGGCGCGGGAAGTGTGCGGGGTGCGGCTCTGGCGGTTGCGTTCAAACATGTTTTGTGCCCTTTTCCATAAATCGTTGTCGATGATGGCCGGGATCGCGCCCTCGATGCGGACATCAAACTTTTTACTGACGTAAACGCCGCGGTACATTTCGTTCTGAATGATGCGGTTGATGCTGCTTTTGTTGAACGGGCCGCCGTGGCTGGTGCGCAGGCCCATGGCGTTCAGGCGCTCCACGATGGAGGAAGAGGACAGCCCGGCGGCGTACTGCTCAAAGATATACCGGACTGCCTCGGCACCTGTGGGCTCGATGATGTAGTGTTTGTCGGCGTCCACGGTGAGGCCCAGCGGGCGGGAGCTGCCCAGGGCTTTGCCTTTAAGGGCGGATTCCCGCATACCGCGGCGGGCTTTTTCGGCCAGCTCGGCGCTGTAATACTCAGCCAGAGCTTCCATCAGGCCCTCGATGATGATGCCCTCAGCCCCGGAGATGTTGCTCTCAGCGGCATAGAGGATCTCCACGCCGTTGTCCCGGAGCTTTTTCTTATACACGGCGCTGTCGTAGCGGTTGCGGGCCAGACGGTCGGTTTTCCAGCAGATCACGGCGTCAAAGGTGTGCGCCGCACTGTCGGCCACCAGCTGCTGGAAGGCGGGGCGGTCATCGGTTTTGCCGCTGATGTGGCGGTCTACATACTCGCGCAGGATGGTCATGCCGTGGGCGCGGGCGTAGGCCTCGCAGTCCCGGCGCTGGCCCTCGATGCTCTGCTCGGTCTGGCGGCTGCCGCCAGAGTAGCGGTAGTAAGCCACCAGGCGCGGCGCTTCGGCCGCAGGAGCTTTTTTGCGGGGCATGATAACACTTCCTTTCCGGGCAGTTTGCCCATATGCAGGGAGTGTGATATACTGACCCCTGCAAGCATAAAATTTTCTTTGTCCGGTTTTGTGCTGCACTCCATGTTATCCCCGGCGCTGCATCGTACCAGCGCCGGGGCTTTTATTTGCCCATATCGAAAAAGCGTGCTATGCTGTAAGGGCAGGCGACGCATGGAAAGAAACCTTCTTGTTTTTTTATCCTTACCTTTTGACGACGGGGCAACCCCCTCCGGCTGGAAACAGTTGGAGGGGGTTGTGCGTTTATAAAACAAGGAGCACCCGGCGGGGAGCTCCTTGAAAAGAACAATTATTTGGAAGGTACGGTTGCACGAATTTTCTTTTTAGATGGAACGTAATTTGGATCATATTTCTTGCTTTTACGTTCCAATTTTTCAAAATTGCAGCATACCTTTTGATACAGCGGGATTTTACGACTGAGAGCTTTGCGGTATGTGGATTCTGCACGCTGGAGAATAAGATCGCGATTCTTGTTGCAATAATTTAACTGATTCAACAAGAGCATTTTATAATTCTCATTTTCGATACTCTGAATATCAAATTTGATCAAGCAAGATGGAATAACAGGAATCATATTGTTGAAGCCCATTAGGCCAAGACGACCATCGTCGAGTTTCATAACAGGACCGCCGCCTTTGATGTTAACGTGATTGGGCTTAGGGGATTCAAGGGGAACATAATAATCAATGCCGTTGATGGAGAGTACAATTCCAACATACGGACGCCGCTGCCCCTTATTGTATTGCACACGGGTGTCAATACTATGTAAATAGCTGATATAGTGTTCGTTAATGTGGTAAAATTGAAACTTCCCCATAATTCAGCTCCTTAATCCAAGAAGGTGCGGAACAGTAACCTGTCCCGCACCCTTTTTCATTCCTCACTATACGGCAGAGGTTCTCCGCTTTTTTCATTCTCTACTCACGGTAAGAGCTCACCGCTTTTTTAATTCCCCATTTTTTCATGGCAGGGAGGGGCTACCCTCTTTCAGCGGACAAGCAAAGACCAGCAGTCTTTTCATTGTCTTGGCAGGAATACGTTCCTGCAAGTCTATTATACGCTCGGTGAGCGGGTTTGTACACGAAAAAAATGTGAAAAGTTGCAAACGCAACAGAAAAACTAAAAATTAGGGCTTGACAAGCAATGAAAATTCAAAAATCCTTCACAAACAAGACATGAATAAGCAGACTTAATAGGAACCTGCTGAAGGGTTGTGCTTTACTGACGGAAATACTCCACGGCAGAGGCAACCAAAAGGATGATGAAAGGGAGAAGAACACAGAAAGTGAGCTTTGCTTTTTGAACGCCGGTGCTCATCCAATGAAAATCGGGATCCGTGGAATTGAGGTGCTGGATGATGCCATAAGCGTAAAAAATGCCGAGAACGGATAGAAAGACGACGATAAAGGGAATGGTAATCACCAGAAGAGGCGAAAAAGAAAGCTGCGAATACAAAGGAAAAACCAGAATAGCGCTCCAGAACCCACAAAGAACAAGCAGAATGTGGTGTAGACTGTCGTCGGCTGCACGGGCTTTTTCATGCTCCTGATCCAGAAGAGATTTTGTGGCAGCGAGCTCCCGCGTGGTGCACTCCAGCTGAAAGGCAAGATCCATATAGCCGATGATCTGCCGGCCATCTTCGTCCGCGTATGCGGTTTCGGCTTTTCGGAGGCGAGAAAGGTTTTCCTCATAGTCGGCACGCATGGCGGGATCCAGCTTCTGGATAGCGGACGCAGCCTCATCATAAGAAATATCGGTAGAAAACATAAAATTGCTCCTTCATACAAATAACCCGTTCCGGCTGATGCTGGAACGGATTTTTTATTTACGCTTCTTTTGCACCCAGGTCAGGCGCAGAACATTTTTTATAACGGCCGGTGAGCACAAGGTCCTCCACATACTCCACGGCCTTGGTCTGTCCCTCCTCGTTGAGCTGGTCAAACGAGGACAGCAGAGCAGACTGCCGAGGGGTGAGCTGAACAGCCCCGGAAAGCTCCGAAGAAAAACTATCCTGGTACAAGAAATTTGGCTCAACCTGAAGAACATCAAAAATTCTCAGAAGGACATCCCACTTGGGACTACTAACGCCGTTTTCATAGTTACCAACGGCACTTTTTGTAATGCTGAGCTTTTCAGCAAGATCCTGCTGAGTGAACCCGGCCTGTTCGCGTGCCTGCCGGAGACGACTGGAAAAAGACATCGGGAACACCTCCTAAAAAATTATCGTTCCAAGGTCAGTATAAATGAGCGGTCTTGAAAAGTCAAGACAAAAGAACAAGAAAGTTGTACAAAACTCTTGACGAGACAAGAAACTTGTGATATTGTAAAAATGTCCAAGAAACTTGTACCCGAAAGGAGCGTATGGAATGAGTGCAACGGACATGATTTACAAAATTATTGACGAGAAGTGTTTGAAGCAATCGGCAGTAGCACGAGCGGCCGGATATGAGCCCAAGAAGTTCAATGATCTGCTGAGAGGCAGAAAAAGGATGACGTCAGATGATGTTGTCCCGATTTGCAAGGCTCTGGGGATCACGCCGAATGAGCTTTTCGGTATTGAACACACCCCGTCCCAGCCGGGGAAAAGCGCATGAAGGGAGGGAAGAAGGTGGAGGAAGAAACAAAAAAGCCCTGCACGCCTGTGGAAGAGGCGGGCGGGGACTACAACGAACTGGGGTTGTACTTACACAGCAAAGAAAATAACCGAACACTGGAAGCGGCACAGACCCTTTGGGAATTCCTGCCGGGGTGGATGGCGGCCAGAAAGATGGCTGTGTATGACCCTGATTATAACAGGTCGCTTTCCGGGGTGATTGCCGAGAATGCAGAAATCATTCTGAGAGCAGCTCAAGACATGGCCGGATGGGGTCAGGCAGAGTGCGAACCGGCCAGGAAGGAAGAAACTCCACAGGGATAAGCCCCTGCCGGAACATCTGATAGATTGCGCCAGTGCATTGCTGACATTGCTCAAAGTTTGTGTCGTTGCAGTGGTCACAGACGTTAGGAACCGAGAAAACCGGAAACTTTCCGGGGACAACGCTGCAGCAGATTTCGGATTCCATTGCAGGCAGAATTCCCAGAGCGTCAAAGGGACATTGAATTTCAAACATGATTTTGTAAAGCACGGGTGGCTTTCATCTCCTTTCGGTGCAAGTATAGCACAAATCGGAGAATAAGGGCCAGCCGGGGAAGAATGCATGAAACCAAGGAGGACAAAGAGATGGGCAAGAAGAACGAGGCGGCCCGGATGCTGGCAAACCTGAACGGGCCGTGGAGCAATGCAGCCTGCATGGGCTATTGTCTGATCGCTATGCGCCGGGCAAACCTGCGCCCCGGCGCACAGCGCCGGGTGCTGATGGTGCTGGAGCAGTGTTTTGACGATGTCAGCGTGGAAGACGCCGAAAAAGCAGGCTATGCCAATACGGAGGGATAAGGACATGGAACGTTTTGTGATCGTGATGCCGGTGGACACCAGCGCTTACCTTTTGCCCTGTGACGACGGGGACACCTGCAAGCTGGAGACGCTGCAGAAGCTGGTGGGCGGGCCCATTGAGATGGCCGACACCTGCCTGGCTGCCAGCTGGGCACGGGAGGATGTGGACAGCATCCAGATGGCCGTGAACGAAGAGGGCCTGCTGCAGGAGCTGCCTTACAATGAGCACGCCACGGATCTGTACGCGTTCAACTACATGAGCAGCATTGTAGGTCCGGCAGTGCTGATGGCAGCGCGGGGCGACGAGCTGATCGGCTTTGCAAAGTCGGTGGCCGAAAGCATCTGCACCGAGTGGAAGATCCCGCTGGAAGCACTCGGCGAAGGCGAACGCTTCCAGACCTTTAACCCGGACTGACAGGAGGCGTGAATGGACGGTGAAAGCGGGCCGCTGAAGATGTGGCAGATCTGGGCGCTGTATGACATTGCCGCGGATTTTTACGCAGACCCGGAGAACCAGGCTGCGTTTGAAGCATGGCAGAAGCAGCGGGAGAAGTGCAAGAAAACAAAAAGGCCCTGCCGGCGTGACAGCACCGGCAAGGCCAAGGGGTGATGAAAGCAGCATGCACTCATCACCAGAAGTTTAACACAAACGGGAGGTTTTGACAATGCGGAAATGGATCTATTACTGCGGCAGCTGGGCCAGCCTGATCGGCTGCCTGCTGGTGGCAAGCGGCCTGGAAAGCTACACCGGCTGGGCCATGGCCGGGTGCTTTGTGGGGGCGCTGGTGCTGCTGGCGCTGGCTGTGGTGCTGGCGGGCCTGGGCAACTGCGCCGAGCAGGAAGAGGACGAAAAGCCCCGCAAGGAGCGGCAGCCGCAGAAGAAGCAGGCGGCCAGCCGCAGAAAGGCGGGCTGAAGGATGGGCAGATACCGCGTGAATGTGGAGTGCAGCCAGAAGCTGCCACAGACCAAAAGCGAATACTTTACACACTGCAGCTACGAGGTGCAGGCCATCAGCAAGGGTGTGGCAAAGGCCATGGTCGAGGACAAAGCCCGGGCAGAGCACGGGGGCTGTACCTGCAAGGCCTACAGCGTGGAGGTGCTGAAGTGAGCCGGCCGGAGAACATGACGCCGGACGAGGCAGAGATCTGGCAGCGGATGGAGCTGCACGGCGAGGAGCTGGTGCGGGACATGGGCGCTGCCCTGATGCAGGCCGACAAGCTGCCGGAGTGGATGCAGGAAGCAGCCGTGAACATGCTGTGCGACAAACTGGCGGACGCCAGGGCGCTGGCGGCCAGCTGGATGAACGACCACGGGGAACCGTGAAGGAGGACAAGGATGAAAAGCAAGATTGAAATCAACATTTCGGTGATCGACGACGGCCCGGTGGTGATGCGCTGCCAGGGCCAGAACACAAGCAAGGGCAAAGCGCTGGACGCCCTGGAAGATGCCTACCTGAGCACCGTGGCGCAACTGATGAGAAAGGACCTCTCCAAGGCCGAGCAGGAGGAAGCCGCCAAGGAATTTGACGAGATGATGCAGGACCGGCTGCTGGCCATGGTGCGAGGAAAAGGCAAACGGTATACGGTCAGCAGCGAAAAAGAGATGAGCTTTATGACGGAGCTGATGCGGCGGCAGGGGGAGGTGCAGCCTTGACCTACGAAGAGTACCGACGGGAGTTGAACGAGGCGCTGGAAAAGGCGGACTGGATGAACCCGCGGGACAAAAACGGCCCGGCGTACCGGGTACTGGCCCGTGCGGCACGGGACAAGGCCCTGCCGCTGGCCCAGTGGCAGAAGCTGCACGACGAATACTACGAAAGGACAAAGAGATGAAGAAGAAACTGAGCCTGACCGAGAAGATCAGCCTGGCGGAGAACAATGCGGTGGATTTTATGCACGCCTGCGTGACCATTGCCCTGCACGACGAGTACGAGGTGGGTGTGCAGCGGCTGCGGAAGGTGAACCTGCGGCGGGATGCGATCAACGATGAGATGCTGGAGGTCATGGCCCAGCCCCGGAAGAGCGGCCGGGAACAGGCTGCAGCCGGGCAGGCCTGGCTGGTGAGCCTTTTGCCGGAGGGGGCGGAAACGGAGTTCCGGGTGCCGCTGGGCAAGGGCGCGGCCCGCAAGCAGAAGGAGCTGCAGATCCGCATGGCGGTGGACAATGCTGCCACGCTGGAGTGGCGGGTATACGCGGCGGCCTGCGCCGAGGTGCTGGGCTTTGGAGCCAAGCGCCTGAACGACTTACATAAAGCGGTGCTGGAAAACTTCCGGCAGCTTTCCGCCTGGGCCATAGAGGACGGCGTGGACGTGGCGCTGGAGCGTTTTTGCCGCTGCGCCCGGGACGCCTACAAGACCGACGTGCAGGTGGAGGACATCCCGGACGCACAGGCGCTGCATCAGCAGCAGCGCCAGACCCGGCAGGTACTGGACGGGCTGGCAGAGCGGGCCTGGATGGTGGAGGCCAGCCGCAAGCGGGTGGGCTGCCTGCCGCTGGCCCCGGCGGAAGTGGAAAAGCGCATCCAGACCGTGCTGCAGGCCCCGGCCATGCCGGAGAGCTGGGAGAGGAGGCGGGCGAGATGACCCTGAAAGAAGCGATGGGCTACCGGGGCGAGAACGCCGACACCCTGGCGGAGAAGATCGGCATCCGTGCCGGAGAGGTGCGCAGATGGATGGGAGAAAACGGCATGCTGCGGATCTCGGGAGCGAGAATGCAGCAGCTGGCTGCCGCACTGGACGGCGGGGTGCTGATCACTGAAGACGGGGCGGAGTTTGAGTTGTACGGGAACGGAGGAAACAGATGAGCAAGGACAAATGCAGAATGAGCCGCAAGCGCTTTTGCAAAAAAGGCGGCCGGAAAGCACGGCGTGCAGGTACAGGAGGGGCGGGACATGGTGCGTGAGGAGTGGGTGGACCCGCTCAAGCGCCTGCAGGAGAAGCGTGCGAGCGCAAAGCACCGGGCCGGGAAGCAGGAGGGCAAAGCCGTATGACGGTGTACAAATACCGCCTGCACGACCCGGACAGCGGGAAGGTGCTGTACGAGGGCACGGCGGCAGACCTGGCAGCGCAGGGCGTCGTGGTCTCTGAAAAGGTCCTGCCGACGCTGTGGCGGGACCAGCAGCGCCAGCACAAGCGCCGCGGCAAGCACCGGTGGGACATCACCCGGGAAAAGGTAGAAGTGGCTTGCAGCCGGAAAGCCTACAAGGTGCGGCTGAAGCCGAAAAAGACGGCGGCCGTGCAGGCAAAGCCGCCGAAACGGCCTGCAAAGCCGAAAGCTGCTGCGCTGCCGGTGCCGAAACCGGTGGCACCCAGAGCGCCCCGGGTGCGGCTGAAGAAGTACCTGACAGACCCGACCCCGCTGCAGCGGGACGTGCGGGAGCTGGAAGGCTACAACGCCAAGGCCCGGGAGCGTGGAAAGAAAGAGCTGAGCTATGGGTACTGGGCAGCAGAGGGAAAACCGGCTGCTCCGGCATGGTAAAGCCGGTATGCACGCCGGACTGCCCGGACCGGCACCCAGCCTGCAGCGACCGGTGCGAAAAATACCGGGCCTGGAAAGCCGAGGTACAGAAAGAAAAGACCTACACGAAGAGCCAGAACGATGCGGGAAAGATCAACCGGAACAACTTTGACGCGGAGTTCTGGATGGGCGGAAAGCACAAATAACGAGCCCCCGGCGGCGCTGGATGCGCGCGGCCGGGGGCTTTGGCGACGGCGGGAGCGTCAGGCCGAACGGGTGCTGCCAGAGGGAAAGCTCTGGCGGCAGGCGTTTGAACTGAACAAGCCATTCCTTTTTATAATAGGCGTCCGAGACGGGCGCTTTGGGGGCTTGTATACCCGTTAATCTTGTGACTGTGTGGGCCACAGAAAAGAAACCAACACGAAAAGTTTACCGGACAGGGAGGGCACCGGGATGCGAAAAAGCTACATCCGGGAAAAAAGGACCCTTTGCGGGGACGCATACCAGGCCGTGGGCATTTACCCCGTGACGGATCAGGAGCACCGCCAGCGGGGCAAGAAGCGCAAGGAAAGTGACCGGGGGCAGAAGAGCCGGAACAAAGCCGCCAGCCTGCGCCGCCGACAGCGCAAGGTGCTGGCCAATTTTGACCAGAACGGCTTTTACCTGACCGCTACATACGAGGACGCCTACCTGCCCGAGGACGAGGAAGGCTGCTGGCGGGACGTGAAGAACTATGCCCGGCGGGTGCAGCGGGCGGTGCGCAAGCGCTTTGGCGTGCGGGGAACGTGGCTGAAGTTGATGCTGTGGGCCGTGCGCAACGGCGAGGCCGGGCGGCTGCACATGCATGGCTTTGCCCAGTGCCCGGGACTGAGTGAGGCAGAGCGGCGGGAGCTGCGGTATATGCTGGAGGATCTATGGCGGCGGCGTGTCCCCGGCACACGGGAGTTTGAGCCCATGGGCACCATGAACGCAGACCGGATCATCGTGAAGAAGATCCTGGGCATTGACGGGCAGGGTACGAGCGGCACGGTGGGGTACATCTACGGCCACGGCTTCCGGCGGTGCCTGGAAACCAGCAACCTGACCCTGCCGGAGGAGCAGCCGGCAGCTGACACCAAGTGGAGCCGCCGCCAGCTGCGGGAGGCCTGCAGCGAACACGCGGAGGACCCGGCGTGGTGGGAAAAGCAGTTCCCGGGATGGGAGTGCGTCAAAATACAAATCTTTGACCCCGGCGGGCTGCACGAGAATGCCGAGCCCCGGCCGGAGGGCTGGGAAGCCACCGAACCGCAGGCATATGTGATCCTGCGGCGGCGGGAGTTTGCGAAAGTTCGCACATGACAGACAAGATAATTTTATTTTGCGCGTAAAATAGGCGGTTTGTGCGGGGAATGCGTGAGATACCAGCTAAAAACGGCAAAAAAAGCAGGAAAGGCGGCGGGCAGTGACCAAAAAGCAGCGGAAAGAGGTGCGCAGGGCGCTGCGGCAGTACGACGGGCGCAGCAAGTGGGCGGCGGTGCTGGACCGGGTGCGGGACTACTACACCCGGACGGACCCGGCATGCTGGGAGCTTTTGCGGATGCGCTACCTGGAGGGCATGCGGGAAGAAGACGTGATCCGGGCGCTGTACATCGGGCGGACGACCTACTACAGCAAGGAGCTGGAAGCGCTGAGCACGGTGGGAATCTATGCGGCAGCGGCGGGGCTGCTGGATGCGGAATGACAGCTGCGGGGACGCAGAGGGATGGCTGAGCGCTGCGGCGCGCGGCCTTTTTGTGCTGCAACGGCGACGACCGCAGCCTGCGGCTGAAGTAGGGAGGAGCTGTTGCAGCAGCGGCCAGCAGGATGCAAGGCCCGCCCAAGGGCCGCAGCAGACGCTGGGAGCCGCAACTTGCAGCGGAAGCGACCGCTGCCAGTGGCGGAAGCAGGGAGCTGAGGCTGGGGCAGTGTTCTGGTTTTTCAAAGCGCCGCAAGGCCGCTGCGGAAAAGACAGCAAACACAACCCGTGCTCCACTCCCCCAAAAAGTCCGTAGGTTTTTTGTGCGGCGGTTTGCGATAGACTGGAACCATGAGCACAGAGGGAGGGCCTGGGATGGCACAGCGGAAATACTGCAAAAATACCGTGCCGGGTCGGCAGGGGCGCGGGAAGAAGTACCCGGCCAGGGTGCGGGCTGAGGTGGTGATGGCCATGATCAGCTCCAACTCCATCTGTGCAGTGGCCCGGAAGTACGGCGTGCCGGAGAGCACCATCCGCAGCTGGATGGCCGAGGAGGCCGGAAAGTCGGACGGGGTGTTTGCCGAGGCCAGGGCCCAGGCGGCGCGGGAGATCGCAGCCCGGGCGGCGCTGGGAGCCCGGGCCCAGGTGGGCTACCTGCAGCAGCGGGTGGCCGAGAACCAGCGGGCCAGCGAGATCTGCACAAAGCTGCGGGCAAAACTGGACGAGGATGCCCGAGCCCGGGACTTTGCGATCGGCGGGCTGCTCAAGAGCGAGGCGGAGAACCTGCAGGACGCGGCAGAAACCGGCCTTGTGGTGTACAGTGAGCCGGGCAGCTACGACCGGCGGCTGGAGGACGATGAGCGGAAGGAGCTGGAACAGCAGCTGGAGCGGTACGAGGCGCTGGCCATGACCGACAAGGACGCGGCGAACGTGGCCACGGTGCTTTTGAACGCTGCGGCTAATGCGGCGGCGCTGGTGCCGCGGGACGAGGGCAGCAGCCAGAGCGCTGCCCCGGCGGTGCTGATGGAAGCAAAGGACGACACGCAGCAGCAGGAGGTGGTGCTGGATGGCACGGCAGGAGATTAACGGCCGGCCCATCATCTGGCGGCCGCAGCCGAGACAGGCGGCCTTTATGCGGCGCAGCGAGGACGAGGCCCTGCACGGCGGGGCGGCCGGCGGCGGCAAGAGCGACGCGCTGGTGATCGAGGCACTGCGGCAGGTGGATGTGCCGAACTACCGGGCATTGATCCTGCGCAAGACCTTTCCCCAGCTGCGGGAGCTGATCGACAAGACCATGCAGTACTACAAGCCCACATTCCCCAAGGCCCGGTACAATGCCAGCAACCACTGCTGGACCTTCCCCAGCGGGGCGAAGATCTATTTTGGCAGCATGTTCCGGGCCCAGGACAAATACAACTACCAGGGCCAGCAGTTTGATTTTATCGGGGTGGACGAGCTGACCCACTTCACCTGGGAAGAGTACAGCTACCTGATGAGCCGCAACCGCCCCAGTGGGCCGGGCACACAGGTGTACATTCGGGCCACGGCCAACCCCGGCGGCATCGGCCACGGGTGGGTGAAGGCCCGGTTCATCACGCCGGCATCCCCGGGCACCCGGATAGTGCAGCTGGTGGACGTGAAGAAGCCGGACGGCACCGTGGAAAAGCTGCGGCGCACGCGGGTGTTTATCCCCTCCACCATCTTTGACAACCCGGCACTGCTGAAAAATGACCCGGGGTATCTGAACAATCTGGCAAGCCTGCCGGAAGCAGAAAAGCAGGCGCTGCTCTATGGCAGCTGGGACAGCTTCAGCGGCCAGGTGTTCACCGAGTGGCGCAACGACCCGGCCCACTACGAGGACCAGCGGTGGACCCATGTCATCAAGCCGTTCCGCATTCCGGCACACTGGAAAATCTGGCGCGGGTACGACTTTGGCTACTCGCGGCCCTTCTCGGTGGGGTGGTACGCAGCGGACGAAGAGGGCAGGCTGTACCGGATCAAGGAGCTGTACGGCTGCGACGGTACGCCGAACGAAGGCCTGAAGATCAACCCGGTGGAGCAGGCCCGGCGCATAAGGGAAGCGGAAGAGAACGACCCGATGCTGAAAGGCCGGGTGATCCAGGGCGTGGCAGACCCGGCCATCTTCAACGAGAGCCAGGGCGAGAGCATTGCCCAGATGCAGGAAAAGCACCCGTACTACCTGGTATGGCACCCGGGAGACCACACCCGCCTTGCCGGCAAGATGCAGATGCACTACCGGCTGGCCTTTGACGCCGAGGGACGGCCCATGCTGCAGGTGTTTGACACCTGCAAACACTTTATCCGGACCATCCCGAACCTTGTGTACGACGAGAGCAACGTGGAGGACATTGACTCGGACCAGGAGGATCACATCTACGACGAGTGCCGCTATGTGCTGATGGAAAACCCCCTCAGCCCGCGGCAGATCCAGAAAGAGACGGTACTGCGGGACGACCCGCTGGACCTGGACAGCCACAAGAGCCGCACCAGAGTGATGCGGGTGTAAGGACGAGAGATGTTCTCTTTTGCCGCACAAAAGAGAACCAGAAAAGCGCGGCGGTGCCCGCAGGGCATGAAAGCCCCAGTGGGGCTTTTAAGCCGCAGACTGGTTTGCGAAGCAAATGACGCGTGTTTAGCGCGGCAAGGTCACGGCGATTTCGACGCGCTGGACCCACGAATCAAGGGCTGCTCGCCCTTGATAATCCCAAAGAAGAAGTCAAACCGGAAAAAAGCTAGCCGCTGTGCTTAACGCTTTTTTCTCGGTTTTCCGATTGGAATGAGTACGAGCGGAAAGGAAAAGCTGCATGAATGAACAGGAACTTTTGCAGGAGCTGCTGCAGCGGTACCCGGACCCGAGAAAGACGTTGTATCCGGAAGATTGGGGCGGAATTGCCACCCCGGCGGGGGCCGGGATGCTGAACGGCCTGGGAGCACGGCCGCCGGAGCCTGTGACCGGAACGGGCCTGCAGACGGCAGGCGGCAAACCCACGGAGGATGCTGCCGGGGCGCAGGTGATCGGGCCGGAGGAGATCGCAAAGGCGGGGGAGACCCTGCAGAAATACAAGGCGGGCAAGGCGTCGCTGGACAAGCGCATTGTGGACAACGAGCTGTGGTTCCGCATGGGGCACTGGAAGAACTGCGAGAACAAGATGATGGAGGGCAAGCCCAAACCCTCCAGCGGGTGGCTGTTCAACAGCATTGCCAACAAGCACGCCGATGCCATGGACAACTACCCGGAGCCCAACGTTTTGCCCCGGGCGGCGGACGACGAAGAAACGGCCAAGGCACTCTCGAAGATCATCCCGGTGGTTTTGGAGCAGTGCGACTATGAGCAGGTGTACAGCGACTGCTGGTGGCGCAAGCTCAAGCAGGGCACCGGGGTCACCGGTGTGTTCTGGGACCCGGCAGCCCGGGGCGGCGTGGGGGATATTGCGGTGCGGGCCATGAACTTGCTGATGCTCTACTGGGAGCCGGGCGTAGCGGACATCCAGGACTCACCGGATTTTTTCAGCCTGAGCCTGGAGGACAACGAGCAGCTGGTGGCGAAATACCCCCAGTTGGAAGGCCACACCGGAAAGAGCCTGGACGTGGCCGAGTACATCCACGACGATCAGCTCGACACCACCGGCAAGAGTGTGGTGGTGGACTGGTACTACAAAAAGGCCCGGCCGCAGGGCGCGCCGGTGCTGCACTACTGCAAGTACTGCAACGGCGTGGTGCTGTACGCCAGCGAGAACGACCCGGCCCTGGCCGAGCGGGGCTTTTACGACCACGGGAAATACCCCTTTGTGTTTGACCCGCTGTTCATGGAAGAGGACAGCCCGGCGGGCTTTGGGTACATCGACGTGATGAAGGACACCCAGACCGCCATTGACGAGATGAACCACGCCATGGACGAGAACGTGAAACTGGCAAGCAAACTGCGCTTTGTGGTGAGCGACTCGGCCGGGGTGAACGAGGAAGAACTGGCGGACTTCAGCCGGGACATCGTGCATGTGGTGGGGCGGCTGAACAGCGACACCTTTATGCCGCTGCAGACCAGCGTGCTGAGCGGCAACTGCATCACCTACCGGGACGACCGGGTGAACGAGCTGAAGGAAGTCAGCGGCAACCGGGACGTGAGCCAGGGAGGCACTACCAGCGGCCTGACCGCGGCCAGCGCCATTGCGGCCCTGCAGGAAGCGGGCAGCAAGCTGAGCCGGGACATGCTGAAAAGCGCGTACCGCTCCTTTGCGAAGGAGTGCTACCTGATTATTGAGCTGATGCGCCAGTTCTACGACGAGCAGCGGGTGTTCCGCATTACCGGAGAGACGGGGCAGACCGAGTACACCCCCTTCAGCGCGGCGCAGCTGCGGGCCGTGCCGGGCGGCGAGATCGGAGGGGTGCAGCTGGGCGACCATGAGCCGGTGTTTGACATCACGGTGAGCGCGGCCAAGAAGAGCACCTTCAGCCGTCTTTCTCAGAACGAGACGGCGAAAGAGTGCTACCAGATGGGCTTCTTTGCGCCGGCCAACGCCGACGCGGCCCTGGCGGCGCTGGACATGATGGACTTTGAAGGCATTGAGAAGGTGCGCCAGCGGGTGAGCGAGAACGGCACGCTGTACCAGCAGCTCCAGCAGATGGCGCAGCAGATGCAGAAAATGGCGGCCATCATTGACCAGCAGAACGGCACCAACGTGAGCGAGGCGGCAGGAGCGGCTGCGCAGGCGGCGGGCAGCACGGGTGGCGGCAGCGGCAGCAGCAATGTGACCCGCAGCACCACCAACAGCCTGGGCGCTGCGGTGGGCGAAGGGAACAACAGTCTCTCGACACAGGCGGCCAAGCGGGCCATGGATGCGAACAACCCGAACAAAGAATGACGGGGGACGTTCTCTTTTGCCGCACAAAAGAGAACCAGAAAAGCGCCAGCGATTTCGACGCGCTGGACCCACGAGAAAGGGGCTGCTCGCCCCTTTCAGACCCCAAAGAAGAAGTCGAACCGGAAAAAAGCTAGTCGCTGCGCTTAACGCTTTTTTCTCGGCTCTCCGATTGGAACAGGAACGACAGGAGGAAAACGGCATGATCAAAGTGGAAATGATGCAGACCGACAAGGGCTATAGTGTAGCAGCAAGCGGCCACGCAGACTATGCACCCAAAGGCCAGGACATTGTGTGTGCGGCAGCGAGCGTGCTGCTGCAGACGCTGGCCAACAAGGTGGAGGAGGCTGCACGGCAGAAGCAGCTGGAGAGCAGCTGCGTGCAGCACGGTGAGTCTTTTGTGGTGCAGGCAAAGCCCAGCGGCGGCATGACCGGAATCATGGTTGCTGCATGGTACGACTTTGTGGAGGAAGGGCTGAGCGAGCTGGCCGGGCAGTACCCGGACCATGTGGAGTTGTACATTTACGATGACAGCGACGGCTGCGATGCGCCGGAAAAGGCACTGAACCTGCAGAAATTTGCCGAAGGCGGAGACGGCGGCGCAGGTGCTGCAGAGGGCGGTGCGGCGGAAGCTGCGGCCCCGGCGGTGCAGGCACCGGCTTTGCGGCCGGCGCAGGAGCGGCTGGCACGGCGCAGCGGGGCGCTGAAGGGCAAGGCGGCAGGCGGGGAGAAACTCCCCCAGCCGCCTGCGGGCGGCAACCCCCTCAAGGAGGGGGCCTCTGGCAGTGAGAGTGACCCGGCGGAAGCGGAGAAGCACCAGGAACCTGCCAAGGAGCCCAAGGCCGAAAAGACCCCGGAGGAGCGCCGGAGAGCCTTTGGCGAGATGGTGCAGGGCGAATACAGCGACGTGTTCCAGGAGATGATGCAGCGGGCCATTGATAAGGCCACGGAGAACATCCGGCAGAATCCGCAGGTGGCGCGGCTGACCCAGGCACTGGCCAATGCCTACGGCGTGGACACCGATGACATGGACGGCCTGATCGAGGCGGTGGAGAACGGCCGCGTGAAGGACGAGAAATATTACGAGGACCTGGCCCAGCAGCGGGGTGTGAGCGTGAAAACGGCCCGGGAGCTGGACAAGATGGAGAGCGACCTGAAGCGCAGCAACACCCGCAACGCGCAGCTGCAGGCCATGCAGCAGGAAGCAACCCGCCAGCAGCGGGTGAGCCAGATCCAGGCACAGTGGGAGGCCCAGGCCGCCCAGCTGAAGACCCAGTACCCGGATTTTGAGCTGCAGGAGGTGCTGGCCAACGAGCAGGTGGCCGACCTGATGCGCCGGGGCGTGAGCCTGCCGGACGCTTACCGGGCCGCCTACTTTGACCACATCATGCAGCAGGCCACGGCCCAGACCGCCCAGAAGGTGGAGCAGGGCGTGGCGGCCCGCATCCAGCAGCGGGCCAGCAGACCCGGCGAGAACGGCACCCGGCCCGGCGGCGCGGTGACCACCCATGTGGACGTGGCCAGCATGAGCCGCCGCCAGCTGGAGGACCTGGAACGCCGGGCACGCCGGGGCGAGAAGATCACGCTGTAACGACTTCCCACACGAGGGTGTGAGAACATAAACCTTTGAAGGAGGACCAAACCATGAAATGGAAGAAGTTGAACCTGCAGCTGTTTGCGGATGCGCACGAGCAGCTGCAGAACACCACCGGCAGCTCCGGCATGAGCGCCGAGATGAAGACCTTTTACGAGCGCCGCCTCATCGACCAGGCGCTGCCGGCGCTGGTGCATGACCAGTTCGGCGACAGCTACCCGATCCCGGCCAACAACGGCAAGATCATCGAGTTCCGCAAGTATGACGCGCTGCCCAAGGCCACCACGCCCCTGACCGAGGGCGTGACCCCGGAAGGCCAGGCCCTGACCGTGACCACGGTGACCGCTGAGGTGCACCAGTACGGCGGCTGGGTGCCCCTGACCGACATGGTGCAGATGACCACCATTGACAACAACGTGGTGCAGGCCACCAGCGTGCTGGCAAGCCAGAGCGGCCGCACCATGGACACCATCGTCCGGGACATCCTGTGCGGCGGCACCAACGTAATCTACGCCCCCAAGGTGAGCGACGGCGTTGAGACCCCCGTGACCAGCCGTGCGGGCCTGGACGCCACCGCTCAGCTGACGGTGGACCTGATCGACCAGGCGGTGGCCCAGCTGAAGGTGCAGAACGCAGACCCCATCGGCTCTGCTGGCGGCAGCTATGTGGCCATCATCCACCCCTATGCGGCCTACGACATCAAGAAGGACCCCAACTGGGTGGAGGCCCACAAGTACGCCAGCCCTGAGGAGATCTTTGAGGGCGAGATCGGCAAGATCAACAACGTGCGGTTTGTGGAGACCAGCGAGGCCAAGATCTGGACCGGCACCGGCTGCCCCTCGGGCCTTGCGGTGTTTGGAACCCTGGTGCTGGGTGCCCACGCCTACGCCACCACCGAGCTGGAAGGCGGCGGCCTGCAGCACATTGTGAAGCAGCTGGGCTACGGCGACGACCCGCTGAACCAGCGCGCCTCTGTGGGCTGGAAGGCCGTGAAGACCGCCGAGCGTCTGAGCGAGCAGTATATGGTGCGCATTGAGAGCTGCAGCGCACGCTACAGCGCCAAGGCGAAGGCAAACTGAGGAACGGAGGATGAACACAAAATGGCAGTGAAGAAAGAAACCGCCCAGCAGGCTGCAGAAGCAGCCACCCAGGACACCAAGGACGTGCAGGCGGAAAAGCGTGACACCGAGGTGATCCACCTGTTCAAGGACAACGGCCGCTACTCCAGCGCCCGTTTTGTGAGCGTGAACGGCGAGGCGTACCTGATCCAGCGCGGCGTGGACGTGGAGGTGCCTGCGGCGGTGGCCGAGGTGCTGCGCCACAGCGAAGAGATGGACAACGCGGCCAACGCGAAGATCGAGGCGGCCCAGGCGGCGGCGCAGAACGTGCCGGCACTGCAGAAGCTGTAACCCTCTCACCGGCCCCGTCCGCCAAGGGCGGCGCGGATGCCGGAGCTCCCCCGAAAGGGGAGCCACGAATCAAAGAAGAATACACCCGGTACGGCAGGCACTTGCTGTGCCGGGTGTTTTTGCTAAGGAGGAAAGCCGATGACGGCAGGAAAGGCTTTGGAACTGGCCGACCAGATGCGGCCGAACAACGACTTTAGGGACGAGATGAAGCAGATGTGGCTGCGCCAGTGCGACGCGCGGCTGCGGCAGACGGTGGTGAACCGCTCGGCCTGCGGTGACTTTGACGCGGTGGGGGCGGACATGGCCGGGGACGGGCTGGAGTATGACACCCAGCTGCTGGCACCGGATGCCTTCAGCGCACTGTACCAGCACTGGCTGTGCGCCCAGATGGACCTGGCCCTGGGCGAGACGGCCCGGGCGGTGAACGAGCTGCAGATGTACAGTGACTACTGCCAGGAGTTTGCAGCCTGGATGCGGCAGAAATACCCCCCGGCGGGCGGGGTGCAGTGGAGGTATTGAGAGATGATCGACGGGACGAACCTGAACCAGCTGACCGGCAGCCGGCAGCTGTTGCGGGCCTTTGGGGGCATCAACGAGAGCTACAGCTGCAGCGAGGCGGAGCTCTCGGCGGCGCTGAATTTCTCCGGCCGGGGATTTCCGGCGCTGCAGACCCGGGCCCTGCGCAAGAAGGTGCGGGATGTGGAAAAAGTAAACGGCATGTACCACCTGAACGGGCTGCTGATCTGCCGGGGAATGGGGCTGGAATACGCACCGGACGGGCAGGCGGGCCGCACGGCGGCGGTGACGCTGGAGAATGTGCTGACCGATGACCGCAAGGAACTGGCCGGCATGGGCAGCAAGGTGCTGATCTGGCCGGATAAGCTGGCCTTTGACACTGAGACCGGCCAACTGGAGCCGCTGGGGGCGAAGTGGGAGCTGGGCGACCGGAAGATGACCGTGTGCCCCTGCGACACGGAGGGCAAGGTATACGAGGCGACCGGTGCGGGCGACACGGAACCGGAAGAGCCGGAGGACGGGCAGCTGTTTTTGAAGGGCGACCCGAAGAACCTGTACGACTATGAGAGCGTGCTGGAAAAGTGGAGCGCCAAGAGCGGCAAGTGGGTGCAGGTGCTGGTGAACACGGTGCGCATGACCTGCCCGGGGATCGGGAGCCTGCTGAAGGAGGGCGACACAGTGACCCTGACCGGCATGCCGCAGGCGGTGTGCGACGCGCTGGCGGCAGACCTGAACGGGGAGATCGTGGTGCAGGCGCTGGAGGGGGACGACCTTGTGGCCAGCCTGACCCCGGCCCAGGACAGCAGGCGGTACTATGGCAGCTGGACGGTGACGGCCACGGGCACCAGCTGGCGCAGCCTGGACGGGGCGCGCACCGAGAACGAGGGCCTGGCCGTGAGCATCACGCTGGAGCGGCGGGTGCCGGATCTGGACTTTGTGACGGAGCAGGGCAACCGGGTATGGGGCTGCAGCAAGAAGGAGAACACCATTTACGCCTGCCGCCTGGGCGACCCCACCAACTGGTACAGCTACCGGGGCATTGCAGCGGACAGCTACGCCGTGAGCGTGGGCAGCGACGGCACTTTTACCGGCGCGGCCAGCTGCATGGGGTATGTGCTGTTCTTCAAAGAGAACTGCATCCACAAGCTGTACGGCTCCAAACCCAGCGACTACCAGCTTTCCAGCGTGCGGTGCCGGGGCGTGGCAGCCAACGCCGCCCACAGCCTGTGCGTGCTGAACGAGACGCTGTATTACCTTTCGCCCGGCGGGGTGATGGCATGGGACGGCAGCCTGCCCAGCAAGGTGTCCGGCGCGCTGGACACCGGGAAGCTGACGGGGGCCGCGTGGTGCGCGGCCGGAAGCCTGGACGCGCGGTATTATCTGTACCTGCGCCGCCAGGGGGACAGCGCCGGGCGGCTGCTGGTGTACGACACGGAGCGGGGCCTGTGGCACGAGGAGAGCGCCGTGGGTTACGAGATGGCCAGTACCGGCCGGCAGCTGTACCTGTGGGACGGCCGGGCCCTGTGGGCGGCAGACCCCGACCGGGAAACAGAAGGGGAAGCCGAGGCGGCGCTGCAGTTTGAAGCGGTGAGCGGAGACATTGGACTGACCGAGACGGATGACAAATACATCAGCCGGATCACCCTGCGGCTGGACGCCCAGACCCACAGTGTGGTGACGCTGGCGGCGAGCTACGACGGCGGACCCTGGGAGACCCTGCGCACGGCGGCCGCCACGGGAGACCATGCCCGGCTGAACCTGCCCTTTGAGCCGCGCCGGCACGACACCATGCGGCTGAAGCTGAGCGGCACGGGGCAGATCGCTTTGCGGAGCGTGGCCTTTACGCTGGCAGGCACCACCGGCGGCCGGGTGACCGGGGCCGGGCCGAGAAAGTGAGGGATGAACATGGCGAGTTTAGCGGGGCTGAACGGCATCAGCCTGCCCAGCTTTGGCAGCAGCATGGACCCGGAGGACGCCCGGGCGCTGCGCAACTACCTGTACCAGCTGCAGGAACAGCTGGGCTACGTGCTGACCAACCTGGACAGCGAGAACATGAGCGAGAATTTTTTGAGCAGTAAGGGGGAGACGGAATGAGCAGACTGAGCAATGCCCGGACGGAACTGGAGAACTACGAAAAGACCCGCCCGGCGGACTATGTGAGCCAGTACCAGCCGAAGATCAAGGACGTGATGGGCCAGCTGGACGGCATGAAAGAGTTTGACTACGACCCGGACGCCGACACGGCCTACCAGCAGTACAAGAGCCAGTACACCCGCTCGGCCAAGCTGGCGAACCAGAACGCACAGGCCAATGCCGCCGCCCAGACCGGCGGTTATGGCAGCAGCTACGGCACCCAGGCGGGCCAGAACGCCTACACGGCCACCATGAACAACCTGGACAACGTGCTGAACAGCCTGCAGGACCAGAGCCGCAGCGAGTACACGGCCAAGCGCACCGGGCTGGAGAGCCAGCTGAGCGGACTGCAGAACGCCGAACAGCAGGACTACCAGAACTACCAGAAGGACATGGCCAACTGGATGGACGGGCTGCAGTACCGCCAGAACGAGTACGACAAGGCCAGCAGCGAGAGCAGCCAGCGCACCAGCCGGTGGCTGAACGGCATTCTGAGCGCGGTGCAGCTGGCGGCGCAGATCTTACCATTCTTTTTTGTGTAAGGAGGGGACACCATGGGAACCATTGCGAGACTGAACACGGCAAAGAAGAAGCTGGCCCAGGCCGAACAGGCTATGCCGAGGGCCTACCAGAACAACTACACGGACAGCATCAACCAGAAGCTGGTGCAGCTGGCGGATGCCAGCCTGACCGGCAGCACCGGCGTGGACACGGACGCCCTGAACGCTGCCTACCAGCAGTACCGGGCCAACAGCGTGGCCAACGCCCAGAACGGCGCGGCAGCCGCTGCCGGCACGGCCAATACCCTGGCGGGCGGGTACGGTGCGGACTGGGCCAAGACCGCGGCGAACCAGGCGGCAGGGGAGCAGATCGCAGGCGTGGACAACAGCCTGAGCAGCCTGCGGGCGGACGCTTTGCAGAACTGGAAGCAGAAGATGAGTGACACCACCAGCGTGCTGGACGACCTGCTGGGCCAGCAGAGCCTGGAACGCAGCGAGTATGACGGCAGCGTGAGCAATGCCCAGAACTGGCGGGACTACCTGAGCGGCCGGGTGGACACGGCACGGCAGGAGAACAGCGATTTCTGGAACAATGTGTGGAACGTTGTGAAGGGAGTGGGCAATGCGGTAAAGACCGGGTACGATGCCTACCAGGGCTATTACCAGTGGGACAAGGAGTTTGAACTACAGAAGCAGCAGTATGCGGACAGCCTGCAGCGCACCCAGCTGAGCGACCAGATCAGCGCCATGGAACAGGCGCAGGCCTTTAAGCAGGCGGGCTTTGATGACCTGGCAGCCCAGACCCTGACCAAGTACGGACTGGACAGCACGATGCTGGACGCCTGGGAGGGCATGAGCGATACCCAGAAGGACAAGATGGCGGCCCTGCTGCAGGGCGCAAGCCTGGCGGGCAGCGGCAACGACACGGCAGCAAAGAATTACCTGCAGATGGCAGGACTGAGCGGGGACAGCACGGACAGCTACGGCACCATTGCCGGGCGGCTGAACAGCTCGAACCTTGCATACCAGCAGGCGCTGCTGGGACTGCAGCAGCGGTACAAGACCACGGGCACCGGAAGCACGAGAAGCGGTGGGAGCAGCTCGGGAAGCAAGAGCGGCGGCTACACGACCAGCCAGCTGCAGCAGATGGCAAACAAATTTTCCAGCATGAAGGGCACCGAGCCCCTGTACGACTTTTACAAGCGGACCCTGACCAATGCGGGATGGATCAAGGCAGACACCGGCACCAAGGCCAGTACCCAGAGCGCGGCGGGAGGAACCGGAGCGGGAAAGGCGGGAACCACGACCAGCAAGCTGCCGGCAGCGACCACCAAAACGCCGTGGAGCACCAGCGGCACGGTGGACGGCGTGGCGGGGGCGTCGGTGAGCATGGCCAGCCCGAAAGGCGGCAATTACAATACGGCGCTGCGAGAAGCACAGCAGATGGCAAACAATGGCTATGACATGGCCCAGATCACCGAGTATCTGATCCGGAAAAATTACAGCGACAGCACCATCAGTCAGGTGTCGCAGACTATGGGATGGTAAAGGAGGAGCAACATGAGCCTGAGTGTAGAACAGGTGCGCCAGATGCGGGAGCAGATTAAAGCGAATGACGCCGCAAAAACCGCAGCCCAGAAGAAGACGACGACCCAGACGGCCAAGACCACACCGGCGGCACCGGCAGCCAAGAGCGCCGGCACGGGCCTGAGTGTGGCCCAGGTGGCGCAGATCCGCAGCCAGATGACGGCTGCCCCCGCCAGCACCAGCCGCCTGCAGACGACGGCCAGCACCCCGGCCTGGACCGGCGGCACGCGGCAGGTGCTTGGCACGGTGAGCGCGGACACGCTGGGCAAGCAGGTGCTGGCGGATATGGCCAGCAACACGGGCAGCCCGGTGGCCACGGACCGGCAGGAGGACTACGAACCGGACTGGAACTATGTTGGCAGCGACAACGCCCCGAAACAGCGGGCCATTGCGCAGGGCACCTACGGCAGCTACGCCAAGGCGGCGCAGAAGGTGGGAAACGCCCTTGCCAAGGACCGGCAGACCGACCGCTTTGACGAGCTGAACCAGTGGATGGACGAAAGCTCCCGGCACCGGGAGGTGGTGGACCTGCTGCGGCAGAAGGAGTACACCACTCAGGAGGACAAGGGCGTTGCCCCAGAGCAGGCCGTGCAGGTGACCGGTACAAAGCAGCGGTACAGCCCCGGAGACCTTTTGAAGATGGGGTACACGGCCCAGGAGATCAACGAGGCCCGGGCATACATCCGGGAATATGATGCCTTGCCGGTGACTGACCGGGCGGTGCGCCGCACGGCGGACACCACGAAGGGCATTGCAGCCACGGTGGCGTCGGCGGTGCCCATGGCGGGCGAGATGACCACCCAGGGCGTGAAGGACATCCGGGCTACCCAGAAAAACGAGGCGGCACTGGACAAGGAACTGGAAGGCGATGCCCGTGGCAAGGAACTGAAAGACCGGATCACGGCGGTGGACATGGACTATAACCCCCAGTACACCGACGAGGATCTGCGCGGCATGGGCTACAGCCAGAGCGAGATCGACGAAATGCGCAGCCGCATTGCCGGGACAGTGCAGAAAACGGCGCTGGATAAAGACACGAGCCTTGGCTACCAGCTGTACCACTACGGCCAGCAGCGCACGGAAGCAGCCCAGGCGGGCATGAGCCCGGCGGCCAAAACAGCCATGGGCGTTGCCACCAGCGCGGCGGAGAACCTGGCTGTTGCGGGCGTGAGCCCCTACCTGGTGCTGCCGGTGCTGAGTGCTCAGGGCGCGGCCGAGAGCATGGGCCAGGACGCGGAGAAGGGCACCAGCGCCGGCCAGGCTGTGGGCGTGGGCCTTGCAAAGTTTGGCGCAGGCTGGGCCATCAACAGCGTGGGCGTGGCGGACATGGCCCGCAGCATGGGCGCGGACTATGCCCGGGACACGGTGGCCGGAAAGCTGGCCGATCTTGTGCGCAGCTCGAAGCTGGTGAGCGGGCTGGGCAACAGCCAGCTGGCCGCCAACACGATCTCCGGCGGCGTGGACAATGCGGTACAGGCCTTTGTGGAGACCTATGCGGACAAGATCATTGATGCCACGCTGGGCGGCGACCAGCAGGCCGCCGACGAGCTGCTGCAGAGCGACACCTTTTTGCAGGCGCTGCAGAGCGGCCTGACGGGTGGTGCCTCCGGTGCCCTGGGCGGTGCCGTGGGCACGGGGCTGGGCTCCATGAGCCGGACGCTGGATGCCCGGGCCGGGGTGGAAACGGCTGCCCCGGTGCAGGTGGACACCGAGAGCCGGGCGGCGGATGCTGCAGCGGCGCAGCGGGCACTGGAAGCGCGGGCCATGGAGCCGGGAGAAGCTGCACGGCAGCAGGCAGACCAGGCCGCCGCCATGCAGCAGACGGGCAACACTGACGCTGCGGAAACGACTGCCCGGAAGGATGCGGCCCCGGCGGTGCGCAGCGAGAACCCGGCGGTGCAGCAGCTGGCGGCCGCCATGGAGGCGGATGCCCTGACGGGCAAGACCATCAATCTGTTTACCCCGAACGCGGCCAACGAAGCAAACCGGGCGGCCTTTGCGGAGGAGTACGGCATGGAGCTGCCTGCCACGGCCAGCGAGACCCGGAAAGCCCTGCGCACGCTTGCCCAGCAGCAGACTGCCGGGCAGGCCGTGCAGCAGGCGGCGGAAGTTCCCGACACAAATGTCGGGAACAATGCGGCGCGGGCAGAGAACCCTGCCGCCGATCCGGGCCAGGGTGCCGTGGAAAAGGCCGGGGAAACCGTGGAAAGCGGGCAGGGCTACAGCGTGAGTATGAGCAACGACACCATGACGGTGCGCTTTGCGGACGGCACGGAAGCAGTGCGGACGGTAGACCCGGAAAACCCCAGGACCATGTTGTTTGACCCGGAACAGCTGCACCGGCAGGCACAGGCGGAAAGCCGGGCTGAAGTACAGCAGGAAGCACAGGAGACGACACAGCAGAGCCGGGAAGCACCGGACGGCCTGCGGCGGACGGTGGGGCTGCGCCAGCAGACCCTGACTGAGAAGCAGCGGGCCGTGCAGCGGACCCTGACGGACTGGAAGGTGAGCGAGGGCGCGGCGGAGACCATCAGCCGGATGGTGCCGGACAGCGTTGCCGACCTGGAACACTACACGGCGGCGGCCAGCAGCATGTACCGCATGGGCCAGATGGACGGGGTGAAAACCTTTGACAAGGCGCTGGAGCTGGCGGGCGGCATGAACAACCTTGCCCCGAACACGAACTATGTACTGCAGCAGCCCGGCGGAGAGCAGGCACTGCGGGCGGCCTTTTTGCAGGGGCAGGGCGAAGTGGAAGCCGGCGCGGTGGAGCGCGGGGCCCTGGGCGGTGCCCTGACCGACCAGAGCACCAAAGGCGAGGGCCGGGTGATCTGGAAGGGCAGCGACCGCGCGGCGGACGATGTGGCAGCCCAGGTGATCCGGCTGAACGCGGCGGGAACCGGCACGGACGCCATTTTGAAGAGCGTGCTGCTGGGCCCGGACGGAAGCCCCAGCGAGCGGGTGAAAGCCTATGTGGACACCGAGACGGGCCGCATCTTTTTTGGCGACCGGAACGGAGACGTGTTTGGCACGGTGCTGCACGAGGACTACCACTGGTACAACGCTCTGGACGCTGAGGGTGCCAAGGCGGTGCAGAACACGGCGCTGGAGTACCTGGCGAAGAGCGAGGGCTTTGAGAACGTGGACGAGCTGATCCGGGACAAGGTGAAGGACTATGCCGCCCAGGGCCTGACCTATGAGCAGGCTGCTGAGGAACTGGTGGCGGACAGCTGGCGCGGCATTTTTGACAGTGCCGAGAGCGTGACCCGGTGGGCCGAATTCCAGCGGGCGCAGGCGGAGAAGAACGCCGGCAAGGCAGGCACCATCCACAAGGTGATGACCGCCGTGAAGGAGATGCTGAACGGCATCATCAGCCGGGCAAAGGAAGCGCTGACCCTTGACCCGGAGAACCGGGCGGCCCTGAAAGCCCAGCGTTTGGCCGAGGCGGAAAAACGGGCCCTGCAGGACGCCTATTTTGCCCATGCGGAAAAGGCCATGGACAACCTGCGGGCGGCAAAAGAAAACGCCGCAGCCCTCAAGAGTGAGGGTGCGGCGCAGGGGGTGCGGTTCCAGCTGCACGAGGGAAAAGATTCTCTGGTGGAGCAGATGAACGGCCATCTGGACGAATTGGAAGAAATGAAACCGGTGGCGACAATCGAAGGAACAGAGGTGTCTTTCGGAAAAACGCGAAACGAAAACATTTCCAATGTTGAAGAATTCTTTGATTCTATAGGAAACAAAGTGATTCGTGAAAACTTCGGAACGGTGGAGTTGACAAAGAGCGGTGCACGTGCAACGGTGCAGCATGGGAACAGCAAAGCAAAACAGGTTGCGGTTGCTGCAGTCCCCGAAGTAATTCAAAAAGGAAAGCAAATCGGGTATGAGCAAAACTGGCAGGGACGAGGGTATGATACTTATGTCTTTGCAGCGCCCGTCGAAATTGACGGAACAAAGCTGTATGAAGGCGTGATTGTAAGAGAATACACCCGGCAGAATGGCATGAAGAATTTCTATGTTCATGAGGTATGCTGGACAGATGGAAGCTATGTGACGTTTGACACTGAGGGAAATATGACAAAAAAAGAAGATACTCCCACACAGCTCCCGAAAGCTGTGCGGAGCACCCTTGCGGATGCTCAGGAAGTATCTTCTGACACTACTATAGCACAAACCTCTGCCAAAAGCAAGGAAAACAATGCAGCTGTGCAGAAAAATGTGCGCTATCAGCTGGCGGAGCAGGATGAGCTGGCAAAGCTGCGCACCGAACAGCAGCAGCTGACCAAGCAGCGCAGTGCCCTGAAGGAAGAACGCAGCGCATGGCTGAACAGTGCCGAAGTGCAGCGGATCGAGGCAAAGAAAAAGGCGCTGGGCGTTTTTTCTGCAGAGGGCAAGGCCTACCGGGACAGCGCAGAATACCAGGACTACCTTGCAAAGCGCAAGGAGTACAACAGCCGACTGGCCGCGCTGGAAGAGCGGGACAGTGCCCTGACAGAGCAGATGAAAGCAGCCAATGAGCGTCTGCAGCAGCGGAAGGACGCCCAGGCCAAGGACGCACAGCGTGCCTACGATGCCAAGGCCAAAGAGTACGGCGGCAACGCAGAGTACCGGCGGGTGCTGGCAAAGGAACAGTTCGGCGTGACGGAAGAGTTCCGGCGGGCAGGGTACATTCTGCCGGACGGCCAGATGCTGGACTTTGCCCAGAATGACCGCAGCCGGGACACCGACCACCGGGAAATTCTGGAGGTATTCGGCCCGGCGGAAGTGAAGAACGGCACGGAAGCTCTGAATGAGTTTTTGCTGGACGGCAATGTGCGTGTGATGGCCGAGGCACCGGGCGTGGACATTTCGGCGGACACGGCCCCCACGGCGCAGCAGCTGGAACAGATCCGGAAAATGGCCGAGCAGCTGGGCGGCGAGCGCAGGCAGTTCACGCTGGACATCTCCACAGCAGACGGCAGGGTTGCCGTCAGCAAGGAATACAGCGGGCGTGTGGATGCGGACAAGGTGGTGCGGGAGATCCGGGAGTATTACAAGACCGGAGAGCTGGCGCAGGAAAGCAGCCTTGCAAAGTTCCGTTTCCAGCTGGCGGAGCAGGCCAGCCGGGAGGCAAAGAAGAACGACCAGCGGCAGGCGAGCCGGGATATTGCGAACACGGCGGCGGCCATGGACACCCTGAGCCAGTTCTTTGGGGTGACGCGGGGCGTGAAGGTGAGCCAGGACAGCCTGGACGGGCTGGCGGCGCGGTGGACGAAAGCCAACGCCAGCCGGGCCGACCGGGCAAAGCTGGCCAACGAGACCCGGGTGCTGGTGGACTACCTGAAAGCAGACGGCGCGGACATGACAAAGGCCCAGGCACTGGCCGAGACGCTGGCGGGCGAGGTGCTGGACGGGGCGACCTACCGCAACAGTGAGCTGTGGGACGAATACCCGGAGCTGCACCGGCTGGAGTACACCGTGAACAAGACCGGCAAGGCCAAGGCGGAGCTGGTGAAGCGGTACGGCAACTGGAGCGCGGCGGTGGCCGAGGCCCGCAGCCACGGTGTGGCCCTGCGGCAGGCCGACGGCGTGCGGGACGGCAACCCGGCGGAGCAGTACGAGAGCATTGTGAACGACACGCGGGCCGTGGGCGGCATCCAGGACGGTGCCCGGGCGCTGTGGAAAGCGGCGGCCCAGCAGGCCGGTGTGGAGGGTGTCATGAGCATGGAGAGCACCGAGTGGCTGGACGTGCTGATGAATCTGCATGACAGCATCAAGCCGGAGATGCGCAGCCGCTTTGCGGACGAGGCCGAGTACGAGGACGCCCGGGTGGAGCTGGCCGGGCGGATGATCGAGGACATTATGAACGTGCCCGAGATGACCGACGCCCAGGCTATTTTTGAGGGCATGCAGAAGCAGGCGCTACAGATGGCCAAGGCGGCGGCCGGAGACGAGGCAAGGGCCGCCGAGGTGGAGAAGGGCATGCAGGGTGTCCAGAAAGTGCAGCGGCAGGAGTTTGCCCGCCGACTGGCCGCCAACCAGCGCACCGAGGCCCGGAGCGCTGTGAAGATCGACGGAAAGACCTTTACCAACCTGGGCGACGTGAACGAGTACATCACCTACCAGCGGGAGGAGTTCCGCCGGCAGCTGAAGCAGCAGGAGCAGCGGCTGAAAGCCCAGCGGCAGGAAGACATGGACGCGGCAAAGCTGTGGTACAAGGAACGCATGGGCGAGCTGCGGGAAGAAAACGACTACCTGGCCGACCAGGTGAAGCAGGAACAGCGCCGGGCCGACCGGGCGGAGCGCTCGCTGATGATCCAGGACAACGAGATCATGGAGTGGGAGGCCGAAAACGAGCGCCGGCGGGAAGCCTGGCAGCAGAAACAGGCCCAGCGGAACGCCATTGCGCTGGAAGTGGCCCGCCAGCAGCGGGACGAGGACATTGCTATTGCGAAGAAAGTAGCCGAGAACCGGGTGCAGCGGGCCCGGGACGCCCGGAAGGCGGACGAGCTGAAACGGAGCATCCGGGCGAACGCGGCCCAGCTGAACCAGATGGTGCTGCGGCCCCAGAAGGGCAAGTATGTGCAGAAGGGGCTGATCGTGGAGGCGGCCGAGGTGGCCAAGCTGGCGAACCTGGTGACCCTGAACAGCAAGGCTGTGAACCAGCTGACGAGGCTGCAGGACAGCATTACGGCCAGCATGGGCAGCGAGGGAGCCCCCAACGCCATGACCGAGGACTGGAAGCAGAGCAAGGTGCCGGAACTGATCCAGACGCTGCGGGAGGACCTGACAGCTGCGAAGAACGCCCGGCTGGACAAGCTGCACGAGCAGCTGGCCCAGGCGGAAGCTCTGCCGGACAGTGAGAAGGCAAGGGCATTGCAGGACCGGCTGAAAGCGCGCATCCGGGACACGGAGAACCGTGTCAGCCTGCCCATGACAGTGGACCAGCTGCGGCTACTGAAAGCCATTACCAGCAGCACGCTGCATGTGATCCGCACCGAAAACAAGACGTTGAGCCTTGCAAAGGCTGAGGAAGTGAGCGCCATTGCGGACGCTGCTGCCTACGAGGTGAAAACCAGCAAGGGCAACCGCCCCGGCGGGCGGTTTGACGGGCTGCGGAACACGCTGACCAAGTACCAGCTGGACATGCTGGGCGGTGAGCGGGTGTTCCGCATGCTGGGCGGCTACGCAAAGAACGGCCAGATGGAGAAGCTGGCAAGGATGCTGAACGACGGCCAGCGCCGGCAGAGCGAGATCACCATCAAGGGCGAGAAACTCTTTGCGGACGTGACGGGCAAGACCCACCTGAAAGAGATGGACGCCTTTGCCGGGCCGGGGGCCGAGACGGTGGACATCGGCCTGACCGACACCAAGGGCAACAGCGTGCCGCTGAACCACGCCATGCTGTGCAGCCTGTACATGCATCTGCAGAATGCGGACAGCCGCCAGCACCTGCTGAACGGCGGCCTGACGGTGCCGAACATGAAACAGTACACAAAAGGAAACATTGAACGGGCCTACCAGGAGGGCCAGACCGTGCACCTGGGCGGCTTGCAGAATGCCGACGGCACCCCGATGGTGGACACGGTGCTGCAGACGGTGGAAAACGCCCTGACCGACTACGACCGGGCGTGGATCGCGGACATGCAGGAACTGTTCAACCAGTACACCACAAACCTGATCAACGAGACCAGCATGCAGCTGCTGGGCTATAACCGGGCGGGGGTGAAAAACTACTACCCCATTGCGGTGGACAAGAGCGCCCTGGCGACCCAGATCGAGGGGCTGAACCTTGACGCCACCATTGAGGGCCGGGGCTTTTTGAAGAACCGTGTCAAGAAAGCCGTGCAGCCCATTTTGCTGGAAGAGTGCAGCAATGTGGTGCAGCGCAGCATCCGGGACACGGCGGCTTATGCGGGCCTGGCACTGCCCATCCGGGACGTGCAGAAGGTGCTGAACAGCAACGTGGAAACAAAAGATGGCGTGTACAACCTGAAAAACGGCATCATCAAGGAGCAGTGGGGCCGCAGCGCGGTGGAGTACGTCAACGACCTGCTGACCGACCTGCAGACCACCCAGCGGCACCGGGACAACGGCGTGAGCCGGATGGCGGCCCGGCTGCGGGGCAACTACGCCGGGGCAATCCTGACCCTGAACCCGGGTGTGGCCATTGCGCAGGCAGCGTCCTTACCCACGGCGGCGGCCGTGCTGGGCAGCGACACCATGGCGGCGGTGGTGCCCTTTGTGAAGAATCTCTCGGCCAAGCAGCGGACGGTGCTGGAGGCGGAGATCTCGGAACACGGGGACGTGCTGCTGGAATGGCGCAAGCGCGGCAGCCGGCGGGGTGAGCTGGCCAGCATTGGCAAAGACCCCACCCTGGCGGAGAAAGCCATGGACAAGCTGCCGAAAGCCCTGACCGGGTGGATCAACGGCGTGGACGAGGTGACGGTGGCAGCGCTGTGGGAGGGCAGCAAGGCCTACGTGAAGAACCACCCCGGGGAATTTGCCGAGGGAGCTGCCAAAGAGGGCAGTGAGGACTACTGGCAGGCCGTGAACCGGATGTACCAGAAGGTGATCGAGCAGACCCAGCCCAACTATACCGTGATGCAGCGGGCGGGCATCCAGCGCAACCCGGACGAGTTTGTAAAGACCTTTACCATGTTTACCACCCAGCGGTTCCAGAACTACGGCATCCTGGCTGACGCCGTGATGGACTACAACGCCCAGAAAGCGCGGTTTGAAGAGGGCGAAACGGAAGAGACCAAGGCAGAGCTGCAGCGGGCCGGAAAACAGCTGCGGCGGGCGGCCGGAAGCCAGGTGGCGCAGACGGCGGTGTTTGCCCTGATGAAGATCGGCGCGGACTTTTTGCTGCACCGGTGGGACCGGGAGCAGGACGAAAACGGGGACGTGACCCTGAAAAGCCTGCTGAGCCGTTTTACCGGGCTGTTTACCGAGAGCGCGGCCGGAAACTTTTTGTACGGAGGCGAAGTATACGGCCTGGTGGACAACGCTTTGCACGGAAAAAACTACGACGTGCTGAGCGTGGCAAGCATTACAGTGGTGAACAACCTGGCTGGGGACGTGACAAAGTTTGTGAGCGAGCTGCGCAAGGACACGGCAGACATGGACGAAACGAAGCTGGCGACCCACCACGGCAAAGTGGAGAAGTACGCCCTGACCCTGATGGAGGACGGACTGGAAATTGCCGGCGTGCCCTTTGGCAACGGGCGGAAGATCATCGAAGCGTTCAAGGGCTATGTGAAGGATGCGGAGAACGTGGCCAGCGGCGGGAAATTTACCTTCAGCAGCCTGCCTGCCAGCGCAACCGGACAGTACGACCGGCTGTATGATGCCTATGCCAGCGGCGACGCGGGCGAGGCGCAGGCGGCCATGGAGAAGCTGCAGGAGATGGGCAAGGAGGAAGAGGCCTACAAGCAGCTGAAGACCCGCCTTGCAAAGTACGACGACCGGGTGCAGCAGGCGGCCCAGGCCCAGGTGAAAAGCAACGACAGCCAGCGCCAGCAGCTGACGCGGCAGGTGATCCGGGACCTGTACGAGGCGCTGGGCATCCGGGAAGGCGCAAAGGCTGACGCGGACAAGCGGGAGGCCGTGATCGACTGCGTGACCGGCGCCGTGAACAAGCGGGCCAACGAGGTGCTGAAGGGCGACAACGACAGCGTGACCGATGACCTGGTGGCGGCCGTGGACAGCGGCCGGGCACAGGATGTGCAGGAAGAGCTTGACCGGCTGCTGCGGGCCGGAAAGAGCGTGACGAACCTGAAGAGCAAGATCACGGAGGTGTGCAAGCCGGAGTATCTGGCCGGCAGCGACTATGACCGGCAGAAGCTGGAGGAGATGCTGCTGGCCCTGACCGATGGGGACGGGAACGCCCTGTACGAGCAGAAAACCTTTGTCACCTGGCTGAAGAACGCCGAAAAGGCGCAGACCACCACGGTAAATGACCCCTACGCAGACCTGAGATAAGCAAGAGCACCCCGGCGGCCGGAAATGGCTGCCGGGGTGCTCTTGCTTTGGCAGAAAGTCCGCAGGTTTTTTGTGCAGCGGAGTGCGGTAGACTGGAAGGGCGAAAGGAGGAGACGCGAATGCGTGTGAAGATCTTGAAGCGCAGTTTTGCCGGGGCGGAGTTTGCCCCGGACGTGCGGGTGCTGAAGGTGGGCGGCCAGAGCAGCGCCGGGGTGGAAAAGCTGGAATTTGAGCTGCCGGCAGAATGGCAGGGCCTGAGCGTGACGCTGCATGTGCAGTGGCTGGACGGCACCCTGCCCGCACCGGTGCTGCTGGACGACGAAGACAGCGTGGCGGTGGACAAGACCCTGACGGCCAGCCCCGGCGGCCAGTGGATGCTGCTGGCCCTGGGTGCGGACGGTTACCGGGCCCTGACAAGGCCCACCAAGTACGAGTGCTACAGCACTCTGAACACCGACGGAGACGTGGAAATCAGCCCCACCCAGTACGAGACCTTTGTGGCCCGGGTGCTGGAATACTCCAACACGGCACAGCAGGCCGCAGCCAGCGCAAAGGCCAACGCCGAGACGGCGGCCACCGCAGCAACCCGGGCGGTGAATGCCAAGGGCCAGGCAGAGACGGCGGCCCGGACGGCAACGGCAGGGGCTGAAAGCTCTGAAAATTCGGCGGCGAGGGCAGAGGCAGCAGCCCACCGGGCAGAGCTGGCGGCACCGGAGACCGGGAAGGTGGTGAGCGTCAACGGCAAGGGAGGCGCGGTGCACCTGACGGCTGAGGATGTGGGAGCCATGCCGGCCAGCGGTGCGGCGGTGGTGCAGAGCATCCGGCTGGAGGGCCGCACCCTGACCGTGACGATGGCCGACGGCAACGAAAAGAGCTTTACCACCCAGGACACCACCAGCCTGCCGGCCATGACCGGGGTGCTGGGTACAGAACACGGCGGCACCGGGAAGGAGACCCCGCTGACGGCGGAGGACGTGGGCGCGGTGGAAGCGGGGAGCGGCGTGTACCTCAAGGCGCTGACCGTGCAGGGCAACACAATGACCGTGACCAAGGGCGACGGCAGCACCGAGACCGTGATGCTGGCCCAGGAGTACGTGCTGCCTGCCGCCACAGCGGACGCCCTGGGCGGCGTCAAGGTGGGCGACTATCTGGACGTGGACGAGGACGGCACCCTCAGCGGCAAGACCCTCAATGACAAGATCGCTGCCGCCGTGGCGGTAAAGTCGGAGCCCCGGCTGGTGTGGAACACCTATGCGAAGTCTCCTGAAAGATTCAAAACTTGGGATGTTCAGATTCCAGGCAATGTTGATAAGATATGCATTACCAAAGGCAAGTTCAGCAGCTACGGTAATAGCACTGAAAAAAGCATTGCACGCGGTGGCACGACAATTTATAACTGTAACAGCGATTTTACAATCACATTCCAAACAAACGGCATCCTTCATGTTGCTTGTTTATCCAAAACAATGTTCCCTCTGGAACTCTGGATTGACGGCTACCACTACCCCACCCTGGCGGACCTGCTGACGCAGGTGACCGCCGTGGAGAGCAGTGTCACCGATCTTCAGGTGGCCCTGTGCGAGCTGTACGAAGAAAAGGAGGAAAATTGATGGCGAAAATTTATGCAGCCCTGATCCGCAAGGGTATCAAGACGCTGGACGAGGTGCCCGCCCGTCTGCGCAGCACCGTGGAAGCCCTGCTGGCCGCAAACGGCATCTCCGCAGTATCCGAGCAGGACGAAGAAACAGAAGAACCTGACGAAACAGAAAGGACGTGACAAAATGGCAATCAAACAGTATAGCCTTGCCAAGGACGGGGCCAGGCAGCTGTCCCCGGCCTTTAAGGTGCGAGAGTTCCGGTGCCGGGACGGCTCCGACACCATCATGGTGGACGAGGCCCTCACGGTGCTGCTGCAGGCCATCCGGGAGCACTTTGGCAAGGCGGTGGTCATCACCAGCGGCTACCGCACGGCCACCCACAACACCGCTGTGGGTGGTGCAAAATCCAGCCAGCACCTGCTGGGCCGGGCGGCTGACATCCAGGTGCGGGGCGTCAGCGTCGAGGACGTGGCCGCCTACGCCGAGAGTCTGATGCCCGCCTGGGGCGGCGTTGGCCGCTACCCCGTCAAGGCGGGCCGCGCCAAGGGCTGGGTGCATGTGGACACCCGGCCCAACAAGAGCCGGTGGGTGGGCTGATCGTCTCACGGCACACCGCTTTGAGACGATTAAAACGAAAATGAGACGAAAGGAGGAAACGACATGAAAGACACCTTTTGCATGGCCGTGGGGGCGCTGGGGGCCGCCATTGCCAGCCTGTACGGCGGCTGGGATGCGGCGCTGCAGACGCTGATCCTCTTTATGGCCGTGGACTACGTGACCGGCCTGATCGTGGCGGGCGTATTCCACGCCAGCCCCAAGAGCCGGACCGGCGCGCTGGAGAGCCGTGCGGGCTGGAAGGGACTGATCCGCAAGGGAGAGACCCTGCTGATCGTGCTGGTGGCCTGCCGGCTGGACGCCGTGATGGCAACCAGCTTTGTGCGGGACGCCGTGGTCATCGGCTTTATCTGCAACGAGACCATTTCCATCGTTGAGAATGCCGGATTGATGGGCCTGCCGATCCCGGCGGCGCTGACAAAGGCCGTGGACATTTTAAAGCAGCGCTCGGAAGAGCAGAAAGGAACCTGAACATGAACGCACACATCACGAAGAACAACAACATTTCCGCCGGCACCGTGGCACGCACCGCCGTGCTGGGCCTGGCCCTGGCAAACCAGATCCTCAGCGCCTGCGGCAAGCCGCTGCTGCCCATTGACAGCGCACAGCTGGAGCAGTGGGTGACGGCGGGCCTGACCTCGGCGGCGGCCATCTGGGCATGGTGGGAGAACAACTCCTTTACCAAAGAGGCGCTGGCGGCGGACAGCTATCTGGAGCAGCTGAAGAAGGGCGTGCACTAAGCTCAGCAGGTGCTTCCATTTTGTAAGCAACTATGCATAACTTAGCCGCTGCGGCGGCAGGGTGTACGCCTACATAGAGCAACAGCCCCGGGAACCATCTGGTTCCCGGGGCTGTTTTTGTTTGCAAGCGACCTATTCCGACACATTAGGGCGCAATTGACACATCCCGACATTTTTCGGCTAAAGTGGGCGTGGAAGGATGTGTAAAAAATGACTACGACCGAAACGACAGACTTTGCACTCCGGGTGGCTGACATCTTGCGCCCGCTGGGAATCACCCGTAATATGAGAGCTTATCGCATTCTGCGGGATGCGCTGGCCCGGATCTATGAGCAGGAGGACAGGCTGGAGGCTGTACAGAAGGAAGTATATGAGCCACTGTCAGAACAATATCACTGCTACTGGACAGCCATTCAGAGCACGATTCGTCGAGCCGCACAGATCGCATGGAACACAAGCCCGGAACATGTGCAACAGCTGGCAGGCTACCCACTGACCGGCACACCGTCCGCGGTGCAGTTTTTGGTGATGCTGTACAATGCGCTGGAGAGAGAGGCTTAAAGGGGAAGGGGACGTGTGAGGAAAAAATAAGAAGAAAAAATGGTAACAGAAAGGTTCGACTGGGGAAACATAAGGCGGACCAAACAAAAATAATCCGAACTTGTTTCCGATAGGAGATGGGTTCGGATTA
>OOBJ01000344.1_pt1 | contig 40817 bp, 34 predicted proteins | sample 1671331 | NCBI WGS metagenome assembly OOBJ01 (sample SAMN06348145, study PRJEB24527) | human gut metagenome | biome: human gut; feature: ankylosing spondylitis patient; material: feces | host: Homo sapiens | place: China | collected 2015-10 | reverse complement strand
ATTCACAGTCGGCCACTTCCCTCCCATGTCCGCTCCGTTCAGGCTAACGGCATCCAGCAGGTCAAGCTGATCGACGCGACGCCCATCGGCATCAACGTCCGCTCCACCGTCGCCACCTACGCCAACATTCACGACGAACTGCGCAAAATCTTTGCCAAAACCGAGGACGCCAAACGGCTCGGCTTTCGGGCGAACGATTTCTCCTACAACACCGGCAAGCTGCGCTGCCCGGTCTGCGACGGAACCGGCGTGATCAATCTGGACGTTCAGTTTTTGCCCGACGTGCAAATTCCCTGTCCAGAATGCCGCGGTTCCCGCTACAGTAAGGATGCCAACCAAATTCAATATCAAACCAAATCCGGCCGGCGCGCCTCCTTGCCCGAGCTGATGGCGATGGATGTGCACACCGCTTTGGACTTCTGCCAAGAGATGAAGCTGGTGCATCAGCGGCTGCAGGTGCTGCAGGACCTCGGGTTAGGGTACTTGACCCTGGGGGAGGAGACGCCCAGCCTTTCCGGCGGAGAAGCGCAGCGGCTGAAACTGGCCAGCGAGATGGGCAAGCCCCAGTCCGACTCTGTCTTTGTATTTGACGAGCCGACCATCGGCCTGCATCCGCTGGACGTCCAAACCCTGCTTGCGGTTTTCCAGACCCTCATCCAGAGCGGCGCCACCGTTATCGTCATCGAACACGATCTGGACGTGATCCGCAACGCCGATTACCTCATCGACATGGGGCCGGGCGGCGGCCACGAAGGCGGGTGGATTGTCGCTGCGGGAACATCGGAGCAGGTGAAAAACGCGCCTGAAAGCCTGACCGGTAAATTTATATAATCATCCACATAAAGAAGCCAGGCGGCAGTAAACAAATACTGCCGTCCGGCTTCTTCTCAAAACACGTGAAATAGATTTCGTGATTTGCTCAGCGATGATAAAAACCAATGTCAAAACCATATCCAATAGCTTTTTAGACAAAGCAAAACCCTCGGAAAATTGCATAACAAAGCCATTTTTCGAGGGTTGCTGTCTGGGGCTAGAGATGGGAATCGAACCCACGACCTGCTGATTACGAATCAGCTGCTCTACCGACTGAGCCACTCTAGCAACTTTAAAAAGCCTAAATTATTATACCGCATCTGCACCAAGAGGTCAAGAGCTAACTGTATTTTTTTCCAAAATATTTTCTCTCCTGCGGAAAAGGCGGGGCAACGTGAAGACCCACATTGCCCCGCCTTTTTTTACGTTACGGTTCCACCATGATTGTCTGGCGCTCTGTCGATACAAAAATCTCATCCGCCGGGTTGCTCAGGCAGGCGCTCTCCACAACATACTCTCCTGGAAGCACGCCGCTGATATAATAGACGATTCTCCTCTCCTTCCATTTCTGCTGTTCCTCTTCCGTCTCATCTCTCGGAGTATCCCTGTAAATCTGGGCCGTGATCTGCTGGTTCTCATTTTCGATCCAGACGCTCCTGTAGTCCTCCTCATTCTTCTGGTAGGTCATCAGGCGCATGCCGGACGGAATGCTGTCGCTGATCGTATAGTATCCCAGCGGAGCGTCTTCCTCAAAGTTGATGATCAGTTCAACTCTTGTCGCCTTGCCGACGCCATTGTTTCCCTCCACCGGTGTCACCACCTTGCGGATGCTGACCTGGTTCTCCCCGCTCTGTTCCAAAAGCTGGTCAGTGGTGTAGTTGACACAGGCGTAAACAGTTCCCGTCTCCTGTTTGAAGGAGATGTTCTGGAAATCGTCATAGCTAAAGCGGAGTGATTTCTGTCCCAAACTTCCCAACGAGACCTCCTGTTTCTCTCCATTGCAGGTGTAAGAAAAGCTGGCTTCACTTTCCTGAAGCCGCTGTCCACAGTGGACGGTGTAGGCTAAAATCTCCAGATGCGGCACCGTGCTGCGCCCCATCTGATCCATCTGATCCGCCCAAAGCAGATAAGAGAGCAGCTGATCTGCCTCATCCGATCCCAAGATGGAATGAAGCACCAGCGCCGCCGCGGTGGTATCGGCTGTATCGTCCAGATTGCTGCCCTGATAGGACAAGCGTCCGTCCGATTCTGAAAATGCCTCCTCCATCGAACGATAAATCTGCCAGGCCCCTTCAAAATCGCCAAGCTCCGCCAGACCCACCGCCATCCAGAGCTTTTGCCGGTCGGTCAAAGTTTCCTCATTAGCAGCCAAAAAGTTCTGCATCTCCACCAGCACCGGCTCATCCATCGCTGCCAGTCCGACGTAGCTCATCACAACCTGGTCAACCGTGTGGTTGCTCTGCGCCAGAGACTCGCGGAACAGTTGCTCAGTTCCATATTCGATGATGTCCGGGCAGGCCACCATTACCTTGGCTGCAATCTGCGCGTCTGGCTGTGCGTTTGGCAGTATGCGGGTTCCTTCCACCAACTCTAGCCGCTGATCGTATGGAACCTCCCATCGCTGCTCCGGACCGAACAGCTGCGAATAGGCCACCTGCGCCTTATAGCTTGCCGCGATGATCTCGGTTCGCTTGCCGTCCTGACTGGACAGCCACTGCAGGGCGTCGATATAAGGCTTGCGCTCTGCATCGAAAAAGAGCACATCAACCGGATAGCGCAGACTTTGCAGGCCAGAGAGTTCTTCCAGGCTGAACTGCTGAGTCACCTTTGCCTGCAATCCATTTTTCTGCACCTCCAGCGGCAGCAGAACGCGATCCTGGTATTCCCCGCTCTCCATCTCAAACAGGACCTGGTACTGTCCCGCCGGCTGCTTTCCAAAATTGGCCACCATTCGCTCATTTGATGGAGACTGAAGCTCCTGCTGTGCCAGCTGGTTGCCTTCCAGATCCAGCAGTGATACCTTTGCCTTGACCTGTTGAGCCTCCTCTACCTGACTGCCGCCAACATCCATCGAGACGGTGATCTGGTCCCCCTCGATATAGCGGTCAGTCACCAGCGGCCGCAGATAAAGCGGGAGGGTTGCGACACTGTGGCCGATATTGTCGCCGGCTTTTTTTCCGCACAGCGCTGCCGCCGTAATGCGCCAGTCGGTGACATTGTCCGGTAGCTGGAAGCTAACCGACGCTTTACCCTGCTGGTCGCACACAATCTGCTGAAAGACAGCCGTGTCCAAAAACTCGGAGCGCATCGGGCCCATCTCGTCCCCCGCTCCGCCGCCTTTTCCGCCGCCATCAATCTCCGAAAGGTCATATTCGACATAGGAGGCCTTGGCGGTGATGTACGGACTGTAGACATTGCGGTAAAGCTGGCCGATCAGGTCGACCTGCTGATCCTGTATTGCAAAGACCGACTCATCCACCACGCCGACACACAGCCGCGCATTGGCTGCAGGATTGCCCTCCTGGTCGGTGACGGCCAATTGAACCTGCACCGTATCTCCCGGCCGGTACTGCTCCTGATCGGTTTCCACCTCGATGTTCAGCCTGCGCTCCTCATAGTCGTACCACAACGGATACTCCTCCATCCGGTACAGGTGCCGGCCGTCAAAATAGGCTCCCACCAGCACAAAGTTTGGCAGATAGTCCTCCTGCATCACCAGAGGATAGCTGTCCTCGGTAAAGATGCCGGTGGTCAGAACCTCATTCTGCACCACCGAATAGAGCACTCTGCCGGTATTCTCCTGCTGGATATCGTTGCGGTAGATACCCAGCGGAATCTCCTGTCCCATCGAGACAGAATCGGGCGGCCAATCATCGTTGTCGGTGCGCGGGATGAAGTTGTAGACGGTATTCCACCACTCTCTGCTAATCTGTCCCGCACTGCCGCTCACCACAATCTGCTGCCCATAGCCGCCATCCAGACGAATACTATAGGTGACAGTGACGCCGTCCTCTTCTGGTGGGAAATAATCTTCCAACACCAGCGTCCCATCCACCGTCAGCTTGCGGAAATCAAGCTGCTCGGTCTTGCGCTCGTACCGAGTGTTGTAAACTGTCTCCTTGTTGATTGGATCGTAGTAGGTGCCAATCACTTCGTCTTCATACCAGCTGCGTTCCAGTTGCAGCGTCATCTCAACTGCTTCTGGGGCAACACAGCGATCAAACAATTCCTCCCCGTCTGGTACTTCCTCAAACAGGCGCTGCGGGTCCAGTGTTCCCGCGTGGATCACCAGATCCTGCCCCTGCGGCTCAGTGCTTACGCCGTACCGGGAGGTGACAAGGTCGACATCACACCTCGCCTGCACCTCCACATTCTGTTCATCGGCGCTGCTCACCACCAAGTCGGCGCTGCTGCCCCGCCAGCTGAGTGCGTACTCCCGCGGAATGACGGTAGCAGTCACCTTTCCCTTTCCCTCGTCGTCCAGGGTGATATATTCATCCGGGATGTCCAAATAATAGCTCTCCGCGCGCACCCTTCCTCCGCGGACCGGCGTGCCGTCAAAATACTGCGCGCTGACAAGGAAGGTCAGCTGCTCATCCAACGCATAATATTCCTTCTCTGGCTCCACCGAAAGGATGTAGGCAGGTTTAACATAGTTGCCAATCTGCAGATACTCAGACTGGTAGATTCCTCCTTCCGCATCCTCAATCCACAGCGTATACGCGCCCTTCTCCATGCTGTAAAACGGCAGTTCCCCAGTAAAGAAACCTTCGCTGTCCACTGCAACCTCCTGGCGGTACAGGCCCTCCAGGTTGGCTGTCACCGTTTTCGGCATCGGATCACTCTCGTGGCGCGGATAGACATTTCCCCAAAAATGGATGGTATCGCTGGCCCGATAGACGGTGCGGTCGGTGTAAAGCACGCCGTAGTAACGTTCGTCCACTGGGATCTCAACCTCTTCCCGCAGCTCCACCTCCTGAAAATGAATTTTCTTTCCATCCTCCAGCACCGTCAGATAGGACTGGCCCATCTCGCCGGTCTCCAAAGTCACCAGGCCCTGCTGGTCAGTCTGTCCCTGCACCGTCTTGCCGGTACGGATATCGCGCAGCTCCACCGTCTTTTGCGCCAGCGGCTGACCGGTTTCGGCGTCGTTGAGCCAAATCAGGACGCTGCCGTTCACCGCCTGTGTATAGACCGAGACGTTTCCGATCTGCACAAACTTCTGCACCCAGTCCTGTGGCCGGTCTGCATTTTCGAGATCCACCAGGTACCAGCCCTGCGGTAAATTGTTGGGCAACAAGACATACATCTTCCAACTGAAATTCTGGTTGATGTAAGGGGTAAGCTGGGAGGAAAAGACCTGCTGCGCCTTCAGCTGCCCCAAGTCCAGGCGGCAGGTGTCCGCCTCGTACCATCCGGTTTCGCCCATTTGTTCCTGATGCTGCTGGACAGCTGCAATATAATCCTCGATTGAATCAAAGCGATAAATCGTTGCGTCCAGAGTTTGTACATCCTTTATTTCGCTCCTGATCACCGCCACCAACGGATCGTTCGGCAAAAAGGTTTCCAGCTTATCCTGATAGAGATAGAGAGCATTCTCGTTATCTTTCCTGTCTCCTACGCGGAAGGAAAAGCGGTAATCCTCCCGCAGCTGTTCATCCCCCAGAGACTGGACCCCTTGGGAGATTGTGACGGTATAAATCTGCCCATCCTGCATCTCCTCGGTAGGGTAAAAGACGAGGGTTTCACCGCTGTATTCAAATTTTCCCTGCACCGCCGGCTCGATCTGAAAATGCTCCTCTGCTCCCTCCTGGATACGGCGGTTGAAGGTTATCTCGATGCCGGAATTGGGCTCGACATATTTTGCCCCCTCCTCGGGATAGGTTGAGGAAACTTCCATCTGCGCCTGCGTCTGAAAAGCGAACGACTGCTGAACCTGTCCCAGCCGATCCTTCACCTGAAAGGCATAGACCTTTCCGCTCTTCAGTTCCTCCTCTGGCGTCAGCTTCCAGACACTGTCCTCCTGCTGCTGCAGCTGATACTCCACCGCCGGCTCAATCTGCAGGCAGGACCGCACCTGGTCCTCATCCAGTTTGCCGTCCAGTGTCAGCAAAAACACGCTGTCCACCCCGACACTCTTCCCCGATTCCTGCTGGGTCTCAGGCGTAACCTGCCAGGAAACTGCCTGCGTATTGGCGAGCCTCACTTCAGCGCACCCGGAAAGGATACCCAAAACCAATAAAACGGTCGCCAGCAAGATTAAATATCTTTTCACAAAATCCCCTCCCTGCTCCATTTTGCCTCAAAAGTCGTTTTTTAAAAGAAACCAATCCCTCAAAATAGAATGAAAAAGGCGAATAAGCAAAAAGGAGCAAAGCCTCAGCTTCACTCCTTCTGTCGCCTCCCTTTGTTCTATCGATTTATCCTCTCTAGAATCTTCGGTATTTAAATTTTCCGATATCAAACAGGTTTCTCCCCTCGCTGTCGGCTGCCACCGTCACAGGGAAATCCTTGAACAAATAACGCCGGATTGCCTGGTCGCCCAACTCCTCAAAGGCAACCGTCTCCCACTGCTCGATGCAGCCGGAAAGCAGCGCACCCGTTCCGCCAACAGCGGTCAAATAGACGCCGCCGTGGGTGCAGATTGTCTCATAAGCCTCGCGGGTACGCTCGCCTTTTCCGATGGTAGCGATGACACCTAAATTCATCAGCTCCGGCAGGTAAAAATCCACACTGCTGGCCGTAGCGGGGCCCACAGAACCGATGATCCCACCCTTTTGTGCTGGAGAAGGATTGGTGTACAGGATGACCTCCCCCTTAAAATCAACCGGCAGCGGCTTTTCGTCGGCCAACAGGTCATGAATTTTCTTGTGCGCCTGATCGGTGAAACCGTACACCCAACCAGACAACAGCAGGTGCTGCTCCACCGAAAGCTCCTTGACCTGCTGATGGAATTCTTCTATGTTCATCTTCATTACATTGTCAATCATTCGTTCACGCCCTTTTTCCCGCGCGCCGCATATTGCTTGGCGACGCGCAGCCAAAATTTTCTGTCTTTGAGCTGTTCCTTGAAGCGGGAAAGCTGCTTTTTTTCCTCCTCACTCCAAAAGTCAGCGGGACCTGCAGCTTCTACCTTGTCATGTCCAGCCCACTGCGCTGCTCCGGTGGCTGGACCAGCGGTTTTCCCGGCAGGTCCTGCTCCTCTTCCTGCTGTGTCAGCCGTTCCCGGATATTGGTCACCAGCTCACGCGCATGGACGATGTCCTCATCCAGCTGCGCAAAGCGGTTGTTGAGCTGGTTGATCGACTCATCCATGCGGCCCCGCAGCGTCAAAAACTCCTGCTGCATATCGTCCATCTTTTGCAGCACCCTGTCGATGAAGCGCTGCGCGTCGTCGGTGATTGCCTGCGCCTGCGTGTTGGCCCGATCCACAATCTCCTTGGCCTGGCCACCCGCCTCGTCGACGATGCTCTGCGCTGTCTGCTGCGCCTGCAGGATGGCTGAACCGATGGAAGCGGCCGCCTCGTCGTACAGCTTGCTCTTCTCCTCTACCTGGCGCACCTGCTCCTGGAGCTGGCGGTTCTTTTCCTGAGCCGCCTGATATTCCCTGGTTCTGCTCTCTCCCTGGCGGCGCTGGCGGTCGATCTCCTCCTGCAGCAGCCCAATCATCTCGCTGAGCTTTTTATTTTTGCCCTTTTCCGCATCGATTGTTTCGGAAGCGTCCTGCATCCGCTTTTCAAACTCCGCTATCTGCTCCTCCAGTTCCTGACGGGAACGGGTGATCTGTTCAATCTGTTCCTGCAGTTTGGCTTCCGACTCGGCAGCGGCTCGGCTCATGTCGTCTATATATTTTAAAACCGACTCCTTTTCGTATCCTCCAAAAAGGCTCGTTTTAAACTCTGCTTTCTGTTCCATCACTTTCACTCCCTGCGCTCTTTTCCCTTATTATATCATCTATTGTAGGAAAATGGAAGGGGCAAACGGAACTTTCCACAAAAATCGCCAGCCCGTACCGCCCAGATTACAGCTGTTTGTTGAGAAAATGGACAGTCGCCTCCTCTGCCCAAACCGCCGGACACCAGAGGTCCGGCTCGTAGCCATAGCCTTCGGCAAAGTTCCCCTCCGGGAAGATGGTGACCATCTTCATTCTTCTTCCTCCCTATCGATTGAGCTGCTCCACCAGCTTGATTGCCAAGTCTTCCGCCTCTCCTGCCGGGACCCAAATGTCGGGATAAAGCCCCCGCAGCTCCTCGAAAAATCCTTCCCCCGGAAAAACGTGAACCAGATTCGCCCCCAACACCATCGGGGCGTTGCTGTTGGGCAGATAGGAGCTGCCCGCCGCAGTCAGGATGCAGCCATTTGTGTTTTCGCCGACAATCAAAACATTCTCCACATTATGGATTGCATCCACAAACTGCTCCGCAGCGGAGGCGGTATATTTCCCGGTCAAGACAATGAGCAGCTTTTCATTTTCTGCAAATTGATCCTGCTCATCCTGATAGTTCCCTGTCCAGGCATCGACCTCTACCGAATTGGTGGGAACTGCCTGCCCAACATAATCCATCATCACGCTCTGCGCGTCCTGCCAGAACCCGCCTCCGTTGGTACGCAGGTCGATGATCTGTACCGGCGCATCCGCATGATCCTCTAAAAATTCCCGCCGTTCTCTGCTTCCCTGCGAATCGAAAAACTGCAGCCGCAGAACGGGAATCCCTTCCACCTCCTCGGTCACTGTCCGCTCCGGCAGTGCTTCATCGTACATCTCAAACGATTCTGCGGTAAGGGTCTGCGTTTCCCCTCCCTGATAGCGAACCACCAGCGGCTCATTGTTCTGATAGGTGCCTTGCAGAGAAGGGTCCTCCACCTCCTTTAAGACAACCGGGTAATAGACCAGTTCGCCCTCTGGGGAGATGGAACGACGGAACAACTGATCGAGATCTTCGTAGCCCTCCACCGACTCCACCTGTTTGCCGTCCTCGCTCTGATAGCCCTCCTCGGTTTTCATAAAGGCCACCTCTCGGTAGAAAAACGGACAGATTCGCGGTGCGGCAGATTGCTGCGCGATGGAAAAGTGTCCGTCCTTCACAAAGGAGAGATTTTGCACCAGGCTCTGCACCAAAAATTCGCAGGTCAGCGTTTCAGCAGATTCGCACTGCTGCAGGACCGACTGCTTTGCCTGGGAAAAGGCTTCGTCTCCACCAAAGCAATCGTACAGTCCATAGGTGTCGTGGAAAACATGAAAGACAAAATCGATATCCTCTTTCGCCTGCTCGAAGGTCAAAAGCTTCTCAGGCTGATACTCAGCCTTCGCTTCTGGGAAAAGGGTTAGCCTTTCAAACTCTATACTCTCGGTCGGCTCACGCAGGTAGGGTGACAGGTCCCCCTCAAAACGCTCCACTGTCTGGTGCTCCGCGTTGACCTCGGCCATCAATTCCTCCATCGTCGGCTGTGGGTTACCCGAGCAACCGGAGAGTGTCAGCATGGCTGCGACCAGCAAGATGGAAATTATCTTTTTCATCATCTTTTATCCCCCTATTCGTCAATCCTTGTCCAGTATAGCACTTTTTGTTTAGAAAAGGAAGAGGTAAGATTCTCTTTTTTGTGTTATATGATGAAATCCTCTTTCCTGATAACCTTTTTCCCCCTTTCTCAATATCTGTATAACGCAAAAAGAGGACCTCCTTCTTTGGAGAAGGAAGTCCTCTTGGAAACTTTTGTACTGCGCTACATCTGTGCGCTTTCTTCGGCTGTATCGGTAGTCTCCGGCTGCTCGGAATCATCGGTCGATTCCTGTGGCAGGGTCTGCTCCGCAGGTTCGATGGTCTGAGGCTGCGTTTGATCAGTTGCAGGAGAGGTTGTCTGCGAAGAGTCCTCCTGAATCTGCGGGACACCCGGAACAACGCCGTCCGGCGGGTCCTTGATGCCCACCAACTGATAGTTGTCGTCCACCCGTTCCAGCTCATAGATCATGTATTTACTTGGAGACGGCTCGGTGGTGTCGCCGCTCAAGCTCTGAATCCACTGGTTGGTCGGCGCAACATAACCCACCAACAGCTCAAAGGTATCTCCGTTGCGGGTGATTTCTTCGACCTGCGGGGTATACAGCGCAGTGACGTCGACCGGAACATAGTAGGTCTTGGTGGATTCATCATAAGAGTACATCGAAAGATAATCCTTGAATCCCTGATGCTGCAGGGTGACGCTGGAGCCGAACAGCTTTGCACAGGCTACATCCACATCACTCTGCGGAACCGAGACCATATTGCCGTCGCCGACCAGATATTTTTCACTGTTATCGAGGATTGCCGACCAGATGGAGGCGCGCAGCAGAGGCAGATTTCCCATCTCGTTCGGGTCCTCAAACGGAACCGGGTCGAACATGAGTACCGGCAGAATAATCCGCTCAAACTCTTCCTTTTGCTTGGAGTTGTCGATCAGATTTTCGGTCGCGCGCACGCCAAAAACAATCACCGTAATGAGCCCTATCACTGCCAGCAGGACAAATACGCCTCCAATCGGCATCGCGGCAGAATATTTTCTCCTGCGTGCCTTTTTGGACATTGTATCCCGACTGGACTGTTTTTTCTGTTCCGGGGAGACCTCAGGAACCGCTTTTTCCTGCTGCTTGTTTTCGTTTTCCTCTGCAGCCGACTGCGTCTCTTTTTGGTTTTCCTTTTCAGCTTCCGGAAGCGGCTCGTTAGAAATTTCCGCAGCTGCTGGCTGCGTCTGTTCCAACTTCTGCCATCCGGTACTTTCCGTATTTGTTTTTTTCACTGACATTACTCAGCCCCATTTCATTCGTTTTCTGCTGGTATTGCTTTGGGCAACAGCTCAACCCGAAGTTTGGTGATGCGTTGATCCTCCATCGCAATGACGGTGACGCGCATGCGGTTCTCATAAACCACGCTTTCGCCAACCTTCGGAATGTGCTCAAGCTGTTCCAAAACCCAGCCGCTGACAGTGTTGTAATCGCTTTCGAAGGATCGGTTGTCCTCGTCCAGCTCCTCCATCAAATCATAAATGTTATAATCGCCGCTGACTTCATAGGTATTGTCGTCTTTTTTCACCAGCTCTTCCTCAAAGTCATCGTACTCATCCCAAATCTCGCCGACCAGTTCCTCCACCAGGTCCTCGATGGTGACAAGGCCCATTGTTCCACCGTAGTCGTCGGTGACAATGGCAAGCGTCATCTTCTCCTTGCGCAGTTTTTCTAACAATGCAGAAAGCTTCATCGTTTTATGGACAAACACGCACTGGGTCAGCAGATCCCGGATATTGTGCTGCTGATGAACAATTTCATCCTCCAGAATATCCCGGACATGGACCAGACCGATAATATTGTCGATCGAGTCTTCGTAAACCGGGATGCGGGAAACCCTGCTTTCCTTGGCAAGGGAAAGGATCTCCTCCCAGCTGTCCTCGACATCGAGCGTAATCATATCGACACGGGGAGTAACAATCTCCTGCACCTCAATTTCATCAAACTCCAGAGCAGACTGGACAAGATCACTTTCTCTTTCTTCCAGCACCCCTTCTTCCTCGATGGATTCCACAATATATTTCAGTTCTTCTTCTGTAACAGATGGTTTTCCATCCTCTGAGCTGCCGGTTATCTTGATAACAAATTTGGAAATATTGCCGAGGATAAAGGACAGCGGCTTAAAAATAACCATCAGGACACTGATCGGTCCCGACACAAACATCGCAAGGGAATCCGCATTTGCCTTGCCATAGTTTTTTGGAACGACCTCGCCAAAAATCAGAACGATGATGGTCATCACAACGGTGGATACTGCCGCACCTTTATCTGCGCCCAGCCACATGGTGAATAAAACGGTTGCAACGGAAGCGGAACCGGTGTTGACGATGTTGTTTCCAATCAATACGGTGGAAATCATCTGCTCATAATCCTCAGCCACACGCAGTGTGCGCGCCGCGCGCTTATCCCCATTTTCTGCCATGTTTTTCAAACGGATTTTGTTGACACTGGTCAACGCCGTTTCCGACCCGGAAAAGAAGGCCGAACACATGATAAAAATCACAACCAATATGTATGAGAACCCGCTACTGCCCAAAATTCATCAGCTCTACTTTCTTTCAAAAAATTTTCTGGAAAAATGCGGATTGATTCTTTTTTCCAGTCCGTCTTTTATTTTATCAGAAAATGCTGCGTTTCACAAGTTTTTTTGTGATTATTTACAGTGATTTCACAGCCTCTTTTTCCTTTGTGGGAAAAAAGGCCGGTTTGACACAATTTTTTTGACAATCATAATTACCGGTTAAGCCGCCGATAAATATGACGCAGGTCGTCCAGAACTTCCTGGTGCGAAAAATCCGGATGATGCACCATATTGATCTGTCGGATCATGTTGGAATTTTCAATTGGAACCACTGCCAGCTTGCCCTGCTGTTCCTCCTCTCGGCAGATACTGTGCGCGATGATGGAAATACCCATATTCAGTGAAACCAGCTCCTTTATCATTGTCACATTATCCATCTCAATGATGACATTCAAATCCTTGACGCTGCTGCCAAGGTTAGCAAGGTAGCTGTCAAGCAGCAGGCGGGTCCCTGTTTTTGGGGAGCGCAGAATCATTTTTTCCCTTTTCAGCTCCGAAAAGCCTACACTGGTCCGCTTGGCAAGCGGATGCAGAGGGGAAACAATCAGGCAGAGATAATCGGTGTCCAGCAAAACTGTCTTTACATCCGACACCGGTAATTTTCCTTCCACAATCCCGATATCCAATTCGTAAGATTTTATCATTGTATAAATATTATTGATCGTATCCGTACAAATATTGATGCGGACGTGTGGATGCTCCTCACAGTAAAGGCCAATCACCTGCGGCATCGTATTCTCCCCCACAGTCTGGGTCATCCCGATGTTCAGATGGGTAACTTGGCGCTGAATGTCCTCAATCGCCTGCCTCGCCATGTTGGAAATACCTGCTGCGCGGCGGGCGTATTTGATCAGCACTGCCCCCTCGTCGGTCACATGAAGCGCCTTTTTATCGCGAAAAAAGATCTTGATCCCATACTCCTCCTCCAATTGGTGTATGTGGTGGCTGACAGCCGGCTGGGTCAGACAAAGCTGTTCGGCCGCCCTGGTATAACTGCCGCTGCCCGCAACCGCCAGCAGTGTCCGAATTTTTGCATCAATCACCGCCGTTCCCTCCCTTATTATAAAATTAATTGATGAGCGGTTAAGAAAATATTATTTGATTTTATCACACTTTATCTATATAATCAAGTCAGATGAAATTTTTTAACAATTTAATCTTATTTTATATTATTTTTATAAAATGAAAGAAGGTATTTTGCCAATGTTGTCCTTATTCACCCTACCTGACTCCACTCCCGGTGTAATTCTAAACCTCTCCATCATTCTTGCCGCAGGGTTTCTGGCAACCCGCGCGACCAAGAAAATCCATCTGCCCAACGTCACCGGCTACATCCTTGCTGGAGTCTTGATTGGTCCCTATCTGCTAGACCTGATTCCCTCCTCTATCATCGAGGACATGGACTTTATCACCGATATTGCCCTGGCCCTCATCGCCTTCGGTACAGGAAAATATTTTCGTTTCTCGCAGCTGAGGCGGAATGGAAAAGGTGTCTTTGTCATCACCCTCTGGGAATCGCTTGCAGCTGCAGTGCTGGTCACTTTGGTGATGTCGCTGCTTTTCCATCTGCCGCTCTCCTTCTCGCTGCTGCTGGGTGCAATCAGCAGCGCCACCGCACCTGCCTCCACCCTGATGACCATTCGCCAATACCACGCCGAGGGTGAATTCATCCAGGTCCTGCTGCAGGTGGTCGCCTTGGACGATGCCGTTGCGCTGATCGCCTTCAGCATATGCGCCGCCATTGTTCAGGCGATGGACGGTGATGGGATCACACCCAGCATCGTTCTGCTGCCGGTTCTCCTGCAGCTTGTTTCGTTGGTGCTCGGCGCCTTGGGAGGGTACCTGCTTTCCCGCTGGATCAACGCCGGCCGCTCCGACGAGCACAGCCTGGTACTTGCTTTGGCTGTCATCCTCTCCATCACCGGATTTTGCGCCTTTCAGGACATCTCTCCCCTGCTGGCGTGCATGGTGCTGGGAGCCGTTTATATCAACTGCGGTGGAAACGAACGGCTTTTCCATCTCATTGATCGCTTCTCTCCTCCCATCCTCCTCCTTTTCTTCGTCCTCTCCGGCATGCGCCTGGATGTACCTGCTTTAAAAGTTGCTGGCCTTATCGGTATTGTCTACTTTTTTTTCCGCATCATCGGTAAATATCTGGGTGCTGTTGCTGGATGCGTGCTTTCCCATTCATCCAAACCACTTACCCAATATCTCGGCTTGGCGCTCATTCCACAAGCTGGTGTTTCGATTGGTCTGGCGGCTTTGGGCCAGCGCCTCCTGCCAGGGCAATGGGGAACCACCCTGTCGGTCATCATTCTCTCCTCCGGCATCCTGTATGAAATAGCCGCCCCTGCCTGTGCAAAACTGGCGTTGGTTTTGTCTGGCTGTATTCCTTCATCAAAACAGGATATTATTGAAAACGGTGAGCAGTCCCCGGCAGTTTCATCAGCTGACCTTCGCCGGTAAATTTTTCTCTTTTTCTCTCCTTTTTCAACAAAATATTTGCCGCAGGGCTTGACCCTGGTGTAGGGCTATAGTTTATAATTTGAAATTGTCATGTGATTTTTTAAGAATATGGAGGAGAGAAACAGTTTATGAAAAAAGAGCTGAACAGAGATTTTTACCGCTACGTCCTGCCTTCCATGATTTCGATGCTGCTCAGCGGCTTTTACTCGATGGTCGACGGCATCTTTGTCGGCAACGCGGTGGGAAGCCAGGCGCTGGCTACAATCAATCTGGTCTACCCCGTCCAGGCTTGTATGAACGCGACCGCCTTTGGCCTCGGTGTCGGCGGCGCGGTGCTGATGAGCAAATACCGCGGGAGCGAGGATTATGAGGAGGCCGACCGCGCAGCAGGAACGGCCATCACCACCCTTGTTGTCGCTGGTTTTGCCCTGATGGGACTTTTCTGGCTAAGCCGCGACTGGTGCATCTCCATGCTGGGCAGCAGCGGACCCATTGCGGACTATGCCCACGAGTACATCTCGATCATCATTTTCTGCGGTATCTTCCCTGTCCTGGGCAACGGCATCACCCCCTTGATCCGCAACCAGGGCAAGACGGTAGAAGCCACTTTGTTTATGAGCAGCGGCTTAATTACCAACATCATCCTCGACTACCTCTTTGTTTTCCGCATGGGAATGGGCCTGGCAGGAGCGGCCATCGCCACCGTCATCGCACAGGCTGTTGTCGCCGCCTTCAACCTTTCCTACCTGTTCCGCAACAACCGGAACATTTTCTCGCTGGACAGCCTGAAGCTTTCCTGGCAGCGCCTGAAAACAATCATCCGCATCGGCGTCTCCCCCTTTGGTCAGACGCTGATTCCTTCGGTCATCATCATCTTCACCAACTGGCAATGCATCCGCTACGGCGGAGACGACGCTTTGTCCGTCTTTTCGCTGCTCTCCTATGTCCTGGCTTCGGTACAGCTTTTGCTGCAGGGCGTCGGCGACGGCGTTCAGCCGCTGCTGAGCTTCTACTACGGTGCGGGCCAGACCCAGCACATTCGCTTCCTGTTTAAAAAGGCCATCAGCGCCTCGATCATTATTTCGCTCTTGACCGCTGTGGGCGTCTCGTTGCTGCGCGCGCAGATCACAACCCTGTTCGGCCTGACCGGCAGTCTGGCACAGCAGGCGCAGCCCGCTTTGATCATCACTGCCTGCTCCTTCCTGATGGTCGGCATCACCCGCTGCATCAGCGCCTATTTTTACGCGGTCGAAAAGACCAACGTCTCCACCCTGCTGGTCTATATCGAGCCGTGCCTGTTCTTTCCCATTGCCCTTTGGACACTGCCCCTGTTCTGGGGACTGAATGGCGTCTGGGCGGCCTACCCCGCCGCACAGCTGGCGCTGGCTGTTCTGTGTATCGCGCTGTATATCCGGGTGGAACACCGCAGTCACACAGCTCAACTCAAAACCTGCTAGAAAAAAATCCTCCGATTGTTCGGAGGATTTTTTATATCAAGAATTAGCTTTTTACTCGGCCAACAGTGCGCCTTCCAGGTCGCTGAGCATGTAATCCAGCGCGGTGATGCCGCTCTCAGCGGTGTACCAAACAGCCGGATGCTCCAGATATACAATGTTGCCATTCTGGTAAGCGGAGGTTTGCATGGTCAGCTCGTTCTCCATAATCTCCTGGGCCAGCTGGGCACCGTCGGTGCCGATGGCTGCGTCGCGGTCAAGCACAAAGATATATTCCGGGTTCCATTCCAGCAGCAACTCGAAGGAACTTTCGTTGCCGTGAGTGGAGGTGCTGCCGGTGTCGCCCAGATTTTCGAAGCCAATCTCCCTTCCAATGATCGAGCAGCGACCGTCGTTGCCCAGAACGTTAAAGCTGCCGCTGGTGCACATTCCAATCACCGCGTTTTTCCCCTGGGCAAAATCGGCCAGTGCCTGGATTCTCTCATCAAAGCCGGCCATCTTCTGCTCGACCTGCTCCTCAACGCCAAAGATGGAAGCGATGGTCTGTGCGTTTTTCCGGACGCTCTCAACAACGCCCAGCTCGGAGTCGGTGGAGAGGTAGACTACCGGCGCAATCTCGCTGAGCGCATCGTAGGAGGCGCTCAGGCGGCCGCCGATGAAGATGATGTCCGGCTCACAGGCCATCACCGCCTCCAGATCGGCCTCCTTGATGGTACCGAGGTTTTCAACCGTTTCGTCGGTCACATACTGCTGCAGATAGTCCAGCGAGGTGCTTGCCGAACCGACCACCCGGTCCCCAAGGCCAAAATTATCCAGCATATCCAGTGCCGCCATGTCCAGGATGGCGATGCGCTGCGGGTCATATGGGACCTCCAGCTGTGTCTCTTCTCCGTTCCCGTCCAGGCTGGTGATGGTAATGGTGGAAGGAGCAGCTTCGCTCGCGGTCTCCTGCTCGGTCGTTTGTTCTGTCTGTGTATTCTGTGCGCTTGTCTCCTCGGTCCGGGAGCTTGTCTGCGTACCGGAACAGGCGGCGACAGAAACAGCAAGCAGCATGCTGAAAATCAGGACAGATAGTTTCTTCATGGATTAATCTCCTTTTCTGTATAAAAATGAATGTTATCTTCGATCCTCCCGCCCCATAGGACCGGAGGATTTTTCTGCTAATAATAGATGGACAGCGGTTTTCCCTGGATGCGCATGATCTCAAAGTCCACCTTGTAGATCTGGGCCAGATTTTCTTTGGTCATCACCTCCTCCACTGTTCCAAATTTCGCGATTTTTCCGTCGACAAAGGCGCAGATATAATCGGAATAAAAGGCCGCATAGTTGATCTCGTGCAGCACCAGAATCACCGTTTTCCCAAGCTCGTCGCACAGGCGGCGGACAATCTTCATCATGTTGGTCGCGTGGTAGATGTCCAGATTGTTGGTCGGCTCGTCCAGCAGGATATACTCGGTGTCCTGTGCAATCACCATGGCGATGCAGGCGCGCTGCCGCTGTCCGCCGGAAAGCTCGTCGATGAATCGGTCCTCAAACTCCTCCAGCTCCATATACCGGATGGCCTTGTCGATCATCTCCTGATCCTCTTTGGTCGGATGGTTGCCCGAATAGGGAAACCTGCCAAAACTGACCAGCTCCCGCACCGTCAGCTTCATCTGGATGTTGTTGCTCTGGGTCAGAATGGCGAGGCGCTTGGCAAGCTCCTTGCTTTTCCAGCGGGAAATATCCTGTCCCTCAAACTCCACCAGTCCGCTGTCGCGGGCAATCAGGCGGGAGATGATGTTGAGCACTGTCGATTTGCCCGCTCCGTTGGGGCCGATCATCGAGATGACCTTCCCCTGTGGGATTTTGAAAGTAACGGAATCGACCACTGTCTTGCCATCATACTGTTTTGTCAAATTTTCAATCTTCATTTAGGCCCTCCTGTTATTCAGCAAAAGGTAAAGGAAATAAATTCCCCCGCCCACCGTGATAAAGACGCTGACCGGTATGGCGTAAGCAAAGGCGTGTTCCACCAGCAGCTGTCCGCCCACCAGAACAAACATGCCGAACAGGGCAGAACCCAAAATCAGGTAGGTGTGGCGATAGGTCTTGAGCAGCTGCCGGGCGAGGTTTGCAATAATCAATCCCAAAAACGAGATCGGCCCCACCATCGCCGTCGCGATGGCGATGCACAGCGTCACCCCCAGCAGCAGGCGGCGCACGCACCGGTCATAGTCGACACCCAGGTTGATGGCCTGCGCCTTGCCCAGGGTCAGCACGTCCAGCAGGGCAAGCTCCTTGCGCAAGAAAAAGATGAGCAGTGCCAACAGCACCAGCGAAAAGACAATAATCTCAGAATTGATGTTGCTGAAGCTGGCCACCAGGGTGTTCAACAGGGCGTCGTACTCGTTCGGGTCCATGATGCGGGTCATGGTGCTTTGGATACTGGAAAAAAAGGAGGAAAGCACCGTTCCGATCAGCAAAACATACAGGATGTTGTGGTTGGTCTTTCGAAACAGGTAGCTGTAGACCACCGTCGCCACCACCCCCATCAGCAGCAGGTCAACTGCAAAGGAGAGGTTGGGATTGGACGCGAGCGCGCTTGCCGACCCTGCGCAGAACACCACCGCTGTGTGAATCAGGGTATAAAGCGAATTCATTCCCAGCAGACAGGGGGTGACAATGGTGTTGTTGATGATCGACTGAAAGACAATCGACGCCCCGCCGATGGCAAAGGCGGTGATCAGCATGACAATCAGCTTTGGTGTCCTGATCTTCATCGCATACTGGAACAGTTTCGTGGAGTCAAAATGTACCTCCACCAGCATGTAGGCCACCGCTGCCAGCAGGACAAAGAGGGCCAGAACGGTGATTTTTTTTACATTGGAACGATAGGCTGTGCGGTTCAAGATTCCCCTCCTTTCAGGTCCGGCACTGCAGTGCAGCTGCTGTGCCCCGGGTTGCCCAAACGGATCGCCTTGCGTCCATGGTTGAGGCGATAGAGCAGCAGCAGGACAAAGATCAGGCTGCCCAAAATGCCGACAATCAGCTCAATCGGCAGCTCGTACGGCGCGATAACTACCCGGCCGATCATGTCACACACCAGCACAAACAAGGCACCGAACAGGGCGGTGTCCACCAGCGTCCCGCGAATCTTGTCCCCCTTAAACATGGCAACCACGTTCGGAACGATCAGTCCGATGTAGGAGATCGAGCCGACAACGACCACCACGCTGGCGGTGATGAGGGCCGCAATCGTTAGCCCCATAAAGAGGACCAGATTGTAGTTGACACCCAGGTTTTTGGAAAAATCCTTGCCCATCCCCACAATGTTAAAGTGGTTGGCAAAAATGAAGGCCAGGATAACCAGCGGCACTGCCAGATAAACCAGCTCGTATCTTCCCCGGACGACGAGCGAAAAGTGCCCCACCAGCCAGGATGAAAGCGCCTGTGTCATCTCGTATTTGTAGGCCAGGTAGTTGGTAACGCCGCCGATGACGTTGCCGAACATGATGCCGACCAGCGGCACCATCACCACATCCTTAAACTGGATGCGCTGGATAAAAAAGACAAAGATCCAGGTCCCCAGCACCGCGGTGATAAAGGCGAAGATCGCCCTGCCCCACAGCGTCGAATTTGGCCAGAACAGCAGCGCCAGCAGGATGCCAAACTGCGCCGAGGAGATGGTGGCTCCGGTGGTTGGGGACACAAACTTGTTCATGCAGAGCTGCTGCATGATGAGGCCCGCTACGCTCATCCCAACTCCGGTGCACAGCACCGCCAGCAGGCGCGGCAGTCGGGAAATCAGAAAAATTTCCAGCTGTTCCAGGTCCCCCGTCAGCAGGCTGTAGAGGTCCAAGTCGATGACGCCGACAAACAAAGAGAGGATGGACAGCACCATTAGACTGACAAAAAGGATGACCGTTATTTTTTCTATTTTGATAAAAACTCCTCCTTATCATCTTTGCACAGAAGTTAAGTTAGTTATGGCTAACTTTCGTCGAAAAAGAAAATGGACTTTGCAGTCCACTGTCAGAATTAGCAGTCGCTAATCCGTTGCGCCTTGATTTTAACATAGCCTCCCCCAAAAATGCAAGCCCCTTTTTTGATAAGCTCCCAAATTTGTATAGTTTTATGATAAATTGCGCTTTCTGGGAAAAAACTTTTTCAAACTTGCCTGATACCGGTGGCTAACTTTTTCTATAAAATAAAAACTCCTCCGACACCTGCTTTTTAAATAAATTTTTCATCATCTTTCATTCTGCCCTAAAACATCAAAAGCCCGTCCTTCCGGACAGGGTCTTTTTGAATGGTTCGCTGATGTCGGCTTTATTTGACCTTCTCCGCATAATCGATGACCACCTTTTGGCAGTTGTGGCAAATGTATGCGACACAGGTCGGCCGGGTCCAGTTGTGGGAGCTGAGAAGAATATCTCCCTTCTCTTTTTTCACCCTGAAGAAAAAGCGGTTCGGTTCGACTGTAAAATAGATTTCTCTGGCACTCTGGACAACCCCTTCTTCCATCTCCTGTCCACAGGTCGGACACTTCATCTGCAATCCCTCTTTCTTTTAGCATCACAAGTACAGGCCCTCTGCATCCTCGCGCCGGTTCAACCACGATCCCTTCGAAAATCCGACGGGGAAATTGGGTTTGTATTTTAAAATCGGAAAATCAGCCACAGCAAGCCGTAGACCAGCGGCTGATGGAACAGATAAATCCAGATGCTGTTTCTGCCAAGGAAGGCAAGCGCTCTGCAATGGCTGCGGTAGCAGAGTTCCGGCAACCGCAGCCTTGCCAAAAACATTCCCGCCCAAAACAAAAACAGATACGGGAACAGCGGGAAATAATCGGAAGAATGAAAGCTGCTGTTGTGAAAGCCAAACGGAAACAGCCAGTTGCTCTGGTAGAAAACATCCGGCACGCGCAGGCTCAGCTGTGGTGTCAGACCGATCCAGCCGCTCTGCACATGGTAAAACAGCCAGAACAGCAGGAGGCAAACCACCATTCCCCAAACTGGCGGGATGCGCTCAAACAGCCGCTTCAACGGCACCGCCAGCAGCACCACAATTCCCAAAAAGTGTAGCAGGCCAAAGACAATCAGCAGGTCCGGCACTATCAGCGCCGTCACCAGTGTGAACAGCATCCCCAAAAGAAAGAGGCGCAGGCCCCTCTTGAGATTGTTCTTCGAGTAGAAACAGCAGGCCCCCGAAATCAAAATAAAGGTTCCGCAGATGCTCAGCTGCCACCACCCCGCTGCGTCGGAATAAAACCACCCCATGCCGGGCAGGCGCACCACCTCGGCCAAATCGTAGCAGATGTGGTAGGCCAGCATACTTAAAATCATCACGCCCCGCAGCTCATCAAACAGGATGACCCGCCGCGGTTTCTGTGCTGCCTGCATATCAGACACCTCCTATCCTTTCCTCTGGTTACTATAATACGGGGTGGCAGAATTTGTCAAGAGGGTCAAAAGAAAAAACGTTCGCCCTTGTGGAAAGGTGCCTTCGACGGATTGTCAAAGCAGAAAAATGCCTCCCCGGAGCGCAGGCAGTAGAGCGCAGACCAGATGGTGTCCATCCCCTCCCGGGGTTCATACTGGCACAGAAATCCGTGCTTGCCCGCAAGCAGCTCCTGCAAGAAAGTGCGGGAATATCGGTCCTTTCCCCGCAGCGCCCGTTCCAGCGTCTCCAGGCGCTCGTGCGAGTGAATCCTGTCTGCCATCGTGGTCTGATACGGCAAAAGACGTTCCGCACAGAAGTGATTGGTCGCCGCCACAAACCGTTCCCCCTGTTCGGGATAGCGCACCTCCATCGCTTCGCAGTTGCACTCCACCACCGCCATCCTGCCCTGGCGGTCGGCCATTGTCAGCGTCTGCATCGAGGAAATGGGCAGCGCACTCAAAGCTGCAATCGCTTCCGGCACGCTGGAACAGTGCTCAAGCAGGTAGCGCACCAGCAGGCCCGCATTCAGCCCCGGCTTGCGCACCGTTGGAAACAAAAAGGTCAGCCCCACCGCCAAGCCGTCCTCGTTGACACCGTCCTCCACCTGAACCGGAGTGGTGCTGTTGGCTAAAAACGACTTCTTCCCCTCGACTTTGTAGATGCTGCTCAGACTCTGCTCCTTGGCCGCCGGCAGAAAGTCGCTGTTGCGGCCGAAGAAAATCTCTTCCTCATCCGCGGCGGCAAAGCAGCTGCAGCCCTGAAAGGGCGGAAAGGCGTAGATACCAAACAGAAATGCGGACAGCTTTTCCAACTCCACCCCCGCCCCCTGGGCAATCCCCTCCATCTCCTCCACGACCGACGGATAGACCCTGCGGCAAATTTGCAGGCACGCCTTCCCAAATTCCATCCTTTGACCGTCAAACAAAAAGGGCGGAAGGGTCTGCATGTCAAAATTCTGACCGAAAGTGTGTCCGGCTTCATGCGCTGTTTTTTCCCATGCGATCTGTTTCATCCAAAAATCCTCCTTTTTCTGATAACAGACAATTTTTCGTTTCACTTCACGCAAAGGATAGCAGAATAAAAATTTAATGTCAATGCTGGATTTTTCTGTCTGAAATTTTATTTAAATTAAATTTATAGCTTTTATTTTTATATTTCAGAATTTTTCTTTTCGGATGAAAAATTGCCACCTCCCCACCCCTTGTGGTATCATGGCAGTAAAGTACCCAAAAAATAAAAAAAGGAGTTTTCTTACATGCAGAACAAAGAACAGATTGTCGAGCTGCTTACACAAACCGGCATTCCATATACCCTTGTTGAACACTCCGCTGTCTACACCATCGAGGAGATGTTGGCGCTCCACCTGCCTCATTTTGAGACGGTCGCCAAGAATCTTTTCGTCCGCGACGCCAAAAAGCGCAACTACTATCTTCTGGTCGCCCCGCACGACAAACAGGTCAAGCTGACCGATTTTGCATGCCGCGCCGGAACCACCCGGCTAAGCTTCGCTTCACAGGAGGATTTACAGGAAATTCTCGGCCTTTATTCCGGGGCCGTCTCCCCCTTTGGTATCCTGAACGACCGGGAGCACAAGGTCCACGTCTACATGGACAGCAGCTTTTCCGGTTCGATGATTGGAGTCCACCCCAACGACAACACCGCAACGGTTTATCTGCAGGCGGACGACCTGATGCAGCTTCTCCGCGCACAGGGTAACCAGGTAGAATACTTTCCCATTATCGAAGCAGAGTAAAAAAGTGCAGAGGTTCTCTCTGCACTTTTTCTCTATTCTGCAAGCGGGATAAACAGCTCCGCATAGTAGTGGTCGAGGTCGGTGTAGGAGATCAGCGGCACCTCCACCATAAACAGGCGGTTCTGCAGGTGCAGATCATGCTCCTTGGCGTAGCGGAACATGGCGGACAGATCCAGCTGCTTTGCATCTGCGTTTTCCAACCGAACTACGCTGTACAGCGCCAGCTTTGCCGGAACACATTTTCGGTTTTCGGTCTGCTCGCCCAGCTCGTCCGCCACCCGCCGGTCCAGCAGCAGCATGGTCCGCACCGGCGTCTGGCTGCAGCCTTTCTCCTCAGTGTCGATCATCAGTTCCCGCACCATCTGACAGAAAATATAATGGTCGTAATCCATGCCGGAAACCTGCTCCAGGTAGCGCTCCAGGCTGTTCTCCTGCTGCTCAAACAGGACGTAGCTTTCGGGGAACACCTCGATGCCGATCTCGCCGTCCCGTTCCCGAATGCGGGCCGCCATTCTCCCGACGTGCTCAATCCTCTTGAGCAGCTGCTGTTCATAGCGGATACGGTGCTCGGTTTCCTGACGCTTTTTGTCCAGCAGCTCCATCAGCTGCTCCTCGTTGCTGCTCTCGTACAGCTGCTGAATCTGCTCGATGCTCATCCCTAGACTGCGGTAGTAGCTGACATCCAGCAGCTCCATAATCTGATAGAGCGAATACATCCGGTAGCGGTTCTGCGGGTTGACCTGCGGGTGCACCAGGCCCTTTTTTTCATAGAATCGCACCGCGTCGATTCCCAGCCCCAGCATCCGCGCAACCTGTGAGATCGAATACATCCGTTCCATCCATTTCCTCCTATCCTTCTGGAAATTGAGCCTTTATTCTGCGACGCGCTTCTAATTGCAGCGCACAGGAAGTGTTTTCCAGCTTTCCTTCGATGCAAAGGGACAAAAGCTGCCCGAGCAGCTCGCCCACCGCTTTGCCCTTCGGGCAACCCAGTTCGATTAGCTGCTGGCCACCTATCGAAAGCTGACGCAGCTCCCAACAGCCTTGTTTTGCCCGCTGCCATTCGGCAGGGTCGACGTCGCACAGCAGCCGATATTCTTCCACCCGCTGCAGGCCAAAATCCCGCAGGGCATATCGCAGCTGCACGGCACTTTTTGGCTTTCTCTGCCACAGAGCCCAGAGCGCCGCAGCCCGCTGCTGCTCCTGCCGGGAAGTTCGCAGCCGCAAAAAGGCCGGCTGCGGATTCTGTTCCTGCTGGCAGTATAGCCAGATCAGGCGTAGCGAAGCATCCGCCGGGAGCGCTTTGAGGAAAACCTTCTCTCCCCACTGCAGCTCCGGAAAAAGCTGCTGCCAAACCGCCGGGCAGATCGACAGGGCCTTAGGTGCAAAGGGCGCTTCCAGCAGCTTTTGCAGCTCGCTCCAGATGCGCTCGGCGGAGATATTCTGCAAGAGTTCCGCCTTTTGCTGTGCGGCAAGTGCTGTTTGCTCCTCCAGGGAAAATCCCAGCGCCGCCACAAACCGTAGGGCGCGCAGAATGCGCAGCGCGTCCTCTGTAAAGCGCAGGACAGGCTGCCCGACGCAGCGAATGATTCCCCGCCGCAGGTCCTGCTCCCCGCCAAAGCAGTCGAGCAAGCCGCGCTGCGGGTGATAGGCCATCGCGTTGACGGTGAAATCCCGGCGTGCCAGGTCGTCCCGCACATCCTTTGTAAAAAAGAGGTGGTCGGGATGGCGGTGATCGAGCGTTCCGCTCTCCACCCGGTAGGTGGTGATCTCATACACCCTTCCCTGCCGCACCACCCCCACCGTTCCGTGCCGCAGGCCGGCGGTGATCAGGTGCTCTCCCGCAAAGATTTGCAGCATCCTCTCCGGGGCGGCACTGGTGGTCATATCCCAATCGGCCGGCTGCACGCCACGCAGGCTGTCCCGCACACAGCCGCCGACCACCCAGCACTCCTCCCCTGCCGCTTCCAGGCGCCTCATCAGCTCGAGCGGTTCGGGTGCGACCACGATCTTACTCTGCATCGACAATCTTCTGAAACTCCAGCAGGTAACCGTCCGGGTCGGCAAAGAAGAAGGAGTAGACCGGGAAGGTCGCGTGGCGCTTTGGCTGGCCCTGGGTCTGGATGCCCAATTCAGTCAACCGGCGATACTGCTCATCGACCTCGGCGCAGCTTTCACAGTTTAGGGACATGCAGGTGCCGGTCGCAAGCGGCCGCCCGTCATTGTACTGGCAAAATCCCCAGTACCCCTTCCCGCAGTCGAAGATGACACAGCTTCCCATGTCCTTCCAAACGGTCAGTCCAACCACCTCGGTATAAAATTGGACTGTCTTTTCCAGGTTGCTCACCGGCAAAAAGGTGATGCACGATTCGATCATCGGTTATTCCTCCTTCTCTTATCGGTTCATCAAAACCACTTCTTCGAGTATTTCCTCCACTGTCATCTGCAGCTGCTGCGGGATCTCGCTGCGGTGCGGCAGTACCGCCAGATACTCCGGCTGCGGCTCGGTCCTAATATCGAACTGTGCCCCCTCCAGATCCAGCCGGTCGATCAGCGCACGATAAAAATTGGCATAGCTGCAGACGTCTTTGGTCCCAACGTGAACAATCCCGCTCACCTTTTCTTCCAGCAAAAAGCGCAGCCATTGGCCGATCTGCCGGTCGGTGGTGAAGTTGAGCGAAATGTCGCGGTAGAGCACCACCTTTTCGCCCCGGCTGATCTCCCCTTTTAGTATCTGCAGGCGAGGACAGTTTTTCCCCCAGACAATCGGCAGGCGAAGGATGAGCAGCTGCTCTCCCAACCGCTCGGTCAGCATCTGTTCGCACGCAATCTTAAAGCGGCCGTACTCGCTCTGCGCCTGCGGCGGGTCGGTTTCGATATGGGACGTCTCGTTCAGGGCGTCAAAGACGTTTGCCGTCGAAAGGTAGACAAGCTTTGTCCCCGGACGAGCCCGAAGATAGTCCGCAAGGAAGCGGTGCGCCTCCAGCTGCTGTGCAAAATCCCCGCGCAGGCAGGAAATAACAACCTCCGGTTTTGCCGCATCCAAGACAGATTGCAGGGCACCTACCCCCTCCTCCAACGAATAGAACTGCATCCCTTGTTGCGCGCTGCAGCGTTCCGGTGTCTTGCTTGTTCCAAATACGGTGCAGCCATCCTCCCAAAATTGTCTGAACAGATAGCCGCCGATGTGGCCGCTGGCCCCCAAAATGAGCAGACGTTTCATCCTTTCTTCCCTCCCAATCGCCTTTTTTACTATCATTATACTTCCTGCAATGATTCCTGTAAAGAGCTGCACAAAAGCAAAGGAGGCTGCCTCATCAAAACAGCCTCCTTCCTTTTATACCTTATTCGTGCTTGATAGCTTCCAGCGCGGAAATTTTAACCGCCCTGTTTGCCGGATAAAAACCGGATACCAATCCGATTATTGTCGCGAAAACGATCGCTGCCGCCATCAGCCACGGCGGGATAATGGAGAGCTCGGCACCGGTAGTCATCGATCCCATGCCGCCCATGAGGCTGGTCAGGAAATTTCCATTTTCCCCGCTGAGGCCGCCGCTCATGGAAAGGTAGTTGAGCAGTTTGGAGATGCCGATGCTGATGCCGACACCTGCCAGCCCTCCGCAAAAGCCGATCAGCCCCGCCTCCATCAAAAAGACGGCGCGGATATTGCCGATCTTGCACCCCAGCACCTTCATGACGCCGATTTCCCGGGTACGCTCATAGATGGACATAATCATCGTATTGGTGATGCCGATCGCCGCTACCAGCAGAGAGATGGCCGCCAAGCTGCCCAAAAACAGCTGTTGCTGCTGCATCTGCTTCTGCATCGGCTCGCGCACCGATTCCAGCGAGTAGGTGTCGTAGCCCATATCCTTGATTGCCTGGTCCACCTGGGACACCAGGTCGATGTCCGACACCTTCACCTTGACCTGGCTGTAATTTTCCAGCGTATTGGTGTTGCCGCTGTTCTGGTTTTTGTCGTCGCGGATTTTGTTGACCCGCTTGTACTCCTTATACAGTTCCCGCAAATCTTTGATATCCATAAAGCAGTAGTAGGAGGTCTCGTATCCCACACTGGAATCCGCCACCAGAATGCCGGTCACATTGACATCCCGGGTGATCGCGGGGTATTTGGGATTGCCATTTTCGTCAGATTCCTGCGATTCCAGCTGCAGGGTCATCTTGTCGTTGAGCGGGTCCACAAACGGGTCAGGCATGTTGCCGTTCTCGTCCGGGATGGCGCTGACCCGATTGTTGCGCCAGCTGCGCTTGGTATCCTCAAAATCATAGGCGGACTGATTGCCAAAAAGGATGTTGACCTCCTTTTTAAGGTTGGTGCTTGCTGTCAGCAGCTCCCCCTTTTCCGCCTTATAACCAAAGTTTGGCAGCGCCTCGGAGTAGACGCCCATGACGCTGTACATTGACATCTTGTACTTGTCGTTGCGGCCCGAGACGATGCTCATATTCATCCAGGGGGCATCCGCAAAGGGGGTCACTGCCACCACACCTTCCAGCTGCATAATCTGGCTGAGCACGGCGTCGTTGAGCTCCGGTTTGTCCTTTGAATTACCGTAATTCTGGATGGTGATCTGGGTCAGGTCGCCCATCTGCGCCAGCGATTCCTCCATCGATTTTGTCATCGCCAGACCCAGCGAGACCATGACCACAATGGCGCAGGTGCCCACCACAACGCCCATCATGGTGAGCAGCGTCCTGGCCTTGCGACGCAAAAGGTTTCGCAGCGTCATTGAAATCAAATCAAACAGTCTCATCGTCGTCCTCGAATTCTGCCGCAGCCTTCTTTCTCTTGATTACGGTCACAATGATAATGACCACTACCAGACATACACCGCCAACAGCAGCCCACATCTGCCAGCTGTTTGGGTCCTTCAGCTTGTCCCAGAAGGACTGCTCCGGGACCTCCGGCTCTACCGTCTCATCAAAGTTCATGTCCATTCCGGTCATCATGTCATCGGCCGGCGCTTCCAGAATGGTGGTGGAAAACGGCACGCTGACGCTGCGCACGCTGCCGGCAGCGTCCTCATAGGTATAGGCAATTTCTCCTGCCAGTGTTCCTGCGGTATCGGGGGTGAAAGAGAACTCGATCTCTCCCGAAACGCCCGCTGCCACATTGCCGACGTGCTCCACCTGGCCCGCGCCGTTAAAGTCACCGACCAGTGTCGCCGAGAGGTTGTAGATATCGCCGCGGCTCTTGTTGACATATTTGCTGGTGATATAGATTTCCTCGCCGACCGAGCTTTCCAGCAGATCGGAGACCGGATCAACGCTGAAGCGGTCGGGCTGGATGGTCTCGACCGAAATCTGCTGGGTCATCTCGCCCTTCTGGCGGACGCCGCTCATCACATACTCATAGGTAAAGGTGATATCGATCGGGTGGGAGCCCGCTTCCGCATTGGTGAGCGCCGCGATCCGAACCTCCTTGTCAAAGGTATCATTTTTGTTGATGATAGGCAGGTAAAAGACATTGGTGCTATCCACTACCTGCAGGCCCTCGCCGGGAGCGACCTTGACAATAATGTTTTCCAGGTCGATCTGCTGGCTGGTATTGCGGCAGGTGAAACTGAGGTTAAACTCGCTGCCCGCTGCCACCTGGCCGCTGCCGGTGGAGTATTCCTGCAGCAGCAGATACGGGGTCTCGAACAGGGCGCTGGAAGGCTGGTCGGTGCCGCCGTCCGTGCCGGTATCGCCGCCGGTGTTCGGATCCGTCGTGGAGCCGCCATTATTCTGGCCGCCATTGCTGTCTCCATTGTTCTGGCCGTTGTTGTCTCCATTGTTCTGACCCTGGTCTGTATTTTCCCCGTCCTGCACTTCACTTTTGGAGATGAGGTTTCCATCTTTATCTAAAGTCTGCATGACACTGACAGTTCCAGAAAGGGTCTTATCTTTATCCAGCTGATCCTTATCCCCATAGCCGGAGCTTGGCGCCGAGCCGGTGTTGCTGTCGGTGGTGACCGTGTTCTTCTTGGGTTTGGTGACGGTCAGGTCGATCTTGGCCTTGCTGAAAGCAAAGGTCAGGGTCTCGGTCCGGGTGCGGATATAGCTGCTGGTCTTGCCGGTTGCAGATTTGCGCTGATACGGGTACTGATAGATAATGTTCATCTTCATCTCGTTGGAGTCGCGGAACACCACGTTGGGCAGTTCGACATCCAGATTGATGGTGTCGTCCTCCCCTTTCGAGCAGGTGATGCGGTTGGAGAACGCCTCACCTGTCGAGGAGCCCATGTTATATTTGACGTAATAGGAATTTTCACGGGTGGTGGTCATCTCGGAATATTTTCCGGTGCCATCGCACAGGTGCAGGGTGACATCCACGCGGCCGTAGTTTGTCTCAACCTCCTCCCCGTTCTCGTCGATATAGATGACGCGGGTACCGTTAAAGCCGATGAGGTCGGAGCTTGCCGCATGAGAAAAGGTTCCCAATACGTTGCCCTCCAGATCATAAAAGGTCAGATCCGGCTGGCGGGCGGTGTGCACCGAATTTTTCTTTTTGATTACGGCAGCACTTGAGAGGGTAGAAAGTGCGCTTACCATCACGCCCATCACCATCAACACTGCCAACAGCAGGCATACTGCCCGTACAAATGTCTTCTGTTTCATTATTTCTCCTCAACTTCCCTTTCCGTTTGTGTCTGGTTGTCCTCTTCCTTTTTGGGTGGATCCGGTTGTTTTTCCGGCGCGGCCAAAACCGCCGCCGGCTGCTGCAGTTCATCCGGAAGCAGCTGCTGTGCCACCGATTCCTGCTGCGCTTCTCCCTCCTGCTCTGCCTTCTCCTCTGTCAGGCCCTGCGCAATCGACTGGTTTGGACGGTCGTCCACCACCTTGCCGTCGATCAGGGTAATGATGCGGTCGGCATACAGCGCCAGTTCCCGGTCGTGGGTGACCAGCACCAGGGTTTGCTTGTTTTTCCGGCAGAGCCGCACCATCAGCTCCATGACCTCCTTGGTGGTCCGGGTGTCCAGGTTGCCGGTCGGCTCGTCGGCAAAGACAATTTTCGGCTTTGCCACAAACGCCCTTGCAATGCCGACGCGCTGCTGCTGTCCACCGGACATCTGCGAAGGCTTGTGCCGCATGCGTCCGCCCAGTCCCACCTGTTTGAGAATCTGCTTGGCTCGCCGGTTGCGGATGCTTTTGGGGATGCCCCGAAACATCAGTGGCATCGCCACATTTTCCAGCGCGCTGTAGGATTGCAGCAGGTTGTAGGACTGGAAGATAAAGCCGACATTTTTCTGCCTGAACTTTGCAAGCTGGCCCTCTGACAGGGTGGAGATGTTGACTCCGCCGATCAGCACACGGCCCTTGCTCGGTTTTTCCAGGCCCGCCAACTGATTGAGCAGGGTGGACTTGCCGGAACCGGAGGTGCCCAGGATGCAGCAAATCTGGCCTTTCCCAATTTCCAGACTGATGCCGCCCAGCGCAACCACCTTTTCTTTTCCCACCGGATAGACCTTATACAGGTTTTCGATTTTGATGATCGCCGCCATCCAGCGTCCTCCTTGCCGGGAAAATATTCCCTTGATATAATAACAAAATCAGGATATCACAATTGTCTACACCTGTCAAGTTCTAGCTCTCTTTTTTAAGAATTTTCACAGTTTCTTCCAAATTTGCCTTTGTGTGACAACACAAAAATGCGTGAGCACAAAAAAAAGATGGACCTTTCCAAAAAGGTCCATCTTTCAGTCAGCTTTCCGGCTCCTTTAATCCAGCACGCGCAGAACAACCTTGTCGTCCTCTGCGCCGATGCTGATGCCGGCAGGCTGGTTCTGATAGCGGTCCACCAGAAGCGAACAGATTTTATCCTCCACCTCTTTGCGAATCAGACGGCGCAGGTCGCGCGCGCCGCCCTGCTTGCCATGCGCTTTATGTGCCAGCAGACGCAGCGCCTTGTCCTCCCAGACCAGGGTGATGCCCTTGTCCGCCAGCGGCTCCTTGAGCTCGCCCAGCATCAGGGCGGCAATCTTGACAAAGTCCTCCTCGGTCAGCCGGTTGAAGATAACAATCTCGTCCACCCTACCCAAAAATTCAGGGCGCAGGAACTCGGAGAGGGACTGCATCACACGCTCACGCGCAATGTCCGACGGGGTCTTGTTGAAGCCCAGCGAAGCGGACCGCTGCTCGCTGCCGCAGTTGGAGGTCATGACGATGACGGTGCTTTCAAAGGAAACCACTCTGCCCTGCGCGTCGGTGATTTTGCCCTCATCCAGAATCTGCAGCAGGATGTTCATAACGTCCGGGTGCGCCTTTTCGATCTCGTCAAAGAGCACCACCGAATAGGGGCGGCGGCGGACCTTTTCGGTCAGCTGACCGGCCTCATCGTAGCCGACATAGCCGGGAGGCGCACCGATGATGCGGGCCACGCTGTGCTTTTCCATAAATTCGGACATATCCAATCGGATCAGCGGATTCTGCTGGTCGAACAGCTCCTCCGACAGCGCCTTGACCAGCTCGGTCTTTCCTACGCCGGTCGGGCCGACAAAAATAAAGGAAGCCGGGCGGCGCTTTTTGCTGATCTGCACTCTGGAACGGCGAACCGCCGCGCTGACCAGACGCACCGCCTCATCCTGGCCGATGATTCTCTTCTTCAGCGCCTCCTCCAATCCGGCCACCCGCTGCAGCTCCGACTCCTGAATCTTGCTGGCAGGGATGCCGGTCCACAGCTCGATCACCTTGGCAAGGTCCTCGTCGGTGACCTTCTGGCCCAAGGCCTCCTGCTTGATGCTGTCTGCCTGGCTCTGCAGCTGCAGCACCTTGGCCTTGTTCTCAGCCAATTTTTCGTAGTCGATGTCCTTTTCCTTCTGTTCCTCGCTGTCGATCACATGCTGGTAGACGCCGATCTGACGGTTGTACTCGTCGTACTGGGCCAGCACCTTGTTGCGCAGGTTGGCACAGGAGCAGGCCTCGTCCAGCAGGTCGATGGCCTTGTCCGGCAGGAAGCGGTCGTTGATGTAACGTTCGGAATAGAGTACTGCCCGCCGCGCAATATCGTCGGTAACGATGACGCGGTGGAAGTCCTCGTAGTATTTTTTGATGCCCTTTAAAATTTCCACCGTCTGCTCAATGGTCGGCTGGTCGACGGTGACCGGCTGGAAGCGGCGCTCCAACGCAGCGTCCTTCTCGATGTGTTTGCGGTACTCGTCGAAGGTGGTCGCACCGATGACCTGAATCTCGCCACGGGAGAGGGCCGGTTTTAAGATATTGGCAGCGTTCATCGAGCCCTCTGCGTCACCCGCACCGACCAGGCTGTGCACCTCGTCGATGAAGAGGATTGCGTTGCCCACCTTGCGCACATCATCCAGCAGGCCCTTGACGCGGCTTTCAAACTGTCCGCGGAACTGGGTACCCGCCACCAGCGAGGTCATATCGAGCAGGTACAGCTCCTTGCCCTGCAGCATAGCCGGGACGTTGCCGTCGGCCAGCCTTTGTGCGATGCCCTCGGCGATGGCGGTCTTGCCGACACCCGGCTCACCGATCAGGCAGGGATTATTTTTGGTGCGGCGGTTGAGAATCTGGATGACGCGCTCGATCTCCTTGTCCCTGCCGACGATCCGATCGATCTTGCCGTCCTTTGCCTTGAGAGTCAGGTTCTCACAGTGTGCGCTGAGGAATTTATACTTCTTGCGTTCCTTCTCCTGCTGGCGGCGCTCCTTAGCCGAAAGATTTCTGGCGCCGCCCATCTGGGACTCCTGTTCCTCGCCGCTCTCATACGGCTCCATCTGTCCATCGGCGAGCTCATCCTGCGGGTATTCGCCGTCTTCTTCCTCATCCTCCTCGCCCCGCTGGGCAGGCATGTTGAACATCTGCATGAACGGCATCGACTGCGCGCCGCCCATATCAAAGCTGTCGCCGAAGCTGTCCAGCAGACCGTTCATCTGGTCATCCATCGCGTCCAGCTGCTCGTCGGTGATGCCCATCTTGTCCATCAGGTCGGTCACCGGCTTGATGTTCAGCTCTTTGGCACACTTTAAACAAAGCCCCTCGTTGACCGATTTGTCCCCCTCCATCCGGGTGATAAAGACAACGGCCATTCTTTTTTTACATCTGGAACATAACATTTGCTGATTCATCTATTAAAAAAACATCCTTTCTCTTTTAGACGTACACTTTTTCACTCTGATACACATTATAGCGGGAATTTATGAACAAATAAAATATATCGTTTCAAGGATTTCGTAACAAGATCTGCTCCTTGCGTCATGTGACGCTCCAAATCTCCTTCCGGCAGGAAGGAGATGCGGTTCTTTTTCCTTTCTGTCCGGACCGCTCAGCCGATATATTTGACCATCAGTTCCATGAAGTGTTCCATCTGCGGCGTCAGGCATTTGTCACGATGGTAGACCAACTGGCTCCACATGTGAATTTCCGGGCACTGGGTATCCAGCACCACCAGCCGTCCACTCTTCAGATAATCCCGCACCACAAACTCCGGCAAGAAGGAGACGCCACGATTTTGCAGCAGCAGTCGGGTGATGATATCGGTGTTGCCGGTTTCCAAAAAGGGATGCAGAGCAAGACCATTTTGCGCAAGGACCTGCTCCATGGTATAACGGTAGCTCACCCCTTTTTCGGTGAGCAGAAAGGGCTCCCTCACCAGGCGCTCGAGCGGGATATTTTTCTTCCCCGCCAGCGGCGAGTACGGCGAGGTGACAAAAAAGGCCGATTCCCGTCGCTCCACCACCTTGACCCATTCGGTGAAATTGGTTCGCTGGTCCAAAAAGTAGAGCAGATCGATGTCGTTTTGCCGAACCATATCGAACAAATCCGACACCAAAGCGGTGTGGGTGCTCAGCTCCACATGGGGACACAGGCGGCTGAACTCAATGATGATGGGTGGCAGGACGCTGATAAGCAGCGATTCCGCAGTGCCGATGCGCAGCTTTCCGGTCAGGTTGCCCGGCTCGCGGGTAATATCCTCCGCCTGCCGGACCGCATCCAGCACCGCAAGCGCGCAAGGCAGCAGCCTGCTGCCGGCCTGGGTCAGCTTGATGCGCTTGCCAATTCGCTCAAACAGCTGGGTGTTCAGCTCCGCCTCCAACTGCTTGATCTGCATGGTGACTGCGGACTGGGAATAGCCCAGCTGCTCGGCCGCTTTGGAGAAATTTTGCAGCTCCGCAATCCGCACAAAGGTTATGATATTTCTGATTTCCATATCCTCACCCATCAAAAAAATTGAATGATATTATAAAAACTATGAATTTTACAAATTCATAGTTTTTATGCTACAATAAATTTTGTAAAATGTCAAGTCTTTTTAAGGAGGAAGCAAAATGGAGCCCACCACGCAAGCACAATTCGACCGCACCAACATCCTGATGAAAGAATTTGTGGATACTGTTTTTTCATTTTACAACAATATAAAAGAGCAGGACGTCTGCCAGATGGCAGACGAGCAGACGCTCGAGAAGATTCGCAAACAGTCCATCCCCCAACAGGGCCGACCCGTCGAGGAGGTCTACCGGGAGATGCTCAGCGATATTTATCCTAACATGTCCCGCGTGCAGCACCCGCGATGCTTTGCCTGTATCCCCAGCCCCGTCTCCCTCTTTTCCTGGATGGGCGATGTAATGACTAACGCCTTCGACCCGCACGCCGGTTCCTGGCTCAACTCCTCCGGCGCAAGCTGCGTCGAGCAGGAGCTGATCCGCTGGATGTGCTCACTGGCAGGCTATCCACAGAGCAGCGGCGGCCTGTTTGTTTCCGGCGGCTCGATGGCCAACCTGACCGCTCTCACCGCCGCCCGGGACAGAAAGCTGACCGACAGTGAACGCCCACTGGCCGTCGCTTACGTCTCCGACCAGACCCACTCCTCGATTGCCAAAGGTCTGCACATCATTGGCTTTCGGGCCGACCAGGTGCGCAAGGTACCCAGCGACAGCAATTTCCGCATGCGCCTGGACCAATTGACCGAAGCCATTCGGGAGGACCTTGCCGCTGGCAGAAAGCCCTTTGCCGTCATCGCAACTGCCGGCACCACCAACACCGGCAGCATCGACCCGCTGGACCAGATCGCCCAGATCTGCCAGGAGAACAATCTCTGGATGCATGTGGACGGGGCGTTCGGTGCTTCCCTCCTGCTCTCTCCCCGTTACCGCGGACAGCTCAAGGGCATCGAGCGCTCGGACAGCATGAGCTGGGACGCCCACAAGTGGCTGATGCAGACCTACGGGTGCAGCATGGTCCTGCTGCGCGACCGCAGCAAGCTGCTCCAGAGTTTTTCCACCCATCCGGAATATCTGCGCGACGCCGAAACCTCCGACGACAATCCCAATTTCTGGGATTTGGGCCCGGAGCTGACCCGTCCCGCCCGCGGATTAAAGCTGTGGATCACCCTGCAGGTGGTGGGCAGCGAGGGATTGGGCCGTGTTATTGAGCACGGCTGCAAGATGGCGCAGCTTGCAGAAAAGACCATCATGGGATATCCCCACTGGGAGATGATTTCCCACGCGCAGCAGGGTATCGTCAACTTCCGCTACGCGCCGCCTCACGCGACAGAGCAGGAGCTTGATCTGCTCAACCTGCAGATTGCCAAAGAAATCAATGACACCGGATACGCGCAGATTCTGACCACCGAGCTCAACGGCAAGCGGGTACTGCGCATGTGCATCCTCAACCCACAAACCACCGAGGAGGATATTGTCCGCACCATTTCCCTGCTCAACCAGACCCGCGCTGTCACTCAGCGGCAGCCATCCAAAAAAGTTTCTTAAAAATACAGCAGGAGCTCCGAAAACGGAGCTCCCTTTTTTGACCTGATAGAAAGGACGGCGGAAAATTCCGCCGTCCTTTGTGTTTTCTTATTTGTCGCAATCGCAGTGCTCATCGCAGCAGCAATCGTCGTCCTCATCTTCGAATTCGAAGGTCAGGGTCTCGCCGCAGTTCGGGCACTGAATCTCACCTTTGTCCAGTACAGAGCCGTCGATGCAGATCTCCTCGTCGCAGTTCGGGCATTTTACTTCGTAAACGTCCTCATCGTCGTCGCAGCAGCAGCAATCGTCGTCGCACTCGTCATCCTCTTCGGTGCCGTAAATCTCGTCTTCAAGGGAGCTGAGGTCTTCATCTACAGCCTCTAATTCCTCATACAGCTCAGAGGTGCTGTCCTCCAGATCGGATACGGTGAAAGCCATATCGTCCAGCACGTCCAATACCGCTTTCATGATCTTGCCCTGATTGGTGGTTTCGTCCACGCCGATTCCTTCAACAAGTCCTTTGAGGTATGCTACCTTTTCTGTCAAAGTCATTTTGAAATCCCCCTTAAAAATATATTTGGATGGGTTTTTGGTGCCAATAAATTAAGCGCGCTCCATGTACTCGCCGGTGCGGGTGTCAACGCGGATCTTTTCGCCCTCGTTGATGAAGATCGGAACTCTGATCTCCGCGCCGGTTTCCAGGGTAGCTGGCTTGGTTACGTTGGTTGCAGTGTCGCCTCTTACACCCGGCTCGGTCTGGGTGACGACCAGCTCAACAAAGTTTGGAGCCTCGCAGCCAAAGATAGAGCCTTTGTAAGAAAGAATTTTGACAACGGTATTTTCCTTTACAAACTTGAAGGCGTCGCCCAGCTTGCTTCTGTCGATCGGAACGGTCTCATAGCTTTCCTGATCCATGAAGTAGTACAGGTCGCCGTCGTTGTAAAGATATTCCATATCCTTTCTCTCAATGAAAGCAGTCGGGAATTTGTCGGTTGGGTTGAAGGTTTTCTCAACCACCGCGCCGGAAATTACATTTCTGATCTTGGTTCTGACAAACGCCGCACCTTTACCTGGTTTGACGTGCTGGAACTCAATGATCTGGTAAACGTTGCCATCCATATCAAATGTTACGCCATTTCTGAAATCGCCTGCTGTAATCATGTATAGATCCTCCATTTTTGCTGCATCCGCTCTGCGCAAATCAATTTTTTAAGTCCCCTACAAAAGCGGAAGGGATGTTCGCTGTCCAGATGCTTTCCTCACAGCCGGACATCCGGCCGCCGCAGTGTACTCCCAGACGGCCTGTCAAGCAGAAGCATTCGCGGGCTGCCCGCTATACTTCGATAATATCATTTTATCTTAAAACGGGAAGTTTTTCAAGTCTTTTCTCCCTGTCGGACAAATTTTTCCCCTGTTTTCCGTAAAAAAGGGGCTCTTTTGGGCCTGCCCCCATCCTCCAAGCTGGAAAACGGGCTACAAAAGTTCCTTGATGGCCTGCAGTCCAAGCAGATAGGTGTTCTTTCCAAAGCCGCAGATCTGTCCGACGCACACCGGCGCGATCACCGATTCGTGGCGGAACGGCTCGCGGGCATGGATGTTGGACATGTGCACCTCGACGCAGGGCTTGTGCACTGAGGAGATGGCGTCGCGGATCGCGTAGCTGTAGTGGGTGTAGGCGCCCGCATTGATGACGATGCCGTCAAAGAGGTCGAGCGCCTCGTGAATCTTATCGATCAGTGCGCCCTCGTGGTTGCTCTGAAAAATTTCACATTCCAGTCCAAGCTTCTGGGCGTACTGCATGATCTCGCGGTTGATATCCTCAAAAGTCACCCTGCCATAGGTATCCGGCTCCCGAATCCCGGTGAGGTTGATGTTGGGTCCGTGCAAAACCAGCACTTTTTTCATCTCTGTCATCCTCCTATTCCGCCTGCCCGCAGGCTGCCAGGGCCTGGGCATACATTCTTTTCATGGTGGCCGCGTCCTCCGCCTGCGTGCCCGCCGACTCGCAGATGATGGTGGGCGAAGCGTTTTTGCGGACAATCATCTCGGCCACCGGCTCAAACTGCGGGCCATAGACGGTGTCGGCAAAGGTGAGGTGGCACTTTTCCCCGCCCTTTTCGGTGTATTCGATCTTGGAAAAATGCGCATGGAACTGCCGCATCCGGTCCAATCCTAAAACATTTTCCATCGTCTCAAACACCTGCCGGATCCCCTCAAAGCTATTGAGGGCGCCGAAGGTACGGGCGTTCAGGTGGCCAAAATCGATGCAGGGAATCAGCCGCTCGTCCAATAGGCACAGCTCCAGCACCTCCTCCAGCGTTCCCAGCTGGTTTAGCTTACCCATCGTCTCCGGGCATAGGTGGATATGTCCCAGCCCCTCCTGGTCCAACCGCTGATAGGCGCGGGTCAGGGTGTCCTTTGCAAGCTCCATCGCCTGCTGTCGGCTGAGCTTGGCGCAGGAACCGGAATGCACCACCACCCGCTGCGCACCCATCGCGTCGGCGGCGCGGGCGCTTTGCAGGATGTACTCGATGCTTCCCAGCCGCTTCTCTTCCTCAATGCCGGAGAGGGAGATGTAGTAGGGGGAGTGCAGCGACAGAATCACCTGATGCTCCCGCGCCTTTTCCCCAAAAGCGCGGGCCGCTTCCCCGCTGATGCGCACGCCCCGTCCGCACTGATATTCATAGGCGTCCAGGCCCATGCGGGTGATGTACTCCGGCACCTGGATGGTCTTGCGATAGCCCATTGCCTGAAAACTTTCAGAATTTCCTGCCGGTCCAAATTTTGCTCCCATTCTCTACTCCTCCCCCAGATACAGAATCTGCCGCTTGATGCTGCGGGGGCACAGCCGCAGCACAATCCGCTCCAAAAAACGCTTGAAGCGGAAAAACAGCATCCCTTCCCGCTGGATAGGGCTCACCAGAACCGCCTTGCAGCCCGCACGGCGCGCGCCCCAGATATCGGTGAAAATCTGGTCCCCCACCATGCAAAGCTGCTCACAGGGAATCTGCAGGGCCCTGGCGCAGCGCTGATAGCCCTTCTTCAGCGGCTTGGCTCCATCGGCGATGTAGTCCAGCCCCAGAATTTTTGCAAACGGCTCAACGCGGTGCGGCTTATTGTTGGAAAGGACGATCATCTGGATGCCTTCCCTGCGGTTTTGCGCAAGCCAATCGGCCACCCCCGCGTCGGGAATAGGGTTGTCATGGGTAGTGAGGGTGTTGTCGATATCCAAAATGAGCCCCCGCACCCCCCAGCTTTTGAGCAGCTGCGGCGTAATCCGGTAGACCCGGTCGGCCATCGCGGACGGATAAAGGTTTTTCATGTGTTCACTCCTTTTTTATGCCGGATAAGAAAAAGCGAGCCAAAAACGGCTCGCTTTTAATCTCATCAGTTGGCTGGCGCTTTTGGCGCATCAACCATTTCCATAAGAACGGCAAACACTTCCTGTTATGCCCTCTGCTCCCGATGCCGCTGATACAGCTTATCTGTATTTGCGTTTGCGAGCAGCTTCGGATTTCTTTTTACGCTTAACGGAAGGCTTCTCGTAATGCTCTCTCTTGCGAACTTCGTTGAGAACGCCAGCGCGTGCGCACTGTCTCTTAAATCTTCTCAGAGCACTATCCAAAGACTCGTTATCTTTGACGCGAATTTCTGCCATACTTATCCCTCCTTACGCCATTGGGCAGGAGTATTCAAGTTATCTCTTACCACAGCGCTTGTGGATTCTGCCACACCCGGCTATGGATGGGAGAAACCTGTAACAAAAAAGATTATACTATATATTGGGAGTAGATGTCAAGCCTTTTTTAAGTGAAGTTAAAAAGAAAGGCAGTTTTTTTATTTCCTGCGCAAATCTCCCTACTTTGCGACAATGTTCACCAGTTTTCCCGGGACCACAATTTCCTTAACAATGGTCTTGCCCTCTAAAATGGAGGCGATCACGCCGTTTTCTTTGGCGGCAGCCAGCAGCTGCTCCTTGGTAGCGTCGGTCGGGACGTTGATTCTGGCCTTGATCTTGCCGGAAATCTGCACCGCGATCTCCACGGTGGCGTCAACACATTTGGCCTCGTCATACTCCGGCCAGCTCTGCTGGTTGAGCATGCCGCCAAAGTTCTGCGCCTCCCAGATCTCCTCGGTGATGTGTGGGGCAAACGGGTTGAGCAGAATCAGGAAGGTCGCGAGCTCCTTGCGGCTGATGCTCTTGTGGTCCGCCACATCGTTGATCAGCGCCATCAGGGTGGCGATGGCGGTGTTGAACTTCATCTCCTCGATGTCCTCGCCGACCTTTTTGATCGCCTTATGGAACGCGCTCTCCAGCTCCTTGGAGTACTCCTCGCTGTCGTTGAGGATATCCTGCAGCGCCCAGACTCTGTCCAAAAAGCGCTTGCAGCCCTTGATGGAGGAGGTGGACCACGGCGCGCTCTTTTCGAAGTCGCCGATGAACATCTCGTACAGGCGCATGGTATCGGCTTTTTCACTCTGGGCCAGTTCCTCCCGCCGGGCGGACTGTTTGCGCACAGCGCGTTCGTACAGGTTATGCACCGCTTTGTACAGCTCGCGGCTCTTCTGCTTCAACCGCTCGGCGCGGTCCTTGGTGGCGTAATAATCCTCCAGCAGCTCGCTGTAGGTGGGGTACTGGGTCAGAATGGCCGCGCTGCCGTACTGCTGCGGCACAAAGAAGCTGAACTCCACGGGCTTCGGTGCGCCGTCCGGCTGGGGCAGACGCACCGCGGTGGGCGTGCCGCCGTGGGCGTGCTCGTCCTTCAATTCGTCGATGGCCGCGGCCAGCCCGGCCTTCTCCTCGGCGGTCAGGTCGCAGGCCAGCGCGGGCGTTTCCCCCAGCGCGCGGCAGACGGCCTCCCGCACGACGACGGGGCCGACGCCCGCCACCGTCTTGCCCAGCGCCTGTGCAACGGGCAAGTCCTTCTCGCACGCAGCGGCCACGATGGCGGCGGCGCTCGTCTCCAAAAAGTCAGGCCGCGCAGGCTTGGGCGGCAGCGTGTAGGCCAGACCCGGCAGCAGCTGGCGAACCTCGCTGTCGTCAAAGTCCACCCGCTTGAGGGCATCAATGATGCGCCCGCCC
>OOBJ01000329.1_pt1 | contig 41544 bp, 51 predicted proteins | sample 1671331 | NCBI WGS metagenome assembly OOBJ01 (sample SAMN06348145, study PRJEB24527) | human gut metagenome | biome: human gut; feature: ankylosing spondylitis patient; material: feces | host: Homo sapiens | place: China | collected 2015-10 | reverse complement strand
ACAAGTCTCTTCTCGTCCATGCTAGCTCCTCCCAAATGAGACGAGGGGACTGCCCCGTCTCACCCATGTCTTCGGTGTCCATGCCACGGCTGTGACGATGTGGCACCAATTACTCCCCTTAAAGTATTTTTCAGAACGAATCTGTACTATCGTTCGATAGTATCTGAACAAAGAGAACGAAATGTTCCGTAACTTGCGCTCGCGCAAAGCTGAACGCCAGCTGCGAAACGGGAGGGCCACCATCATGCAGTTTGACCTCGACAAGAGCGTTCGCTATGGCCTCGCCTACTCGGGAGGCGTCGACTCGTGTTACCTGCTCGCGGAGCTGCTGCGCGAGGGCTACGACGTCAAGGCCTACACCATCCTCGACGACCTGCAGATTGCCCGCGACACCGACGACTCGGTGACCATCGCCAAGATGCTCGGCGCCGAGCAGCAGATCATCCCCATCAACATCTGGGAGGGCCACGAGGACCTGCGCGCCAACCCGCATGACCGCTGCTACCACTGCAAGTCGATGGTCTTTGGCACCATCCTCGAGCACATGCGCGCAGACGGCCGCACCGTCCTGCTCGACGGCACAAACGCCAGCGACCGCGAGGACCGCCGCCCGGGCTTTCGCGCCATCCACGAGCTGGGCATCGTGTCACCCCTGCGCGCGGCCGGCCTCACCAAGGACATGGTGCGTAAGGAGTCTGCCAAGCTGGGCCTGCCCACGGCCAACAAGCCCAGCTATGCCTGCTACGGGGCCTACTTCGAGCAAGGCGAGGCCATCACGCCCGAGTCTTTGCGCAAGACCGTCGACAAGTTCATGAGCTCGCACCCCGACGCCGCCGACCGCGTGCGCACCGACGGCAACATCGAGCCGAGCCCCGCAGAGGCCAAGGCCCTGCGTCTCGAGAACGAGCGCGCCCGCGCGGCCCGCGAGCGCGACGCCGCCAAGGCCGCGGCCGCCAAGGGCGAGCAGGGCGGCGAGAACTAGATGGACAAGGCAGAGCTCGAAGAGCTGCTGGGGCGTGTCGCCGCAGGCAGCGCCAGCGTGGCCGACGCCCTCGCACGCATCCAGACCGCCCCGGTGGCAGACGTGGGCTACGCGCGCCTCGACCTTGCCCGCGGCGTTCGCCAGGGCGCGGGCGAGGTCGTCTACGGCGAGGGCAAGACGGCCGAGCAGATCGCCGGCATCGTTGACGCCCTCGAGGGGGCGGGCCAGCGCCGCGTGCTCGTGACGCGCCTCTCCCCCGAGAAGTGCGAGCGCGTGCGGGCTCTCTCCGCCCGCGCGGACCTACTCGACTACCACGAGGATTCGCGCCTGGCGATCGTGGGCGGCCTTCCCGAGCCCAGCGGCAATGGAACCGTCGTGGTGGCGTGCGCCGGCACGAGCGACCTGCCCGTCGCCGAGGAGGCGGCGCTCACCGCCGAGTTTCTCGGCAACCGCGTCGAGCGCATCTGCGACGTGGGCGTGGCGGGGCTGCACCGCCTGCTCGCCTGCACCGAGCAGCTCGCCCGCGCGCAGGTCATCATCGCCGTCGCCGGCATGGAGGGGGCACTTGCGAGCGTCATCGGCGGCCTCGTGAGCTGCCCGGTCATCGCCGTGCCCACCAGCGTTGGCTACGGCGCGAGCCTGGGCGGCGTCGCGGCGCTGCTGTCGATGCTCAACTCCTGTGCGAGCGGCGTGAGCGTCGTCAACATCGACAACGGCTTTGGCGCCGGCTACCAGGCAAGCCTCATCAACCACCTCCCGGGCGCGGCCGCGCCCGGCAACGACCGTTAGGAGCATCATGGGAAGGACCCTGTACCTCGACTGCAGCTCCGGCATCAGCGGCGACATGACGGTCGCCGCGCTTCTCGACCTGGGGGCCAGCGAGGAGCACCTGCGCCAGCAGCTCGCGACGCTGCCGGTAAGCGGCTTTGACGTCGTCGTGACGCGCGTGAGCAAGAGCGGCCTTGCCGCCTGCGACTTTGACGTGCGCCTCGCCCACGGCCTTGAGAACCACGACCACGACATGGCCTGGCTCTACGGGCACGAGAGCGCTCACGAGCACGCGCACGATCACGGGGGCGAACACGATGCAGAGCACGAGCACGCGCATGAGCACGATGCCGAGCACACGCACCACCACGAGCACGCGTGCACCGTCGAGCTCGACCACGACCACCTGGCCGAGCACGACCACGGCCACCATCACCACCACGACCATCACGGCCACGCGCACGCGCACCGCTCGATGGCCGACGTCCGCGCTATCATCGAGGGCTCCCAACTCACCGCGCGCGCCCGGGCGCTCGCCCTCTCGATCTTTGGCAAGCTTGCCGAAGCCGAAGCCGCCGCGCACGGCGCCACACCCGACACTGTGATGTTTCACGAGGTGGGGGCCATCGACTCCATCGTCGACATCTGCTCGGTCGCCATCTGCCTCGACGACCTCGACGTCACCGACGTCATCGTGACGAGCCTCTCCGAGGGCCACGGCACCATCCGCTGCGCCCACGGCGTCATGCCCATCCCCGTGCCCGCCGTCGCCAACCTGTGCGCCGCCGCGCGCATCGCGCTTGTCCCCGCAGACGTCACCGGCGAGCTCGTGACCCCCACGGGCGCCGCCGTCGTGGCCGCGCTGCGCACGGGCAGCCGTCTGCCCCACTCCTACGCCATCGAGCGCGTGGGCTACGGCGCGGGCAAGCGCCCCTACGAGGGCTGCTCGGGCGTGCTGCGCGCAATGCTGCTCGCCGACTCCGGGAGCGCCGACGCCGGTGACGGCGACCGCGGCGTCGTCACCAAGCTCGAGTGCGACCTCGACGACTGCACGGGCGAGGCCCTCGGCCACGTCATCGAGCTGCTCATGGCAGCCGGCGCCCGCGAGGCCCACGCCATCCCGCTCGTCATGAAGAAGGGGCGCCCGGGCCACCAGCTCGAGGTCATCTGCAACGACGAGCTCGCGCCCGCCCTCGAGCGCATTATCTTCGAGAACACCACCACCATCGGCATTCGCTCGCACGAGGAGCGCCGCCACGCGCTGCCGCGCACGCCCAGCACGGTCGAAACGCCCTTTGGCCACGTCGAGACCAAGCGCGTCGTGATGCCCGACGGCAGCGTGCGCGCCTACCCCGAGTACGCGAGCGTCGTCGCCGCCAGCGAGCGCACGGGCGCGTCGTTCCAAGACGTCTTCGCCGCCACGCAGGCCGCGGGGTTCTTTGCCAAGGCAGGCGAGGTCAGATTCGACTCGCCCACGCCCGGCGACGGCAAGCGGGGCTAGCCGTGGACAAGAGGAGGCGGCGCAGCCGCGAGGCCATCCAGCAGGCGTTCGTCGAGCTGCTCGACGAGCAGGGCTACTCGCGCACCACGGTGCAGGACATCATCAGCCGCGCGGGCGTGGGGCGCGCCACGTTCTACGCGCAGTTCCACAGCAAGGATGACCTGCTCGAGGCCCAGGTCTGCGACGTGTGCTGCCACGCGTTCGAGCCAAGCGGCGAGGTGGGCACCAGCCCGCTCGCCCAGACCGAGCACGTCCTCGCGGGCCTGCACAGAAGCGAGAGCGGCCTGCGCGAGCTTGTCTCGGGCAACGGCTCGGAGCGCTTCGCCGACTGCCTGCGCCACGCCATCGTGCGGCGCGCCAGCGAGCGCATCCCGGCGTGCCCGGCGGGCCCCGCGGCCTCGATGAACCGCTCGATCCTCGAGCACCACATCGCCGCGAGCTTTGTGGGGCTCGTGCGCTGGTGGGCCTGGCACGACTTTGCAATGAGCGCGCACGAGGTGGCGCTCAACTACCTGCGCGTGATTCTGCCGCTGTTTGGAGAAGAGCCGCCAACGGAGTAAAACGGATGCGTGCGCGTCCCATTTGGGCGCGCACGCATTTTGCTATCCCGCGCCCGCGCACGCCGCGAGCCCGCGCCCCAAGCACCCGCAACCCGAGGAGCACTGATGACCTACCCCGTCTTTGACATGCACTGCGACACGGCAGACCGCCTGGCCTGGCAGTTTCTCAGCGACGACCTCAAGCAGGCCTGCGGCATGGACTTCTACGGCCCCGGCGACGCAGACGACCCGCAGGGCTGCCGCTCGCTCGCCCAGAGCCACTGCCACATCTCGCTCGAGAAGATCGGCGCCACGCCGTGGGCCCAGTGCTTTGCCTGCTACGTCCCCGACGCCCTGGCGCCCGCACAGGCGGCCGCGTTCTACGACGCGGTGAACGCCCACCTCGACGCCGAGGTCGCCACGAACGCCGCGGTCGTTTTGCCCGTCACGTCTGCCGCGCAGGTTCACGAGGTGCTCAAGGGCGCCGGCGAGCCGCACGTGGCCGCCGTCCGCACCATCGAGAACGCCCGTATGTTCGCCGCAGACCTCGGGCTCGTCGAGCGCTACGCCGCCCGCGGCGTGCTCATGGCATCGCTCAGCTGGAACGCCGCGGGCCCGCTCGCGAGCGGCCACGACACCCACGAGCACCTCTCCGAGCTGGGCCGCGACGCCCTCGCCGAGATGGAGCGCAACCGCATCGTGCTCGACGTGAGCCACCTCAACGACGAGTGCTTCGCAGACGTCGCGGCCGCGAGCAGCCGCCCGATCGTGGCGAGCCACTCGAACTCCCGCGCCGTGTGCCCGCACAAGCGCAACCTCACCGACGACCAGTTTGCCCGCATCCGCGACTGCGGCGGCGTCGTGGGCCTCAACTACTGCGACAAGTTCCTCTCGACCAAGGTGCTCGAGGGGCACACCACCAACGTGTCGTTCGACGAGATAGCGGCCCACGTCGAGCATTGGCTTGACCTGGGTGGCGAGAACGTCGTGGCGCTGGGCGGCGACTTCGACGGCGCCTCCGTGCCCAGCCTGCTCGACGGCACCGACAAGATGGGAGCCTTCCAGCAGCTTCTCGAGCAGCGCTTTGGCGCCGCCATCACGGCCAAGCTCTGCTACGGCAACGCCCTCGCCTTCTTCGAGCGCGCCTCGCACTAGCCGCCTGGCCCGTCTTAGCCAAAAACGCCGGGATCCCGCATCGCGGACTCCCGGTGTTCTCGCATGTGGCAGGGCCATTCGCAGATTATTAGCTACAAGCCCCTACGCGCGATTCTCGAACTTGGCCAGCAGGTGCTCGAGCTCCTCCTCGACCGTCTTGGCGCGGCGGCAGCGCGGCGCCAGGTCGAGCATCGTGTCGAAGCACGGGTCCATGAGGTAGGGGTGGCCCACCGCCTCGAGCATCTGACGGTCGTTCTCGGCATCGCCAAAGGCGGCCATGTCGGCCAGGTCGATGCCCAGCACCTCGCCCAGCTCGCGGATGGCCGAGCCCTTGTTGACGCCGCGCATGATCACGTCGATCCACTCGGCGCCCGAGGTTACGACCTCGCAGTCGCGGCCAAAGCAGTCGGCGAACATCTCGCGCACCTGCTCGTTGCGCTCGGGGTCCACCGTGAACGACACCTTGATGAGCGCCTCGCGCACGTCCTCTGGGCGGCTCACGGCGCTGATGTCGTAGCCCTTCGCGGTACGCATGTGCTCGATGAGCTCGGGCGTCTTCTCGCTCGCATAGGCGTGGCGCTCGCCCGACAGCACGTAGGCCGCGCCCGGCGTCTCGTCGATGAGGTGGCAGATGTCGAGCGCGAGCTCGCGCGGCATCGTGTGGCGCACGAGCGTCTCGCCCTGCCAGACGACCTCGCCGCCGTTCTCGCACAGGTAGCCAATGCGGTCGGCCACCGGCTCGAAGAGGTGGCGCAGGCTCGCGTACTGCCTGCCGCTCGCGGCCATGAACAGCGCGCCGGCGTCGCAGACGCGCTCGATCACGGCGAACGCCTCGGGCCTGGGCAGGTTGCGCCCGCCAATGAGCAGCGTTCCGTCGAGGTCGGTCGCCACGAGCCTGATGTTTCCCTCGAGTCCTGTAGCCATGCATTCTCCCTCGTAAAGCTTAAAATCCGCGGCGCATTATATCCTGCGCGCGGCCAGATGCCAGCGAGAGCAGCCCCATCGGCCCCTCGCTGGTATCATTCTCTTCGGAATTCACACCCGCTCGCGGGTATCGGGCGGCACCGCCGCCCGTCACAAAAGGGAGAAGACATGGACCGCACCAAGATCGTCGAGCTGTACCGCACCGCCGAGCAGCTCGGCGGCACCACCGTCACCGTCGCCGGCTGGACCAAGTCCGTCCGCGACATGAAGAACTTTGGCTTCGTCACGCTCAACGACGGTAGCTGCTTCAAGGACCTGCAGGTTGTCATGAACCGCGAGACGCTCGCCAACTACGACGAGATCTCGCACCTGTCGGGCTACAACGCGCTCATCTGCACCGGCACGCTCAAGCTCACGCCCGAGGCCCAGCAGCCCTTCGAGCTCACCGCCCAAACCATCACCGTCGAGGGCACCTGCGCGGCCGACTATCCGCTGCAGAAGAAGCGCGCCACCGTCGAGTTCCTGCGCACCCAGCAGCACCTACGCCCGCGCACCAACCTGTTCCGCGCCGTCTTCCGCATCCGCTCCGTCGCCGCGGCGGCCATCCACAGCTTCTTCCAGGAGCGCGACTTCGTCTACGTCAACACCCCGCTCATCACCACGAGCGACTGCGAGGGCGCCGGCGAGATGTTCCGCGTCACCACGCTCGACCCCAAGAACCCGCCGCTCGTGAGCGCCGAGACCGCCGCCAAGAGCGGCGGCGCGCTCACCGAGGGCGACGTCGACTGGAGCCAGGACTTCTTTGGCAAGCACGCGAGCCTCACGGTGTCGGGCCAGCTCAACGCCGAGAACTTCGCCATGGCCTTTGGCGACGTCTACACCTTTGGCCCCACCTTCCGCGCCGAGAACTCCAACACCACGCGCCACGCCGCCGAGTTCTGGATGATCGAGCCCGAGATGGCCTTCGCAGACCTGGGCGACTACATGGACAACGCCGAGGCCATGCTCAAGTACGTCATCACCAAGGTCATGGACACCTGCCCCGACGAGCTGGCCATGCTCAACAAGTTCGTCGACAAGGGCCTGCTCGACCGCCTGCACCACGTCGCCACGAGCGACTTTGCCCGCGTGAGCTACACCGAGGCCGTCGAGATCCTCGAGAAGGCCGTGGCAGACGGCCACAAGTTCGAGTACCCCGTGAGCTGGGGCATCGACCTGCAGACCGAGCACGAGCGCTTCCTCACCGAGGAGCACTTCAAGCGCCCGACCTTCGTGACCGACTACCCGGCCCAGATCAAGGCCTTCTACATGCGCCTCAACAACGACGGCAAGACCGTCGCCGCGGCCGACTGCCTCGTTCCCGGCATCGGCGAGATCATTGGCGGCAGCCAGCGCGAGGAGCGCCTCGACGTCCTCGAGCGCCGCATCAACGAACTGGGCATGAACCCCGAGCAGTACAAGTACTACCTCGACCTGCGCCGCTACGGCTCCTGCAAGCACGCCGGCTACGGCCTGGGCTTCGAGCGCCTCGTGATGTACCTCACGGGCGTGGGCAACATCCGCGACGTCCTGCCGCACCCGCGCACCGTGGGCAACGCCGACTTCTAGGCCACCACGCGCTGCAAGCCGCATAGCGCACGCCTGCGCCCGTCTCGCACACGCGAGGCGGGCGCTTTCTTTGGCCGAGAAGAGCTCGCGCTCGCCCGCCCGGCACGCACGCTCGCCGCGCGGGCGTTGTATGTCCCTTCCTTCTCGCTAAAATTTAATATATCAAGTGAGAACAACGGCGCCGGCACCTGCGCGCTGGCGCATCCGTCGAGAGGGGCAGCATGGTTCGCACGCTCGCATTTGGCACCACCCCAGACGGCACGCCCGTCCGCGCCTACGAGCTCGCGTGCGCGGGCGTCACGGCCCGCGTCAGCGACTTTGGCGCAACGCTTCTGGGGCTCACCGCGCCCGACCGCGCGGGCAGGGTCGCAGACGTCGTCCTGGGCTTTGGCAGCCTCGACGGCTACCTCGACAACCCCGCCTGCTTTGGCTCCACCATCGGCCCCGTGGCAAACCGCACGGACGCGGGCGAGGTGCCCCTGGGAGGCAACACCTACCAGTTGCCCCAAAACGACGGCCCCGAGCAGCGCAACAACCTGCACACGAGCCTCACCGCGGGCCTACACAAGCGCGTCTGGGCCGCCTGCATGGACAACGAGGCCAACGCCGTGACCTTCTCGACCACGCTCAACGACGGCGAGCTGGGCCTTCCGGGCGCGCGCACCTTCACGGCCACCTACGCCCTCGCGCCCGCGCAAGAGGGCGGTGCCGCGCTCACCGTGCGCTACCGGTGCGAGACGGACGTGCCCACCTACGTGAACATGACCAACCACACGTACTGGAACCTCGCGGGGCACGCGAGCGGCAGCGCACGCGGCCAGCTCATCCAGGTAAACGCCAGCCGCTACCTGCCGCTTCGCGAGGACTCGGTCTCCGCCGGCGAGGTGCGCGAGGTAGCAGGCACGCCGTTCGACTTCCGCGTGCCCAAGCCGCTCGGCCAAGACATCGACGCAGATGACCCGCAGCTCGCGATAGCCCACGGCTACGACCACTGCCTGTGCGTCGACGGCTACGAGCCCAACGGCAGGCCGCGACCCGCCCTCCACGCCGAGGACCCCGCGAGCGGCCGCACCCTCGACGTCGCCATCACCACGCCCGGGGCGCACCTCTACGCCGGCAACTGGCTGGGCGACGACCACGCCAAGGACGGCGCCTCCTACCGCGGCCAGAGCGGCTTTGCCTTCGAGCCCGAGTTCTGGCCCGACGCCATCCACCACCCCGCGTGGGAGCAACCCACCTGCGAGCCCGGCCACCCCTACGAGCAGACCATCGTCTACCGCATCTCGGCCAGCTAGCGAGGGGCGGCGCGGCACAGCGACCACAGCCACTTGCGATCGCCAGCGACGCCACGCCCCGCAATGAACACCAGCTCACGGCCGCAAGCGGCCAAAGCGCAAGAAAGGACCAGCCATGTCCAGCGTCATCGTGCCCACAACCCTCGCCCACCTCGAGCAGCTCTTCTCGGCAGCCTTTGGGCCAAGCGACGCGCCCGCCGTCGCCGCCTACGCACCCGGCCGCTCAGAGATCGCCGGCAACCACACCGACCACGAGGGCGGCCGCGTCATCGCCTGCGCGCTCGACGTCGCCGCGCACGCCATCGCCCGCCCGCGCACCGACACGCTCGTGCGCGTGACCTCTGAGGGCTACCCCGCCTTCGAGCTCGACCTCGTGAGCACCGACGCGCGCGAGGACGAGCGCGGCACCACCGCAAGTCTCGTGCGCGGCATGGCCCACGAGATCGCAGCCGCGACCGGCATCAGTCCGCGCGGCTTTGACCTCGCGATGTGCTGCGACATCCCCTCGGGCGGCGGCCTGTCGAGCTCGGCGGCCGTCGAGGCGCTGCTCGGGCGCACCATAGAGGCGCTCTGGGGCGCTCAGGCAGCCGAGCCCGTGGCCCTCGCCCAGATGTGCCAGCGCACCGAGAACGCCTACTACGGCAAGCCCTGCGGCCTCATGGACCAGGCCGCCGTCTGCCTGGGCGGCCTCGCCCTCATGGACTTCGCGAACGCCCACGAGCCCGACACCAAGAAGCTCGACCTCGCCTTCGAGGACTTTGGCTACGCGCTTGTCCTCGTAAAGGTGGGCGCAGACCACGCCGCCTCGACCGCCGACTACGCCGCCATCCCCGGCGAGATGCAGGCCATCGCGGCCCGGCTGGGCCACGAGCGCCTCTGCGAGGTGAGCCGCGCGGACTTCGACGCGGCGCTGCCCGCCCTTCGCCGGGAGTTTGGCGACCGCGCCGTCCTTCGCTGCATCCACTACTGGCACGAGGACGAGCTGGTCGAGAGACGCTGGCGAGCCCTCAACATCGGCGACGTCGCGGCGTTCCTCGAGCTCACGCGCGAGAGCGGCGCCAGCTCGGCGATGTACCTGCAAAACGTCGCGGCCGATCTTGGCCACGAGCAGCCCGCGATGTTTGCCCTGGGCGCGGCCGAGCACCTGCTCGAGGGCGACGGCGCGGTGCGCATCCACGGCGGCGGCTTTGGCGGCACCATCCAGGCCTTCGTGCCGCTCGAGCAGCTCGACGCCTTCTGTGCCCAGATGGACGCCTGGCTGGGCGAGAGGTCGTGCCGTCGCTACGTCGTGAGCGGCGAGGGGGCGAGCGCGGCATGGCTGTAGGCAACGAACAGGTGCTGGCCACCACCGCCCAGGAGCTCGTCGAGTACGCCACGCGCCACCACCTCATCGAGGCGGCCGACCGCATCTGGGCCTACAACGCCATCCTCGCCGCCGTGGGCGCCGAGGGGCCGGCCGCGCCCAGGCCCTGGACCCAGCCCGCAGACGAGGGCCAGCCGGCCGAGCAGGACGCAGGCGGGTTTACGCTCGACGACCTGCTCAACACGCTCGTGCACCACGCCCTGATGAACGGCGTCATCGAGCGCTCGCCCAGCGCCTGCGACGCCCTCGCCTGCCAGGTCATGGGCGCCCTCACGCCCCGCCCCAGCGAGGTCGCGCGCCAGTTCCACGCCCTCGAAAGCGCCCGTGGCCCCAAGGCCGCGACGGACTGGTTCTACGCCCTGTGCTGCGCCAACGGCTACGTGAGGCAGTCGGCCATCGCGCGCAACATCAAGTGGAAGACCCCCACCACCTGGGGAGACCTCGAGATCACGATCAACCTCTCCAAGCCCGAGAAGGACCCGCGTGCCATCGCCCGTGCCGGCGCCGCCCCGCAAGACGGCGAGAGGTACCCTGCCTGCCAGCTCTGCATCGAGAACGAGGGCTATGCCGGCCGCGGCGACGACTCGCCGCGCGGCGCCCACCCGGCGCGCCAGAATCTGCGCATCGTGCCGCTCGAGCTGGGCGGAGAGCGCTGGGGCCTGCAGTACAGCCCCTATGCCTACTTTGGCGAGCACTGCATCGCCATGAGCGCGTCCCACCGCCCCATGCACATCGACCGCGCCACCGTCTCGAACCTGCTCGAGCTTGTCGACCTGCTCCCCCACTACTTCTTTGGCTCCAACGCGGACCTGCCCATCGTGGGCGGCTCGATCCTCTCGCACGACCACTTCCAGGGAGGCGCCCACGAGTTCGCGATGATGCGGGCCGCGACCGCCTGGACGTTTGCCATGGATGCCTTCCCCGACGTCTCGGCCGAGGTGCTGCACTGGCCGCTCAGCGTCATTCGCCTGCGCACCCGCAGCCGCGAGCAGGCGCTCGACGCGGCCGTCCACGTCATCGACCTCTGGCGCGGCTGGAGCAGCGAGGCCGCGGGCGTCATCGCGGCCGGCACGGACGGCACGCCCCACAACACCGTAACGCCCGTCGTGCGCAGGGTGAGCGAGGCCGGCCAGCCCGGGGGCGCCATCTACGAGGTCTACCTCGCCCTTCGCTGCAACGTCACGAGCGAGGAACACCCACTGGGGGTCTTTCACCCCCATGCGCAGTACCACCACATCAAGCGCGAGAACATCGGCCTCATCGAGGTCATGGGCCTCGCGATCCTGCCGCCTCGCCTCTCGCGCGAGCTTGCCGAGGTGAGCCGCCTGCTCGAGGCGGGCCAGCTCGACGCCCTGGATGCCAACCCCCTCACGGCCTCCCACGCCGCATGGGCGCGCGAGGTCGCCGCACGCCGCGGGGCAGACGTCGCCGCGGGCAAGGCCGACGCGGTGCTGCAAGACGAGGCGGGCCAGGTCTTCTCGCACGTGCTTGAGGACGCCGGCGTCTTCAAGTGGAACGAGGCGGGCGAGCAGGCCTTCCATGCCTTTACCAACAGCCTGTAACGCAAAGCGGCCCCGCAAGCATTCGCGCTTGCGGGGCCGTCCATTTCGTTTTTACGCGTCCAACGCGACTACCCGCGCCCTCCAGGGAAGCCAGTCTGTCGCGCTGGGCACGCGGGACACCCACGCAGGCGCGCAGGGAGCCGTCTAGGCCAGGATGTCGCCCAGGATCGAGACGAGCTCGTCGACGTCGGCCTTCGTGCATACCAGCGGTGGCAGGAAGCGCAGCGTCGTGGGACCGGTGGCGTTGATAATCGCGCCGCGCTCGAGCGCGCGGGCCACGAGGTCGTGCGCGTCGGGCAGACCCTCGGCCAGCTCGGCGCCCAGCATGAGGCCGGCACCGCGCACCTCGGCCACGCCAGGCAGCTCGGCGAGCTTGTCGGCCAGGTAGGCGCCCACCTCGCGCACGTGCGGCAGGTAGCCCTCGCCCGGCTTGCCCTCGGGAGCCGTGCCAGTCGTGAGCTCGCCCAGCACGGCGTCGGCCGCGGCGCAGACAAGCGGGCCGCCGCCAAAGGTGGAGCCGTGGTCGCCGGGGTGGAAGGCCTCGGAAATCTCGGCCCTGGCGACGCAGGCGCCCATCGGCAGGCCGCCGGCGATGGCCTTGGCCAGCGTGAAGACGTCGGGCGTCACGCCGTAGCCCTGGAAGGCTAGCGCGTGACCCGTGCGGAACAGGCCCGTCTGGACCTCGTCGCACATCATGAGAGCACCGTTCTCGCTCGTGAGGCGGCGCACCTCCTCCATGAACTCCTGCGTCATGGGGTGCACGCCGCTCTCGCCCTGGATAGGCTCGAGGAGCACGGCGCAGATGTTGGAGCCGCGCTGGGCAAACACCTCGCGCAGGGCCTCGACGTCGTTGGCGTCGATGGCGATGAAGCCGCCGGGCAGCGGCTGGAACGGGTCCTGGGCCCAACCCTGCATCGTGGCCGCGATGGTCTCCATCGTGCGGCCGTGAAAGCTCTTGTTGAGGCAGACGATGTCAAAGCCGCCGTTGCCGCCGCGCTTGGCCCACAGGCGGGCGAGCTTGATGGCGCACTCGTTGGCCTCGGCACCCGAGTTGCCAAAGAAGGCGCGCCACTGCTGGGGCGCGTCGGGGCTCGCGGCGGCCGGGTCGCCGTCGCCGGCGTTGGCGAGCTGCGAGAGACGCCTCGCTACCTCGCCGCGGTGCTCGATGTGGAAGTAGTTCGAGATGTGCAGCAGCTTGGAGGCCTGCCCGGTCACGGCCGCCTCGAGCACGGGGTGGGCGTAGCCCAGGCAGCTCACGGCGATGCCGCCAAGGAAGTCGAGGTACTCGCGGCCCTCGGAGTCGACGGCGCGCATGCCGTGGCCGCCCACGAACTCGACGGGGTAGCGGCCAAACGTGTGCATCACGTAGGCGTCGTCTAGCTTCTTAGCCTCTTCCAGGGACATGTGTGGTCCTTTCGTCTTGCGCGCGGGCGCCGCCCGCACGTGGCATCTACCTGCTAGTTGTTCACGGCCAGACGGCTCGCGAGCGTGCCCAGCGGGTGGGCGTCGTACTCGAGGGCTTCCTCGGAGGAGTGCATCGTGGTGCCAATGCCCTTGTCGGTGAGCAGCTCGATGAGCAGGGAGTGCGGGGTCTTGCCGTTGATGACGTGACTGCGGAAGACGCCGGCGCGCAGCGCGTAGCAGCAGCTCTCGAGCTTGGGAATCATGCCCTTGTCAACGGTGCCGCTCGCGAGCATCTCCTCCATCTCGCGCAGGCTCATGTTGGAGATGAGCGAGTTCTTGTCGGAGAAGTCCATGTAGACGCCGTCGACGTCGGTCAGGTAGACGATCTTCTGGGCTCCGATGGCGGCGGCGACGTAGCCGGCGGCGACGTCGGCATTGATGTTGTAGTAGCCGCCGTCCTCGCCCACGCCCACCGTGGCCACCACGGGGATGTACTCGCTCTTGATGAGGGTCTCGAGGTAGGTGGTGTCGACGTGCTCGATCTTGCCCACGCGGCCGAGGTCGGGGTTGAGCGTCGAGCACAGGATGGTGCCCGCGTCTGCGCCCGAGACGCCCACGGCAAGGTTGCCGTGACGGTTGATCGAGGCCACGAGGTCCTGGTTGACCTCGCCCACGAGCACCTGGCGCACCACGTCCATGGCGGCGGGCGTCGTGACGCGCTGGCCGTCCTTGAACTCGACGGGGAAGTTGAGGGCGTCGAAGGCGCGGTTGATGGCCTTGCCGCCTCCGTGGACAATCACGACGTTCACGCCCAGGATCTTGAGCAGCACGATGTCGCTCATGACGTCGGCGCGCAGCTTCTCGTCGACCATGGCCGCGCCACCGTACTTGATGACGACGGTCTTGCCCGTGATGTTCTTGATCCACGGCAGCGCCTCGAACAGCACCTGGCCGGTGCGCTCGTCGGTGTCCTTCGCGCGCTTGCTCGTGTCGATTGCGTACTTCATGCGTCCCTCCTTGCGGGAGCTGGGTTCTTGGCGGCCGCGCAGGCGGCCCGGGCGGGGTGCGCCCTACGTGCGGTAGTCTCCGTTGATCGTGACGTACTCGTGCGTGAGGTCGCAGGTCCAGACGGTCGTCTCGCAGGTGCCGGCGCCCAGGTCTGCCCAGATGGTGATCTCGGGCTCCTCGAAGCGGCGCAGGGCCTCGTCCTCGTCGAAGGCAACCGTGAGGCCGTCGCGGCACACGGGCATGCCCATGATGTCGATGTCGACGTCGCGCTGGTCAAAGGCAACGTCGCACTTGCCCAGGGCCATCGCAATGCGACCCCAGTTGCAGTCGTGGCCGTAGACGGCGGTCTTGACCAGCGGCGAGTTGGCGATGGCGCGCGCGGCGGTGTCGGCGTCCTCGTCGGTCGCGGCGCCGGCCACGGTCACGGTCACGAGCTTGCTCGCGCCCTCGCCGTCGGCCGCGATCTCGCGGGCGAGGTGCTGGCACACGGCGTTCACGGCGGCGGCGAACTCATCGGCCTCGGGGGTGCCGGCCTTGATGGAGCAGCCGTCCAGAGAGGCCTTGCCCGTGGCGATGGCGATACAGGTGTCGTTGGTCGAGGTGTCGGAGTCGACCGTCACCTTGTTGAAGGTCTTCTTGACAACACTCACCAGGACCTCGTGAAGCAGCTCGGGCTCGACGAGCGCGTCGGTCGAGATAATCGAGATCATCGTGGCCATGTTGGGCATGATCATGCCCGAGCCCTTGCACATGCCGCCCACGGTGATGGTATGGCCCGCAAGGGCGCCCGTGGCCTCGTAGGAAACCGCGTACTCCTTGGGGTGGGTGTCGGTGGTCATGATGGCGTGCGCGGCGTCGTGGCCGCCAGCCAGGCGGGCCTCGTCGTCCTCGTCCTCGCTCGCGGCGGCAGCCGCGGCGATCTTCTCGTGCAGGGCCGGCACGCCGGTCTTGAAGGGCGAAAGGTCAAGCAGCTGGCCAATGACGCCCGTGGAGGCAACGAGCACCTGCTCGGGCGCGCAGCCCACCTCCCTGGCGACGAGCTCGCAGGTGGCCTCGGCGCACTCCAGGCCCTCCTCGCCCGTGGCGGCGTTGGCGTTGCCCGAGTTGATGCAGACGGCACGCACGGCGACGCAGCCGTCCTCGCCCAGGTGGCCGCGCGAGACGGTCACGGGAGCGGCGCAGAACTTGTTGGTGGTGAAGGCGCCCGCGGCGACGGCGCCCTCGTCGACCTCGACCAGGGCCAGGTCGAGACGGTTGGGGTCGGCGCGGAACCCGGCGTGGATGCCGCCCGCGTAGATGCCCGCGGGGCTCGCGACGCCTCCGTCCTCGATGACCCTGAGGCTAGGCATGGGAGTCTCTTGCATGGTGCTCCTCCGGTAGCTAAGACGGACAGAACGAATGGATGCGAGCTAGACAGCCATGCCGATGTTCGACAGGCCGGCCTTCTCGTCGAGGCCAAAGACAATATTGGCGCACTGCACGCCCTGGCCGGCGGCACCCTTGCACAGGTTGTCGATGGCGCCGGTGCAGATGAGCGTATTGGTGCGGGCGTTGATGGCCAGGCCCACCTGGGCCACGTTGGTGCCCACAACGCTCGCGGTACGCGGCTGGGTGCCGGCCGGCAGCACCTGGACAAAGGGGTGGCCATCGTAGAGCGCGTGGTAGCAGGCCAGCATGTCGTCAAGGCTCATGCCGGCGGCCTCGTCGGTGAGCTGTAGGTAGACGGTCGAGAGCAGGCCGCGCTTCTGCGGCACGAGGTGCGGGGTAAAGACGACCTCGCCGGGCTTGCCCAAGATCTGCTCGATCTCGGGCGTGTGGCGGTGCTTGCCCACGTTGTAGGCCATGACGTCCTCGTCGGCGTTGCAGAAGTGGGTCTTGGCGTTGCAGCCCTTGCCCGCGCCCGTGACGCCGCTCTTGGCGTCGACGATGACGAGGCCGTGGGTCCAGCCGGCGCGCACGGCCGGGGCGCTCGCAAGCGAGGTGGCCGTGGGATAGCAGCCGGCGCAGGCGACGAGGGCGGGCTTGCCGGCCTCGTGCAGCTCGTGGGCGCGCGCGAGGTCGTCGCCAAAGAGCTCGGGCAGGCCAAAGGCGCGCGTGGAGAGCAGCTCGGGCGAGGTGTGCCTGGCGTTGTACCACTGCTCGTAGACGTCCTTGTCGGCCAGGCGGTAGTCTGCCGAGAGGTCAACGACCGTGATGCCCGCCTCGAGCAGCGACGGCACCTGGGCAAGTGCGGCCGTGTGGGGCACGGCCAGGAAGACCAGGTCGCACGCGCGCACCGCGGGGTCGTCGTGCGTGGTGAACACGAGGTCGGTTGCGCCAGCGAAGGCGGGGTACTCGGCGGCGAGCGGCGTGCCCGCGTCGGCGTTCGACGTGATGACCGACAGCTCGAACTCGGGGTGGCCCAGCAGCAGCCTCACGAGCTCGGCTCCCGCGTACCCCGCCGCTCCCACAACTCCAACCTTGTACGACATGCAGCGCTCCTCACTATCGAAACCCGGCCACGTGGCCGGGCGCTCAGGCGTCCCTTGCGCCCGCTCGGGACGCAATGCTTTTCGATTATAGCCATTGTGGAGGAGCGCGGCCGTATCGATTTGCGCGAATCTGTATATCGATATCATATTCATGCAATATTTTGCATATTCATACGACCAGTGCCTATGAAAAAGCCGCCCGGAGGCGGCCCTACCTAGCGATTTGCTTTGAGCGTGGCAAAGAGCCTGGTGTTGTGGCGCTTCACGAACGAGATGAAGCGGCCCTCGGCAAGCGCCATGCGCGCGTCGCGGCGCCTCACGGGAACGAGCATGAGGCTCATCATCTTCGAGTGCGGCTGGGCGATGGAGACGGCCAGCTGGGCGCGCTCGCTGCTGATCATCGCGTCGATCTGCTCGAGCTTCTCGGCCTCGGAGAGGGTGCAGCTGGGGTTGCACACGTTCTCGATGCAGCCCACCAGGCGCTCGACGTAGCGGCGCTGCACCATCTCGGTGCTCGCCGGGTCGCCGGCGAGCCCCCAGTGCTCGTAGAGGTCGAGCATCCAGCCGTGCTCCTCCTCGCGCTTCTCGTACATGTTCGAGCGCCAGCGGGCGGTCTCGCTCTCGGCGCGCAGGCGAATGAAGTGGTAGTAGGCGCGCTCGGTCACGGCCACGCGTTCGATGTCGCGGATGACGTCGAGCACGAAGGGGAAGTCGTCCCAGAACGTGGGCTTGAAGCGCGCGTGGATGTGCTCGAGGTACGAGCGGCGGAAGAGCTTGTTCCACGGCGTGTAGAGCAGATTCGTGTCGAAGAGGCGCCAGGCGCAGGCGCGGAACTCTTCCTTGGAGCCAAAGGTGCACGAGGGCTGGCTCTTGAGCTCGGAGGTGTGCTGGTCGCCGCTGCCGTAGTAGGTCTCAATGTAGAAGCCCGCGATCACGAGATCGAGGTCGTCCGCCTCGGCGATCTTAACGAGGTCGGCGAGCATCGTGGGCTCCACCCAGTCGTCGCCGTCGACGAAGTGCACGAACTCGCCGCGGGCGCGGTCGAGCGCGGTGTTGCGCGCAGCGGCGGCCCCCTGGTTCTTGGTGTGGATGACGTCGATGCGAATGTCGCGCTCGGCCATGCGGTCGGCGACCTCGCCGGTGCGGTCGGTGGAGCCATCGTCGACGATGAGCAGCTCGAAGTTGCGCATCGTCTGGTTTTGGAGGCTCTCGATGGCTCGCCCAATGAAGCGGTCCACGTTATAGGCCGGGATGATGACCGAAACCTTGGGGACCCTCTTCTCGCTGTGTGCCATCAAGTCTTCTTTCACGCGTGGTTCGTGGGCGCTTCTGCCCACACGGAAGACTACCATCGACGCACTTCCAGCCACATCCCCTTGGGGTATGTCCAGTTAATCTGCGCATTTGTTGCGCAAGGCGCACACATCAAAGATTAGGCGATGACGCCCACGGTTCTCGCCAGCGCGGCGGCGTCGAGCTGGCCGTCTTCGATGGCGCCCACGCTCGCCACGTCCGAGGCGGAGAGCCCCAGCGAGACGGCGCGCTTGGCGATGTCGAGCAGGCCCGTGGCGTCGAGGTCACTCGAGACGATGCCGCCCAGAAGCTCGGTGGCATGGCTTGCGAGCGCCGAGCTGCCGCCCGCGGCCGTCTGCAAAAAGGCGTCCCAGCCCGCCTGCGTCATCGTCACCGCGTGGTCCATGGGCACGGCGCAGGTAGAGGCAATGCCGCCCGCAAGGCCTCCGAGCCCCTGCGAGGCATAGACATCATGCAACGAGGCGATGCCGGAGTCGAGCGCAAGCTGCGCCTCGGGAGCAAGCGACGTGAGCTTGGCCGCCCCCTGGGTAGAGTCGACCGAGGCCACGTAGAGGCCCGAGAGTTCTGTCGAGGAGGAGTCGGGCACGATCACGAACAGGACCGTCTCGACCTCGTCGCCCGTGACCGTGGCGCCCGCGGCGTCTGCTAGGGCCTGCGCGCCGTCCTCCTGCACCGTCGCGGACGCAAGCGCGTCGCTCACCTCATGGCTTCCCAGGGCGCTCGACGAGTTGGCGAGCCTCCATAGCGTCGAGACGAGCAGGGCAAGAGCCACGGCAACGACGAGCAGCACCACCGCTGCGACCTTGTTACGATTGGGGTTGTCCTTGGGAACGTCGGGCCTCTCGTACATGATGGCTCCCCTCGCACGGCGCCCCTACTCCCAGGGCGTGAGCAAATTCTGGGGATAGTCTACCCCCACGAAGGTGAGTCCCTTCGCCGGGGCGCAGGGGCCCGCCGCCTTGCGGTCGCACGCGGCCAGGGCTTCAGCCACCCAGAGGGCGTCGCGATGACCGCGGCCCACCTCGACGAGCGTGCCCGTGATGGTGCGCACCATCGAGTGGAGAAAGGCGTTGCCCACGACGTCGATACACACGACGCTCTCGCCGCACTCGACCTCGCGCGTAACGTCGATGCGCGAAACATATCGATGCGTGGGCTTGCCCTCGGCGCTCGTGGCCTTGCAGAAGCTCTTGAAGTCATGTTCCCCCACCAGCGCCTGGGCCGCCTCGTTCATGGCCGCCTCGTCAAGAGTGCTCTTGAGCCACCACGCATGGTCCCAGGCTAGCACGGGGCGGGCGGGCCCGTCTACGATGCGGTACCGGTAGCTCCTCGAAGTTGCGTCAAAGCGTGCCGAGAAGCCCGCGGGAGCCTGATAGAGGCCCTGGGGGGCGATGTCGTCGGGAAGTAGGGCGCCCAGCCCGTGCATGAGCCTGCGGTCGGGCAGCGCGAGCTCCTCGACCGTGACGGGGACGCTCACGTACTGGGCGATGGCATGGACGCCCGCGTCGGTGCGGCCCGCGCAGGTAAGGTCCACCTCGCGCCGGAGCAGGGTCTCGAGCGCGCGCGTGACCTCGCCCGCCACCGTGCGCTGGGTGGGCTGTGCGGCAAAGCCCGCGAAACCCGCTCCGCGATAGCCAAGCTTGAGCACAAGCGTGCCGTCGAGCGTGCCCTCCTCGAGAGCGCGCTCCTCGAGCGAGGGGCGGTGAGGCGGCTGGACGATTGCGGGGTCGAACATGGTTGCTCCAAACATCAGGTCTGCGGAATGCCTTCCGTAGACTCGGCAAGACGCATGCTTCTTGGCCGAGCCAGGCTCGGTCGCACGGGTGCGACGGGCAGACAGCCCGCAGCCCGCCAGCGTACCCAAAGACCAACCATTCCAGTCCACGTGGCGGAGCAAGAAGCAGGGCTCAATGCAAAAGAGGGTCCGAACGCAGCGTCCGGACCCTCCTACAGTACCTTACGAGTTGCCTCTTTGCGAGAGTCTCGCCTACTCGGCGGTCTCCTCGGTGGACTGCTCCTCGGCGGGAGCCTCCTCCACCTTGGTCACCTTGGTGGCCTCGGCCTTGGGGGCCTTGGCAGCAACCGGCTCGGTGATGATCTCGATGATGGCGACCTCGGCGTTGTCACCCTTGCGGGGGCCGAGCTTCATGATGCGGGTGTAGCCGCCGTTGCGGTCGGCCCACATGCCCTGAGCAGCCTTCTCGAAGACCTCGCGGACGAGCTCCTTGTCACCGAGCTTGGCGATGGCGAGACGACGAGCGTGAAGGTCGCCGCGCTTGGCCCAGGTGATGATGCGGTCCACGTCGGTGCGGATGGCCTTCGCACGCGGCAGGGTCGTCTTGATGCGGTCGTTGGCGAACAGCGCCTGACAAAGGCTCTTCTTCATAGCCTTGGTGTGGGCGGCGTCGGTGCCAAGCTTCATCCCGCTCTTCTTGTAGTGCCTCATAGTCAGTTACTCCTATGCGATGTAGCGGCGCTTAAGCCTTGAAGCTCAGGCCCATCGACTCAAGCTTGTCCTTGACTTCCTCGATGGACTTGACGCCGAAGTTGCGGATGTTGAGCAGGTCGTTCTCGGAGAACTCGACGAGCTGACGGACGGAGTGGATGCCAGCGCGCTTCAGGCAGTTGTAGGAGCGCACAGACAGGTCCAGGTCCTCGATCTGCTTGTCAAGCTCAGTGTTGTCGTCGGTCTGGCCAGCGGCGAAGATCGACGGCTCCTCGGCCTGCTCACCCTCATCGGCCAGGGACATGAACGCAGCCATGTGCTGGTTGATGATGTTCGCGGCCTCGACGACGGCCTCGCGGGGAGACACACCACCGTTCGTCTCGATCTCGAGAACGAGCTTGTCGTAGTCGGTGTGCTGGCCCACGCGGCAAGGCTCGACGGCCTTGGCGCAGCGGCGCACGGGCGAGAAGAGCGAGTCGACGTGAATCAGACCGATGGGGTCGTCGTCATGCTCGTTGTCCTCGCCAGAGACGTAGCCACGGCCGGTGCCGATGCGCATCGACATCGTAAGGTGGGCGCCCTCGGAGAGCGTGCAGATCACGTGCTCGGGGTTAACGAGGTTGAACTCGGAGGGGATGTCAAAGTCCCCGCCAGTCACCGTGGCCGGGCCATCGATGGAGATGGTGGCCGTGGCCTCGTCGCCAACGCCAAGGCTCTTGAAAGCAAGGCCCTTGACGTTCAGCACGATGTCGGTGACGTCCTCATAGACGCCCTCGACCGTCGTGAACTCGTGCTGTACGCCGTCGATCTGGATGGCCTCCACAGCGGCGCCCTCGAGCGAGGAGAGCAGCACGCGGCGGAGCGAGTTGCCCAGGGTATCGCCATAGCCGTGCTCAAGCGGCTCGGCAACGACGCGGGCAACGTTGTCGCTGACCTCTTCTACCGTCACGTTGGGACGGATGAAATCGGACATAGAAACCTCCAACCGGTCTCTACTACTTGGAGTAGAGCTCGACGATGAGCTGGGCGTCGAGATCAAGGTCGATCTGGTCACGCGTCGGGAGCTGCAGGACGGTACCCGTCAGCTTCTCGATGTCGACCTCGAGCCAAGCAGGCACGGCCATGTGCTCAGAGGAGATCAGGGCCTCCTTGATGGGAAGCAGGTCCTTGAACTTGGGGGCGACAGCCACGACGTCGCCGGCCTTCACGCGGTAGGAGGGGATGTCGACGCGCTTGCCGTTCACAGTGATGTGGCCGTGACGGACGGTCTGACGGGCCTCCTTGCGGGTGCGGGCGAAGCCAAGGCGGAAGACCACGTTGTCGAGGCGGCTCTCGAGGATGGTGAGCAGGTTGTCACCGGTAATGCCCTCGATCTTCAGAGCCTTCTCGTAGTACATGTGGAACTGCTTCTCAAGCACGCCGTAGATGAACTTGGCCTTCTGCTTCTCGCGGAGCTGACGGCCGTACTCGCTCTCGTTGCGGCGCTGGCGCTTGGGCTGGCGGTTCGACTTCTTGTTGATGCCCATCACGATCGGGTCAATGTCGAGCGCGCGGCACCTCTTAAGGACAGGAGTCCTATCCACTGCCATAGTTAGATTCCTTCCTTACCTACACGCGGCGACGCTTGCACGGACGGCAACCGTTGTGCGCGATGGGGGTCTTGTCCTGGATGCTCGAAACCTCGAGGCCAGCAGCCTGGAGGGAGCGGATGGCGGTCTCGCGGCCAGAGCCGGGGCCCTTGACGAAGACGGAGACCTTGTGGACGCCGTGCTCCATGGCCTCCTTGGCGCAAGCCTCGGCAGCCATCTGAGCGGCGAACGGGGTGGACTTGCGGGAGCCCTTGAAGCCGACCATGCCGGCGGAGCGCCAGGAGATCACGTTGCCCTGGGGGTCGGTGATCGAGATGATCGTGTTGTTGAAGGTGCTCTTGATGTGAGCCTGACCGACAGAGATGTTCTTACGGTCGGCACGCTTGATGCGCCCGCGAGCCTGGGCGCCCTTCTTAGCAGTAGCCATTAGTCAGTCTCCCCTACTTCTTCTTCTTGCCGCCGACCTGACGCTTCTTGCCCTTGCGGGTGCGAGCGTTGGTGTGCGTGCGCTGGCCGCGGACGGGGAGGCCCTTGCGGTGACGGAGGCCGCGGTAGCAGCCGATCTCCATCAGGCGGGCAATGTTCTGACGCGTCTCACGACGGAGGTCGCCCTCGACGGTGTAGTTAGCGTCAATGTAATCGCGCATCTTCGAGACCTCATCCTCGGTGAGGTCACGCACCTTGGTGCTGGGGTCAACGCCAGTCTCGGCGCAGATCTTAGAAGCGGCGGTACGGCCGATGCCGTAGATGTAGGTAAGTCCGATCTCAACGCGCTTCTCGCGCGGGAGGTCGACGCCGTTAATACGGGCCAACTTGTGCTCCTCTCCTAGCCCTGACGCTGCTTGTGGCGCGGGTTCTCGCAGATCACGTACACCTTACCGTGGCGACGGATGATCTTGCACTTGTCGCACATCTTCTTGACCGAAGGACGTACTTTCATCGTTCTTCCTCTCGGTGTGTCTTGCTTTCCTATATGAACGCCCAGCCGCTGGCGAGAATATCCAAGGCTGTGTGCCGCTTGCGCGGCGGTTTGGACCGGGTGGTCCTGCCGAACCCCTACTTGTAGCGGTAGGTGATGCGGCCACGCTGCAGGTCATACGGGGAGATCTCCACGTCAACCTTGTCGCCGGGAAGAATGCGGATGTAGTTCATCCTGATCTTTCCCGAGATGGTGCAGAGAATGGTGTGGCCATTCTCGAGCTCAACGTTAAACATCGCGTTGGGCAGCGGCTCGAGCACCTTGCCCTCAAGCTGGATTGCATCCTGTTTGCTCACTGCGTGCTACCTTCTCCTCGATACATGACACAGCGACTGAACATCATAACGAAAAACCCGCGCTACGTCCATGCGGCGCGGGTTCTCCACAACTTCTGTAGCCAGGCGTGACTAGTGCTCGCCCGCGTCGCCGCCCGTGCCACCCATCATGTCGCACCAGGGGCCGTCGGCGTCTGCCGTGAGGATCACGGGGCCATCCTCGGTGATGGCGATCGTGTTCTCGTAGTGGGCCGCGGTGAGCCCGTCGTTGGTGACGACGGTCCAGCGGTTGGGGAGCACGTGGCTCTCGTAGCCGCCGAGGCAGATCATGGGCTCGATGGCGATGACCATGCCCACCTGGAGCTTGACTCCCCTGCCGGCCTTGCCGTAGTTGGGGACGTTGGGCTCCTCGTGCATGGCGCGGCCCACGCCGTGCCCCACGTAGTCGCGTACCACGCCGTAGCCATTGGCCTCGGCAAGGCTCTGGACGGCATGACCCACGTCACCCAGGCGGTTGCCGGGGACGGCGGCCGCGATGCCGGCCTTGAGGCAGTCGCGGGTGACCTCGCACAGGCCCTTGTCGGCCACGCTGGGATTGCCGCAGTAGAAGGTCCAGGCGTTGTCGCCCACCCAGCCGTTCACGATAGCGCCCGTGTCAATGGAGACGATGTCGCCCTCCTGCAGCACGGTGGCCGCAGACGGGATGCCGTGGACGATCTGGTCGTTCACCGAGCAGCAGATGCTGGCAGGGAATCCGCCGTAGCCCTTGAAGGCGGGCGTGCCGCCGTGCATGCGGATGATGCTCTCGGCAACGCGGTCGAGCTCGAGGGTGTCGACGCCCGGGCGAATCATCGCGCCAACGCGGCGAAGGGCCAGCTTGGAGAGGGCTCCGGCTGGCTTCATGGCCTCAATCTCTGCCAGGGTCTTGATCTTTAGCATAGACCGAGGAGCTCCTTGACGTCCGCATAGACCTCGTCGACCGGACGGTCGCCGTCGACGGACTTGAGCAGGCCCTTGCCACGGTAGTACTCGACGAGCGGAGAGGTCTGCGTCTCGTAGACGTCGAGGCGCTTCTGGATCGTCTCGGGCTTGTCGTCGTCGCGCTGATACATCTCGCCGCCGCAGGAGGGGCAGGTGTCGACGCCGGCGGGAGCGGTGTAGCCGCACTCCTTGCAGGTGCGACGCGAGGACAGGCGCTTGACGATGACGTCGGCGGCAACGTCGACGAGCAGAGCGGCGTCGAGGTTGCGGCCCATCTCGGCAAGAGCGGAGTCGAGCGTCACGGCCTGAGCGGTGTTGCGTGGGAAGCCGTCGAGGATGAAGCCCTTCTTGGCGTCATCGGCGTCGAGACGCTCGGTCACGAGGTCGACGACGAGCTTGTCGGGAACGAGCTGGCCGTTGTCCATGTAGGACTTGGCCTTGACGCCCAGCTTGGTGCCGGCCTTGACGGCGGCGCGGAGCAGGTCGCCGGTGGAGATGTGGGCAACGCCATACTCCTCGACGAGCTTCTGGGCCTGAGTACCCTTACCGGCACCGGGGGCGCCGAGCAGAACGATGTTCATGCGTGCCTTCTTTCTGCGCCGATGCGCATCAGAGAATTCCGTCCCTCCAGCCTACCGCAAAACAAACGGGGCCGCCGCCCGAAGGCGACGACCCCGCAAAGACTCTTTGTCCGAGACCTACTTGATGAGCAGGTTCTCGTAGTTGGTGGTCTTGAGCTGGCTCTCGATCTGGCAGATCGTGTCGAGGGCCACGCCAACCATGATCAGGATCGACGTGCCGCCAAAGGCCTGCACCAGCGAGTTGCCGGTGAAGGTGAAGATGATCGACGGAACGACGGCCACGATCGCAATGAAGATGGCACCAGGAAGCGTGATGTGGTTCAGCACGTTCTTGATGTAGGCCGAGGTGGCTGAGCCCGGGCGAACGCCAGGGATGAAGCCGCCCTGCTTGCGCAGCGTGTCGGCCGTCTCATCGGGGTTGAACACCATGGAGGTGTAGAAGTACGCAAAGCCAACGATGAGAAGCACGGAGAGAATCCAGTTGAGCCAACCGGAGCTCACGGCGTTCGCGAAGGTGCTAATCCAGCCAACACCGGGGAAGAACACCGCAATCTGAGCCGGCAGGTACAGGATCGCGCTCGCGAAAATGATGGGGATGACGCCAGCCGTGTTGACCTTGACGGGAAGGTACGTGGACTGGCCGCCCATGATCCTGCGACCCACGACACGCTTGGCGTACTGCACCGCGATGCGACGCTGGCCACGCTCGATGTAGACGATGAACGGGACGACCGCGACGATTACCACGACGGTGAGGATCGTGAGCAGGATTCCGTTGTCAGAGGTGCGCAGCGACTGGATGATCGAGGTGGGCAGGCCCGAGATGATGTTGGCAAAGATGATGAGGCTCATGCCGTTGCCAATACCACGCTGGGTGATGACCTCGCCCATCCACATGATGAGGATGGCGCCGGCAAGCATCGAGACCACGACGACCACGTTCATCAGCCACTCGGGGATGCCCGTCTGCGAAAAGTCGATGCCAAAGCTGGAGCTCTTGAAGAGGAAGAGGTAGCCGATGGCATTGAGCAGGGCGAGGCCCACGGTGACGTAGCGCGTGTACTGCGTGATCTTGCGCTGGCCGCTCTCGCCCTCGCGGGCGAGCGTGCCGAGGCTCGGCACCACGGCCTGGAGCATCTGCATGATGATCTGGGCCGTGATGTAGGGCATGATGCCCAGGCAAAACACCGACACGCGAGAGAGTGCGCCACCGCTGAACAGGTTCAGAACCGCGATAGCACTGTTCGCGCTGGAGCTCGACTGATATGCCGAGAGCATCCCCGAGAAGGGGATGCCCGGCACGGGCACGTATGCCCCGATCCTGTAGAGGACGAGGATACCGACCGTCAGCAGGATCTTGTTGCGAAGCTCCTTGACGCGAAAGGCATTGAGGATGCCATTTAGCACGGGAGCTCAACCTTTCCGCCGGCGGCCTCGATCTTGGCCTGGGCGGCAGGGGTGACCTTGTCGACCTTGACGGTGAGCTTCTTGGTGATCTCGCCGTCGGCAAGGACCTTCACGAGCTCATAGTCGCGCTTGATGATGCCAGCGGCGATGAGGCTCTCGGTGTCCACGACGTCGCCGTCGTTGAACTTGTCCTCGAGGCGGGAGACATTGACCGGCGTGTACTCGACGCGGCCGTGGTGCTTGAAGCCGGGGAGCTTCGGGAGACGCATGGCCAGCGGCTGCTGACCACCCTCGAAGCCAGCGCCCTTGCCGCCACCGGAGCGGGAGAGCTGGCCCTTGGTGCCGCGGCCAGCAGTGGTGCCGTGGCCGGAGGCGTTGCCGCGACCAATGCGCTTGCGGGCCTTCTTGGCGCCCTCAGCGGGGCGCAGATCGTTGAGCTGCATAGGTGTGACTCCTAGTTCTCTTCAACGGTGACGAGGTGCTTGACCTTGAAGATCATCCCGCGGACGCTCTCGTTATCGGGAAGCACGTGCGTGTCGTTGATCTTGCGGAGGCCGAGAGCGCGGCAGGTGCGGGTCTGGTCAGCCTTGACACCGCAGACGGCGCTCTTGACGAGCTTGACGGTGAGGGTCTTCGCCATGACTAGTTCTCCTTCCCGACGAACATCTCGGCGACGGTGAGGCCGCGACGCTCGGCGGTCTCCTCGGGGCTCGAGAGCTGCTTCAGAGCCTCAGCGGCGGCCTTGATGATGTTGAGGCCGTTGCTGGAGCCCATGGACTTGGACAGGACGTTCTTGATGCCAGCCAGCTCGAAGAGCGGACGAACGGGGCCGCCGGCGATGACGCCGGTACCGTCGATGGCGGGCTTCACGAGGACGCGGGCAGCGCCAAACTCGCCCATGACGTCGTGGGGCACCGAGCCGGTCTCGGTCAGGGGCACCTTGAACATGTTCTTCTTGGCGTTGTCGGAAGCCTTCTGGATGGCCAGGGGCACCTCAGAGGACTTGCCGGTGCCAAGGCCAACGTTGCCCTTGCCGTCGCCGACGACAACGAGGGCGACGAGAGACATACGACGGCCGCCCTTGACGGTCTTGGAAACGCGGTGGATGAAGACGACGCGCTCCTGGAGCTCGGAGGCGTCGCGCTGCTGCTTCGGGTTACGAGCCATTACAGATACCTCCTAGAACTTCAGACCCGCGGAGCGGGCGCCATCAGCGAGAGCCTGGACACGGCCGTGGTAGATGCGGCCGCCGCGGTCGAACGTCACCGTGGTGACGCCAGCCTTGAGGGCGCGCTCGCCAACCATCTTGCCCACGAGCTCGGCGGCCTCCTTGTTGGAGCCCAGCTTGCCCGTGGCGCGGAACTCGGGGTCCAGCGTCGAGGCGGTGCAGATGGTCCTGGCATCGACGTCGTCGATGACCTGGGCGTAGATGTTGGTGTTCGTGCGGTGCACGGAGAGGCGGGGACGCTCGGCAGTGCCGCAAATCTTGGAGCGGACGCGACGCTCGCGGCGCTTGAGGCCAGCCCTCTTAGCCTTGAACTTGTTCATGAAAATCTCCTTAGTCACGCCGTCACCTAGCAGGGTGACGGTCTTCTATGACTTACTGGACAGGCCTTACTTGGCAGCCTTGCCGAGCTTCCTGCGGATGTGCTCACCCATGTAGTGGATGCCCTTGCCCTTGTAGGGCTCGGGAGGACGCTTCATGCGAATCTCGGCGGCAACCTGGCCGACCTGCTCCTTGGAGATGCCCTTCACGTTGATGTGCGTGTTGTCGGGGACCTCGAAGGTGATGTTCTCGGGGGCCTTGTAGATGACCGGGTGAGAGTAGCCGAGCGAGAGGTCAAGATCCTTGCCCTTGAGCGCGACACGGTAGCCGACGCCCGTGAGCTCGAGCTGCTTCATGAAGCCCTCGGAGACGCCGAGGACCATGTTGTGGATGAGGGTGCGGGTCAGGCCGTGCTGGGCGTTGGCCTCGCGGGACTCGTCGTTGACGGTGACGAGGATCTCCTCGCCCTCCTCCTTGATGGTCACGAGCTCGGAGAAGTGGCGATCGAGCTCGCCCTTCGGGCCCTTGACGTGGACGTGGTTGCCCTCAACTGTCACAGTGACTCCGGCGGGAATCTGGACAGGCTTCTTGCCAATACGGGACATGGTGAGTCTCCTTTCCTATCCTGCCGTGAGTTACCAGATGTAGGCGATGACCTCGCCGCCGACGCCGAGCTTACGAGCGTCGCGGTCGCACATCATGCCCTTGGAGGTGGAAATAACGGCGGTGCCGAGGCCACCGAGGACGCGGGGAAGGTCCTCGGCCTTGCTGTAGATGCGCAGGCCCGGCTTGGAGATGCGCTTGATGCCGCGGATGACGCGGGCACGGCGCGCACCATACTTCAGGGTGACCGTCAGGGTCTTCTGGGGCTTGGTGTCCTCGACGGCGTAGCCCTCGATGTAGCCCTCCTCCGTGATAACACGGGCGATCTCGACGAGCACCTTGCTCGACGGCATGCTGACGACATCCTTGCCGGCGGTGTTGCCGTTGCGGATGCGCGTGAGCATGTCTGCAATGGGATCGGTAACGTTCATTGGGATTCTCCTTCGGTAGGGATGAACCTCTGCGTCCGGTTCAGCCTGGCCCGTAGCCAGGTCGCCTGGACGGGAGTCTTCCTTTTGCCCAGGAGCTGAAGGTCTAGGACCTACCAGCTCGCCTTGCGGACGCCGGGAAGCTCGCCCTTGCTAGCGAGCTCACGGAAGCAGACACGGCACAGGCCGAACTTGCGATAGACGCTGTGCGGACGGCCGCAGCGCTGGCAACGGTTCTGGGTGCGCGTCGAAAACTTCGGCTCTCGCTGAGCCTTGACGATCATCGATGTCTTAGCCACAAATCCTCCTTACGGATGACGGCCGCACTTTTGTGCGGCTATTTTCGCCGCTTGCGCGGCACGCCGCCGACACAAGGCCGGCGGCGGGATTACCAATGCTACTTGGCGAACGGGAAGCCAAAGCCGTCGAGCAGGGCCTTGCCCTCCTCGTTGGTGTTGGCGGTGGTGACGATGGTGATGTCCATGCCACGGGTGCGATCGATCTTGTCGAAGTCGATCTCAGGGAAGATGAGCTGCTCGGTGACGCCCATGGAGAAGTTGCCACGGCCGTCGAAGCTCTTGGCGGAAATGCCGCGGAAGTCGCGGATGCGGGGGATGGCAACGCAAATCAGGCGATCCAGGAAGTCCCACATGCGGTCGCCGCGCAGGGTGACCTTGGCGCCGATGGGCTGACCCTCACGAAGGTGGAAGGTAGCGATGGACTTGCGGGCACGACGAATGGACGGCTGCTGGCCGGTGATGGCACGCAGGTCGGAGATGGCACCGTCGATAGCCTTGGAATCGGTGGCGGCCTCGCCGACGCCCATGTTCACAACGATCTTCTCGATCTTCGGGACGCACATGGGGTTGGTGTAGCCGAACTGCTCGATGAGCTTGGCGCGGACCTCGTCGTTGTACTTGGTCTTGAAGCGCGGGACGTACTTCTCTTCAGCCATTTTCACTCCTTATGGGGTTTCTCAGCACGGGGTTGGCTCGGGGCTTTTAGACCTCGGTTACCCTCGTACCTCCTGCTCGACGGCTAATCGGCAGGAGCCTTCACAGTGCAGCTCATAAGGATATGCCTTTGCAAGGGCTTTTACCAGTGGAAATTCCTGTTTTGGTCGCGCGCGGTCCCGCGTTCACGCGACCCCCACAAAAAAGGGCGCCGCCCCAGGCGACGCCCATCATAGCAGTCCCGCCGTCGGTCCTACTCGTCGACGCTCGCGTGGAACGAGGCGTCCGCCGCGACCTCGAGCAGGCTCTTGCCGTCGATGCACGGCAGGTTGAGCACCTCGTCGACCGTGGGCACCAGGTCGGAGCAGTCCGTGAAGTGGCCCTTGTCGTTGAGCCGCCCGCAGTCCTGGACGCGCCAGTAGCCATCGGTGTGGGTGACGTAGTAGGTCTTCTCCCCCACCTTGGCGAAGACGCGCGTGTTAGCGCGCAGGTAGCCGTCAAGCGTGTCCGGCCCAATCTCGACCGTCTCCTCAGCCATCTTTCCCATGAGAGCTCCCTTCTTCTTACCCGCGGCGCGCGCCGCGGATGGGCTAACCCTTCCTTGGGTCAAGGGTGCCCCTCATGGGGCCGCTCCCATCCCTCATACCGACGAGCGGGCAATATCGTCATGGCAGCGGTGGTTGGGACAGCCAGGGGGAGGTCCTCGCTCACGCCTAACGGCCCCTCATACAAAAAAGGAGCCCACAGGCCAAGCCTGCGGGCTCCTCGTTGCATCTGGGATGCGTTACCTCGAACCTACTTCTTGTAGGGGTCGGGGATGACCTCGCCGCTCTTCTTGGCGACGCGCACCTTGGTGCCGTCCTCCTCGAAGCGGTAGCCAACGCGCGTGGGCGTGTCGGTCTTGGGGTCGATCAGGGCAACGTTGGAGACGTCGATGGGCATCTCCTTGTTCACGAAGCCACCCTGCTGGTTGTCCTGCGTGGGACGGACGGCCTTCTTGGCGACGGCAACGCCCTCGACGACGACCTTGCCCTCGCGGGGAAGGGCGCGCACGACGACGCCGCGCTTGCCCTTGTCCTTGCCAGAGAGCACCTGGACGGTGTCGCCGGTCTTGATCTTCATCTTAGCCATAGTGGCGACTCCTCCTAAAGCGTCTCAGGCGCGAGCGAGACGATCTTCATGTACTTGTGATCGCGCAGCTCACGGGCGACGGGGCCAAAGATACGGGTGCCGGTCGGGTTACCGTCCTTGTCGATGAGGACGCAGGCGTTCTCATCGAACTTGATGTAGGAGCCGTCCTTGCGGCGGGTCTCCTTGACGGTGCGAACGATGACGCAGCGAACGACGTCACCCTTCTTGACGGAACCGCCCGGCGTGGCCTCCTGGACGGCGGCGATGACGACGTCGGCGATGCCGGCGTAACGGCGCTTCGAGCCACCCAGAACCTTAATGCACCTCACCTTCTTGGCGCCGGAGTTATCGGCGACGGTGAGCATGGTCTGCATCTGAATCATTGCAAATCCCTTTCAGAAGCTCATCCGGCCCAGAGGTGCGCCCTCACGAGCAGCGCACATGGGCCGATAGATGGCCTTGGCAGTTACTTGGCGGCCTCAACGACCTCGACGAGGCGCCAGCGCTTCGTCTTGGACAGGGGACGCGTCTCCATGACCTTGACGGTGTCGCCAACGTGCGCGACCTCGTTCTCGTCGTGGGCGTGGAGCTTCTTGGTGACGGTAATCATCTTGCCGTACTTGGGGTGGCGCTTGCGGTTGTCGATCTTCACGGTGATGGACTTGGCACCGGAGATGGAGGTAACGACGCCCATGCGCACCTTACGCGAGTTACGAGCCTCGGTATCGCTCATGTTCTTCTCCCTAGACTCTTCTACTTCGCCTCAGCGGCGATCTGGCGGGCGCGCATCTCGGTCTGGATGCGAGCGATGTCGCGCTTGACGTTGGTCACGCGGGCCGTGTTGTCCAGCTGGCTGGTGGCCATCTGGAAACGCAGGTTGAAGAGCTCGGCGCGGCCGTCCTCAAGCTTCTTGGCGAGCTCCTCGTCGGAGAACTCGCGGATCTCGTTCATCTTCATGGGTTACTCGTCCTTCCCAGCCTGCTGGTCGGCAAGGGTGACAATCTTCGTCTTGATGGGCAGCTTGTGCTGGGCAAGACGGAGAGCCTCCCTGGCGATCTCCTCGGAGACGCCACCGATCTCGAACATGATGCGGCCGGGCTTGACCACGGCCACCCACTCCTCGGGGTTGCCCTTACCCTTACCCATGCGGGTCTCGGCGGGCTTCTTGGAGATGGGCTTGTCCGGGAAGATCGTGATCCAGACCTTACCGCCACGCTTCATGTAACGGGTCATGGCGATACGGGCGGCCTCGATCTGGCGGTTGGTGATCCAGTGAGCCTCAAGGGCGACGATGCCGTACTCACCGAAGTGCAGCTGGGTGTTGCCCTTGGCGTGGCCCTTCATGGAGCCACGCTGCACCTTGCGGTGAAGAATACGCTTAGGAGCCAGCATTAGTTGCCCCTCCTCTCATTGCGACGACGGGGACGCGAGGAGCCCTCGAGGGCCGGCTGCGGCTTGGGCTGGCCGGGGAGCTTCTCGCCGACGTAGATCCAAACCTTCACGCCGCAGGCGCCCATGGTGGTGCGAGCGGTAGCCTCACCGAAGTCGATGCAGGCACGAAGGGTGTGCAGGGGCACGCGACCCTCGCGGTACCACTCGCGACGGCCCAGCTCGGCGCCGCCGAGACGGCCGGAGCACTGGATGCGGATGCCCTTGGCGCCGGCCTTGCGGGCAGACTGCACGGCCTTGCGCATGGCGCGACGGAAGGCGATGCGCTGCTCGAGCTGGTCAGCGACGCTCTGGGCAACGAGGGAGGCATCGAGCTCGGGGCGCTTAACCTCGATGACGTCGACGTTGACCTGGCCCTTGCCGACCTTGGCGATCTTCTCGAGCTCGGAGCGGAGACCGTCGATCTCGGCGCCCTTCTTGCCGATGACGATGCCGGGACGACCGGTGTAGATGGTGACCTTCACCTTGTCGCCGGCGCGGTCGATCTCCACGCGGGAGAGCGCAGCCTTGGCCAGACGCTTGTTGAGGTACTTGCGAATCTCGAGGTCATTGCCGAGCGTGGTGGCGTAGTCCTTGTCGGCGTACCAACGGGAGCGCCAGTTCTCGGTGACTCCGAGGCGGAAACCAGTGGGGGAAACCTTCTGACCCATGTGGCTTTACGCCTCCTTTCGGGGAGCGACGGTGATGGTGATGTGGCTCGTGCGCTTGTTGATGCGGCTCGCGGAGCCCTTGGCGCGCGGGCGGATGCGCTTGAGCGTCGGGCCCTCGTCGACGTAGGCGGCGACGACCTCGAGGGACTCGGGACGCATGCCCTTGTTCTGGTAGGCGTTGGCCACGGCGGACTTCAGGACCTTCTCGACGTCCACGGCGACGGCGCGCTCGCAGAACTGGAGCAGCTCGAAGGCACGTGCGACGGGCTGGTTACGGACCTGGTCAACGACAAGGCGAGCCTTGCGCGGAGCGACGCGGACGTACTTGGCGGTCGCGGAGACCCAGTTCGGGTTGGTGTTCTTAGCCATTAGTCAGTACCTCCTTAAGCCTGCTTGTGGCCACGGAAGGTGCGGCTCGGGGCGAATTCGCCCAGCTTGTGACCAACCATGGACTCGGTGATGTACACGGGGACGTGCTTGCGGCCATCGTGGACGGCGATCGTGTGACCGACCATCTCGGGGAAGATGGTCGAGGAGCGCGACCAGGTCTTGATGACCTCCTTCTTGCCAGCCTCGTTCATCGCAGCGACACGCGAAAGGAGGCGAGTCTCCACGAACGGGCCCTTCTTGAGACTTCTGCTCATAGGTGCTTTCTCCTACTTCTCGCGTTACTTCGTCTTGCGACGACGGATGATCAGACGGTTCGTGGACTTCTTCGGGTCACGCGTCTTCTTGCCCTTGGCAGGCTTGCCCCACGGGGACACGGAGGGACGACCAGAGGTGTGGTTCTTGCCCTCACCGCCGCCGTGCGGGTGGTCGACCGGGTTCATGACCGTACCACGGACGGTCGGACGGACGCCGGCCCAGCGGTTACGACCGGCCTTGCCGATCTTGATGTTGGCGTGCTCGGCGTTTCCAACCTCGCCGATGGTGGCACGGCAGGTGATGAGCACGCGGCGCATCTCGGAGGACGGCATGCGAAGGATGGCGTAGCCACCCTCCTTGCCCATCAGCTGGCAGGAGTTGCCGGCGGAGCGGGCGATGGCGGCGCCACGGCCGGGCTGGAACTCCACGGCGTGGACGAGCGTACCAACGGGAATCTCGGACAGCGGCAGGCAGTTGCCGGGCTTGATGTCGGCCTCGGGGCCGCTCATGACCATGTCACCAACCTGGAGGCCCTTGGGGCACAGGATGTAGGCCTTGGCGCCGTCGACGTAGTGGAGCAGCGCGATGCGGGCGGAGCGGTTCGGGTCGTACTCGATCGTGGCGACCTTGGCGGGCACGCCGTCCTTGCGACGCTTGAAGTCGATGATGCGGTAACGACGCTTGTGACCGCCGCCCTGGTGGCGGGTCGTCACGCGGCCGTTGTTGTTGCGGCCGGCCTTCTTGGGCAGCGGCGCAAGCAGCGACTTCTCAGGCTTGTCCGTCGTGATCTCGGCGAAGTCCGAGACCGTCTGGAAGCGCCTGCCTGCGCTGGTGGGCTTGAGGTGCTTAACTCCCATGTTGCTTTCCCTTTCAAATATTTCCGTTAGCCATCCCGCTCAAGGGATGAGGCCCTGGCCCTTGCGGGCCTGCTGGCTATTCCAGCTCGTGGCCTCGGCGAGATGACGCCGGATTACCACGGTGCCGCGCGTATCCTTCCACGCGGCGCGGACACGCCCCAGGCTCAGGGCCAGGGGCGGGTGTGCCTCGCTACTCGGCAGCCTGCTGACCGAAGACCTCGATGGTATCGCCCTCGGCGAGGGTAACGATGGCCTTCTTCCAGGAGCGGGTCATGCCGGCGACATAGCGGACGCGCTTCTTCTTGGGCTTCACCGAAATGGTGTTGACCTTGAGCACGTGGACGCCGAAGAGCTTCTCGACGGCGGCGGCGATCTCCTCCTTGGGGGCGTTCTTGGCCACCTCGAAGGTGTACTTGTTCTGGCTCATGAGGTCGAACGAACGCTCGGAGACGATCGGGCGAATGATGACGTTGTAGACGGAGTTCATTTAAGCGAGCACCTCCTCGAGGGTCTTGGCGACCTCGCTGGACATGACGAGAGCAGCGTTGTCGATGAGGGAGTGCGTGGTGGCCTCGCCAACGCCGATGACGCGGACGGTCTCGACGTTGCGGAAGGACAGGTAGGTGTAGATGTCATCATCGGAGACGACGACGGTGACGCGCTTGCCCTCGAGCTCGAGAGCCTTGAGCAGGGCGACGGCCTGCTTGGTGCTGGGCTTGTCGAAGCCGTAGTTGTCGACGACGACGAGCTCGTTGTCGCGAAGCTTGCCGGAGAGGACGCCGCGCATGGCGAGCTTGATCTCCTTGTTGTTCAGGCGACGGTTGTGGGTGCGGGGGGTGGGGCCAAAGGGCACGCCGCCGCCGACCCACTGGGTGGCGCGGATGGAACCCTGGCGGGCACGGCCGGTGCCCTTCTGGCGCCAAGGCTTGGCGCCGCCACCGGAGACCTCAGAGCGGCCCTTGGTGTCGTGGGTGCCCTGACGCAGGTTGCCGAGCTGAACGGTCACGACCTGGTGGATGACGGGGATGTTCGGCTCGATGCCGAACACGCTGGAGTCGAACTCGACGGTGTCAACCGCCTTGCCCTCCGCGTTCTTGATTTCGATCTTGGACATCATGTTCTCCTTGGTAGCCTAAAGGTTTGGTTGCTCTGGGCCCTTAGGCCATGCGGATCGAGACGAGGCCGTTCTTGCCACCGGGGACGGCACCCTTGACGAGCATGAGGTTCTGCTCAGCGTCAACGCGGACGAGCTTGAGGTTCTTGACCGTGACGCGCTCGTCGCCCATGTGGCCGGCCATGTGCAGGCCCTTGCGCACGCGGGAGGGGTAGGCGCACTGGCCGATGGAACCGGGCTTGCGCTGGTTGCGCGAGCCGTGCGTCATGGGACCGCAGGCGAAGTTCCAGCGCTTGATGGTGCCCTGGAAGCCCTTACCCTTGGAGGTGCCGGTGACGTCGACGTTCTTGACCTCAGCGAAGTCGGCAACGGTGACGACGTCGCCCACCTTGTGATCCTCGCCGTTGGCGACGCGGACCTCGCGCAGGTAGCGCATGGGCTCGACGCCGGCCTTGGCGAAGTGACCCGCCATCGGCTTGTTCACACGGTTCTTCTTGATGCTGCCGAAGCCAATCTGAACGGCGTCGTAGCCGTCGGTGGCAACGGTCTTGACCTGCGAGACAACGCAGGGGCCGGCCTGGATGACCGTAACGGGGACGACGTTGTCGTCCTCGTCAAACACCTGGGTCATCCCGATCTTGCGGCCGAGGATGGTGCTGACCATACACGTTCCTTACCTTCGGTGGTCTTGGGTCACCCGCACGCCCCTTGCGCACGGCCCCAGAGGACCACGTCCTACAGACTACTGCGCTATCAGGGCGTTGGCTGTGAGCCACGTGCCCCTCGCGTTGCCGGCGGAAGCACTGGGCTTCTCGAGCCCGTTCGAGGGATACGCCCGACTCCGTGGTTTGGAGACGACACAGCATGCCCCTAAAAACGCAGCCTGTCTAGTATACACAGCTCAGAGGCCCTTCACAATCTCTCTACCTCTCTTCGCGCGAGGCCATCGGTGGTGGTAGCTCCCCTACGGCCCTTCTTTTTATGTGCGAACATATTGCTATGTTGTTCTTACATTTTTAATGATTGGAGAGACATGCCCTATCTGAACTTCGAGAGTCACTACGACAAGGCCCCCGAGATCGAGGTGGCGGGCGAGCATGCGTCCTGGGGCGGCTGGGAGAGCGTCCTGGGGGCGATCTGCGCCCGCGCCGCTCACGCAAAGGCGCACGTCGTCGCCATCGACTGCTACCCCGGCGTCGACGACGCCCTGCTCGGCCTTGTGAGCCAGCGCCTGGCGCCCGAGCTTGTGGTGGACATGCGCGGCCTGCTGCTGCCCCAGGAGCGCCTGGACGGCATTCTCTCGCCCTTCCTCACCGATGACCGCGTGCGCGGACGCATGTGCTTCATGCAGCTGAGCGAGTTCCTCGACGCCCAGAAGGTTGAGGATGCTCGCCGCCAGGTGGAGAAAGCCGAGGGGCTCGTGCTCGTCTATGGCGTGGGCGCCACGCTCGTGGCGGACGCCGACCTTGCCATCTACGCCGACCTCGCCCGCTGGGAGGCGCAGCAGCGCTACCGCGAGGGCGCTCCCAACTACCTGCTCGACAACCCGGTCGAAGACCAGCTGCGCAAGGTGAAGTGCGGTTTCTTCGTCGAGTGGCGCGTGGCAGACCGCCACAAGTTCGACGTCATGCCCGGCTGCGACCTCTACCTCGACACGAACGACAGGGACAATCCTGCCATGGTCGAGGTCGAGGGCCTGCTCGCGGGCCTGGCACAGACCGCTCGCGCGCCCTTCCGCCTCGTGCCCTCCTTCGAACCGGGCGTCTGGGGCGGCCAGTGGATGCGCGAGGTCTGCCACCTCTCGCCCGAGCCGCCCAACTTTGCCTGGGGCTTCGACGGCGTTCCCGAGGAGAACAGTCTCTACCTGCGCTTTGGTGACGTGCGCCTCGAGACGCCGGCGATGAACCTCGCCAAGCTCATGCCGCGCGAGTTCTTGGGTAGGCGCACCTACGCCCGCTGGGGAGCCGAGTGCCCCATCCGCTTTGACTTCCTCGACACGATGGGCGGCCAGAACCTGTCGCTGCAGGTACACCCCACCACCGAGTACATACACGAGCACTTTGGCATGACCTACACGCAAAACGAGTCGTACTACATCCTCGACACCGAGGATGACGGCGCCGTCTACCTGGGACTCAAGGAGGGTGTCGACCCCGCCGCGGTGGTTGCCGACCTGCGCGAGGCACAGGCGGGTGGGGCGCCCTTCGACACCGAGCGCTACGTCAACCGCTGGCCGGCCAAGAAGCACGACCATTTCCTCATCCCGGCGGGAACGCCCCACTGCTCAAGCGCCGGCACGATGGTCCTCGAGGTGAGCGCCTCACCCCTCATCTTCACGTTCAAGCTGTGGGACTGGGGGCGTCTGGGCATGGACGGGCTGCCGCGCCCCATCCACATCGAGGATGGCAGGCGCGTCATGGACTGGGATTGCACCACCTCGTGGGTGCGCGAGAACCTCGTGAACGCCTTTGAGCCCGTCAGCGAGGACGAGGCCTGCACCGTTACGCACACGGGCCTGCACGAGCTCGAACCCGTCGAAACCCGTGCTATCGACGTTCGCACGTCCTACGAGGGCACGACCGCAGGCGAACTGTGCGTCTTCAACCTCGTGGAGGGCCAGCACGCACGCATCGTGAGCCCCACGGGAGCCTGGGAGCCGCTCGAGGTGCACTACGCCGAGACGGTCTTTGTCCCAGCCGATGCGGGCGACTTCCGCATCGAGTGCCCCGAGGATGCCAGCGAGGTTCGCGTGCTCATGGCCACACCGCGCGCCTAAGAGGCTTATGGCCAATGGGCGGGCAGACCCCCGCGCTCTCGAGCGCTATCCTTGATGCCCACGACAGAGAGGAGCCCGCATGAAGAGGCAGGGGTTTGCCCGCGTGACGCCAGGCATAGGCCCAAACGTTGGCGAGGAGGAGCTGAGGCAGCTCTGGGCAGACGGTAACGCAAGCATCAAGGGAACGCTCGTCAAGGACCTCTACGTCGAGCCCCTCGATTCGTACAGCGACACCTTCGATGCCCAGAGCTGCGCATACGAGAACGCGCGCTTCGAGGGCTGCACCTTTGACCACGTCGATTTCTCGGACTCCACCTTTGCCGACGTCGAATTCAGGAGCTGCCGCTTCATCGCCTGCGAGATGAGCCGCTCCTGGCTCAACCGCGTCGACTTCGCCTCCTGCTCCGCTCCTGGCATCTCGTTCGAGAAGGGCCGCCTCACCGGCGTCTCGGTCGCGGACTCGCAGATGAGCTACGCGAACCTCTCCGAGTGCAGCGTCATAGGCCTGCGCGTAAGGTCCACGAACCTCTCGGAGGCGTCCTTTGCCCGCGCCAAGCTTCTCAAGCTCGAGCTCGCTGACGTGGACCTCACGCGGGCGGCCTTCCACGGGGCGCCCCTGGGCGGCGTCGACCTTTCGGAGTGCCGCATAGCGGGCATTGGCCTTTCCGCAAACCTGCGTGAGATTCGCGGCACCATCATCGACGAGACGCAGGCGATCGACCTGATGGGCTACCTGGGCGTCAAGATCCGCGGGTACGAGCAGTAGGGGTTGGCGAGGGCTCGCCTCGACGGATGGCACGCAAGCCCTTATCAGGCCCCTCGTCCGTCTTCGAGCACGCACGCCGCGCTCTCCTCCCTCGGTTACACGAACGAGGCCCGGGAGCCTCATCCACAAGATCGCAAGCCACGCGAAACAACCGCACAACAAGTCACCAGACAAAAAAAGCCCCCGAAGCAGCTTGGCTTCGGGGGCTTGCCTGTGAGCTAAAGAGACCTTAGAGCTTGATCTCGATGTCAACGCCGGCCGGCAGGTCGAGACGCATCAGCGAGTCGACGGTGCTGGACGTGGGCTCGAGGATGTCGATGAGACGCTTGTGGGTGCGCATCTCGAACTGCTCGCGGGAGTCCTTGTCCTTGTGCGGCGAGCGGATGACCGTGTAGAGGTTGCGCTCGGTGGGCAGAGGGATGGGGCCAGACACCTTGGCGCCCGTCTTCTGGGCGGTATCGACGATGAGCTTGGCAGACTGGTCAACGACCTCGTGGTCAAAGCCCTTGAGACGAATCCTGATCTTCTGAGTAGACACTTGGTACCTCCATCGGCAGGGGCGTGCGTGTCGTGCACGCCCCTGGTCGCATTATCTAAAGGGCCGTAGCTTAGGCGTTGCCGCCAGCCTTGCTGACAATCTGCTCGGCAACGGACTTGGGGACGGGCTCGTACTCGGCGAACTGCATGGTGTAGCTCGCGCGACCCTGCGTCTGGGAGCGCAGGTCGGTGGCGTAGCCGAACATCTCTCCCAGGGGCACCTTGGCCTTGATGGACGTGGTGCCGTTGCGGTCCTCCATGCCCTGGATGGCGCCACGGCGGGAGTTCAGGTTGCCCATGACGTCGCCGAGGTACTGCTGCGGGGTCTCGACCTCGACGTCCTCGATCGGCTCGAGCAGGACGGGGTCAGACTTCTTGAGGGCGTCCTTGATGGCCATGGAGCCGGCAATCTTGAACGCGGCCTCGGAGGAGTCGACCTCGTGGTACGAACCATCGACCAGGGTCACCTTGATGTCGACGACCGGGTAGCCGGCGATGACGCCGCTCTCGAGCGCCTCCTGGATGCCCTTGTCGATCGAGGGGATGTACTCCTTGGGGACGACGCCGCCCACGATGGCGTTGACGAACTCGTAGCCCTTGCCGGACTCCTGCGGCTCGATGTTGATGACCGCGTGACCGTACTGACCACGGCCGCCGGACTGGCGGACGAACTTGCCCTCGGCCTTCTCGACCGCGTGACCAGCGGTCTCGCGGTAGGCGACCTGCGGCTTGCCCACGTTGCAGTCAACGTTGAACTCACGCTTCAGACGGTCGACGATGATCTCGAGGTGCAGCTCGCCCATGCCGGCGATGATCGTCTGGCCGGTCTCCTGGTCGGTGTGGACCTGGAAGGTCGGGTCCTCCTCGGCGAGCTTGGCCAGGCCAACGCTCATCTTGTCCTGCTCGGCCTTGGTCTTGGGCTCGACGGCGACGTCGATGACCGGGTCGGCGAACTCGATGGACTCGAGGATGATCTGGTGAGCCTCGTCGCACAGGGTGTCGCCCGTGGTGGTGCTCTTCAGGCCCACGGCGGCGACGATGTCGCCGGTGGAGCAGGACTCACGGTCCGTACGGTCGTGGGCGTTCATCTCGAGGATGCGGCCCAGACGCTCGCGGGTGCCCTTCGTGGCGTTGTACACGTAGGAGCCAGCCTCGGCGGTGCCGGAATAGACGCGGAAGTAGGTCAGCTTACCGACGAACGGGTCGGTCTGGATCTTGAAGGCCAGGGCGCTGAACGGGGCCTTGTTGTCGGCCTCGCGGGTCTCGGTCTCCTTGGACTTGGGGTTGGTGCCCTCGACCGCGGGGACGTCGAGCGGGCTGGGGAGGTAGTCGACGACGGCGTCAAGGAGCTCCTGGATGCCCTTGTTCTTGTAGGCGGAGCCCACGAAGACGAGGTTGAGCTTGTTGGCGATGACGCCCTTGCGCAGGGCGGCCTTGAGCTGCTCGACCGGAATCTCCTCCTCCATGAGGATCTTCTCCATGAGGTCGTCGTCATAGTTGGCGGCGGCGTCGAGGAGCTCCTCACGCTTGGTCTGGGCGAGGGCGGCGAACTCGGCCGGAATCTCGTCCATGGCCTCGGGGTAGATCATGCCCTTGTCGTCTTCCTTGAAGTCCCAGGCGGTCATGGTGACCAGGTCGACGAGGCCCCAGAACTGGTCCTCGGCACCCATCGGGATCTGGGCGGCGATGGCGTTGGCGTGCAGGCGCTCCTTCATCGTGTCGATGGCGTGGAAGAAGTCGGCGCCGATGCGGTCGTACTTGTTGATGAAGGCGATGCGCGGGACGTTGTAGTTGTGAGCCTGACGCCACACGGTCTCGGACTGCGGCTGGACGCCGGCGACGGCGTCGAAGACGGCGACGGCACCGTCGAGGACGCGCAGGGAGCGCTCGACCTCGGCCGTGAAGTCAACGTGGCCCGGGGTGTCGATGATCTGGAT
>OOBJ01000320.1_pt1 | contig 42002 bp, 29 predicted proteins | sample 1671331 | NCBI WGS metagenome assembly OOBJ01 (sample SAMN06348145, study PRJEB24527) | human gut metagenome | biome: human gut; feature: ankylosing spondylitis patient; material: feces | host: Homo sapiens | place: China | collected 2015-10 | reverse complement strand
GTAAATAAGCGGTTTTATTTGCACTTGTTTAGCTCTTGTTTTCATTTTAGGGCTTTACTTTATAAATCTGAGAAATCTGTGGGAGAATTTTTTAGCAGAAGGTTCTGTGTATTCCGCGTATTCTGTGGGAGAATATCTCAACAGAAGGTTCTGTGTGTTCCGCGAAATCTGTGGGAGAATATCTCAGCAGAAGGTTCTGTGTGTTCCGTGAATTCTGTGGGAGATTGTCCGAGTGGGTGCGTGGGTATGGCAGGGATGCCATACCCTCCTATGTTAGCCGAGCACCTCGATGGCTTTGCGCATGCGCTTCAGCGTTTCCTCTTTGCCGAGGAACGCCGAGATGTCGAACATGCCCGGACCCTTGCCGATGCCTACGAGTGTGAGACGGAAGGCGTTCATCACGTCGCCGAGCTTGTAGCCCTTCTCCTCAACCCACTTCATCACTACCGGCTCCTGACCCTCTACCGAGAAGTCGTCGATGCCCTCGAGCACGTCTGCTAACTCGCCCATCACCTTAGCCGAATCAGCCTTCCAACGCTTCTTCACGGTCTTCTCGTCGTACTCCGTCGGAGCGATGAAGAAGAACGAGCAGAGAGGCCACAGCTCCTTCACGAAGTTGACGCGGTCCTTCATCATTGCCACTACCTGGGTGATGCGCTCCATCGTCTCGTCAACGCCGTTGTTAGCCACGATAGGTGCGAAAAGGTTAGCCACCTCCTCGTTCGACTTCTTCAGCATGTACTCGTGGTTGAACCAGATGCCCTTCTGATAGTCGAAGCGTGCGCCTGCCTTAGAGCACTTGTGTATGTCGAATGCCTCTACGAGTTCGTCGAGCGTGAAGAGTTCCTGCTCTGTGCCTGGGTTCCAGCCCAGCAGCGCGAGGAAGTTGACAACGGCTTCGGGGAAGTATCCGCTCTCGCGATAGCCCGAAGAAACGTCGCCCGTCTTCGGGTCGTGCCATTCGAGCGGGAACACGGGGAAGCCAAGGCGGTCGCCGTCGCGCTTAGAGAGTTTGCCCTTGCCCTCGGGCTTGAGCAGCAGCGGCAGGTGGGCGAAGGTAGGCATGGTGTCCTCCCATCCGAATGCGCGGTAGAGCAGCACGTGAAGCGGTGCGCTGGGCAGCCACTCCTCGCCACGTATTACGTGTGTTATCTCCATGAGGTGGTCGTCGACGATGTTTGCCAAGTGGTATGTAGGCAGCTCGTCGGCGCTCTTGTAGAGCACCTTGTCGTCGAGGATGTCGCTCTTGATGACGACGTGTCCGCGGATCATGTCGTCGATGTGTACGTCGATGCCCGGCTCCACCTTGAAGCGTACTACGTACTGCTCGCCGTCGGCGATGCGACGCTCCACTTCCTCCTTCGGCAGTGTGAGCGAGTTGGTCATCTCGCCGCGTGTGCGTGCGTCGTACTGGAAGTTCTGAATCTCGGCACGCTTAGCCTCAAGCTGCTCGGGCGTGTCGAAGGCGATGTAAGCCTTGTCGGCAGCTAAGAGCTGCTCTACATATTTCTTATATATGCTGCGACGCTCGCTCTGGCGGTACGGACCATGTTCGCCACCAAAGCTCACGCCCTCGTCGAACTTGATGCCGAGCCAACGGAACGACTCGATGATGTACTCTTCGGCACCCGGTACGAAGCGGTTGGAGTCGGTGTCTTCGATGCGGAAGACGAGGTCGCCGCCGTGCTGACGTGCGAAGAGATAGTTGTACAATGCTGTGCGGACGCCACCGATATGCAGCGCTCCCGTAGGACTTGGTGCGAAGCGCACCCTCACTTTTCTATCTGACATATTTGTTCTGTTGTTTTTTGTTTTCGATGCAAAGGTAGTGCAATTATTTCGTATTTTGTGATTTTTTTTGTAATATTGCACTTTCCTAAGAACAAAACACCTAAAAGTTATGAATAGATATAATCAATGGAAAAAGTTTTCGTGGCGCAGCTTGCTCGTGCGCGTGCTGCTCGTCGTTGTGACGGTGGCACTGATAGTGTGGGCGTTGCCACATAATGAGCGTCAGCGTTATAAGTACGACGTGGGTAAGCCGTGGATGTACGGCTCGTTCATCGCGAAGTTCGACTTTCCGGTGTATAAGACCGATGCTACGATTAAGGCACAGGAGGACTCGCTGCTCGAAACCTTCCAACCGTACTACAATTATGACAAGACGGTGGAGGCAAAGATGGTGAAGCGCTTTGTCGACGACTATCGTAATGGCATCCCAGGTTTGCCACCGGTGTACGTGAAGGTGATATCCAACCGCTTGCACATGCTCTATCAGCGTGGCATCATGGACACGCCGGCGTACAACGAGATATATCGCGACTCTACCACCGAGGTGCGCATAGTCAGCGGCAACAAGGCGCAGAGCATACGCTTGTCGGAGTTCTACTCCACGCTCTCTGCCTACGAGCAGCTCTTCACCGACGACGTGATTGCGCAGCAACGCCCCCTCTTGCAGCGTTGCAACCTCAACAACTATATCGAGCCGAACCTTGTGTACGACAAGAGTCGCTCGGAGACAGAGCGCAACGACCTCCTCTCGTCGATACCGCCTGCCAGCGGAATGGTGATGAGCGGACAGAAGGTGATCGACCGTGGCGACATCGTCGACGAATACACCTTCCGTGTGCTCAACTCGTTCGAGCGCGAGATGCAACGGCGCAGCGCGTCGCAGAGCGAGCAGATGGTGATGCTCATCGGACAGATAGTGTTCGCCGCCATCCTTGTGACACTCTTCACCATCTACCTCGGGCTCTTCCGCCGCGACTACTTCGGCAAGCCGCGCTCCATCGCCATGCTCTACACGCTGGTGACACTCTTCCCTGTGCTCGTGTCGCTCATGGTGAGCCACAACTTCCTCAGCGTCTACATCCTGCCGCTGGCTATGGCGCCGATGTTCGTGCGTGTGTTTATGGACTCGCGCACGGCGTTCGTCTGCCACGTCACGATGGTGCTCATCTGCACCGCTGCCGTGCGCTATCAGTATGAGTTTATCATCATCCAGCTCGTAGCCGGACTCATCGCTATCTACTCGCTGCGCGAGCTGACACGCCGTGCGCAGGTGTTCAAGACGGGCTTGCTCGTGGCTGTGGGCAGTGCGCTCATCTACATGGCTATGCAGATGATGCAGAGCAACGACCTCTCGCTCATCGACACCGATATGTACTACCACTTCGCCGTGAACGGCGTGTTCCTCCTGCTCTGCTATCCGCTTATGTTCATCGTGGAGAAGATGTTTGGCTTCGTGTCGAGCGTCACGCTCTTCGAGTTGTCGAATACCAACCGCGGACTGCTGCGCGACCTCTCGGAGGTGGCACCGGGTACGTTCCAGCACTCTATCACCGTGGGCAACCTCGCAGCAGAGATAGCCAATAAGATAGGTGCCGACTCGCTCCTCGTGCGTACCGGTGCTCTGTATCACGACATAGGTAAGATGGAGGACCCCGTGTTCTTCACCGAGAACCAGGCAGGTGTCAATCCGCACGACAAGATGTCGTACATCGAGAGTGCGCGCATCGTGATGCGCCACGTCACCGAGGGCGTGCGCATGGCTGAGAAGGCAAACCTCCCGACGTTCATCCGCGACTTCATCCTCACGCACCACGGTCGTGGTGCTACGAAGTATTTCTATATAAAGTATCAGAACGAACATCCCGACCAAGAGGTGGATATAACGCAGTTCCAGTACCCTGGTCCTAACCCGTTCACACGCGAACAGGCCATCCTTATGATAGCTGATGGCGTTGAGGCTGCTTCGCGCTCGCTCGTGGAGTACACGGAGGAGAGCATCTCTACGCTCGTCAACCGCATCATCGACAGCGATGTCGACGAGGGCTTCTTCAAGGAGTGTCCTATCACGTTCCGCGACCTCGCCCTCGCCAAGCTCGTGCTCATCGAGCGTCTCAAGTCGATTTATCACACCCGCATCTCTTACCCCGAAGCAAAAGGGTAACTCGAGGAGGGTATGGGTACTCTCTTTTTGCTGCTTTGTTGGTGCACTTGAGACAAGTGCACCAACAAAGCAGCCTAAATATTTTTGTGCGAAATGTGCTGTAATTCAATAAAAAGCAGTAACTTTGCAGCGTACTATAAACCAATCTGTAATAACGAATTACACCTACAACCAATCTGTAATAGCGAATTACATCTACAACCAATCTGTAATAACTAAAATTACATTATAAACCAATCTACAATGAAAAGAATTACTTTATTCTTTATCGCACTCTTTGCGTGCCTCTTCGTGGGCGTGCAGAGCACGAGTGCTGCTGCCTCAAAGAAGGCGGCTCCTAAGACACCGGAGTTCGTAACATCGGGCGATGGTGGTACTTACTACTACGTTAAGTTCCTGCGTAACGAGAAGGTGATGTCGGTAAGCTCTGACAACTGCATCCGCCTCTACGCAGGCAGTGGCGAGAGCTCACAGCAGTGGCGTCTCGTCGGAACGCAGGACAACTTCCAGTTCCAGAACAAGGACGGACAGTACATCGTGGTTAGCTCGCAGAGTCTTGGCGCTACCTCTACTGGTGCTGCTAACCCTAACCCGTTGCGTCCGAGCACATCAGAGCAGCCTGGTGGCTTCAAGCTGCAGGTGGCTCCGAACACAGACAACGGCACGGGATGGGAGATTGTAGCCAACTCTAAGGCTGGCAATAACGTTGTGAACCTTTGGGGCGACCCAGGCGACGGCAACTCAATCGGCTTCTGGAAGACCAACGACCAGAACAACGTTGTTGTGTTCGTGAAACCCGACACCGACCTCGGTGCAGCCGACTACAAGACAGTAGGTTCGATGACCTTCAAGCCTGAGAACAAGCTCACACTCTGGTACACCGAGCCGGCTACAACGGCTAAGCTCTACAGCGGTGGTCAGGGCTACTCTAACTGGATGGAGTACGCATTGCCTATCGGCGACGGTCAGTTCGGTGCTTGCCTCTTCGGTGGCGTGTACAGAGACGAGATCCAGTTCAACGAGAAGACTCTCTGGAGCGGCACACCAGCACGCTCATCACAGGGCGGCAAGGGCTACGGCAAGTACGAGAACTTCGGTTCTATCTACGCTAAGGACCTCAGCGGCGAGTTCGGTCTCACCACAGACAAGGCAGCTTCTAACTACGTTCGTTTGCTCGACCTCACCACAGCTACAGGCAAGACAATGTTCAAGTCGGCAGCCGGCGTTGAGTACACACGCGAGTACATCGCTTCCAACCCTGCACGCGTCGTAGTGGCTCACTACACAGCAAGCAAGGGCGGCAAGCTCAGCTTCCGCTTCACAATGGCTGCAGGCTCAATCACAGCCGACCCGACATACGCTGACGGCGAGGGCACATTCAGCGGCAAGCTCGAGACCATCAGCTACAACGCACGCATGAAGGTAGTGCCGGTAGGTGGTACAATGACTACCGACGACGAGGGTATCGAGGTTATCGGTGCTGACGAAATCATGGTTGTGCTCGGTGGTGGCACCGACTTCGATGCTTACGAGAGCACATATACCAAGAACACATCGGCTTTGGCTCAGACCATTTCTGACCGCGTGGCAGCAGCTGCTGCTAAGTCGTGGGCAGACCTCTACGCAGAGCACGTAGCCGACTATCAGAGCTTCTTCAACCGTTGCGAGTTCGACCTCGCTGGTACCAAGAACGAGATGGCAACCAACCGTCTTATTGACTCATACAACAGTGGTCGTGGCGCAGACGCTCTCATGCTCGAGCAGCTCTACTTCGCTTACGGCCGCTACCTTGAAATCTCTTCTTCACGCGGTGTCGACTCTCCGTCTAACCTCCAGGGTATCTGGAACAACATCAACGGCGTGGCTTGGAACTCGGATATCCACTCGAACATCAACGTTCAGATGAACTACTGGCCGGCTGAGCCTACAAACCTCAGCGAGATGCACCTGCCGTTCCTCAACTACATCTGGGCGATGGCAGAGAAGCAGCCGCAGTGGAAGCAGTGGGCTAAGCTGCAGGGTCAGGACCGCGGTTGGACTTGCTTCACCGAGAACAACATCTTCGGCGGTGTGAGCGCATTCAAGAACAACTACGTTATCGCCAACGCTTGGTACGCTACACACCTCTGGCAGCACTACCGCTACACACTCGACCGCGAGTATCTGAAGCGCGTGTTCCCGGCAATGCTCTCGGCATCGCAGTTCTGGATGGATCGCCTTAAACTGGCTTCTGACGGCACATACGAGTGTCCGAACGAGTGGTCGCCGGAGCACGGACCAGAGTCGGAGAATGGTGTTGCACACGCACAGCAGCTCGTTTACGACCTCTTCAGCAACACTCTTGAGGCTATCGACGTGCTCGGCGACGACGCTGAGGTGTCGGCTACCGACCTCGCTACACTGAAGGATCGCTTCTCTAAGCTCGACAAGGGTCTTGCTACAGAGACATACACCGGCTCCTTCGGTTCGGCTATACCTACAGGTACAAAGATTCTGCGCGAGTGGAAGTACAGCTCATACACAAGAGGTGAGAACGGCCACCGCCACATGTCGCACCTTATGTGTCTCTATCCGTTCTCACAGATCGAACCAGACACAGAGCTCTTCGACGCAGCAGTCAACTCAATGAAGCTTCGTGGCGACGGTGCTACAGGCTGGTCAATGGGTTGGAAGATGAACCTCTGGGCACGCGCCCTCGACGGCGACCACGCTCGCACAATCCTCAACAACGCCCTCGCTCACAGTAACGGTGGTGCAGGCGTGTTCTACAACCTCTTCGACTCGCACGCTCCGTTCCAGATCGACGGCAACTTCGGTGCTTGCGCCGGCATCGCCGAGATGATCATGCAGAGCAACTCTGGTCTTATCCGCATCCTGCCGGCTCTCCCGTCGGCTTGGACCGAAGGTCACATGCACGGCATGAAGGCTGTAGGCGACGTAACCGTAAGCATCGACTGGAAGAACGGCGAGGCTACACGCGTCACACTCACCAACAACCAGGGTCAGACAATGCGCGTTCACTACAAGAACCTCGCTAAGGCTAAGGTTTACGTAGACAACGAGCTGAAGGAAGTGGCTGTAGAGGACAACGTAGCTACACTCACCGGTGCTAACGGCTCGGTAGTAGTGCTCGACTTCGACGGCTCGTTCACTCCGACTGGCATCAACGCAGTGAAGACCGATGTTGCACGCGACGGCTACATGTACAACGTAAGCGGTCAGCGCGTAAACGATACATACAAAGGCATCGTCATCAAGAATGGCAAGAAGATGCTGAAGAAATAAAGACTCTTGAGATGGTGTGTCGCTGACACACCATCTTTTTTTTATGATACGCGCAACAACAACTATGTTGCCGTAGCACTACAACCGTGTTGCCGTAGCACTATAACCGTGTTGCCGTAGCACTATAACAATGTTGCCGTAGCGTGGTAATAATGCGACAGTTTTGGCATTGTTGTCATCCTATTAATCCCGAGGGAGTTAAAATATTTGTAAAAAGTAAAAAAAATCCCCCCCCCGTACGTAAAATTCTGTGCTTCGTTTGGTTGTTTATCGTGTTTTTTTGGTAATTTTGCAAATTAAAAGAGTGTAAAAATTACAACAATTATAACGAAGATAAGACAGGACTATTTCATAGTTATAGTATGACAGACAGAACGATGACATTGGATGGCGGTAAACTCCCGATGCAGATGGACAGAGTGGACGAAATTCTCAACTCTGCAGAGATAGGTATTTACAGAATTATTATGCGCAAAGGCGAGCATCCACGGCTTCAAGGTTCTGCAAAGTTGCGCGAGCTGTTAGGCGTAGACAAAGACTGTAGATTTACAGAGGAAGAGTTCTACGACTATTGGTATTCGCATATTGCTCCGGCAGATGTATTGTCAAAGGGTACGTCGCTTGAGGATATTTTCGATCATGATCATTTTGATAGCACATACCGCTGGAACCACCCTACGTTGGGTTTGCGCTATGCACGTTGTGGCGGTGTGGTATCGGTGAAGGAGGATGGCACACGCGTTATGGAGGGCTACCACCAGGATTTTACTGAGCAAATGGAGCGCACTATGCAGGACGAACTTGTTGTGAAGTCGTTAGCCAATATCTACTCCTGCTTGTTCTACGTCGATCTGGATACCGAACAATACACGTCGTACGTCAACACGCTACACGTCATCACGAAGTACATACCGCGTACGGGCAATGTCCGCGATGCTATGAAAGTGTTCAACGAGCAGCTCTGCAAGCCCTGCGACCGTTCGGCGTTAGAGGCGTTTAACGACCTCTCCACCATAGACGAGCGATTGCGATTTAACAGCGTTGTACGCATCCACTTCCAAAGCACCATCTACGACTGGGTGCGCTTGGCGTTCATCGTCTGCGACCGCCATAGCGACGGCAGCGTGAAGAGCATGGTGGTAGCCGTGAAGGATGTCTCCGAGATGAAAGAGATGGAGCGCGAACGCATGGAAGAGCTGAAGCAGAACATTCGCGCCAACCGCTCGAAGACGCAGATGTTGCAGAACATGACCCACGAGATACGTACTCCGCTCAACGCCATGTTCGGTTTTTCGCAGCTGCTCTGTATGCCCGACGGCTACGTGTCGGAGACGCAGAAGCACGAGTACTTCAACTATATATTCAACAGTTTCAACATGCTCTCGATGCTCATCGATGACGTGCTGGACGTAGCCGACGCTGAGCACGGCAACTATCGCGTGGAGAAAGGACGCTTCGCCGTGAACGAGATGTGCCGCAATGCGATACTCATGGCTGATATGCGCCGCCACGCCAACGTCAAGATGTACTTCACGTCGGACGTGGCAGACGACTACTTCATCGAGTCGGACAGCAGACGCATACAGCAAGTGCTCGTCAACTTCCTCACCAACGCCTGCAAACACACCGTGCAAGGCGAGATACATCTGCACCTCTCCACCACGGAAAACCCCGGCAGACTCACCTTCTCCGTAACCGACACCGGCACGGGCATACCGCCGGAGATGGCGGAGGACATCTTCGAGCGATACAGGAAGGCTGACTGCAACGTACAAGGCTCCGGACTCGGACTGCACATCTGCAGCATCATAGCCGACCGACTCGGTGCCGAGGTGAAACTCGACCAAACATACACCAAGGGCGCACGCTTCCTTTTCATTCTTTAAATATAAACTCTTAATACTGAGTACACGACATTGATAAGCAGTCTCCTAACAGCTGGATACCAGTATCCTGATGGACACTCGGTAGACTTTTACGGAGTGGAAGTAATTCAGTTCTACGTGCAACGCTTCCTTCTATATTTCTCAGACTATGCAATACACATCCGTGTGTTGTATGGTATGATATTGCTCTGCATACTTACGCTTATCGTACTCTTTGTTCTTTTCTTCTTGAAAATCAGGCGCAACAACCGCGACCGGCGTGCATTCGAGGCTGCACGCGCCGACCTCTACGATGGCTTCTACCATGTGCTCACCGCCGACACCATGTCTAACTACGAGGATGTGGAGATTGCCTGCAACGCTACGCTCGACAACATCAAGAGGAAGTATCGCCCCGAAATACTCTCCCGACTCATTTCCGAGATTTGTATGGATTTGAGTCGTGAGCTGCCAAACATACCTAACGCCGAAGCACTCTGTGCGCTCACCGGCGTTAGGACTTATTATGAGCGCAATCTTGCCACAGGACATCTCGTATTGCAAACTCTGCAAAACGTGGTGAACATGCACATCTGTGTGAGCGAGGGACTCCTCGCCGTCTACATCAACCATTACAACGACAACGTGCGACAAATGGCGCGCATGTGTCACGTCATATCATCACAAGCCGACCCTTACCACTACTTCGTCAGCGACCTCGAGAACGAGCATGGCGTGTGGCGTCTGATGATGCTCCACCGCCTCTTTGCATGGCTTTGGGCGAACGACCGGCAGATGCCGCAGTTCCTCATCCTCACCGAGAATATAAAGAACGAGGAGTCGGTGCGCTTTCTGATTGAAGAGGTGGCTTACTGGGGCAGCGAGCGCGAGAAGGCAGAACTGCATACGCTCTTCCTCTCGCCCAACTACACCTACCGCACAGCGGCACTGCACGCTGTGGCACTTCTGCGCGACGCGTCGCAAGAGCAGGCAGCACTCGACTCCTACGACCAACAACCCGAGTCGGTGCGCCGGGAAGTGCTGCGCGTGCTGGCAGCCATCAACTCGGGTAAGCACGTCGACTTCTTCGTACACGCCTATCGCACATCGTCGTCGAAGGAGACACGCGAGGTGGCACTCGCCTGCCTCTACTCCTACGGCAGTGCCGGCAGGTACGCCTTCGAGGAGCTGCGTGGCGAAGTGCTTGAGAGCAAAACCGACCGCGTGCTGCTCGACCAGATTGACGCAATGGCTATTATCAACCAAATGAGGATGCTTTAAAACTATGTGGGAGTTCTTACTATATTTCTTTGGCTATACCATCCTGGCATACTCAATGCTGCTCATCGCAACGTATGTCATGCTACTCGTCTTCGCCTACCGCTATAGCACGGGCTATAAGCGTTGGTCGGACGACTATATACGCAACATGGTGCAGAGCGCACCCTACGTGCCGAGCATCTCTATCGTGGCTCCTGCCTACAATGAGGAGAAGACCATCGTCGACAACGTGCGCTCGCTGCTCAATATGGACTATCCGAAGTTCGAGGTGTGCATCGTCAACGACGGCAGTAAGGACAAGACCCTCGAGCTGCTCATCAACACCTTCGAACTCGTGGAGGTGCCGTTCGACTACGTGCAGAAGGTGCACAGCGCACCGTTCAAGCGTCTGCTCCGATCTACCAACCCCGAATACGCCAAGCTCGTAGTGGTGGACAAGGTGAACGGCGGAACAAAAGCCGATGCCGTGAACGCCGGACTGAACGTAATCTCTACGCCGTATTTCATCAACACCGACGTAGACTGTATCCTCTCGAAGGATGCCATGTATCAGTGTATCTTCCCCGTCATCATGGACGAGACGATCATCGCCGTGTCGGGAACGATGTCCATGAGCAACGGCTCAACGCTGCACGACGGCAAGCTCGTCGATATACGTCCGTCGAGTCGCCCCGTACCGCTCTTCCAGGACTTGGAGTACAAACGCTCGTTCCTCGTCGGCAAGATGGGATGGAGCAAGATCAACGCCATGAACAACGTGTCGGGCGGTTACGGACTCTTCTCTACAGAGGTGGTCATCAACGCCGGCGGCTACAGCAGCTCGTCGTTCGCCGAGGATATGGATATGATTACGCGAATGATAGCCTACTGCTGCGACTTCAACCGCAAGTATCGTGTGGTGCAAATCCCACACACGTGCTGCTGGACCGAGGGTCCGTCGACCTTGCACATGCTCTATCGCCAGCGCACACGTTGGGGACGCGGACTGATACAGACCATGTGGGAGCACCGCCGACTGCTCTTCAACCCGAAGTACAAGCGTCTCGGAGTCATCACGATGTCCTACACGTTCCTCTTCGAGTTCCTCGCACCGATCATAGAGTTCTTCGGAACGCTTATGATAGTGTACCTTGCCTTCACGGGCGGAGTCAACTGGAGCACGTTCTTCGTCACCTACTTCGCCATATACGTCTTCAGCTTCATGCTCTCGGCGTTCGTGGTGTTCTACGACTATCTGCTCGGCTGCTCCTACACCAGCGTGCGCAGCTATCTGAAACTGCTGCTGGCGGCAGCGTTAGAGCCGATTGTCTACCACCCGATAATCGTGGTGTGCTCGTTAGTGGGCTACTTCAAGTACATAACACGCCAGAAAGCCGTGTGGGTGTCTATGGAACGAACCGGTGTGAAGCACGCTACTGTGCCTGCAGGTGGCAGTCAGCCAGCCCAACAGTCGGCACCGCAGCCAAATGCAAACCAATCGAACTGATTATTATGAGATACAAAATACTTACCATAGCAATACTCTTCTCGGCTGTTCTGACCTCTACGGCGCAGAACACGCAGAACCGCGAGCACCTCAGCCGCAAGTATACGCCGGCTAAGGAGGGAACGGCTGCCTACTACGAGCAGCAGGCACGCGCTCTGTTCAAGAGCGGGAAGTGGGCTGAAGGACGCAAGATGGTGGAGGAGGGCTACGACAAGTATGGCTCGCTCTCTGCCTACAACGAACTGTTGGGCACCTATTGGTATCATTACAAGAACTACGACAAGGCACGCTTCTACTTCATACGTTCTATAAAAGACGACAACGGCAACCTGCAGTCGAAGACAATGCTCATGCGATTGGAGGAACTGACGAAGCACTATAGCACGGCGATTGTCTACTGCAACGAACTCCTGGAGGCTGCGCCCTACGACTTCACGCTCTGGAAGAAGAAAATAGAACTCTACCGACTCGACGGAAACACCGTGGAAGCAACACGTCTGCTGCAACGACTCGCCGAGATATACCCCGACAGAGTGGAGGTGAAGAAGGAGATGGCGTGGGACTATGACCAACGCTATCGCAAGCTGGTCAAGACAAACAACCTCGTAGGACAGGAGGAAGCACTGCGCAAACTGATCGAAATATCCCCCAAGAACGCCGAATACCAAATGGCACTCTGCAATCTGCTGCTGAAGACAGGACGCTTGGAGCAAGCTGCCGACCAGGCAGGACACGCCGCAACGCAGGTGAAGCAGCCACTGCCGTTCGTCGAGAAGAAGGCAAGCATACTCGGCGATATGACCCGCTACAGCGAAGCGTTGTCGTATATCAGCATGTCGGAGCGCACACTCTCGGGCGTGCGCGGCGCACAAATCAATCAGCTGAAGACCAAACTGGAGGAGGAACGGGCACGCTATGCGGCTCAAAACGACCCATACACCGCATACGCACGCCTCTATGAAAAGAACCATTCGGAGGAAGCACTCACCTATCTGCTCAATACGTCGATGAGCCGAGGCTACCTCGACGATGCGCTGATGTACATCCGCGAGGCTCGCCGTCGGCGTGGCGACACGCAGAACCTGCTCTTCCGCGAGTACACCGTGCAACGTCGATTGGGCAACAAGCGCGCTGCCATTGTGCTGTTAGAGCGTATTCACACCATGTACCCGAGCAATCAGGAGGTGAGCGAAGAGCTCTGCGCTATACGCTTGGAGGAGGTGCGCCGACAGATGGATCTGAACAAGTACGAGGAGGTGATACCGATGCTGGAGAAGTTGCAGACATTCAGTGTCGACAAAGAGACAAAGACCGCCATCGAACGTCGTCTCCTCACATGCTACATACAAACCGGTAAACGACAGAAGGCACTCAACCAGTTGGAGAAGTCCTACAGCGACCCTGCGAAGCGTGCGGCTATGTACGAGGAAATCGTGACACCGTATATCAAACAACTCATGGCTGAGGGCAGACTGCGTCAGGCTGAGGCGGAGATAATAAAGGTGCTGAACAACGAGAACCCTTCTTCCGACATCCTGCGTATGGGCATAACCACTGCGCTGCTGCTGAAGAAGAACAACGACGCTGTGACGCTTGTGGAGTGGGGACGCAAACGCTATCCCAACGACCCGTTCTTTGTGCTGAAGGAAGCGCAACTGAAGGCAGGCGTAGGCGACTACGAAGCGGCGCTGCAGCGACTACGTCCGATGGTAGACGAGTACATCGGCGACTCGGTTGTTGTCGGTGCGTACGCAGGATGCTGCGAGGCGTTTGCCATGAAATACATGGAGGAGAAACGCTATGATGAAGCCATGCAGCTCATAGACGAAGCCATGGTCTACTATCCCAATAATAAGCAGCTCATACTCGTTAAAGCTACTATATACGAGAAGCGGAAAGAGTGGAAGAAAGCCATTGAGCAGTATCAGCTGTATCATCCTTCGCCCTACGAGCTCGGCGAGTACAACAATCGTATGACAATGCTCAGACGACGTGCCATGTACAACGCAGTGGTCATCGACTACCAGCGGGCACGTCCGGCAAAGGAAGACAACATCAGCTCGAAGGCGTTCCTTTCATACTCGCGCTACGCTAAGCGCAACGCCTACACCGTCGGCGTGGGATATGCCGGTCGCGACGGTGCAACGAAGGCGGCTAACGGAGACGACGAAGGTGGAAGTGGAGTGCAGCTGAGCGGCGAGTGGGAACACGAGTGGGACGACAAGCTAAGCACAACAGCAATAGTTAGTTGGGCAAACAAGTTCTTCCCGAAGATACGTGCCGAGCTCAACGGCACCTACCTGCTGCCATACGAACTGACTGCAAAGGGCAGCTTGTCGTATCGACTCATCGGTGGCGATAAGAACACATCGCTATTGAGCTTAGGCGTGGGGGCTGCAAAGCCTGTCAACATCTTTGAGGTTGGAGCCGACTTGCGCGCGTTTGTAATGCTTGGCGAGAAGTCAGCTAATTTCGACGGGCACTTCTTCGTCAACGGCAGCGTGATAGCGAAGTGCTATCCCATCGAGGGAAGCAAGACAAACCTGTTCCTGACGGGCAGTGTGGGTAACGCACCGGAAGTGTCGCTCATCGACAATTCGATGCCGATAAGGTTCAGTCAGCTCAACACGATGCTCGGCTTTGGTGGTGTCTACTCGCTCAATGCGACGCTCGACTTCGGACTCTCCGGTCAGTGGTACACCATGTCGGTGAAGTCGGACGATGCAACGGGTGTTAACAATAGTAAGAACTATCTATATCTGAATGCAAATGTTACGATCCATTTCTAAGTCTTTGGCGGCACTCGTTGTGGGCGTTGTGCTCGGTGGGTGCCACAGCAATGCGCAGACAGCGCAGAGCGCAGACCCCCTGTCCGAATATCACGGGTTGTACACGCCTTCCAACACGGAGGCGTTTCAGACATCCATGCACACCAATCACCCCGATTACGACTGGGGAGTGTGGGGGCATAACCTCGCAAAGCTCGTCAAGGACGAAGCCACAGACGATATGTACGCCATCGTCGACGGCAAGCGCAGCCACAAGCAGTTCTGCTTCTCCAGCAAGTCACTATATAATAAGGTACGCGAATACGTACTCGATCAGTACGGTTGGGGCACTGCCGACTACAGCGAGCGCATCAGCATAATGCCTATGGACAACAAGACGGCGTGCACCTGCAACGATTGTAGAGCCCGAGGCAACACCTCCACCAACGCAACACCAGCCGTCACGGCGTTCGTGGAGCGTTTGGCTGAGGAGTTTCCGCGCCATAAGTTCTTTACGTCGGCTTATCACACAACAAATACGCCGCCCACAACGTCGCTTGCTGCCAACGTCGGAACGTTCGTGTCAAGCATAAAGCTGCCTATGAGGGTCGACTTCACAAAGACGGAGGGCTACAACGAGTTCGTGCAGAACGTGAAGGCATGGCGCAAGCAGTGCTCACGCATTTACGTGTGGGACTACGAGCGCAACTACGACGACTATCTGTCGCCCTTCCCCTGCCTGCTCGCTATGCAGGCACGCTTCAGGCTCTATCGCGACTTGCAGGTGCAGGGCGTGTTCGTCAATGGTAGTGGCGACGACTACTCGGCGTTCGACGATATGCAGACCTATGTCCTCGCGCTCCTCATGGACAATCCGGACACCGATGTGCACGAGTCGATAGCACGCTACTACCGCGAGCATTATCCGCAGACAGCCGATCTGCTCACCGCATACTACTGGGGACTGGAGCAGCGCGCCCAGTCGACCAACCACCTGCTGCCGCTCTATGGCTCTATGCAGGAGATGTGCGAGTCGTATCTCGATGTGAAGGAGTTTGTCAGCTTCCGCAGCCAGCTCGACAAAGCAAGCAAGCTTACTGTGGGCGACGAGCGCAAACGCCTAAACGCACTGCTCACCGCCCTCGCCTATACGCAGCTTGAGATGTACCGCACCGGACTGCTCACAAAGGACGAGGAGACGATTGGCGAGATGCGCGAGATACTGAAGGGACATAGCGAACTGAAAGGCATGAACAACCGCGACGAGTCGGGACACTCTATAGACGATTATCTGAAGAAATGGGAATAAACATGAGACATATAAAAGCCACTCAGCGTACAGCCCTGCGCTCTGCGTTCGGCATACTGCTCCTTGTGGTTCTGGGCTTGGTGGGCAGCAGTACGCTCACGTCGTGCCACAAGCGGCTCGCACTGACCATCGTGGAAGTGGAGGACTCCGTGCGCCACTATCCCTCTGTAGTGCTCGGCGACGAACTCACGATGGTGTACGTGCTGCGCAACACGGGCGACGAGATGCTCATGATAACCGACGTACAGCCGGCTTGCCCCACGATAGAGGAGGCTGCGGGGAACGTGACGGCGATACCGCCAGGCGAGGAGGCTGCGCTTACGTTCGTCTATCATGCCGACAAGAACATCGGACTGGCACGCCACAGCATACGCCTCTACGGCAATATCGCACCGAAAGGCGTGGCTGAACTCGTGTTCGACACGCATGTAGTGCGCCCATCGATCGACCTATCCGACCACGAGGAGTATCACCAGAAGGTGCTGCGCTCTGTAGACGAACACCTCCTCGACGGACGCTATAGCGAGAAGGGATACTATACGGATGACCATCCGTCAAGAGATGAAGAATAAAAATAAAATAAAATAACAAAACAAAACAACTATAACACGTAATAATTATGAAAGAGATTGCAGGTGTTTGCTCCAATACATTCAAAATCCTGATTGTCGACGACATACCATTAAACTTGCTTTTGCTCGACAAGATGCTTAAGCCGTTTGAGTTTCAACTGGTGAAAGCCGCCAACGGACGCGAGGCACTGCACGCCATACAAGAGCGTTTGGGCACCCCAGAGGAAATAGACCTCGCCATTGTCGACCTTATGATGCCCGACATCGACGGCTACAAGGTGATAGAGGTGCTGCGCAACGGTTCTAACGACGGCGAGTTTAACATCCCGGCGCATAGCAAGGAGAAACTGCCGATAGTGATACTCTCCGGTATGAACTTCAGCGAGGACATAAAGCGTGGCTTGGAGCTTGGTGCCAACCAGTTCGTTACAAAGCCTGTTGTCATGGCGCAGCTCTATAGCACTATCACCGAAGAATTAACAAAGAAAATACAGGCAGGTAAATGTCAATGACAAATGATTTATATTGGGTGTCGGTGTTGGGCTACATAGTCATTACGCTGACTATCCTCATACGAGAACGCAAGTATATATACCACAACGAAAAGGTGGGGCGTGTCTTCATGCCTCTTGTGTGCACCTCCTTGACGTTTTTTGTCGTCGACTTCTTCTGGGGACTGTGCTTGGTGAAGGCTATACGCTCCGATGTCGTCTACTACGCTTTGTCGGCGCTGCTCCACGTCTTGGCTGTCGTCACCACCTTGTCGTGGCTTTGCTATGTGCTGCAATACATAAGGTGTCCGCGCAGGTGTCGTTACGTCATTCAATTCGTATCGACTGTTCTACTGCTCTCCGAGGTAGCGTTGGTCATCGCCAACTTCTTCAGTCCGGTTTTGTTCCGCATCGTCGACGGCGAGTACGTGCGTTGCAAGTATGCCCTTGCCACATCGTTCAACGTCTACTCGGTGTTTGTGGCGGTGTTGTTAGGCACGCTCTTCACCATGATGCGCAGAGGCATAGGTGCTAATGGCTACACAAGGTGTAAGGCAGTGTTGTTCTCTTCGCTCATACCGCTACTGCCGGGCATCATGAATGTGAAGTATTTCGCATCGCCCTTCTTCAGTATGGTTTTCATGTTGTCGGTGCTGATACTGTATGTGTTTGTTGTTACAGCTACTCGTGAGAAGCTTTATCAAAGCAAGACGAAGTTTCTGCAGAACATGAGTCACGAGATACGCACATCGCTCAATATGGTGTATGGTTTCGCGCAGTTGCTCGGTATGCCCGAGGGGTCGTGGACTGATGAGGAGCGCGAGAAGTACAACAGCTACATCAACGACAATTATCGTATGCTCGACCTGCTGCTCAACGACCTCATCGAGTACACGCAGACCAACCAAAAGACGTTCGGCGTGAGCTGCGAGCCGGTTGATGTGGCAAAGATATGCGATAGCACGCTACAGTCGCTACAGTTCGCGCAGTCGAAGTCGAAGCAAGTGCAGTTGCAGAACGAGCTGCCCGACGGCTTCACCATAAAAAGCGACGCACGACGCATACAGCAGATACTGATGCATATGCTCTTCTACGGTGTGCAGTTCGCGTCGAGCGACGAACTGCTGCTGAGTGCCAAGCTCAATGCCGGCGCACTCGAACTCGCAGTAGTAGACCCCAACAACAGCATGTCGGGAATGAAAGAGCCGCCCGTGTACGTTAAGAATACGCTCTACGACACGGATGTAGACGACCTCGGCGTGCGTATCGAGTTGTGTCGTCGAATGGCACGCCTCTTGGGCGGATGTATATACATCGACACGAAGAGCAAGGACGGTGTGCGCATCGTCTTACAAATGCAGAACATACTATAGTTTTTTATAACATCAATTCTTTAACAATTTAATCAAGCAATTATGAAGAAAGTATTATTACTTATCATGTCTGTCATAATGCTGACAGCATGTTCGTCTGACGACGATGGCGCAGGTGTTAAGAATAATGCGCCCTCAACGCAAGTGTTTGTGATGGGGCAGGAGGTTAAGTTTAATGCGGCAGCCCCCGTTTCCGTCTTGGCAACGTATGCTCCGGCTTATTATTTCGTTCGTGTGGACAACCGTATCCCGAACATGGGAGCATGCAAGCCCAACTATTATTGGCCGCGCACTGTGCGTGGCGGTTCGGTCTTCGCCGAGGGCAACAAGGGTACAGTAAACACCACTTATCCCTACTGGAAGTTCTTCGGTCAGGACGGCATCACCAAGTACGTGTACGACACTACGGGCAAGGCTGTGCAGGCTACACTCGGCGACGTGCCTTCTTACGCGTCGATGATGGCTGCCAACCAGGACTGGTCGCTGGATGTTGACGAGATTGACACCAAGGACTTGCACATCATCTGGTATGCATCTAAATTTGAGGAGGGTGTTTGGCATGTCGACGGCGTACTCACCTTCAAGAGCGTGGACAACATCACCGATGTGCCAGGCATCAACAAGGATAATAAGTTTGAGGACTCTGCCGAGACTCCTTCGCTGCCTAACGACGGCAAGGGCAACATCGAGGTGGATATACACCAGCAGGAGCACAACACATGGCAGGAGATTAAGACCACGGTTCATGTGCGCGACCTCGTAGACAACGTCGTAGTGGAGATACCGCTCGAGTACGAGAACATCGCTGAGTCTGACGACTTCGCTATCCGCACTTACGACGTAGAGCTCGAATCGCGCATCTACATCAACGGCACCGAGTATGCTCTCGATAGCACCAACCCCGTGAAGGTGACCATCGAGCACCGTGCCGACAAGGCTGTGTTCACCATCGTGTGCAAGGATGCTAAGTATCTGGCTGCGCTGCGCAAGGAGTTTGAGGATGGTGTAACGGTAGAAATCCACACCTATCCGAAGAATCTCACACCGGAGGTGGTATGGGGCAAACTGAAGAACTCTACCGTGAAGGTATCGCCTGCCTCGTATGAACACCTTATATTCAAGGGTGCGACGAGTGCGTTGTTCACCGAGTAGGTGAGTGCATAATAGTATAAAACGAAACGAGGTCAATGCGCTTTCTGCTTGCGTATTGACCTCGTTTTGTATATTGCTGTTTGCTTAGAACGTGATGTTCACACCGGCTGCAAACGCGTTGTTGTTACGTGTGTAATCAGAGTTGTAAGTGTTAGACACACCGGGAGCGAGAGTCACGGTCTCCGAAGTCTTCACGTGGTTGTAGAACGTGTGGAAGTAAGCCACGGTGAAGTCGAGCTTCTTCGTGATGTGGTAAACACCGCCCAAGCCAACAGAGTTGGAGCCTACAACGAACGACTTGTCGTCCATGTACTTGTCTGTCAAGCCATAGTTGGTGTTCTGCCAACCGGTGCTGACCGTAATCTTCTTTGTCACGTCGTACTCAACGCCGGCGTTGAACTCGAGTGTGCCGCGCTTCTTGAGCAGCTTGTTGCGGTTGTTGTACGATGTAGCGTTATAGTCGTCGAACCAGTGGAAGCCCACGTTGATGTGCAACTCGTCGATAGGGCTGTAGCCCACGCCCACGGTGAGCAGCGACGGGATGTCACCAGCAATCTTCTTGCCGTCGGCGTACTCGCCGATAGCCTTGTTGATCTTCGAGTCGAACTGCTGCTTCAGACCTGCTGTTGTAGCAACGACGGTTGGGTTGTTGAGTACTGCTGTAGAAGTCTGCTCTGCCTTGATCATAGCCTGCTCCTGCGGCAGACCAGCCTGCATGAACTTGGCGGTGAGAACCTTGTTCATCTGGTTCTTCAGATTGTCGTCGAGGTTACCGATAGACGGCAACTGATTGACCGATTTGTTCTTCAGACGCATACGAGTCTTGAACTCGTACTTAGCCGAGAAGTTCCAGCGTCCGGTCTTGTAATCGACAGCCAACATTGGTGTGAAGCCGATGCCGCTCTGGTCGCAGCTCAGCTCGATGTTAGCCGAGTTCTCCTTCGATGGGTCGAGCACCTGGTAGAGTGGCATATTGCCCACCTTGATGTCCTCAACATATCCGTAGTAGTTGCAGGTAGCGTAGATGCCGCGCAAGCCGGCGTAAACGCTGAAGTTGTCCGAAACCTTGTATGCAGCACCAGCCGAGAGACCGAAGTAGTACTGACGACCATGCATGTAGCTGTTGAAGCTGTATGAACCCTTCTTTCCGAAAGCCTGGTCGGAGGTGAACATCTCTGCGCCGAGCGCGTTGTCGATAGCACCAGCCAAGCCGATAGCGCCCATAGCTGTCTCGCCAACGATCTTCTCGAACGAGCCGAGTCCGTTGTCGAACGTACACTTACCGCCACCGCCGGTCAGAGCGAAGTTGCCCTGAAACGACCATCTGCCCTTGTTGTAGGCATACTGGAAAGACGGAATAACGGGAGCGAAAGCCTTACCCTTGAAATCGCGTGGAGTAGTGGGGTTGTTCACGTTGTTGGTGAACAACTTGTAGTCGTTCTTGATAGTACGTGTCTGGTATGCCATCTGCCAGTTGAGAGCGAGGTGGCTTCCTTCGCCCATAAACACAACACCAGCAGGGTTGTAATACACACCATCAATACCAATAGAAGCCTCGCGGCTCATCATACGATTAAAAGCGACGTGCTGGTTGGTGTTAGTGAGAAGACCACCGGCAAAAGTCGCACTGCTTGAGGCAATCGCTGCTGTCAAGCATACTGTTTTAAACTTGTCTACCATAATTACCTTAAATAATTGGTTGCAAAGTTAGCTGAATTGTTCTAAACTTCGGCTGTATTGTGGTCTATTTTAATAACTATTAACGCTTTGCAGTTCAACTTCGCGTGTGCGTACGTTATACTTTTGTCACCGCTCGCGTTCGCCACCCGATCGGATTGCGTTCGCCGTCCGATCAGATTGCGTTCGGTGTCCGATCAGATTGCGTCCGGTGCACGATGGTATTTGTAGAGCTAAGGCGGACACCGAACGCTTGATTATGGCAGGCTGCGTGGGTATGGCGGGCTGCGTGGGTATGGCAGGGATGCCATACCCTCCTATGTATCACCAAAATCAATAAAAAACGTTTAAATGCGTGCGGCTATAGCCTCAGTCTTGAAAAAAAAGAGTAACTTTGCAGCATAGTACTATTTATACGTATATATTCATTAACAGCAAATTAAGATCAAGACCAATTCCTTGCGACGCGCTGATGCGCCGTTGGGAGTGTCACCCCTTTTGTTTAAACGTAAAAGAAATATGCACAAAGCAGGATTTGTAAACATAGTGGGCAATCCTAATGTGGGCAAGTCGACGCTGATGAACCAGCTCGTCGGCGAGCGCATCAGCATTGCCACGTTCAAGGCGCAGACCACGCGCCACCGCATCATGGGCATCGTGAATGAGGAGGACGCGCAGATTGTCTTCTCGGACACGCCCGGCGTACTCAAACCGAACTATAAGCTCCAGGAGTCGATGCTCGCATTCTCGGAGTCGGCGTTGCAGGATGCCGACGTGCTGCTCTACGTCACCGACGTAGTGGAGAACCCCGAGAAGAACCAGGACTTTCTCGACAAGGTGAAGCGCATGACCATACCCGTGCTGCTGCTCATCAACAAGATTGACCAGAGCGACCAGAAGACGCTCGGCGACACCGTGGAGCGCTGGCATCAGCTGCTGCCCAACGCCGAGATCCTCCCCATCTCGGCAAAGAACAAGTTCGGTGTCGACATGCTCATGCGTCGCATCAAGGAATTGCTGCCCGACTCGCCGCCGTTCTTCGACAAAGACCAGCTTACGGACAAGCCCGCACGCTTCTTCGTCTCGGAGATTATCCGCGAGAAGATTCTGCTCTACTACGACAAGGAGATACCGTACTCGGTGGAGGTGAAGGTGGAGTCGTTCAAGGAGACCGACAAGCACATCGACATACACGCCGTGATATACGTGGAGCGCGACTCGCAGAAGGGCATCATCATCGGACACCAGGGCGTGGCGCTGAAGAAGATGTCGACCGAGGCACGCAAGTCGCTCGAGAAGTTCTTCGGCAAGAGCGTATATCTCCACACCTTCGTGAAGGTGGACAAGGACTGGCGTAGCTCGCAGCGCGAACTCGACAACTTCGGATATAACCCGGAATAAACTCCCCTGAATAGCAAAGAGGGGATACTCTCGTCAGACTGGCGAGGGCCGGAGTAGGGTCAGCTTCGGAAAATCGTTAACAAGGATGCAGAGACCACATCCTACAAGCCTCCGTGAGATGCGGAGGAAAGAATGACTAAAAGAATATGGCAAATTTAGTGGCAATAGTGGGACGCCCGAACGTGGGCAAGTCTACACTGTTCAACCGCCTGACCAAGACACGTCAGGCTATCGTTAGCGACACCGCAGGCACTACACGCGACCGTCAGTACGGCAAGTGCGAGTGGAACGGACGCGAGTTCTCTGTAGTAGACACCGGTGGATGGGTCGTGAAGAGCGACGACATCTTCGAGGATGCCATCCGCAAGCAGGTGATAGTGGCAACCGAGGAGGCCGACGTGGTGCTCTTCGTCGTTGACGTGCAGACCGGACTCACCGACTGGGACCAGGACGTGGCTACAATCCTCCGCCGCACCAAGCTCCCCGTGATACTCGTGGCTAACAAGACCGACAACAACGACCAGATATACGACGCGGCTGAGTTCTACGCACTCGGACTGGGCGAGCCGCAGTGCATCTCGTCGGCAACCGGCAGCGGTACGGGCGACCTGCTCGACCTCGTGCTCACAAAGCTCAAACCCGAAGTGAAGGAAGACGTAGAGGACGGCATACCACGCTTCGCCGTAGTAGGACGCCCGAACGCCGGCAAGAGCTCAATCATCAACGCCTTCATCGGCGAAGACCGCAACATCGTGACCGAGATAGCCGGCACCACACGCGACTCTATCTACACACGCTACGACAAGTTCGGCTTCGACTTCTACCTCGTGGACACAGCCGGCATACGCCGCAAGAACAAGGTGTCGGAAGACCTGGAGTTCTACTCGGTGATGCGCTCTATCCGCGCCATCGAGAACTCCGATGTCTGCATCCTCATGCTCGACGCAACACGCGGCATCGAGGCGCAGGATATGAACATCTTCCAGCTCATACAGCGCAACAACAAGTCGCTCGTGGTGGTAGTGAACAAGTGGGACCTCGTGGAGAACAAGGACCAGGCAGTCATCAAGACCTTCGAGAACGCCATCCGTCAGCGCATGGCTCCGTTCGTCGACTTCCCGATCATCTTCGCTTCGGCACTCACCAAGCAGCGCATCTTCAAGGTGCTCGAAACAGCCAAGGAGGTGTACCTCAACCGCAAGGCACACGTGGGCACATCGAAGCTCAACGAGGTGATGCTACCGCTCATCGAGGCATACCCGCCACCATCAACCAAGGGCAAGTACATCAAGATAAAGTACTGCACGCAGCTGCCTAACACGCAGATACCGTCGTTCGTGTTCTACGCCAACCTGCCGCAGTATATCAAGGAGCCGTACCGCCGCTTCCTCGAGAACAAGATTCGCGAAAACTGGTCGATGCACGGCTGCCCGATAAACATCTTCATCCGCCAGAAGTAACTAAAGGGGGTGCAGTTGTCTCAACTGCACCAACCAAGAAGCAACTGCACCAACCTATCTGCACCAATCTAACTGGTTGGTGCACTTGAGACAAGTGCACCCCCTATTTGCACCCTCTATTTACACCAATCTATGCGACACATTATATATTTAATAACAACCTTGTGCTGTCTGGCCCTCGTCTCTTGCAGCAAGTCGGCATCAGAGTTGAAGCCCGACGAGATGGCTGCGCGTGCGGCGAAGCTCTACTACGAAAATCTGCTGCACGGCAAGTGTGAGGCATACATCGACGGCTTCTACCGCCCCGACAGCATACCCGAGAGCTACCGCGAGCAGCTCATAGTGAGCGCAAAGCAATACGTGGGACAAATGAAGAAAGACCACCAGGGTTTGGTGAGCGTAGAAGCAGTGGGCGCACGTACCGACACGGCGAAGCACGTGGGCGAGGCATACCTGCTGCTCGGCTTCGGCGACAAGACAAAAGAAGAAGTAGTAGTGCCACTCGTGCTGCACGACGGCTGTTGGATGCTACGCTGAGAAGATCACATAAACAAAAAAAAGAGCCATGTTGCATCAACTGCGACATGGCTTTTCAATTAATAGTAAAGTGATGACTATCAGTTTTTCTTATTCTTTGAGAAGGTAATTATTAGGTGATTGTTTAAAAGGTATTTATCTGCTCGCTTCGTCCTGTAAAAGAACCGCTCGCAGACGGTTTGTGTCTTATGGTCTTGGTAGGTTGTTATGTATTGATGATAATTTTCGTTTGCAAAGATAGTTTTATTTTCTAATATCCACAAATTATCCGCCACTTTATTTTTGAATTAGTTGTTTTTTGTTCTTTTTCGGGGTGTTTTTTGTCGTTTTTTCAGATTTTGCGCAAAATATTGAGGCATATCAACGCGTTAATAGAATAATAATCCGTAATTTTGTCTCACCCCTAAACACCATCTCACCCCCTCACCATCTCACCATCATCACCATCTCAACATAACACCACCTCACCATCTATGTCAACCATATCTCCCTTTGCCCGTCCGCTATACGTTATGCTCAAACCTGTCGGCGCAGCCTGCAACCTGCGTTGCGAATACTGCTACTATCTTGAGAAGTCGAACCTCTACAAGGACACGCAGAAGCGCGTGCTCACGGAGGAGATGCTCGAGCAGTTCACCCGAGAGTATATCGAGGCGCAGACCTCGCCCGACATCCTCTTCACATGGCACGGCGGCGAGCCGCTGATTCGTCCGCTCTCGTTCTACAGGAAAGCGGTGGAGCTGCAGCGCAAGTACGGCGCGGGCAGGCGCATCTCCAACTCTATACAGACCAACGGCACGCTGCTCAACGACGAGTGGTGTCGCTTCCTGCGCGAGAACAACTGGCTCGTGGGCATCTCCATCGACGGACCACAGGAATTTCACGACGAGTTCCGACGCACCGCGTCGGGCGGACAGACATGGCAGAAAGTGATGCACGGCATACGCCTGCTGAAGAGGCACGGTGTGGAGTGGAACGCCATGGCGGTGGTGAATGACTTCAATGCCGACTATCCACTCGACTTCTACCACTTCTTCAAGGAGAACGGTTGTCAGTATCTGCAGTTCACGCCCATCGTGGAGCGCACGGTGAGCCACGCCGACGGCAGGCATCTCGCCACGCTCACCGATGCTGCCGACGCACCGCTATCGGACATGAGCGTCACGCCCGAGCAGTGGGGACGCTTTCTCTGCACCATCTTCGACGAGTGGGTGCGCCACGACGTTGGCAAGATATACGTGGAGCTGTTCGACTGTATGCTTGCCAACTGGGTCGGCGTGACACCAGGCATCTGTATGTACGCCAAGGAGTGCGGACACGCCGGCGTGATGGAGTTCAACGGCGATGTCTACTCTTGCGACCACTTCGTGTTCCCCGAATACCGACTGGGCAACATACGCGAGAAAACCATCACCGAGATGCTCTATGGCGAGCAACAGCAGCACTTCAGCGAGCTGAAGCACAAGTCGCTGCCACAGGAGTGTAAGGAATGTCGTTGGGAGTTTGCCTGCCACGGGGAGTGTCCGAAGAACCGCTTCGTGAACGATTGCTACGGCAACCCCGGCAAGAACTATCTGTGCCGAGGCTACCAGCAGTTCTTTGAACACGTGGCACCATACATGGAGTACATGAAGAACGAATACCTCAACCAGCGTCCGCCGGCGAATGTAATGGATAAGGTGGACGAGATAGAACGAAATAGGGCGCAATAGCGCCACATGAAGCATTTGTAATTAGTAGTAAAACGATCCGCATCGACCGACGCAGACATCCGCACCGACCGACGCAGACATCCGCATCGACCGACGCAGACATCCGCATCGACCGGCGCAGACGTCCGCATCGACCGATGCGGATGGTTTTATTTGTTGGTTTGCGATTGACGCAGCTTGTTCATTTCAACCTCCTTTACACGTTTGAAGAGGTCGGAAGCGAAGACGAGGTCGTTGAGTTTTTCGTTTGTGGCACCCATCACGTCGTCCTTTGTGCCCTGCCACTCGTTGTTGCCTTGATATATAAACAGGATGTTCTCACCGATACCCATCACCGAGTTCATGTCGTGCGTGTTGATGATGGTCGTGATGTTATACTCCTTTGTGATAGACGAGAGCAGTTCGTCGATGACGAGCGACGTGTGCGGGTCGAGACCCGAGTTAGGCTCGTCGCAGAACAGATACTTCGGGTTGAGCACTATGGCGCGCGCAATAGCCACACGCTTCTGCATACCGCCCGATATCTCGCCCGGATACTTCAGCTGGGCATCGCCGAGGTTCACGCGGTCGAGACACTCCTGGGCACGGCGCACACGCTCGCGGTAGTTCATCTTCGAGAACATGTCGAGCGGGAACATCACGTTCTCCAATACGTTGAGCGAGTCGAAGAGGGCTGCGCTCTGGAATATCATGCCCATCTCGCGGCGCATCTGCACTTTCTCTTCCTTCGACATCGCCACGAAGTTGCGACCGTCGTAGAGCACATTGCCACTCGTAGGCGTGAGCAGACCCACGAGGTTTTTCATCAGTACGGTCTTTCCCGAACCGCTCTGGCCGATGATAAGGTTTGTCTTGCCGTCCTCGAAGACGGCGTTAATGTCTTTCAGCACTTCCTTGTCGCCGAATGACTTATATAAGTGTTTTACTTCTATCATAAGATGTTGAGATGTTGTGGTGTTGAGATGTTGTGGTGTTGAGATGTTGAGGTGTTGAGATGTTGAGATTTGTTGTTGAGGTGTTGAGATTTGTTGTTAGGATGGTAATGTCACCACCTCACCATCTCACCACAACAACTTCATTTTTCACCATCTTACCATCTCACCACAACAACTTCAGCTTGCTTAGCTGAGCAGCTGGGTGAGGAACACGTCCGAGAATAATATTAACACACTTGAGCTGACCACGGCGTCCGTACTCGCCTTGCCAACCTCCACCGAACCACCCTCGACGGTGTAGCCGAAGAAGCTCGACACGCTCGCGATGATGAACGCGAAGACAAGACTCTTGATGATACTCATCCACATGAACCACGCGTTGAACGAGTGCTGCAAGCCCAGCGTAAGGTCTTCGGGCGAGAGGATGTGTCCGATGTACGCCGTGCCGTAGGCTCCGAGAATACCCGTAGCCGAGGAGAAGATGACGAGGAACGGCATCAGTGTGACCAGTCCCAGTATCTTCGGCAGTATGAGATAGTTGGCGGAGTTGACACCCATTATCTCCAAGGCGTCAATCTGCTGCGTCACGCGCATTGTGCCCAGCTCCGACGCAATGTTCGAGCCCACCTTGCCAGCGAGGATAAGACACATGATACTTGAGGAGAACTCCAAGAGCAAAATCTCGCGTGTGGTGTAACCCGACACCCAACGCGGCATCCATGGACTCTGGATGTTCAGCTTCATCTGGATGCAGATGACGGCTCCGATGAAGAACGAGATGAGCAGCACGATGCCTATGGAGTCGACACCGAGCGCAGACATCTCTTTGGTGTACTGCTTCAGGAACATGCGCATACGCTCAGGGCGCGCAAAGGAACGTCCCATCAGAAGGATGTAACGGCCTAATGTGTTTAAGTATTTTAATATCAACATAGTTGCTAACTCATTATTAATATGTATTAATGCTGCAAAAGTAGCAATAAAAACATAAAAACTCGGCATTACACCTAAGTTTTTATGTTTTATTTGTGGTATTTCTATCAATTTGCACTACCTTTGTAGGGTAAAAGAATAACAAGAACATGAGCGAAATCGACATAATGAATGGTCAGGCGGCTGCTGCTGCAGCAGAGGAGAAACCCCACTGCATGGTGCTCCGCACCGAAGGACTGGTGAAACGATACGGCAAGCGTACCGTTGTCAACGACGTGTCTATCAACGTGAAGCAGGGCGAAATAGTCGGTCTGCTCGGACCGAACGGCGCCGGCAAGACAACATCGTTCTACATGACCACCGGACTCATCGTGCCTAACGACGGACATATCTACCTCGACGACAAGGAGATAACCGACTATCCCGTCTATAAGCGTGCGCGTGCAGGCATCGGCTACCTGCCGCAGGAGGCGAGCGTGTTCCGCAAGCTAAGCGTGGAGGACAATATCATGGCGGTGCTCGAGATGACAAAGCTAACACACCATGAGCAGTTGGAGAAACTCGAAGCACTCATTGCCGACTTCAATCTCGGCAAGGTGCGCAAGAACATGGGCGACCAGCTCTCCGGCGGCGAGCGCCGACGCACCGAAATTGCACGCTGCCTCGCCATCGACCCGAAGTTCATCATGCTCGATGAACCATTCGCCGGCGTAGACCCTATCGCTGTGGAGGAGATACAGCACGTGGTGTGGCGACTGAAGTACCGCAACATCGGCATCCTCATCACCGACCATAACGTGCAGGAAACACTCACCATCACCGACCGCGCCTACTTGCTCTTCGAGGGACGCATCCTCTTCCAGGGCAAGCCGGAGGAACTGGCGCAGAACCGTATCGTGCGCGAGAAGTATCTCGGCTCGCAGTTCGAGCTGAAGATGAAGGATTTCCAACTCGTCGACGAGCAGAAGCGCAAGCGCGACCGCGAGCGCGAACTGCAAGGATAAGTAACAAGAACTTTAAGGTATAACCAACAATATGAAGATATTATTTGTTTCGGATATTCACGGTTGTCTGCCAACGCTGCAGCAAGTGCTTGGTTTCTACGACCGCGAACACTATGATATGCTCTGCATCTTAGGCGACATACTCAACTACGGACCGCGTAACAGCATACCCGAGGGTATCGATCCGAAGGGCATCGTGGCGCTGCTCAACGAGCGCAAGGACAGCATCGTAGCCGTGCGTGGCAACTGCGATGCCGAGGTCGACCAGATGCTCCTGGAGTTCCCGATGATGGCAGACTATGCCATCGTTGTAGACGGCACACAACGCTTCTTCCTCACACACGGACACGTCTACAACGAGCAGAACCGTCCTACGCTGAAGCACGACATATTCATCTACGGACATACCCACCTCTGGAAGCTCGAAGCGACGGAGCAGGGCGACGTGGTCTGCAACCTCGGCTCCATAACATTCCCAAAAGGCGGCAACGAACCCACTTTAGCAACCTACGATGACGGCGTGCTACGCGTGCGCAGAATGGACGGAACAGTGCTGCAAGAGCTTGTTAAAAAAACAAATTTTTGACCTATATATTCTCTATTTACATTATTAATGTGTAATTTTGCACTTCCGTGGAATATAATAAGTAAAAACAATAAATACAAACAACGAAGAAATGAACATTTCATTTGAAAATCCCGACAAAGTGAATGGTCTGTTGACTATCACAGTCGAAGAGTCAGATTTCCAGGACTCTGTCGAGAAGACACTTAAGGACTACCGTAAGAAGGCTAACATCCCTGGTTTCCGCCCGGGTCAGGCTCCTATGGGTCTCATCAAGCGCCAGTTCGGTGCATCTGTACGCTACGACGCTGTAAACAAGTTCGTAGGCGAGCAGCTCTACAAATACATCAAGGACAACAATATCCAGATGCTCGGCGAGCCTCTGCCTTCTGACAAGCAGGAGACTCCGGCTGACATCGAGAAGCCAGCTCCTTACACATTCGTATTCGACATTGCTGTTGCTCCGGAGTTCAACATCACTCTCGATGGCCGCAACAAGATCGACTACTACACAATCAAGGCTGACGAGAAACTCATCAACGAGCAGGTAGATATGTACGCAGGTCGTGCAGGCAGCTACGAGAAGGTAGAGGAGTACGATGGCGAAAAGAACGATATGCTCAAGGGCGACTTGCGCGAGCTCGACGCTGAGGGCAACACAAAGGAAGGTGGCATCACCGTTGAGGCTGCTGTTCTTATGCCTTCATACATCAAGGTTGACGAGCAGAAGGACCTCTTCAAGGGTGCTAAGCTCGGCGACATCATCACATTCAACCCGCGCAAGGCTTATCCGGAAGGCGAAGCAGAGATCTCTGCTCTCCTCAAGATTGACCGCGAGGTAGCTAAGGAGCTCGAGTCTGACTTCAGCTATCAGATCACAGAGATCAGCCGCTACAAGAAGGCAGAGATCAATCAGGACCTCTTCGACCAGGTGTTCGGTAAGGACGAGGTTAAGAGCGAGGAAGAGTTCCGCAACAAGATTGCTGAGTCGCTCAAGCCGCAGCTCGAGACCAACTCTAACTTCAAGTTCCTCCTCGACGTTCGCGAGTACTGCGAGAAGAAGGTAGGCGAGCTCACATGGCCGGACGCACTCCTCAAGCGCGTTATGCTCCTGAACAACCAGGACAAGGGCGAGGAGTTCGTAGAGAAGAACTACGCTGAGAGCATCAAGCAGCTCGAGTGGCACCTCATCAAGGAGCAGCTCGTTAAGGCAGCTGAGGTTAAGGTAGAGGACGCTGACATTCGCGAGGCTGCTAAGGAGATGGCTCGTATGCAGTTCGCTCAGTACGGCATGACAAGCATCCCTGAGGAGTACATCGACAACTACGCTAACGAGCTTCTCAAGAAGCGTGAGGCTGTTGACAACTTCGTAGAGCGCGCAATCGACGTGAAGCTCGCTGCTGCACTCAAGAACACTGTTACTCTCAACGAGAAGGAGATCACTCTCGACGAGTTCAACGAGATGATGAAGTAATCGACTTTATCCAATAAATTAAAAAAAACTCCCTTGCAGAGCAATCTGCAAGGGAGTTTTTTTAATTATTAATTATTAATTTGTAATTATTAATTAGTAATTGAACTTGTGAGAGTTCAATTACTAATTTCAGCTTTCAATCCGATTTACTCGTTCTCCGGAGCCTTGTCGATAAGGTCCATGAACTGGTCGAGCTTCGGAGTGATGATGATCTGTGTGCGACGGTTGCGCTGCTTGCCCACCTCAGTAGAGTTAGCAGTCACGGGGTTGTACTCGCCACGTCCACCTGCTGTGAGACGCTTCGGGTCTACACCATACTGGTTCTGCAGAGCCTGCACTACGCTCGAAGCACGCAAGCAAGAGAGGTCCCAGTTGTTGCGGATGTTCTTCATCGACGCAGCCTTTGCGTTTACCGGCACATTGTCGGTGTTACCCTCGATGAGCACCTCGTAGTCCTTATAGTCGGTGATGATCTTAGCAATCTTGCTGAGAGTCTCCGAAGCACGCTCGTTGATTTCGTACGAACCGCTCTTGTAGAGCATGTTGTCTGCAAGCGAGATGTAAACAACACCCTTGAGCACCTGCACATCAACTTCCTTCATCTCCTCCTTAGAGAGCGAGCGTGTGAGGTTGTTGGTGAGCACCATGTTGAGCGAGTCCGACTTCGACTTCACCTCAACCAAGTGGCGGATGTACTGGTTCGACTCGTTGATCTGGTCTACGAGCTTGGAGATGTTGATGTTGTTGTCGCCTGCGTTTGTCAAGCTCTTGTCGAGCGAAGCCTGCAGCGCAGCGTAGTCAGCCTTCTGCTGCTTGAGCAGTTCCTTAGACGCATTGAGCTGCTCCTCAAGAGCTGCCACGCGAGCCTTGGATGCAGCGAGGTCTTCCTTTGCTGTCTGGTAGTTGCCGGTGAGCTCCTTGTTCTCATTCTGGCAGTTAACAAGATCCTTCTTCATTGCGCAGCTTGAGAATGTGAACAAGCCTGCGAACATCGCGATTGCGAATACGTTTCCTTTTTTCATATCTTTATTGTTTTTATCTGTTTGCAAAGTTGTATTTCAATGCAAAGTTAGCACTTAAACTTCAAAACTACTATATATAAGATGTTTATATAATTAAAATGTCAATTCGCTTTAATTTAATTTAACTGTAGGTGAATGTGGCAGTAGTGTGTTTAGATATAATTTTTTGTTCTTTTTATAGGGATATTTCATTTAAAATGCTTTATTTTGCAAATAGTAATGCTATTGCATATAAGTGACTAATCAAAACTAAAAACAAAACATACATACGAATGAAGAACTTGAAGTATATGGCTGTGGCGGCATTGCTGGCGTGTGGAGCGCTCAATGCCTCGGCGAAAGACAACGTGGAGTACGTGGACCCGTTCATCGGAACAACTAACTTCAGCATCTGCAACCCAGGTGCGATACGTCCGCACGGACTGATGTCGGTGGTGCCGTTCAACGTGATGGGCTCCGACCTCAACGTGCAGGACAAGGACAAGCGCTGGTGGTCGGCGTGCTATGAGTATAACAACAAGTACTTCACCGGCTTTGCGCACGTTACGCTCAGCGGTGTGGGCTGCCCCGAGATGGGCACACTGCTCACCATGCCGACATCGGGCGAGCTCTGCGTCGACTATCGCAGCTATGGCTCCGAGTACAAGAACGAGACGGCGCGTCCGGGCTATTACAGCACCGAGCTTACAAAGTACGGCATCAAGTGCGAGGTGGCTTCCACGATGCGCTCGTCTATTGAGCGTTATACCTTCCCGAAGGGCAAGGGCAACCTACTCTTCAACCTCGGCAACGGACTCACCAACGAGGTGGGTGCTTCGCTGCGCCGCGTCAGCGACACCGAGTTCGAGGGCACACGCCTTCTGGGCACATTCTGCTACAATCCGCAGGCGGTGTTCCCGATGTACTTCGTCGTTCGCGTGAGCAAGAAGCCCGCTGCTTACGGCATGTGGAAGAAACAGCCGGCTTTCGGCAACGCACAGGCGCAGTGGGACTCTGACCAGGGCAAGTACAAGCTCTATCCGGGCTATGGCCGCGACATGGCTGGCAACGACATCGGCTACTATATGACATACGACTGCGCCGAGGGCGAGCAGGTGGAAGTGCAGGTAGGCGTGTCGTTCGTGTCTATCGCCAACGCCCGCGAGAACCTCAACGCCGAGCAGAAAGGCTTCGAGTTTGAGAAGGTAGTGAAAGAGGGTCACGAGGAGTGGGCACGCACGCTCGACCGCGTCACCGTAGAGGGTGGCACCGAGGACCAGCGCCGTGTGTTCTACACCGCTCTCTACCACACACAGATTCACCCGACCGTGCTGCAGGACGTGAACGGTGAGTATCCGAAGATGGAAAGCAACGAGAACGGCAAGACCGCCGGCAACCGCTACACCGTATTTTCGCTTTGGGACACCTACCGCAACCTCTCGCAGCTGGAGACTCTTCTCTATCCTGACAAGCAGGTGGACATGATCAACTCGATGATTGACATGTACCGCGAGTGGGGCTGGATGCCGAAGTGGGAGCTGTTCTCACGCGAGACATGGACTATGGAGGGCGACCCTGCCATCCCGTACATCGCCGATGCCTACATGCGTGGTCTGCGCGGCTTCGACATCAACGAGGCTTATAAGGCGTTCCGCACATCGGCTACTACTGAGGGCAAGAACAACCGTATGCGCCCCGATATCGACCCGTACATCGAGCGTGGCTACGTGCCGATGGGCTACTATGCTGCCGATATGTCGGGCGACAACTCCGTGTCGCACGCTCTTGAGTACTACCTCGCCGACAACGCGCTCTCTATACTTGCTGGCGAACTCGGACACAAGGCTGATGCCAAGCTGTTCCGTCAGCGCGCTCTCGGCTACAAGCACTACTACTCGAAGGAGAGTGGCACGCTGCGCCCGATTACGATGGACGGCAAGTTCCTCTCGCCGTTCAACCCCGAGGACGGCTACGACTTCACCAATGCGCCGGGCTTCCACGAGGGTTCGGCTTGGAACTACACGTTCTACGCTCCGCACGATGTGCTGGGCATGGCTAAGCTCATGGGCGGACAGCGCAAGTTCTGCGACAAGCTGCAGATGGTGTTCGACAAGGGCCTCTACGACCCTGCCAACGAGCCTGACATCGCCTATCCGTACCTTTTCTCCTACTTCAAGGGCGACGAGTGGCGCACGCAGAAGACCGTGAACGACCTGCTCACCAAGTACTACACAGCGCGTCCGGACGGCATCCCCGGCAACGACGACACCGGCACCATGTCGGCTTGGGCTATCTTCTCGATGATGGGTCTGTATCCCGACAACCCGGGCGATCCTTCGTACACACTCACCACTCCGGTGTTTGACAAAGTGACGCTGCATCTCGATCCGAAGTTCTATCCGCAGGGCGACATCACCATCGAGACCGACCGCACATCGCCGTCGCAACTCTACATCAAGAGCATGACGCTCGGCGGCAAGAAGCTCAACGGTTACCGCATCACTCATAAGCAGCTGATTGATGGCAAGACGCTGCGCATGAGCCTGAGGTAAATTATTAATTATTAATTATTAATTGAACTTGCGAAAATTCAGAAAATAACTTTTAAAACTCAAAAGAATTATGAAAATCAGACATCTTAAAGTCTCGGCTGTGCTTCTCGCAGCCACGTTGTTGACAAGCTCGTGTGTTGGTTCGTTCGCTCTGTTCAACAAGTTGGCAGGCTGGAACAAACAGGCAACAGACAATAAGTTCCTTAACGAACTTATCTTCATCCTCATCTCGCCGGCATACGCGGTATGTACCTTTGCTGACGTGCTCGTCATCAACTCTATCGAGTTCTGGACAGGCAGCAACCCGATGGCGCAGCGCGTAGGCGAAACGCAGGAGATTACGGGCAAGGACGGCAAACTCTACGCTGTGACCACTCTGCGCAACGGCTACAAGGTGAAGTCGCCTGACGGTGAGGTTATCAAGTTCAAGTACGACAAGAAGACCAACTCTTGGAGCAAGGAGGAGAAGGGTAAGATTGAAGAGCTCTTCCGCATCAACGATGACGGCACTATCCAGGCTCGTCTGCAGGACGGTCGTTCAATCACCGTCACACCCGACGCAGCCGGTCTCTACGAGGCACGCATGGCTACAGCCGGTGCTTGCTTCTGGGCACAGCGCTAACCTTTTGGTTTTATTGTATTGCAATAATATAGACGTAAAAAAGAGGAGTCTCGGTTTGCCGAGGCTCCTCTTTTCTTTTGGTATGCTTGTACGCTTACATGCTTGTCTGCGTGTCAATACTTAGCGTACGATGTATTTCTTGTTTTTGCTAACGAGCACGCCGTGCTTAGTTGTAGCTTTGCGTCCGCTGAGGTCGTAAAATGTAGCATTAGCAAGTGTCTCCGTCTCGTTGTTTACAACGTTCTTGATGGCTGTAGCATCATTAGCCTCTACACCGCCGAACATGAACACGCTGTTAGCAGGCAGAGTGAGTGTGAGCTGCTGGTCGATGTCGATAGCCTCACCCTCGGTGAGACCCTCCAGGGCAGCCTGGTCGTCGAATGGCTTTGTGAGGACGATCTTGCCAGAGATGTTAGCCGGAATCTCCAGAGCCTCACGCAGAGTGAGAGTGATTGACTTCGCCGCCACGTCGCCGTTGCGCAGGGTGAGTGTCGACTTCTTGCCGTTCCATGCAGCCCAGCCGTAGATCTCGTGTCTGTAGCCGTTCCACGGATTGCCACCTACCCAGTGAGCGTCCATCAGTACGTCAGCGTTATCCTTCTGCCACTTGATGAGGTCAGCGAGGTCAGACCACAACTTGCCGTTGTTGATCTTGTCCATGAGCTTATAATCGTTGTAGAGCTCTACCATGCCGCTACCGCAAGCAAATGCGCAGCGCAACTCGTTGAGAGCGTTCTCGTAGTTCATGTTCTTGCTAACGTCGCCGTGCTCGGTGAGGATGAAGCCGTGAGTCATCAAAGTGTTGATTGGACACAGAGGAGAGTCGGTAACGTAGATGTTGTACACCTGCATGTCGCGGTATGTGATCCATGCCTCGCGGTCGTTCGGGTTGGTACCAATCTTCTTCCAGTCGGCATCCTGACGCCATGTAGCGTCGGTAATCTTGTACCAGAACGGAGAAGCCCATGTGCCTACTGTAGTGTTGAAGAAGATGTCCTCCTTGAGGTTCTCGCGGATGTACTGCTCCATACGGATGATGCCCTCAGCGTTCTCGTTGCCGGTGTCGCCTGGGTCAGGACCTACGGCTGTACCCTGAGCAGAGATACCGTCGAACTTGAAGAAGCCGAACGAACCCTTGCCGTTCTCGTCGTGCTGGTTCTTCACGAGGTTCGTAGCTGCTGCGAGGAATGTGTCGTAGTATTTAGGGTTAGAGAGCTGCATGCCACCGTTGTTCTTCCAGTAGTTGCGACGGTAGTCGCCACTCTTTCCGTAGCCACCTACCGGACCGAGCCAAGCACCTACGCTTGCGCCCATTTCGGCAGCCTGCGAAGCTATGTCGCGCATCTCTCTTGGGAAACCGCTATGGAATGTCCATGTACCGTAGTTGTCCCATCCGTCGTCGATTACGAAATTCTTCGGAGCCACGTTGTAGCGGTCCCAGAGGCTGCTCTTCCAGTGTGCCACTACGTCGAGCACGCCGTCGGCAGTCATGTTTGTATACTCTCTGCCTGGAGCCGCGTTGTTGCGGTCGATGTTGAGCTCATACCAGCTGATGTAGCATGGGTTAGCACGCCAAGGCACTGCACGCTCGCGCTCAGAGTAAGCCAGGAACGAACGACGCTTCTGTGTCTCGCGTATGTTCTTTGAGCTCTGCTTGCCGTCCTGCGCGATGAGACCTACGACGGCAGACACCTTCCATGTCTCGCCCTGCTTCAGTGTGGTGTGGCGGCTCCACATACCCTGGATGATAGAGTAGTCGGTGTTTGCCACGTCTTCTACGGTGTTGAATGCGGTAGGAGTCTCAAGACCTGCGAATATCTTGTCGTTCAGAATCACCTTGCCACGTGTGTTGCCGATGGTGCTCGGCTTGCTGCCCGCTGCCTTGGTGTCCACCTTGTACGACATCGGTATGATGCTGAACATGTCCACGTTGTCTACGCCGGTGAGTTCCATCTCGGTGCGCAGGTAGTGGCTGCCCGAGCGCAGAACAGCGCGCCATACGATGCTGATCTGCTGTCCGTTGTACGAGTATGTGTAGTTAGCCTGCAGAGCCTTGCCTGCATAGTGCTTCACGCCGCGGATGGCGTTCGGTTCGGCAGCGAGGTCTACCAGCTCCACCTTGCCGAGTGTCATCTGGCTTGCTGCCACGCTCACGCCCGAGCCGAAGCTCACGTAGAAAGGCTCTGTGCCAGCCACGAGGTTCATAGCCTTGGAGCCGAGGAAGTAGATAGCCTTCTCGGTGTTGAGGAAGCTTGCCTGAAGCACCTTGTTGCCCAATGTGTAAACGTTATTATCTTTCCATGCTGTTGCGTCGCCAACCTTGTCCTGCTGTATCGGGTAGAGCCATGCGTTGGTGTACGGCTCGCTGTCCTCGAGTGTGGGCAGGTCGTAGTAGGTTACGGTGATGGTCTTTGTCTCTGGGTCGATCTGTACGGTGGCGAACTTGCCGTCCTTCTCGGGCGCGGTCACGTCGCTTGGCAGCAGCGAACCGTTCACAGTGATCTTGTCACCGTCGTTGTATGTCTTGCCGTTGATAGTGACGCTTGCGCCGCTAACGGTGTACGTGTTCGACACCATCTCCTGCAGCACCCATGCGCTGCCGTTGTCCTGCTTGCCGTTGTCCTGCCACAGACCCACGGTGATGGTCTTGTTGTCTACGGGGTTGAAGTCGATGCCGCCGTGCCAGTTCATGTATTTGTCTGCCTTGCCGGTAGAGGTGATCGGCTGGAACTCGTAAGCCGCTGTGCCGTTCTGCGCTGTTGTCTTGGTTGCCTTCCACGGTTGTGCGTTCGTCTTGTCGCTGATGAGCTTTGCCTTGCCTGGTCCGTTGCTGTAGCTGTAGGCTTTGTCGTACGAAACCCACACCTTGCTGTCGACGTTGTAGATGAGATACTGACCTTCTGTGCTTGCAGCATAGAAGGCGAACTTGCCTGCATTCTCGTTTGTACGTGTAGGCGATGTGTACGGAGTCATCATCAGTCCGTTGCAGTTGCTGATGGTGTACACTCTCTCGGGATTGTTTACATTCGCCGAGGTCTTGATGTCACTGGTCTGCGCCCAGGAAGAACTACCCCCCCCAATAGCTAACAGAGCCAATGAAAGTAGATAACGAATACTCATTGTCTTTTGTTTTGCAACACTTGTAGTTAGTAATACTTTAAAAGTTCTGAGCAATCAAGATGTTTTGATTTGTTGAAGTAGGCGGAGCCGGATCGCTCAAAAAATGTATATGTAGAGACAGCATACCCGGGTGTTGCAAATTCAAGCAGCAGTCTCTACGATAGACGTTGCAAAGGTACAAATAAAAAACAATGTATCCTTGCTTTGAACAGAATATTTTACAATCGATTACGTTCATAAATGTATGATTTTGCAAGAATCGTAATAAAGCATAACAATGTGTGTTAGATACATTTAGATTGTTAAAAAACAAGAATAACTATTGGCTGTTATAGTTTAAATATTTATATTTGCAACCGAGACTTTAATATTATTTACAAAAAACTACAAACATCATTTATGAAAAAAGTATCTTTTTTATTGTTAGCTGTTTTTGCAATGATTAATATTGCTTGTAATAAAACAGAAGTGTCTGAGTATAAATCTTCTACAAACAGCTTTGAGGAAGATTTGCGTTCTTATGTTAGTGAACAAAAGAGCATTATGGACGGAGTAAAAACTCGTTCATCTTCAGCTGTATTGACTCGTGCAGATATTGCTACAATTGCAGTAAAAATGGATTCTGTAACTATGAAGTTTTGCAATAAGTATCCAGAGTTAATAAATGAGCTTCCTAAAGTTTCGGAGGAACAATTAGAAGTATTAAAAGAAAATACGGATTCTCTTGCCTCGTTTGTACAAAAAAATTATTCTGCTGAAATAGTTAATCTTGTAAAAGAAGATTTGGGTAGTGATTGCTTTGCACGATTAAAACCAACTGCAGTACCAATGATTAGTGATGTGCGATATAATAGATTCGTTCAGGCTAATGTTGAAATAAACAGAGAGTTCAAAGTGCTTGTAACAGAAAATGCTGATTTGACTTATAAACCATTATTTCAAGAATCGAATAAACGTACTGACTGCTATAAAAGATATAAAAATAAGGTAGATAATTGTTATTCTACAATGGTGCGAAGTTTAGTCTTAGCGTCATTGTCTAGTGTTAATCCTATTGGAGCAATTACACTAAGTCTAAATTTGTTATATATAGTATCAGATTATAATCAATGTTTGTATAATGCAGCAGAATTTTACAATTTGTGCAATGGAAAGAAATGAGATGTTTTATTTTGTAATTATCCTGTTTGCTTTTTTAATCGCGGTATTGCTTTTATTTAACTTCATGATGAAGCGTGCGTTAGCGAAAGGCAAGTCTAAGGATAGTGAGGGCGAAAAGCCTGCGAGCGTTACAAAGTTCATGAAAGGTGTCGACTTCTTTCAGGCATTGTCATTCGTAACTGTTGCCGTGAACCACTTCCAAATGTCTGTTTACACACTGGTTGCCTTGGCTGTAGGCTTCGTTTTAGGCGTATATACATTGTATCTGTGCCTAACGTTGCGCCAGAAGCAACTCGCGTTCAGCGTTATCGTGAAGTTGGCGATACTCGTGTTGCTTTACGTATTGTGTAAGTAACCACTGAACATATACAGAAAAACGACATATCTTAGGGCTTTCTCCCTAAGATGTGTCGTTTTTTTACTGCTTATTGCTGTTCGGTAAACAATTATTCACCCTTATATTGTTTTGTTATTCAGTGCTTTATTGCAATATTTACTAAAGGGGATTGCCTATACTATGCGGGCTGAAAGCCCAATAATCACATAGCCCAGGGCAGCGCCCTGGGTAAACAATATACCCAACATCTTCATTCGCCCTGTAAGGGCAAAAGCCTAATTATTAAGGTGTTGCCCTTACAGGGCGCACTACTCAATATATACACTCAATACCCAGGGCGATGCCCTGGGCTATGTGATTATTGGGCTTTCAGCCCGTCTATGACTACATTATTAGTTTTACCGGACAGTTCCCTTTGCCAGAATGGCAAACAAGTTGAGATAATAACAATGAACTTTGTTATATAGAAGCAATAATTGCGTATACGAAAAAATCCTCCATATCTTCCATTGTCTGACCTAACCCTCATGGTATGAGCAATATAAAGGATGGGAGATATTCTGAAAAACGCATTATCTACCATCCTATCTTCCAGCCTTTTCCGCTGATCTACCAGTCGCCTTATACCGCGCTTCGTAGCGTTCCTGCATCGTGCGCACCGAGAAGCGGTCTTTGGCGAAGTCGTAGGCTTGCTGCGTGAGTGCGTTGTGGTCGGCGGTGGGCAGCAGATTGTTGAAGATGCGGCGGTAGTCGTTGAGGCTGTTGTCGTGCGCAAGCAGTGCCCAGTCGGCGGGCAGCGTGTCGGCAAGTCCGGGGCAGGCGTTGGCGATGACGGGCAGGCGGTTGAGGCTCGCTTCCATAGAGAGCATACTCAATCCTTCGAACTCCGACGGCATGAACAGATAGTCGAACGACTGCATGTAGCCGGCGAGTCCGAAGATAGGGGGCACGAGCTGGGCGTTGAGGGGTTTTCCTGCTGATGCTATGTCAGCGAGGGTCTGCTCTACGAGTGTGCGCTGCGAGCCGTCGCCGGCAATAGTAAAGAAGAAGCGTGCGTCGCCGGCAAGCATCTTCAGCACCTCGCAGAGGACAACCACACCTTTCTGAGGCTCAAGGCGACCAGCGAATAAGATGTTGAGGTGTTGAGGTGTTGTTGGTGCACTTGAGACAAGTGCACCCCCTGAGGTGTTGAGGTGTTGAGGTGTTGTTAGTGCACTTGAGACAAGTGCACCCCCTGAGGTGTTGAGGTGTTGAGGTGTTGTTGGTGCACTTGAGACAAGTGCACCCCCTGAGGTGTTGAGGTGTTGTTGGTGCACTTGAGACAAGTGCACCCCCTGAGGTGTTGAGGTGTTGAAATAATCGGTCTGCTCAACTTCTGCCACGCCATTGTTTATGATAGGTGGCACCTCGCCGAAGCGGTCGGCATAGCTGTCACGCACGGAGTCGGAGATGGCGATGTTGGCGTTGTTGCTCTTGAAGAACGCCTCTACCCACTGGGCGGTGCGTGGCAGACCCGTCCATAGGCGTGTGTTGTGTATGGTGCGCACTATCTTCACACGGCGCAGCATGAACGGGAACAGGCGGCTGAACACGTAGAGCGCAAGGTCGGGTGTCTCGGTGTGCGTGTGTATCACGTCGGGACGCCAGCGCAGCATGATGTAGAGCATACGCAGGGGGAAGAGCAGTGCGGCGATGCGCTCGAAGAGAAAGTGGAAGCTCACGTCGGGCATCCACGAGCGGTGGCAGCGCACACCGGCTTGCTCCAATTCGGCGATGAACTTCGGCGTGTAGGCTGTGCGTCCGCGCATTATCTCTACGACATGGTAGTCCATGCCGGGAGTCTGCGACTCGGCGATGTTGGCGGCTACGCGTTCGGCACCGCCAAGCGAGAAGTGGGTTATGAGGTGGAATGTTCGCATGGGGATATGATGTTGAGATGTTGTTGTGGTGAGATGGTGAGATATGATGTTGAGATGT